>Ga0207648_10000411_pt1 | contig 47600 bp, 53 predicted proteins | sample KBSMisM32_FD_184310 | JGI IMG/M metagenome (GOLD analysis project Ga0207648, IMG submission 184310) | Miscanthus rhizosphere microbial communities from Kellogg Biological Station, Michigan, USA - KBS Miscanthus M3-2 (SPAdes) (version 2) | ecosystem: Host-associated > Plants > Roots >... | reverse complement strand
AGGAACGTGTGCAACCTATCAGACGATCTATTGCGTGCTGGTTTGCCCATTGTTCGGGGGGAACTCAAGGGATTCACACTGATCAACAACGTGGAATTCAAGAACACGTCGCTCTGCTAATTACCACACGTCCCATCTAAGGAATCAGGCCACCCCGTGGGAGGGGATTCGAACGAGGTGGCCCAACCCTCAGAAGGTGTTACCCCTCCGAACCATCGCCGGCGTCTTCGGCCGCGGTGCCTTCACCGTCCACACCGGATTCGCCAGCATCCTCGACCTGGTTCGATTCGCTTGCGTCGCCGGACTCGACACCTTCGGCCTGCGTCTCGGGCTCGGGAGCCGGATCATCCTGAGTCGCCCCACCGCCGCTGCCGGCCAGGTCATCGCCGCCGTCGACCGTCATCGAACAGAGAGTCATCGCCGCTGCGCAGAGCATCCCGCCAATCGAAATCATTCGCATTTCAGTCTCCTTTGTTATGGGCTGCTTGCCCCGTAGCGAGTCATTATCTGGCTAGCTACGGGGCAAGAGGGTGATCGCACCACCCTCCGCCGATTCGTTATGCTGCCTTCTTGGCCGGCTCAAACCGGAGGCGAGCGTACTTGATCGACTTGTCCTCCTTGTCGGGAACGTTGACGACCTTGCAACGGAAGCGATGGTCCTTCATCCGCTCCACGACCTCGCCGAGCTTGCCGGTCGAGTCGACGCCGACGTCGGTAGCGAACGCACGAATCCGGCCGATGCCAGTCTCCGCGTCCGCCAGATCGATGTTCTGGCGATGGTTGTGGACCTTGCCCTTGAACGATTCGAGGTCGCCGCCGGCCAGCAGGCTGAGGCATTCCTCGACTTCACACTTGGCATTGAAGTAGAAGATTTTCTCCTGATCCTTGTTGGTGCCTTCGCTGAGCTCAGGATTCCGAATGATGAAATCGAAGATGCCGTCGGGAAGCGACTCGAAGCGAATCTCGTCAATGCCGGAAACGTCGAGATCGGCAAGGTCAGCGAGCGAAAAGCCCATGCTATTTTCATCGGACATTATTGATTCACTTTCATGCTATGTATGTTGACGTTATTTGGTCTTGTTTCCGATCAGTGCTGCGAGTCCTACCCTTGCAGGTTGAGCTGGCACCACTGCCGTATCCGCTACGACCACAGCGGAATCTCTGGTTCCGTCCAGAACCTTAGCGCTCCCAAGAGTCGGAGCAACGTAGGTTCCTTTCGGATAAATGATAAGCGCCGGTTCGATTGGCGCGTTGACTGTTGGCACCACGCCGTCGACAGCTTTGACGAGTCGCGCGAAGTTGAACTCCTGCATCGTCTTCATGTCATTGAGGTGCCCGCCGCTGACTCGTTCGTCACTGAGCTTCATATTGATTCGACGCTCAGTGCCGGCTTTGTTGGCTTCCATCCATGCCACATCCGTGAAGAACTTGGACATGGTCAGAGCATGAGGCTTGGAGGAGGACTTGGGAATCATCTTGGTCCACGATACCCGGAGATCAGTCTCTTTGATATCCTTGAGCTTGATTCCTTCCGGCTTGTCCAGCTTGACGAACTCATCCGGGTGCGCAATCACGATGACGTTGCACTTGATGCGCTGGATGATGACGAGGAACTGAGTCAGCTTCATCCCCGCGGCCTTATAGATTTCTCGCATCTGACTCAGACTGGCATCTGCCAAATCGAAGCCATTGGCGCGGGCCGCCCACATCATGCACGACTGAACGAGGCTGGTCCACGAGTCGATGACTAGCACCCAATTGTGATCGAGCTTAGATGGATAAACTTCCCAGACGTCGATCTCCGACGAGTCTTGCTTGCGGTCCAACAGCTTGCCGTTGGTGTCGTCCCAGAGCAGCTTGGGAGTCGAGAAGAACTGGACCATGAAGTCCACAAAGTGATGACCGATGGCCCCTCCATCGAATCGGTCGCCGACGTTCATGAGATAGATGTTCTCTTTCGCTTTCGCCGGGAGACTCGCTATGGTGGGGCCACCGACATCACCGTCGAGATACAAGACATTGAATCCCTGCTCACCGGCAAGGCCAGCGTAGGGTGTCTTCCCGATCTTGCCATCGCCGATTAACAGCAGACGACAGAATCGATCAGTCTCGGGTGCTTCGCTTGCTCGTGGCATTATTTTAATCCTATGACTCTGTATGTTGCGATGATATGTGATTTGTTTGCGGGGTAGAGCTTAGCACGAACCAGCTCGTATGTCAAGCCCCCGTAAGGGACTCGTGCCAGAACCTGACCTTCCACCCGCACGCGAATTATGCGACGGCCACGACTCATGTGTACACCACCTTACCGGGCTCGACGTTCCAGTACTCAGGGTCCGGTCGCGGCCAGTCCATGCGAGCTATCTCAAGCAGGACCACTTCCTTGATCGACTCCTTGAGAAACTCAGCGGGTGATGCCAGGCCGTAGCGAGTCGCAGTGCCGATGGCGATATTGCCATAAGGCTTGTCGAGCCAGCGGGCATCGTCATAGCGGATCTGCGACTCGATGCTTTTGCCGGCCTGCTCCAAGAGTTTCTGGCACATGATATAGTAATGGAAACAAGCGTGATGCCTCTTCTCGATGGCGCTGAGGAATCCCACGGGATAGACATTGTCCATATACATGGGGAACTCGTAGTTGATTCGAATCGCGTCAGTCATATACATCACCCATCGTTATATACCGCAGCATGTTGTACTGCTTGCGAGTCGGAGACCAAAGGGGACGATCGTCCTCATCGCGATGAATCATGTCGGCAACAAAGGTGCGTTCGTATTCAGTCATGAACCGGGCTGCGTTAGTGGACATGATTCCTTTGGCCGTCACGATCATCGCGTCCCATCGCTTGGCATTGCCGAGCTCGGTCAGGTCGATTCGTTCGTTACCCTCAGGACGTGGCATCATATTCTCCGTTCGGAGTCGCTGCGCATTAGGTTGCTGACAATGAATCGTGTGTCAGTCGAGTTGATGTGCGGCACCGCTTGATAGGCCATGCCGGGCAACGCAGCCAGCTCGTTGTGCATGTTGAGTATCTTGGTCTTGCGACTCCGCAGGAACTTGTCGTCCTGCTCGCGCTGTTGCAGGTTAGACCTGAACTTGCGTGTAGTCTCATTGGCCATGAGTCGAATGACTTTCACATCATGGCCGTCGACAATCAGTTCCTTGATGAACTTCATGTTGCCCAGCCGATCACCTTCCATCAGAACATGGTCAGGCGATGACTCTTTAATCCACTGCCGAGCGTGGGGTTGAACGGCCATGCTGAGTCGATCAGAGCCGGGATATGTTTCGCTCTGATCTGTGTAGTCACCAAGAATCGCAGAGTTCCGTTGTAAATTGATGTGATGTGGAACCCACTTCAGCTGACGGAACTGATACGACTGACCCTCCATGAGTCGACGGATCAGCGTGCTCTTGCCAGTGGCAGGCTCGCCGATAATGATGGTGACTTTCTTCTGCATGACTCGTTCCTTATCCGAAAGGATTGATGGTGGTCACAACCCACGGTTCCCAAGGTTCCTCCTTGACCTCGGTGTCGCCCATGGTGAACCATTGATTCAGAACCACCTGATCTCGGCTGATGCAAGGCTCAAGGTAGCGGCATGGTCTGTTATAGAACATGCACCCGCCGCTCGTCCGGGGAAAGAAATCTGCCTGCGCATACCGCGCAATGTCTTGCATCTGCATTACACGAGTCAGAAGCCATTCCTGCACGTCGCTCTTCTTCTTCAGGAAATTGTAGAGCTTGACCTGCGGCTCGATGATATCGATCTTGCAATCGTAGTACAAGACTTCGAACTCTTCGACCGGGACTCCAGCAACATGGTCCACAACGATTCCATAGGGGACCTGCTGCGAGTCAAACTTGTACTTGGCCGTCCGATCCTTGACGTTATCGCGATGAGTCTTGATGTCCGTCGTGCGATACATGTCGGTGAGCAGGTTGCGCATAATCGCATCCATGTAACCGGTGAACGCGACTCCGCATCCGTTCGGGTACTTGGGCGTGGGCGGCAACTCAATGCCCTCGAATCGAATCTCGAACGGCACTTCGATCGCGGGCACAATCTTACCGTGTGGATCATGAGGCAAGATAAAGTTGTAGCTATCAGGCAGGAATCCTTCTGGCTTGGCATCAAGCACAGCCTTGTTCTCTGCTCGTTCTTCTGCTGTGAGTGGCCTTCTAATTTCAGCCAGCACATAGTCGCTCATCTGAGTCGAATCGAACATGGCTTCAAGCGTAGCAAGGCTGGCCTCGCAACTCCGGTAATCGTTGACCTCCATGAACTCCAACTTGAAGGGGTACTTCTGAAGGAAAGCCCAAGTGGCCTCGTCACGATCACGAGTCACAAGATAGTTCTGGTAGCCAGCGTGCAGCGCCGTGCCAACATCGGCCGCAAAGGCATCATCACGTTGACGCGGATGGATATAGAGTTTGTCCAACTCGAACTTGCGAGGGCACGACTCGAAGGTATTGCCCGAGGAGTAGGACATGCGAAGGTAGTCCATCAAATGATTCTCTTTCTGCACTTGTCACAGTAGACAGTGTTATTGAAATCACTGACTCGATGGTGGTAGCCATGAAAGATCAGGCAGAAAATCCAGCTGATCATGAGAAGTCCATCCCTTCCAGCGCATTGAGCGCGTCCAGATCAGTGATGACCGTGGACTTTTTGCTCGGTGTCCGCTTGGCCTTCGACTCTTCCTTCTTGATCCGTGCCAAGCCCATTGACTCTCGCATACCCTTGACCATCGTGTGATAGTCCATCGGCGAGATCAGCTTGCGATATTCTGGATGATTCGAAAGTTCGATCATGATGCCACGAATGACGGAGCCGAGCAACTCCGGCTCATGCAGTGCCTTATACACCGAGTCAAGTGACCCGACGAAGGACTTGGCTTGAGTCTCTAGCTCCGGCGGCAAATCCCGGATTGGAGCATCTGCTGGTATCTCATCGGCAAACCGACTCGTCTTCCCCAGAGTGCCGTCCGCAGCCGTCGACTCGACGAGCAGCTCGAGGTTGGTCTTTTCTTTGGCTGGCGTCTCGACTTGAGTCGCAGGAACAGTTGGCGGGCTTGCTGCCTGAGCAGGCGCATCGTTGTTTTTCGCCGCACCGATTCGTTTAGCTGCGAGAAATCCAAGAGCTGGTTTCGCAGCGGCCGGCGCAGCGTCAGTCGGAGTCGCCACTTCCACATGTTGTGCCGCAGCCTTGAGAAACGCGAGTCCGGTTGCTTTTGGAGTGGGAGAATCGTTAGCCACAGTGTCTTGCGGCGCGGGCAGGCTCGTTCCCTGTTCGCTCGAAGCTGACTCTTCAGACACTGGAACATCTTCGACCTTCGAGTCGGGCAGTTGAACGCCTTGTACCTGATCGGGGTTTGCCGAGGCATCGACCTGTTCCTTTTTCTGTTGCTGCGCTTTGAGCGCCAAGAGATTCAGCTTAGTCATGACGCAACAAATCCTCCAGCATTTCACTATGTTCGTGAGTCTCGGAGCGGCTGGTCCACATGATGATCATGTCGTGTCGCTTGCCGCCCTCGGTCCAAGGGATGACGTTGTGGTGGAGTCGGAAGTGTTGCAGCTTCTTGTTCTGCTGCCGCAGCTTCTTCCTTGCACGACTCATCATCACCCTGATCCGCTGGACCAGAAACTCCCCGGCGCCCGACTCACAAGTAAACATGACACGCTCGCCAGTCTTCATAACGGGAACGACTTTACTCATGAGCAACTTGGTCTTGTCGAGCGGCAGATCATTGAATCGCACCGTCATTAGAAAGCCTCCCAGTGTAAACTTATACTTGCATAACTCGCTAGTTTTGTCAACCATTATTTCTTGAGTCGCAAAACTTTTCCGGGCTTGCCTAGCCTCAAGTCGTAGAAAGTCCAGCAGGCATCAGCGAGATAGTGCGAGTCATGACATAACTCAAGGACCAGAGGATTCAGGTCAGACACTATCACGCCGTCCAAGTGGGTCAAGTAGGTAAGAACAATGTCCCTGCACGATCGACAGGTACGAATCATTGGATTGTCAAACAGCATACCAATAGCTGTGCGTGTACCGCAGACCGTGCAGGAACAGGGAGTCATTAGTTGTAGTGCACGATCATGTAGATCAGCGTGGCAAGGATACCGGACTCGATCGTATTACGAATCACAGCAAGGGCAAGAAAAAGCCTCCAGCTCTTCGTCTTTGCTTCTTCACCGCCATCGAGTCGTGCCTTCTCGTCGAGATACCAATTACGGCGCTCGTCATGATGGCGCTGTGCGAGTAGGCCAGCTTCATTATGCTGCGAGTCCAGCTGCCGAAGCAACTCATGATGATGACGCTCTGCGCGTTCACCTGCCGATTCACTCATGATTCATTCTTTCCTTTCTTCAATTTCTTCGAGCAAGAGCTTCACCCCTTGCAGCCGCATCATGTTGGCGATTTTGTCTGCGGTCACCAACATGCCGCTGTCTCCGAATCCGTATTCACTGGCCATGATAATGTCAGAGTCTTCCGGTTTCGAAGCAATGCCCAGAGTCTCTGAGTCACCACTGGCTTCGAGAGTCACAATGGTTGTCGAGCCTGCGGACACCAATTCGAGTCCCTGATCCCGGTGGGCTGCCTTGACACCGGCCCACACATGCGCATGAATCAGAGACGAGTGAAACAAGACCGGTACATAAAGGCCAACCTTGTTCTTTGTCATGATATACTTCATGACTCAGGGCTTCCACTCAAAGTGCGGGCCGTCGAGGAAGTCCTTGCCGGCATGGCGCAGCTGGTAGGCTTGAGTCGCTTTCTTGTAGGCATCGAGCTCACCGCCGAAGTCAGCAAGAGTCATGTCCCACGCGCCGCCCCACCGAATATGCTGCGAGCAGCCGAGAGTCGTGGCGGCCTGATCCATGGCCATTGCGATCTTGTAGCAGCCGTCCCAATCCCAGACCGGGTGGCCGCTGATCCACGGAACCAGATCGACTGCATGTCCGAATCCGTCGGATTGGCGAAGGTGCTTCGAGTCGAGTGTCTGGCTGACACCCTTAGCGATATTCTTGCGCTGTTGTTCCAGTGACCTGAGTCCCTCGTAGACTGTGAAGTCCTGAGTCGAAAGCGTGATTGCCAACTTGACGACGGCTTCGAGTTGGGGGATGACGCCGATCAGATTCGCGATCGACGATTTGCCGAGAGCGAACATCGGCTTGACAGGAGCCATCGCTACCTGCGGCTTTGCCGAACTCGAGTCGCCGGCTTGGTCGTTCAATTGGTGTACTGCCTCGCCGTATCCAGCAGCACGAACACCATAGCGAGTCATGCCGAGCACCTCGTTTATGAACGTGAGCGGCAGCGGCTTGTTGTCGATTCGAGCCGAGTTCAGCATTGCGGCCAAGTCGCTTTGCTTGATAGGGTCTGTCATAATTTGATTCCTTCTATAGCTGGTAAACATGAATCGCATGGAGCAGCCAGCCAATTACTCCATAGATTATTGCGGGGATGACGAACAGGACGGCTATGACTCCAAGGCATCCCATGCACCCCAAGGTGCGGCCGTCATCCATTATCTACTGCAAGGTGTAGCCCTTGCCCTTCCTCGATCTTGAGTTCGCCGTCCCGGACCATCTGCTCGAAAATTGTGAGTCCTTCGCCCACAGCAGCTTTGTGCATCTGAGCCTTGAGCCATTCGCGGCCGTGCTTGGTGACTCGATACATCCTCGTGTCGAAGGGACGCTTGTTTACTTCGATCTTATTGAAAACTGCCTTTCGAATCGCATTCGGCACCCGCAGCTTCTCGCCATGGCCAACCAATTCGATCCCCTTCTCTCCCTCCCACGCCGGCGGATAGATTTGCACAATGTGATGTGCATGTGAGTCGATCCAGATTAGTGCCTGCTCGACGGTCTTGGCTGTGATTTGTTTCATGATTTCTTCTCCGTGATTCGATAGTTAGTAAAGTGACTGAGAATCGCATACTTCTTGGCAGTACTCACTCGGTCAAATGACCATGGCTTACCAGTGTAGTCGTTCTTGACGACTCTGCCATCATGAGCAAGCCAGTATTTCATCTCATTCGACTCAGAATATGATCCTTACCATACTCCACTAGTTCACTCCACAGCCTGCGTTCGCGAGGATCGTAGCAGCCGAGTCGACTGTGAAACTCTAGCAGGGTGTCGATGAGCTCTGAATGACTCAGTGCGTGCATCAACTGCTTTTGTTCTTCCATGCCGGAACGAATGGTTTCAAGCAGCACTTCCTGCCTCTTATTAGCGGCTTCACCTTGACGGCGAATAATTTCATTCCAATCAGTCATGACTCAACCTTTCTTCTTTGCCATAAGGAAAGCCAGCGAGCCCTTCTTCAATTCAGGCATCGCTACCTCAACCGGCGGAATATAGGTCAGCAGCTTCATCGGCTCCGGTCCCGTCAGCAATGGAAACTTGGGGCGCTCACTAAGGCCGAGTCGTTTGACGAATGTCCGAGCCTTTTGAAGTTCGCCCATATCGACTGTGGTTACGGTATTGGAGCTAGCAGCAAAGGGTGCCTCGACGAAGACGTAGCGAGTCCGTTCGATGATGATCGTCTCGCGAACCGTTGTTCGTCTGTTGATTCGATTCAGGGCATCCTTTAGCTTCTGCTCGTGCATAGCCTTCCAGTCAATTTCTGGTCGGTTCTGAACTTTGGCGAGTCGTGAAGTTACAGTAGCCTCGACTTGAGCGATCGAAGTCTTGTCGCTAGCTGGGACAATGTCCTTGACTCCCGTCGCCTCAGCCAGATCACGTTTACCCTTTTCCAGTAAAGCTGCAAAGCTATTGGGACGCACAACAGGAAGATTCGACTGCGTCTCCTCACCTTCCTCATGGTTAGCTAGCTTATCAAGGGCTGACTCACTGGCTTCGCGACTAACTGCCTCGTGGCCGCCCCAATTAAGGGTAACTGAGACAGCAGCGCCAAGTAGCCCGGACTCGTCGGCAAGTCGATTGAATGCAGCGACCTTCTGTTGCAGGGTCGAGCCGGTGATTCGTTGCTTGGCAAGGGCCGTTCGAAGGGCTTGGTCGGTATAGAGGAGGATACAGGTCTGGCTGGCTCGCGTGATGGCCGTGTAGAGCCATTCGCGATAGTGCATGGACTTGTGCGAGTCGTGAAGGATGATGATCACGACAGGGCTTTCGCCACCTTGCATCTTGTGGCAAGTCACGACATAGGCAGTCATGAGAGAAGCTACTTCTGCAAGAGTCGCAAAGCTGATCTCGAAGCTATGTTCGCCCGAACCAAATTCCACGGTGACGATATGACTCGCAGGTCCACGCTCTTTCTTCTCGGCGGCATCCTTGCGGCCCTGTTCCTGCGCGCCATACGACTCCATCATGTCTTCGAGCGAGACGTTGACATCTTCCTCGGACTCATTGATCTCAGCCATGTATTCGTTTACGGCCGCGACAGTTCCGAATCGACGACGGTCACCAGCCCACGCTGCGTTTTCGGTGATGGCTGTGATGATTCCCGTCATGCCATTGGTGATGCCGGCTTCATGGTCGTTGCGAGTCGCCATGACCTTATCACCGACAGCAAATTTCTGGCGCTCACGGCCTGCGTCAATGATGAAGCGGGGGTGTTCGGGTTTCGAGTTGAAGATGATGGCAAATTCACGATTCAGGGGTAGCTGGCCAAGAGCGTAGCCGCGTGCCCCATCAAGACCGTTGATTGCGGTAATGGTGGTGTCACGAATCGGATCGTAAATTCCCTTTTCTATAAGTCCCGGGATGAACTTGCGGACTTGCTGGCTAGCCTTGGCACTGAGTCCGTCGAACTTCACCATCTGGAAATTGCCGCCACTGACTGGCATCTGCCCCTTGAGGACTCGCCAAGCATTGTCGACGATGGGATTGTCCTTGCCCTCTTGGCGATGAATATGAGTCAATTCCCACGATGGCCAGCGAGCCATGGCAAAACCAAAGACACTGCGACCATGAACGGGCGGAAGCTGATTGATATCGCCGATCATGATGATCTTGCACGAGTCCTTGAGGGCGGCGCGCAACTGCTCCCAAAGATCGAGTCCTACCATGCCAGCTTCGTCAATCAGGACCACGTCCCAAGGCAGCTTGTTACCCGCGTGGTAGCTCGGTTCGAATCGCATCTTCTTGCGCATCTTGCCGAGTTCATAGTCGTAGTAATCCTCCCATACCGGCATGAATGCCAGCAGGCGATGAATCGTCATGATGTTGCCATGCCACGAACGCGGGAAATTCTTCTTGATCATCTGAGTCGAGCGACCAGTGAAGCCCACGCAGGCTACGGACGGAACCCAGCGAGTCGGGGCCTCATACTCATCGTCATCATCGATCGGGTCAGGACTCTTGAAGTAAGTCTCCATGTCGATCGCGGCGAGGATATCCTCGTCCATGATTCGATCGATGATGGCTTGAGTACAAGTCGTTTTACCTGTGCCCGCCGCACCAGTACCGCAAGCACCCTGACCACCAATAGGCTGGCCACTGGGGAGTCCGGGCAGAATGTCGGGATTGGGTTTGGGGAACAAGTGATTGACGATTCCATTGATCATCTCAAGCTGAGACTCATCGAACGGGAACTCGTCACCGATCAGTTTGTCTAGCTTCAATGACTCGCGTAGCCCCTCAGCCGCAGCGGACTGAGTTTCAGGCTTGGGCATTTCGGTCAAGGCTTCGAGCATTTCCGACTCAGCCAATGCTTCACGGACTGCTTGCTTGACCAAAGTGTTGTCAGTCTTCGAGTCGTCAAGAACTCGTTCTGTGACTGGGGCGGACTTAGCCGCCTGACTCTTTGCCAGTAGGGCAGCTAGGTTAGCCATTGCTTGTGGCCTTCTTTAGGAGGAATGCGGGGAGCTTGGTGACTCCGATCGAGGGCTTTGCAGCCGCCGACGTGATTGCTTTGGCTTCCGCTTCGATGGTGGCAGGTAGCATTGGAGTCGTAGCCTCCAGTTCAGCTTCTGCCATCACTGCACGGAACAGCGCCTCGTTCTCAAGCTGCTCTTGGGTCTTGACTCGTTTGCCCTTAGCCGTTTTGGATTCGGGCTTAGCTTCCATGAATGACCGGAAGAACGCAGGGCGAGCCAGCGTGTTGCCTTTCATCCATCGACGCTGATCTTCCTCGAGTCGCAGGCTACGCTGGTAGCGCTTCATGCAATAGGCGTGCCATGCTTCGATTGACTCCATGGCCTTGTCAAAGAAAAGCATGAAGTCAACGGCACGCAGGTCGATGCTTTGCATTGTGAGGTTCATCTTGGCATCGACTTCGATCAGCCATTGCATGAGTCGTGAGTGATCCGACTGAGACAGATTGGCCAGAAAGTCGTAGAGACGAATCCTTGTGTGCAGATCATCGAGGCGCGCGGCGAAGGGCAGCTTGCCATAGTCGGAAGGTTGGAAGAGTCGATTGAGGAGATAGGCCAGCGTTTCGGTTGGCTGCTTGACCATCAGGACTTCAAGCGAGTCACTGCGCATGTAGTTCCAAGTAATTGAAGGCCGCATGGACGCAAGAGTTCGGACGAACAAATCGTCGGCTGCGGTTTCAATGTCATCGTCAGGATTCAGGAGAGCCTCGACTTCATCCTGATACATGCGACCGCAAGGCTTGCCAGTGAACTGGCAGTAGACGGTCAAAGGATTCACGCCCATGTTGTCTTGCATGAACGTAACGACGTCAGCGAGTCGCGTGGCGAGTTCCAGCTTGGCGTCGGCTTCTGTGTGTTCGATTGTCATATTACGATTCCCTACAGATGGGTTCAATTAATCGAGCGGATATGTGGTTACTTTGCGGTCATTACGCAGAGCCCAGAAGCAATGAGTCGCAAGCCACTTACGATCAGATGAGTTATCGTGATCAATTCGCTTAGTCGACTCTTCTTGCCATGAGGAATTAGGCACTGTCGATGGAAGCCTAACGCTTGTTACAACCAATATCTTACAAGCCATGATTCAATCCCTTCAAATGGGTTACGATTCAACGCCGGAAAACATAACCGTCCCGGCTCGCGCAGTATAGGCACAACTCGCGTGTAATGTCAAGCATTATTTACGGAATCACGTAAAATAGTTGGTCGAGTCATGCGCGCAATTCTGCCCACGGGCTAGAGACTGCGCTTCTTAAGAGTCCTGAAATGCTCAGGGTATTTGGGTTCGAGGAAATCCCATAAGGTCTGGTATTCTTCAGGCGATGACTCGTAGTTGGATTGACGAGCCTGGAGGAACATGAACCTTGGCCAGATTGACTCATTGGTCCATGGATTATCGTATTGAGCCATGATCTCTTCCATGGTCAGTTCTGATTGCTCTGCGCCCTCGACTAGCTCTGCCAAAGCTGCACGACTCACCATGTCAACGCCCTCTTTGACTTGTTCCATCGGTTCATCACGAATCAATATCAAAATCTCTTTTCCATTTGGGCCACGTTGGACATTGTGCGTTGAGATTTGTGCAAGCATGTCCACAACGATTCGTTGAATTGAACCTTCAAAGAGTTTGGGCGATCCTATTCCATACATCTCGAGTCGACCGTACCAGTCTGGATTGTTCTTGATATCAGTCATTGTTTACCCCTTCGCTTCCAGCGGACAACACTTCATCCAGCATCTGGCTTAGTTCATCGAATGAATCAGTCTCTGGTTCCCTAACTGCAAAAGCGGCATCCCTGCCAATTTTGATTGTGATAACTCCGTTGAGACTCACCTTCATAAGCCACTTGGCAAGACTCATTACAATTTCCCGGTAGTTACCGCGGGCCTCAACTGTTTCGTGTGGATTCCCACCATTGGTGAACCGGTAGTAGTACTTGGTTGACTCTTTCATCTTTGGCTCCATTATTTTCATGGTAGTCACCGGATTCCTGTTCACTCCCGGCGCTTCGCGAGCCAGTTATAGTCTCATACTTGCATTGTGTAATCCAGTGTAATTCCTCCTTCAATCTTACCAATTCATCTTAGTTTAGTACCAATATGCTAATACGTCTTATCAACCCTCGATTCCCTATTTCCTGCTACCAACATCAGCTTGTTGTGACTCATTGCCCATGGACTCGGTAGATGAGGAGAGCGAATATCGACCCGTTCAAAAAATTCTTCAATGCTCATCATAAGGACTCAGGGGAGGGAGAGTGACTAAGACTCATGGACAGAGCAGCGACTCAGACTCGGATGGTGAATGTGGATATAGGCTGGAATGGATAGATGGCTAGGTTGTACCGAATATTCACTTATCATACTAAACTAGGAATGTAATATAAGATTCAACTCTGATTCGTCTTATCGGCTGCTTCTCGGTCCGTCACTAGCCAAACCCTTTCGACTCATCGTGGCAATCACCTTGCTTTCACTCAACTCACCGCACAATTGACTCGGTTCATCGCAAACCTTGCTTTGACTCGCTTCCAATCCTCTCTCCCCGCGCGTACATGCACATCACGCTCACACATGCGGGCGTGCAGATCAAAGGAGCCTCAACGATGACCCACGGAATCGATTACCTTGAACTCTTTCGCCTCTTCGGTGAAGCTTGTATCTACCTTGCTCTCCCGATCCTTTCGCTTGCCTTGATCCTTGACCTAATCCGTGACTTCCGTCGGGATGACTCAGACCAGTTTCTTCCCGTTCGTCCTGACTTCGGAGTCTTGGAGCCAACCGTTCCAACCTACCTGTCAAGCCGCGCAGTCGATCGCCGCAAAGGATCACGCAAGCCACGATGAATTGAGTTCAACTTTGACAAGTCAGGTGCGATTTGACTTGTCACCGATGGCCTCATGTGAGACTATCAACTTGCCACTAAAGGCAGACACAAAAAGGAATGACTCAGATGCGTAACCTTTTCACTTCCGCTTCAACCTTGGCTCTTTGCAGCGTGGCCGCAGAGGGTGCCGAGTCCGGTTCGACCACGACCACCACGACCGAGACGGCCAAGCCCAAGACGACTCTTGAAGGCATGACCGGATATCGCACATTCGCTGACACCGACGAAGCCACGGCTTATCTTGCCAAGTGCAACGAGGATTTCAGCGACTTCGCGAATCAGCCGTTCGCAATGATCGGGGTGGACGAGTCGGGCGCCTTCCGGCCCGATATCTACACGCCGGAAATGCGCGTGCGAGTCGCTGTTCTTCGCAACGTTCCGCGCACCGTCGGTGGCAAGCGCGAGCCCACCACGATCAAGGCCATTGTGGTGACTCCCGTTCCGACGCTCGAAAGCCTCATGAGCGATGAAGCCGGCATGGCATTCGTTCAGAAGGTCATCGACAAGGAGCTGAATCACATTGCCGTGCGGCCTCTCCGTGATGCTGAGAATCTCGAAACGGCCATGGAGCAGGTGCCGACGACTCGTTCGGGCTTCATCGAGAGCAACCGTGATTCCGGCGGCATCATGGACACCTTCAATGAACTCTACAAGGTGATCAACGATACGCTGTCCAAGTCGATTCCGCTCTGGTCCAAGGCCCGCCTCATCAAGGCCGAGATGAAGAAGGCAATGGAGTCGAAGGCTTATGCCCTCGAATATTACCCGGCGCTCGAAGATCGCGGCTCCGACAACAACGGCAAGGCCAAGGACTCGTTGTTCGTGCTGGCCCTGCAATTCGGCCTCAAGCTGGCCAAGGGCAAGGGCATGGATGCGGCCATCTTCGAGAAGTGGCTGGCGACTCGTGATCAGCAGACGCTGGCAACGACGACCACCGACGACGACGATGATATCTCGCTCGACGATCTCGTGGCCGATCTGGGGGAGCCCGCCGCCGATGATGCCACGGCCAATGACTCGGAGCAGGCCGAGCGTGAAGCCGATGCGGACGCTACCGCCGCTGAATAAGACTCGTCCACTTTAAGGACTCGCAGGCCGCCCCCGTGTCGCAGGATTCGGGGGCGGAACTGTGTCAGGACTCATTCATCCTCTGTTAACCATGTCCGGCGCCTCGCTTCGCTCGGATAAAGGAGCAGCTAGTCGCTGCCTAATAGGAGAGTCGTTGATGACTCATATATCTATGTGTATGCGGCGTTGGAAAGGACTCGCGCAGCTCGGCAAGTGCGTAAGAGCTGGCACCCACCCCTCCGCAAACCAACAGGAATCAAGTGGCCCACCAAGAAGAAGGACTCTCGTGGTTGCGGCTGAACAGGCATCGAGCGTAGTACCTCCATGCACTGCTGAATCAAGGCCGGGGGTATGACCCCCCATTCAACGATCGGCGCTCGGGCTTAATATCGTCCGCACATGCCCGGCAAAAAATTTGGAAAACCCATCCATGAGTCGAACGGGTAGATCATTACACAAGTTTACACAAGATAGACCTTGCAAGGGGCGGAGTCAAAGGGTAGGCTTAAAGATGAAAGGAATCTCGACGTGTCGCTCATGACCCTTAACCCTGCAGAATTGAGTCGTCAGTGTGGCGAACCCGTGCAGGAAATCTATGTTGTGATCGCCAAGCATGAAGTTTTGGATATGGACTCCAAAACCATTGCTGAGTTGCTGGGTGTGACTCAAGTCGAGATCGAGGAACTGCAAGCAGAACCGCTGTACCAGAAGGTTCTGATGTTGCTGAAGGCAGCTTCGAGTCAGGCGAAGGTTAACACTGAGCTGGGCTGGGACGAACTGGAAAGCATTGCGGTTGGCAAGCTGCTTGAACGAGTCCCACTGGAACGGGATGGAGACTTCCTGCTTAAGGTTGCGACCTTAGCGAATCGGGCGACAAGGCGTATGAAACCGCAAGGACACCTCGACCCATTGACCGCCGGTGTGCGAGTCCCACTGACGCTGACTGCAAGGTCGGTGCGACGGCTCCATGGCAATGGGACTCAGGAGATGGTCGAGGAAAGGACCGTGAGTCTCAACGGTGGTCACACGAATCCAACTTTCGCCGACGTCGATCAGCTGTTGCAGGTCAGTCCTCGTCCGTTCATGGATAAGGTCATGCAGATCGAGACTCACGCGACTGCCGATCCAACGGTGGATGAGTTGCTCGGCGAAGTTGATAACTGGTAAGGAAGGAATCGTTATGGCAAAGGCACCTACCCCGCGAGCACCTGTCCGTCAAGGTCCGAGTCCTGAGGCTCTGGCTGCCTTCTATCGCCAAAGGTCCGAGGCGCTGCGTCATAATACGACGACCACCGACGATCAAGCAATGCAGCAACAGCAGCAAAAGACTCAGACACAGCAGGAACAGGAAGGCTGGTTCGCTCGGCTTTTCCATGCGCTGGGTGGTGGCAGCTGAGTCATGCCTCCGTACATTGACGAACCTGATTTGGACGAACTGGACCGACTTGAGAGAGCAGCGGAAGGTCCAGACGTGGAGACGATTGATGTTTCCGCGGACGTCAGGGAACTTCGTCAACGACTCAAGCATGACGGGACTTTCTTTATCGAGTTCTTTCTGGGTGAGCAGCATGACTTGCCGGTTCCGCAGTTCCATGTCGAAGTTTGGGATCGAATCAAAGCGGCTGCCAATCGCATCCTCCTGGCGATTCCCCGTGATCACTCGAAGACCACTATTGCCAAGTTGCATGTGATCTGGCATTGGCTTTTCACCAAACATCGATTCGCTACCTACCTCAGCAACACCAATGCCATTGCTAAGGGTGCCTGCAAGGATATTGTCCAGTTCTTGCGGCACCCTAACTTTGTGGCTGCCTTCGGCAAGGTGCGAGTCATTAAAGAATCAGAGATGGAGTCGCTCTGGCAATATGGACTGCCAATGCCGGGTGGTCGCGAGAAGATAATCATTCTCCGCGCGATTGGCCAAGGTCAGCAGATGCGAGGAATCAACATCGACAACCAACGTCCTGACTTTGCGGTTGTCGATGACGTGGAGGACAATGAGAACACTGAGTCGCCAGCGCAGCAGAAGAAACTTGATAAATGGATTTTCGGTCCCTTTATCAAGGCGCTGGCCCGCAAGCACAAGATTGTCTGGCTGGGCAATATGCTTCAGAAGACTTCCCTGCTTGCACGTCTGAGTCGAAATCCACGGTGGAACCCAATCGTCTTTGGCTGCTTGGTCAAAGACTCAGTGACTGGGCTGCTTCAACCACTGTGGCCTGACAAGTGGAGCATTGAGGCACTCAAGGAGGACTTGAAGGAGTACAAGGATCTAGGACTCGTTGAGACCTGGATGTGTGAGATGATGAACATGCCGGGCCATGGTGAGAATGGCTTCACGCAGGATCAGCTTAATTATCAGGCCATCCCGACTCCGGATGGAATCAAGGCCGCGTGGATTACGATCGATCCGGCTTTTGGCCTCAATGCGCACAATGATGAGTCGTGCATCTCGGTCCATGTGATTCCAGAAGACGGCGTGCCCATGACGGTTCAGGCCGTGCATGGTCACTTCGATGAGACACGACTCTTTTATGAGACCCTGTCGCTTGCTCGCTATTGGGGTGCGTGGACTTGGGGAATCGAGGCTGTGGCTGCACAGCGAGTCCTTATTCCTTTCTTCAATGTCCTGCTGGCTCAACAGCAAATGAATCATCACGTTGAAATCCTTCCGTTGATGAGTGGCAGAGGCGATCCCAAGATTGGCCGTATCCGGGCTCTAGCGAGTCTTATGGCCAATGGGGAATGGGCCGTCGCGGACGACGATGTGGATTTCACGACTCAATTCCTTGCCTTGTCCATGACCAAAAAGGATCAGGCTGACGATATCGTTGACTCAGTGGCTTATGGACCATTGATGATGGAGTTGTACCTGGCCATCATCATGATTCAGTTCTCTGGTGGTGACGATTCCCTTGACACTGAAGGCCGATTCGGCATGGAGGCATGTAGTGCTTAATCTTGATAAAATCATTCACGCTAATGTCCCTCCTGCCAAGGCAGAGGTGCATCCGCAGCATCCGTTCAACAACAGGACGAATCATGACAAGCTGCTCGACTACTTGAAGCAGCGGCTCATCATGGGCAAAAAGATTCGTGACGCTAAGCTCGAACGCATGTGTCAGATCGATCGCAATGTCTCTGGCTGGATGCGACTCAGCGAAGAGGACAAGAAGCGCAAGGTCAAGCAGGAGCAGGAAGGGACTCCGCAGGCGATTCAAATGAATCTGCCACTGACCTATGTCCACATCGACGACATGATGACCTACTTCGCCCAGACCTTCAGTCCGAATCGTGGTATGTTCTACCACACGGGCAAACCAAACGAAGCCAGTGAAGCGAATCAGATCGTGACGCTGATGAACAATCATGCGGTCTACGCCGGCTACTATCGCGAGACTCTTTTATCGACTCTTGCCTGCCTTAAGTACAATATCGGTGGCTTCAAGTGCTACTGGGCAAAAGACGAGGGTCCGAGTCTTTCTCGCGATCCTACCGGCAAAGATGTGCTGAGTATTGATATAAAGTGGCAAGGCAATAAAGTCGAGTCGCTTGATATGTACAACACATTCTGGGACCCAACTGTCCATGCGACCAAGCTGGCGCAGGAAGGCGAATGGTGCGCTTCCGTCAAGATGGTGAGTCATTACTGGCTCCGGTCAAAGGCGGCGCGCGGGGTATTCTACAATGTCGAAGAAGCGCTCAAACAGGATGCTGGAGTCAGCCAGTGCCAGTACTATCGGAATCCGCCGACGGAAGCTCGACTCAATATCGATGATACCAAAGCCGGCGACGACTATGCCAGCTGGTTCGGCGAGTCACCTGAGTACGCGCAGAACACAGGATTCGAACTGACTGAGATATTCATTCGACTCAACCCGACGGACTTTGGTCTGATCGAGGGCCGCGGGGCTGCACTGAGCGGCCGGAGTCGTTACGAAATCTGGCGCTTCACGATTCTGAATGACGAGACGATCGTCGACTGCACGTACATGAATAACATCCATGGGCTCCTTCCGTTCTTCTTCGGAGTCATCAATGACGATCTCATGGGCCAGAGTGCCAAGGCCGTGTCGGAGATTCTTCAGCCGTTGCAGGACTTTGCCAGTTTCCTGCTGAATATCCACATCCAAGCGAGTCGCAAGAATGTGTGGGGCCTGACGGTCTACGATCCGACGGTTGTCGACTTCAAGTCGATTCCCAAGGGCGAGGTCAATGGCTACCTGCCCATTAAGGCTAGCGGCTACGGCAAGGACTTGAGGACAGCGATCTATCATGACACGACTCAACTCGATACCAAGCAAACTCTGGGCGACCTTGACTCAGTCATGGGAATCATTAACCAATTCTTTCCGACCCAAAGCCTGCCCAGTCAGATCGCTTCCATTGATCGAGCGGTGGACTCACAGGTTGCCGCAGTCCAGCAAGGTGCAAATCGTCGTATGCACAAGACGGCGCGACTCCTGGATGATACCCTCTTCCGTTCCCTTCGATTCTGCTGTTACTATAACATCATCCAGTACCAGCCGGACAACACTACCGTCAATGACTTCTACGGAAAAGAAGTCACTATTGATTTGTCGGCTCTGCGACAAACAGATTTGCCCTTCATCATCGGGCAAGGACTCAAGGCAATAGATCGTCAAGCTGCGGCGGGCGCATTGCAGCAAATCATCTTTGCCCTCGTCCAGAACCCGCAAGCGGCGCAGCGAATCGATATGATCGGTCTCATTGACTACTGGACGAACATGATCGATATCGACGTCGACATGACTCAGTTCCATCTCGAACAACAGGCGCCGGCGCAGATGGGTCCGAATGCCGGTCAGACTCCTGAGCAGGTGGCCGCGGCGGAAGCCGGAACAGGCGCGACTCCTCCTGCTCAGAATATTCCGGATGGCGGTGCAGCATGATCGATCTTGAGTCATTTGCAGAGCTGACCAAGGATCGGCAGGATGCAGTTCGATCGGCGATGCTGACTATCTGCAACTCCGGCGTAATTGAGATTCAACAGGGCCGCAACTTATTGCGAATCCTTGATGGAGCAGCTGACGAGGACCCAGTCCTGTTGGCAAATCGAATCATCGAGCACAGGAAAAGCCACTATGCGCTCGATGCCTTTCTCGTGGCGACTCAACAAGTGAAGGACTACCAACATGAATAGGTTCAAGCAGACACTCCTATCCAGCACGGCCGGCTACCGTCCCTCGATTCGTTTGGGGCGGCACGGTCATCCCATGAAGGCTCCCGACGGTGAGCATGGCAGCGGCGACTCGGGCGGCGGCCAGCAGGAACAGACGGGTAATTCTGGCGGAAATAACCAGGGCGGTAATTCCGGCGGCGGTAACGGTTCCGGTGGGAATCAAAATAACAGTGGCGGTGGGTTCAACCCCGAGGCATTCTGGCAGGAACCATCTCCGGCGCCGAGTCCATCGCCCAATTCGGGGTCTGCCGGTGGAAACGACTCCGGGGGTGGCCAGCAACAGAACGAGGGAAATGCTTTCGCCGAGCGACTCAACAACCTGAAGTTCGGAACCGACGTGTTTACGCCGGATGCCATTAAGGCCATGAACGAAGGTGGTGATCCCGCGACATTCAACGGGAACATGCAGAAGTTCGGCCAGCAGGCGGTGCGCGAATCAGTGGTTATGGCGGCGCAACTCATGCAGCGCAACAACCACATGATGGAACAGCGTATGCAGGAAATGCTCGATGAACGATTCGGGCAGCGGGATTCGGAAACCGGACTCGGTCAGGAATTCCCGAGCTACAAGGAAGCGGGCATGAAGCCGGTTATTGACGGCATCTATGCTCAGGCTATGAAAGTCACAGGCGGCAAGCGAGCCGAAGCAATCGCAATGACCAAGGAAATGCTCAAGCACACGACGCAGACGATGAGCAAGGACTTGGGCATCACGACTCCTCCCGGCGGTGCCGGCGATGGACTTGGGACCCAGACCAACTGGGAAGAAGAGCTACTCGGCCGGGGCTGAGTCAGCAATACGAGAGAAGGAACTATGACGTGATTCAGGGCATTTTCGCATCGAACCAGGGAATCGTCGGCGATCGCGTCGGTGACTTCGCCTCGGTCATTCTTCGTATGAATCCGACCGGGACGGCTTTGATGCTGGCCCTGTCGAGCGGTATGAACAAGGAGTCGGCGGGTGACACCGTCTTCACTTGGTTCGAGGACTCGCATCAGTCCGGTCGCGCGACTTGCGCATCCGGCGGCACGACCACGACGGTCGTGGTCGACGACGGCTCCTACTACATTCCGGGCTCGGTTCTGGAAGTCGAGGAGTCGGGCGAGCACATGCTCGTTACGGCCACGAGCGATACCAGTCTGACCGTGATTCGTGGTCTGGCCGGCACCTCCATCGTGTCGATCAGCAACGGCGATCACGTCCAGCAGATCGGCAATGCGCACGAGGAAGCGTCCGGAATGCCGACTGCTGTGACTCAGCAGGGCGCCCCTCGCATGAACTTTGTCCAGATTTTCCGCAACTCGTGGGCAATCTCGGGCACGGCAAAGGCGATCAACTTCCGGACCGGCAACAAAGTCGCGCGCAACAAGGCGGACTGCGCGACTCTTCACGCCGAGGACATGGAGCGGGCCTTCCTCTGGGGTAAGAAGCATATCGGTACGCTGAACTCGAGTCAGTTCCGCATGACCGATGGCGTCGTTGCGCAGATCGAGAACTATGGCGGCGTCGTGGAGAGCGCAGCTACTGACTCGGGTTCCGGGCCGGTTTCGGGCGATTACAGCAGGGCCGACTTCGAGGACTTCATCCGCCGGGTTTTCCGGCTCGGAATCAAGGGACAGCCCAATGAGCGTATCGCGCTCGGCGGCGATCAGGTCCTTCAGGTTCTGAATCAGATGACGTTCCTCGACGGCACCTATCAAATCGGGCAGGGCGAGACCAAGCTCGGAATCGCCGTCACCACGATCGTCACGCCGTTCGGCCAGCTCAAGCTCATGACTCATCCGCTCATGAACGAGAACCCGAAATGGCAGAAGGAGCTCTATGTGATGCACCCCGGCGCGATCAAAAAGCGGGTGCTTCGCGAGACCTTCAACGAGGGCTATGACTCGGATGGCAAGCGCATCCAGGGCCGTGACGCGGACCAGGGACTCATGACCACGGAAGCCGGCATCCAGGTCGGCGGCGCCAAGGTGATGGGAATTCTTCGCAACGTCAGCCGTGCCGTCAAGTCGACCGCCGAATAACTCAGTCCTCCGCTGAGTCGAACTGGGACGTGCAGACCGTCCCATCTTTTCTACCCTCAAGACCCTAAGGACATGAATCATGATTGACCTCGCAAAACTGTCGGCTCAGAAAGCCGATGACAAGCCCAAGGAAGAATCCAAGCCGGTTGAGAACAAGCCGGAAGCGCAGCCGATCGAGGACAAGCAGAAACAGCCTGTCGAGCAGGTTCAGGTTGTCGAGTCACAGGCCGAGCCGACCAAGGCCAACAAGCTCTACACTTCGGCGCCGGTCATGAATCTCAAGGTCGGCAAGTTCCAGTTCACCAAGGGTGTGCTGACTCTGACCGATCCCGACGATATTGCCATGTTCGAGAAGCTGCTTCGCGGCCTGCCTCCTCGTGAGCGCAATGCGATTCGCACGATCAGCATCGAGAAGGCCGAGCAGATGGTGCGCCCGATCGAGCCCGGCATGACCAAGGCATTCGATTCGGCCGTCGGTCGGCAGCGCGAAACGATCGCCGGCACTGCTACGGTCGGCACCGTCGCCCTCGAAGACCCAATCCGGACCGAGTCGCTCGACGACATGAACATTCCGGTCAACAGCGGCCAGGGCACCGGCGACTCGACCACGGCTCAGTCATAAGCGTAAGGGCAGGGGATGGGAATGACCACGTTTAGCCAGCTCGTCGATGAGGCGATTTCGGAAACGAAGCGGTTCGATCTCGCCACGGAGATTGCTGCCTACGTGAATCAAACGGTTCGCGAGGTACATTTCCGGAGTGACACAGGATCGGTCCTTTATTACCGGGACAACCTGCAAGAGCAGCTACTCACAGCCACGAGCGATGACTCGTTTGGCTGGGACATTCCCAACCCTGCCATTTTTCAGGGACTCGTTGGTGTGCAATATGCCGATCAATGGGACCCCGACCGGAATTGCCAAGGTGTGTGGGCGGTTGAGGTGACTCCCTCCCGCAACATGCAACATTACAAGCACAGCTTCTACCGAATAGGCGGTGGCTTTGCCTTCGCGAACTACGGTTCAACCGGCTCGCGAATCAAACTCGCTTATTTCCAGTATCCCCCGCGCCTCAAGTACTACACAGTCGCGAATCGTCCGGCTTCATGGGATGATGCAACTGGCTGGACCTACGGCACCGGCTACGACACGGATGACGAGACTCGTGCAGCCGCGCGCGCTCTCGTGACCAACTGGATTTTGCTCCGCTGGCATGATGTGATCAGCGAAGGAATCAGAGCCAAAGTTTATAAACGAGTCAGTGACGAAGTCCGGGGGCGGACAGCCTACAGCTTGTACAACACGCTGCGGCAGGGACTCTGGACTTCTGAAATTGCCGATTTAGGAGGTCCAGCGTGATATGGACGGGGTCAGCTTGGGGGCAATCCTGCGACTCTTGGGAGAGGGTGGCATCTACGGCTTAGGCTGGTTGCTATTCCTCTACATGATGGTGCGGGAGATTCGGGAGCGCAAGCGTTACTCGGATCTTGTGATTCATATCATTTCCTATTTCACAAAGGTGAACATGGTCGAAAGGCAGACAGACGATGCCCCTCTTATCCCAGCCGAGCTATTTGGTGTCTCGAATCGCGGCCGCAAGCGCACGGTTAGACGACGTATTGGTCGCGATGACGATGCGGGATGAAGGCCTGAGTCGTGAGGAAGCCGCAAATAAAGTGCAGCGACAGGTCGAGGAGCAAGTCTCGGCTACGCTGCAACATCTGGAGTTGCTGTGATGCCTGGTACTTATGATCTGATTGAGTCGTTTGACTACTATCCAGAAGACGTGGATACTCCAGGACTCGGTGTCAAGAGCACGTGGATTCCAAGAGGTGCCTTCGGATCAATCTCCATGGTGGCAGGTCGATTCGGCGGGCAGGCAGTCAAGATCACGGCCAATATCGACGAGCTCGGCTACATGCGGGTGATTCCCGGCAGCACGATGAAGGTCGGAGGATTCGCGGTCTACAATACCACGCTCAATAATCTGGCTGTCGGTGTTGGTAGCACATTGTTTCAGCTCGAGTCGGCCGATACCACGGTGCTGGTCAAATTGACCATTAACAACGTCGGTGAGCTGAGGGCGTTTATCGGTGCGACTCAGGTGGGTCTGGCTGAGCGCCTTTTGGTTGCAGCGGCATGGCATTCCATCGCCTTCGAATGGCAAGGACTCAATAGTGCAGGTCATCTGTCTGTGTCGATCGATGGCGATGAACAATTCAGCTTTGCGGGGGATACCCTCGCGGCTGATGGCAAACAGGCTGAACGATTCATTCTGACTGTGCCGGCCAATGTTCACGATCGCATTTACGATGACTGTTACTGCAAGAGCGGTACGCTGGTCAATGTCGGCGAGTCACGAGTCGCGCTCTTTGAGCACACGGCAGACTTCGATACTCAGTTCGATCCACTGACCGGCGTCGATAATTATGCCATGATCAATGAGTCGTCAGTGGATGGCGACGACAGCTACAATAGTAGCAATGTCGTTAATGCCTACGACTTGTTTACAGGACAGCCAATCGACACGAATCCCGACACCATCCATGCCGTGCAGTTTGTCATGGCGGCCCGCAAGTTCGACTCGGGAACCCGAACGATTCAGCAGATCAGCAAGCTGGGGCCGACTCTTGATGGGTACGAGGAGTTCAATTTGGCCTCAACCTATCTCTGGGTTCGCGACTTGACTGAGGTGAATCCCAATGGCGACCCGTGGCTGAAAGTGGACTTCGGCAATCTCAAGCGCGGGTACAAGGTTATCCTCTGATGGTGGACATACGAGTCACTCGCTCTGTAACGGAGGCCATGCTTTCAGATGCTGGACCAATTCTGGTTACGCGGCAGCTGTTGCAGGCTTTCTACACTGACCGAACCAACCCGATTCGAGTCACTCGGCAACAGGTCGAGGCATTCTACACTGATAAGACTAATCCGGTCAGAGTGACTCGTCAGTGTGTTGAAGTTCTGATGTCGATCGGTCAATTGCCGCCCGTGCAGCCTGACCGAAACCAGATTCTGAGTCGTGAGGCCAATCCATTTCGGCCCGTTGCACCTAAAGAAATCGTGGATGTGAATCCCATTCTGCACGATTTCATCACAGAGCAAACAGCACAGGTCAGGCAGACTCACGATACCAACCAAGCGGGTGACTCTACTGTCCCGTGGGAATTTCTGACCAAGGTTGGTAGCCAGCGACTCTATACGCTGGGCAGCCTGGGGAGGTTCTATCATGATGACTTTGGAATCGTGCTTGCGCGCTATTGCCAATTCAGCAAAATCAAAACGGCTGAGTGGCTTAACGGCCCAGTCGGACTCCTCACCAAATCCAAGGCTGTCGACTGGCAAGTCACCAACGATTACGCTTTGTCGTCGCCAGACTCTGTGGTCGGGATTCTTTGCAGCTACACGCAACCCGCCCAAGGAGATTACGGATGGGTCTTGACTCAAGGCGCCAACATCATCCCTCTGCTCTTGCAGCAAAACGTTAAGAGTCTTGAGAAGAATCAGGCATTCGTTTGGAGCGACTTCGAGAGAGTGAGTCCTGAGGGGCAAGGCAGGATTCTTGGTCGGGCTCTAGGCCCCGTCAATTTTGTTAACAAAGCACAGATTCAGCTGGATGCTGGCGCGGCGATGATCCACGTCGAGGGTCCAAGTATTGACTCGTTGAAGGTTGCCATTGGGACGGACGGGTTGGATCAGAAGATTGCTCTGATTGATCAGGCCGTCAAGGACTTGGGAGGAGACGCGCTGGCAAAGGCCGTTGCGACTCTCAAGGTCAAGATGGCCGAAGTTCAACAAGGACTCAAAACTGAGACGAGTCGAGCAATCAGCGTTGAGAAGAGCATCAATGATACGATTGCCACGATCATCGCTGCCCTTGGCGGAACGACTCTTGCTGCTTTGTACCTGAAGATCACTGGTGAGCAGAAAGAAGTCAACGATGCTCAGGATATCCAGATTGCACGAGTCTTAGCCAAGGCTCAGTCCGCGCTGGATATGGTAATTGAGATAACGAATCAGGATTTTCAATTTCAGATTGACCAGTTGAAAGCCAGACTCGATCATCCAACCAAGTCGGCAATAATACCACTGGTTGATGGATCGATTCCTCCCGTATTGGTGTATTTGCCGAGCGGTGAGCTGGTGCTTGTGGAGATTATACTATGACCGGACTCCTTATTAACTACCTTGGCCGCGGTGACTTTACCGATCGACCTGCGACTCCTGATGTGGCCGTTGGAGCTCTTGCACTTTACTATGCTGATGACGTGAGTCCTCCACAGATGTATGCGTGGAACGGTGACATTGTCGATTGGGATTCCATTGTTACGTTGGACGCCGCCAGTGATGGTGACATGTATGTACGACTCAATGGGGATTGGGTTGTATTGCCGGCCTACCCCGATGTACCTGATGTTCCAGCAACGGACGGGATCAGGTATGGTATGAAAGATGGGGCGTGGGATGCGATTCCTGACCCCGACGTTGAAGAAGCGCCAGTTGATGGTACAGCTTATGTCAGAAAAGATGCCGGCTGGGTGGCTGAGTCCGGCGGTGGAGGAGGTGGCATGACTCAAGTGTCGGCTAGGTATTGGGCGCTTGATAATATCAGGCACAATCCCAATCTGACTGATGCGGCTAGCATGGCGGCCATTGTGTTCTATGCCAGCGGCTCCCCAATATCGACTCCCACGATTCTAACAGCCAACTCCATTGATGCCAGTAACGCCATTGCTAATGCGTTTGATGGCAACGCCTCGACTTTCTGGTCTACCTATGGTATGCCAGCGACTCTTGTAGTATTGGACTTTGGCACTGATATTACTCCCGACGAGTTGCAAATTACTTGCCGTAATGACAATAATGCGCAGGTGCCATTTCGACTCGATCTCTTTGCAGGTGATGACCCAAAGACAATGGAACTTATCACCACGATTTTCTGTGGTGATGTTTGGCCTTCTAACGGGTATACTGCATCATTCACGATTCCTGAGGTACGCGGTTAATTACGCTAGAGCGTAAACTGGCCCTCAGTTACCATTGACTTGCTCTTCGGAGCAGACCCGAAACAGGAGTGAATCATGAATGACCTTATCACATATCTCTCCCAGCTAACGGGGTTGCAGCCTGCGACTCTGATCCTGTTGGGCGGAGTCATCATCACGGTCGCCAACGCACTGAGTCGGCTGATCCCCGACGACTCAACGGGCTTTCTGGGTGCCCTGCGCCTCGTCTGCAAGTTTGTCGGCGTCAATGTCTCGAATCGTCTCTCGGGCGGGATCACCGTCAATGATGTCGGCCGCGCGCTGCTCAAGACGGGCGAGTCGAAACCCGAGGTTAATGCAATCCTCAGGGAAACGGGAGCGCTGCCAGGTCCTGGAGTCGCTGGCATCACCAGAGCCGCTAACGGCAAGTTCCAGAAGTCTTCGAGTCCGTTCATCGTGACGGTATTCGTTTTCTTGCTGGTTTGCATGGCAGTCGGACTCAGCGGCTGTGCAACCTTCAACGACGCCAAGATCAAGAAGACCCTCTGCGAGAATCAGTTTGCCTCCCGTGCGGCGCTGAATCTCAAAATCGCCGAGGATGGCAAGATCAAGGACGAGGCGATTCGTCAAGCGGCGCTGTCCCTGGACGAGTCGTTGATGGCGGCTCTCAATGCCTGCCCGCCCATCGGTACACCAGCGCCGGTTGGGCGTTGATTCAAGGAGCTTCGGGATGAGTAACGTAACTGTCTTCGGCCGATCGACTCTTCTGGCCGCAGCGCTGCGTGATACGAGCACTACCTTCTGGGTAGGACTCGTGGATGCGTCGCCTGATCCCGAACTTCTCATAGCTGATTGCGTCGAGCCAACGATTGGCGTGAACGGCTATGAGAGGATTCAAATAACTCGCGATGGGACTGGCTGGCCCGGTAGCGGGACTCTCAATGGTCAGCCTTATGTTGAGTCAGACTGGCTGATTTGGGAGGCAACGGGCGGAGCTTTCGACAAGACGGTCCAGAGGCTGATGCTCGTCGTCAATGAAACCAATGTCGTCGATGACGAGTCGGACGAGAACACCAAGGTTCTTGCGCTGAGTGCGGCGATGCCATTGGCTTTGACGGTCGATGAGGATACGCCCGAGGCCGACCGCAAGTTCAAGTTCCGAATCTACGGATAGGGGTAGCATGGCTCAGGAAGTTTACCGCACCGCAGACGTTCTCGGACTCACTCCGGCAATCGATCCGACTCGCTCGCAGAAGCAGTTCAGTTTGGACGGGGCGAATTATATTTTCGATGCCATCGGTCCCAAGAGTGCCTTCGGGAATCGACTGCTGCTGCCCCAGCCCTTGGAGGGTGTGACTCAAATCCAGAGCTTTCGGCTCAAGCTGCGCGGGCAGGACCGCTCATTCACCATTACGACTCAGGCTATTCTTGAATGGCGCGAGGACCTCGGTGGATTTCGGGTGATCTACGTGATTCCTGACACCACTGAAGCTCCCTACCGCTGGACTTGGGGCTTCCTGAGCGGAGTCATGTACTTCTGCCACCCGAGAACAGGAATCATCTTCTACTCGCTGGACAATGATGTGGCTGGTCCCGTCGAGGGCAATGGCGCACCCACGGATGCCCTCGCAATCGTCGTCAATAACGGCGCATTGGCTGCGATCACTCCGGAATTTGTGATGTGGTCGAATCCCAGCGATGGAACCAACTTTATTCCGGCTCTCGGCGGCGCAGGATTCGAGAAAATCGCAGCTAGGATTCCCGGCTACCCGATTATGCTCACCAGCTACACGGGAGGACTCCTTACTTGGACAACCGGAGGGGTCCTCAGGAGTGAATACACCGGCGGGCAAGAGGTTTATCGCCATCGGCCGTTGAATACTGAGTATCGGCCGATCAATTCGTTCTGCACGTTCAAGAGCGACGACGATACGGTGGTGTTTCTGGACGAGCGAGGATTCTTCCAGAGCAAGGGTGAGGCCCCGACTCCTTACACGCCGCTATTCAACGAATTCCTGATCGGCTGGCTGCAAGCCAACAAGTTTCGGCTCGGTGACAACGTCCGAATCGAGTGGGATGATCGCAAACGGCTTTTGTTCATGAGCTATTCGGAGTCAAGGTACGACGAAATCTACGAGAGTGCCTTTGTGCTGTATCCGCCCGCCGACAAATGGGGTCAGTTCAATGAGTCGCACTATGGTATTCTGCCAATTCGGATTAACGGCGGAGAACGCGACGACGATTATTTTGCGTTCGTTGACGCAGACCGCCGAATCAAACTCTGGCAGGAAACCGGTAGTCGTGAGGTTGTTGGTGTGCACACCACGGACAATCTGTTTTATCCAGTGACTCAAGTTCCGTTCCATCGTGAGGACGGGGAGTCAAGTTATATCCTCGGCGCTTCGATGTGCTTTGATACCTTCAACTCCGATGTGATTCAACAGCGCGCAGCATACTATGCCAATGACGGTATGACTCCAGTTGCGCCGCAGCTGACTGATCTCGACGCGTTCGTGCAGATCGGCCTGTTCAGGGCCAGCCAGGATATGAGTCATGACGAGGTCACGGAAATCATCCAGGTACTGGTTCGGTCCAACCAGTCGGGTCCGACCGATCGAGTCACGGGCCAGTTTCAACTCGCCCCACCGACCAATCCCGGATTTAATTATACCGCCGAAGAGTCCAGTTTCTATGGACTTGAAGAAATCAACTACGTCAACCATAAACTCCGAGTCATTGCCACCAACGATGGCATCACGGAGTACCAACATGCCGACCCTGCCTTGGTGGGATTCAGCCGCGCTGCTCGTCATTACAGTTGTAGCTGTGTTGGCATTTGGCATATCATTGAGTTAAGGGCCAACGAATTGGGCGAGGCGTTCCATCTACGCACGCTCGAATTGACGGCTACCAGTGCAGGACGACTCATGTGACCGACTATCCATTAGTTTTGGAGGGCAACTCCTACAGCTTTGCCATCGCCTTTACGGGCGAGGTTGGCGAGCTGAGGTACGACTCGAGCAACTGGGACTTGCTCTTGCATGACGGCGCCACTGTGGGGGGTCGCCGATTCCTCAGCATGGCCAACAGCGATCAGAGGTATCAGGCCAAGTCGGTTGAACTGAGCGGGCTGACTGGCTTCGAGCCCCAGCAGAAAGGCTTCCTGGTACGACTCGGGCCGTCGACTTATCGCATTCGGACATGGCAGGTGGATGGTGCGAATCTCGTCATCACCAATGCTAACGGCTACGCGGGCAATCCACTGATCGGACTCAAGCCGACGATCAGCAGCGATCATACCTTCGCCGGCGACGTCACATTTCAACAGCCGATTCAAGCAGATGGAGGTGTCATTGGCGATGTCACTGGCAACACCGCTGGGACTCATACCGGTAATGTTGTGGGTAATACTACCGGTACGCATACGGGTTCAGTTGACGCTCGCGGCGCGGATTTCTTTGTCGATGATGGTGCGATTCATCTTGCGGCGCTGAATGATGATGTGGGTGAATACATCCTCGGTCGCGGCGTGCCATATGGTGGAATCATCATGTGGACTGGCTCTATAGCGGCGATTCCTTCTTACTGGTTCCTGTGCGACGGGACCAACGGAACGCCTGACCTGCGAGATCGATTCATTCTGGGTGCCGGTGGCGTCTATGCTCCTCACAATACGGGCGGCTCTGACCTAATTACCGCCGACCTCGATATCGATGCGTTGACGAGTCATAGTCATACGTTCGAGGACGATGGGCATACCCTGATCGAGGCCGAGATTCCCGCCCACAAGCATGGCTCTGGTGCAGTCGACCGGAACCCTACTGGCGGCACATGGCATCCATACGGAGTCCACACGCTTGCGACTCCGACAGCCGAAAGCATCAAGGAGCGGAGTGAACCCGGACAAGGTGAGTCGTGGACGTCCACAGTCGGTGGCGGCACGGCCCATTCGCACTCGGGTACAACCGATGCCGGCGGCGGAGTCACTCCCACGGGTACGGTCACGTTCGATCCAAAGCCACAGTTCTTCGCTCTTGCGTATATCATGAAGGGAGTTTGAGTCATGTTTGGTCTTAGCTTTGGCACGTCGAAAGAAAAGACGGACCAGACCCAAACCATCGACCAGTTGGTCAAAGGGACTCAGAATACATCTGGGACCCAGAATCAGACCACGACTGGCAAGAGCAGCACCACGTCGCAAGGCACGTCCAGCACGAGTCAGGTGAGCGACCAGACTCAGAACACCACGGGCAAGCAAACCACGACCGGGGTGACACAGAACTTCGATGCCAGTACGCTCGAAGCTCTCGGTGGAAATATCGGGCAGTTTATCAGCAAAATCCTCGGTGGTTCGACTTCGAGTCCTGACGCTGCCGCGGGTGCCCTGGGGACTTTCGATCCGGAAGCTTTCATCAACAACACGATGAAAGCGGCGGCTGCCTCGACGGCTGATCAGGTCGGCCAAGCGACTCGTGGTGTCACGTCACTGGTCGGTGGGAATGCCAGCGAGAACTCCATGAGTGCGCTGCTTGACGCAGATATCCAGAACAAGGCCGGCGCCAGTCTCGCGGGAGTCAGGGCAGGGGCCGAGAAGACAGCACAGGATATCCAGACTCAACGGGCTGGAGCTCTGAGTCAGATCGGCACCTCGGCTCAAAACGCCCTATCCCAGGTCCTCAATGCTATTAAGGGTGGCACGCAAACCACGAGTCAGGATGCCACCAACGTAGCCTCTACGGGCACCACGGGAACTAACACTGCCACGACGAACACCAGCGAGCAATCGCAGACGAATCAGTCGCAGCAGCTGATCGATATTATCAACCAGCTGGTGAATACCAATCAGGAAACCACTGGCACGACTCACGTTGTTGGCACGACCAAGAAGTCGGGCGGCGGCATCAGTTTAGGATTGTGAAATGAGCGAGTCAAATCCAACTGGCGGCGGCTTCAGCGTAGGTCATTTCATCGGCAAGCTTTTCAGCGGCGATGGTGGCGGCATGGTCGGTGGCGTGAGTCCCATGGGTGACTTCGACCCCGTGCAGTTCGTCAACGCCAACCTGTCTGCGGCTCAACATTCCAAGGGTGGCGTCGGCTTGAAGGACATTTTGCAAGGAGTCGCAGGACTACTCGGTGTAGGCAAGGGGCATCAAGCAGGCGCTCCTCAGCCCAGCCCAGATGACAGTGCCCCCGTGACTCAGGGCACCAAGGCCCCCAAGCTGAACCCAACCCACCTCAAACACGCCAACGACCTGTTGGATAATATCCTTACGACTCTAGGTAACGACCCTAATCAAGGGAATCAGTGATGAGCAACAGTTATATCGATGGCATTCTCAAGGTCATTGGTGGCGGCAGGGACACCAGCGATTATCGGAGTCAAGCCGAGCAGGATGCGCTTCGTGCCCGCGGCGTGACCAAGACCGTTCATTCGAGTCATACGGTTGGCACTCCTGAGCGGCCGGGTGCCATTGACGTCGGCGGGAATCCCATCTCGCCGGACGAGGCCGAGCGTCTGCTGCACTCCAATGGATTCCCTTATGCCAGTGCGATTTATGAGTCGGGTAAGGGTACCAACAATGGCACGGGGCCGCACTTGCATATCACACTTGACTCCAAGGCATCGCGGTATGTCAACGGAGCGGGGGACTCTACGACTGCTGCAACGGCTTCGCCTTCGAGTCCCCCAGTTCCAGCCGTCTTGAGGGATCAGGGCTCGACGGCTCTCCCCACGGACTCAGGTCCAGCCAATCTGGTGAATCCTTTTGACGTGACCAAAGGCAACTTGCCGGCTGATCTGTCAACGGCTGACTCGCGGGCACGTACCGCAGACGCCATGTTGCAGGACGTGATCAATACGCAGATTCCTGAGAACGAGGCCAAGCGTACGGCCGATTTGCAGGCGCGGAATGACACGATTCATGCCGTGAACAGCGATATCACCGAGAGGACCAACGCGTTCCTCAACAAGGTCAAGCCGCTGTTCCAGCAGAAGGAAGCTGTGGCCGATCGCTATCGGCAAGTCACGGACATGAATCCCCTCGAGCGTGGGTTCATGAGTCTATTCGACCCGAGCTACGACAAGGATCATCTGAGGCAGGTCGATCAGGCCATTGGGAATCAGCTGGCTACCTACGGCGAAGACTATCACGCTATCCTCGATGCTCAGTCGACTCTGCTCAAAGTGGTCGACCAGAACTATCAGGGCGACGAGCAGATGAATCTTCTGCAACGCGGGTTTATCGATGAGAAACTGGACCTTGCCAGCAAGAGCTTTGCATCTGCCGACACCATCATCACCAACTCGATGAAGGCAATCGGCGCTCAGAGTCAGATCCTCGCTGCTCAGAACCAGTTGCAGGATCAGGTCATCACAAGTCTGACTCCAGGGCAGCGGGCCACAGCGCTGGAAGCCGCAAGGAAGAACCCGGATAAGACGGTCACCATTCAGGGTGCACGATTCACTGAAGGGCAGCTTCTAGCCGCGAGCCAAGCCGATGCCAAACAGCAAGTCACACTGGATGAGATGATTTTGAGTCGTCAGACCCAGCAGATGAACAACTCAATGACTGCCCAGCGCATGGCAGATCAGGCCGAGGACAAGTTCATCGGGACTCTTACCACTGCTCAGCAGCGTGAAGCGATTCAGAATGGCGGCAATTATCAGGGCCATCAGCTGAGTCTCGATAAGCTGGGACAGGGACTTCAAGGCTCCATGCAGCGCGATCAGCTTATGGTCGGCGGCACAATGATGCAAGGCGCGACTGGTTCACTGGCTGCCTCAGTCAAAGGCATGTCCAATCAGATGAAGCTGGGGAATCAAAGGGCGTTGCAGTTGACGGGAGTCGCTCCGCCTGAGTTACTGCGAACGGCAGGTCTGATTCAGAAAGAAATCAGCGAGATCACGGACAAGATCGTCAATGCTCCGGTAGACCAAGCCGATGCGCTTTCGGCTCAGTACGCGCCGCGAGTCCAGCAACTCTACCAGATGCAGCAGGCAGCAGTCGAAGGAGTCGCAGATCGCTGGGCCGGCGGCAACAAGAAACTCAAGCCGCTGGCCATGGCATTTCTGTCAGGCTCCCCGCTCAACTCGTCCAGTGCCGTGCAGGGACTCATCGAGATGGCGCGGACCAACGGTTCGTTCGGCGGTGGCATGTCAGGGCCGGCCGCCGAAGCTTTGGCCATCGCTCGTCGACTCGTTCAGGAGGACTCCACTCCGAAGCCGGGCACGGACATGGCCTCCTTGATGGCTACCCCTGAGGGTCGAGTCGAAAAGGAGCAGAAGCTTCAAGCTCGAGTCGCAGCCGCTATCGGGCAAACCTACCAGAATGCCATCTTCCACAAGGTCGTGACTCAGGCGCCTGCAATTGCAAAGAGTATCGGGCACCTAGGCCAGAACCTTGACGCGGAGACTCTGAATCAAGCCATTGCGGCCGGCGATGCCAAGGGCTACGAGACCATCGCGGCTCAAATGAATATCAGTCCAAGCGAGGCCAAGCTTCTCTTCACGAGCGGTGGCGAAAAGAGTCCTCTGTGGGGCAAGGCCAAGCATACGGACGAGAAAGGCAATGAAGTCTCGTTCGGTCAATGGTCGACTCTCTTGCAGGTTGCTCAGTTGCAGCAGACCTACCGGGTCCTCAACGCGACTCATCCCAGGATCGGCAAATATCAGGCGGGCGCGGTCTATGCGAATCTTCTCGGCAACGATCGTTTTGCCATGGCCGCAGGCAATATCGCCCAGATGCAGGCACAGGCCAGTTTCGGTGACTCGATCATGGGGGCCATGGGTGCCGGGAGCATCCAGGGTCAGGTGAGTCAATTTGGGCAGATGGCAGTCGGAGCTTATCGGGCCATGGGTCAGCGGGACTTGCTGATGCGAGTGGCTCATGCGAATCGTTATGGCAATGATCCTTATGCGCGGGCCAACACCATCCTTGGTGCGATTCCCGGGATCAATCCTCAAGAGCGAGATCAGCTGGTTGCAGGAATCAAGCAAGTCCTCAAGACCAGCAATCCCATCGACCCTGTCCGTGCTGCCCTTACCGGGTCGACCGACGCCCATGACCGGGCAGAGGTTCTGAATCAAAGCCAGTCAAACGATATCGATCAGATCATCAAGGGTCATAAGTTTCAGGACCCCAATCTGGAAAGGATTCGTCGGCACGCTGCGGCAAAGTACGACGAGTTCTCCAAGATCACAGATGATGCGATGGAGTCGCTCGGCACCTACAAGCCTTAAGGAACTGACATGCCATTCTTGAACGCAGATGCAACCGATACGGCTGTGGATGGCCTGCAAACGAATCTTGCAGCCGGCAGCAATGCCAGCCTGACTGATATCCAGCGTGTGAGTCAGATGACTCAGCGGCATGACTATGGAATTCTGGCCACCATTGGCGGGGATGCCGTGGGTGGCTTGGCCGATCTTGTCGATACGGTCGGATCATCGATTCCTTTTGTCAGCAAGGGGCTGGGGATTCAGCGTGGCGACTTCAATCAATATGCTCTGCGAGCACTGGACAGCCCAGGACTCTCGACTTTCTACAACGAAAATCGCGGCGGGATTGAGGCCGGCTCAGGAGTCATTGGCACGATAGCCGCAGAGTTCGTGGGCAGGAAGTTCACCAAGCCGGGCGGGCTGCTCATGGGAGCCCTGAAGACTCTACCCTATGCACGGAGGATCGCGACTCTTGATGCCGAATATACCTCTGCGATGCAAATTGTCAGACTGGCCGATAAGGAACTGGCAACTCGCGGCGCAATGGGGATCGAGCAGTACATTGGTCGAGTCGGCGTTGAAGGCGGCGGCTTTCAGGGATTGCTTACTGCAACCGGCGGCACTACCCGGTCAGCTTTGACTCGTTCGGCCAACTTCCTGGGCTTTGCAAAGGGGGTCAAGAGTGCAGCTGTGACTGAGGCAGTTATGGCCACGACTCTTAACCAGAACGGCTTCCTCTACGACGATGACATGTCGCACAACATCATGTGGATGGGGCTGGGTCTGGGAGTCGGCGGCGCGTTCGAGAAGATCGCGACGGGCTACTCCATCCGCAAGTACGTCAATAGCGACGAGATTCGACGGACCTTTGCGGATGCTCTCGATCCCGATAAGACCGAAGAAGCTCGACTCCTGTGGAGGAAGAATGCCCCAAGTTTCCTCGACAAAAAAGCCATGGAGGAAATGGGAGATATCGGCCATCTGGGCGGCGGCTTCACTGACTATGTGACGAATCTTCTGGTCGGTGCACGGACCCTCAACAAGACGGAACTGGGCACGGCCGAGTCGGCTCAAGGCTTGCAGTTAAGTCGTAGTCAGCTCGCGACTCAGAACTTGCAGCTGGCTCGAGAAGAAATTCAGAAGGTCACGACCAAGGGGATCAGCACCAACGGCTTCACTCGATTCGGCAACGGCAGCCGTGGCTATATGAATCATGTCGACCAGCTGATGCACAATGATCCGGGGGCGTTCTTGGGAATTGAACAGCTGGGTGGTGTGCCCGAGGAGTCCACGGTCGTAGGCATCCACCAAGCTCATGTTGACCGCGTCGACGCAGTGATTCAAGACCTGCAAGCACGGGCTTTGGATGCGCAGGAGGCCATCAAGTCAGGGGCCAAGATTGCCAAGAAGTTCGACTTCGACGCCAATGACGCCATGATTCGTCGCTTCACGTTCGAGAAGAATCTGACTCCGGTGTTCTTCATTGACGGCGAGAAAGCCACGTTGACTGATGCCAGGACTCTGGATAACTGGGTCGAGCCGAACATCAAGTCCACAGCAACGGACGAGGAGACGACTCTTTTCGAGGCATTTGCCAAGGATGGGAAGTCTCACGGTGTCGGTGTTGACACGAATCTTAATCTTCACCTTCCCAATAATAAGCCCATCGCTGAGGCAGATCACTTCGACATGCTGCGGGCTTATCGGGTCGGGCAACGAGTCATCCAGAACCTCAAGAACAACAAGGAAGCTGTGATCTCTCTGCCCAAGGGAGCCAACTATTTCCAACTTGATATGGCCGAGCAACTGCTGCGTGAGTCGGATGGCAAGGTTCAGGTGATCTGGCCCGAAGCCATGACTCGCGAGTCGGCACAGGTCGAGAGCTTTGCCCAAAAGGCAGAGATTCTCCGCTCGCAGGATCGGCTGCTACAGATGAAATCGATTCTGGCTAGCAAGAAAGAGCTGGACTTCGATCCCGCTCTGGAAGCCAGCAAGCTGCGAGTCCGACTCAACCTGCCGAAGCTGACTGCCTATGAGCGTGGCGTTCTGGGTGAGTCGGATCATCCTGTTGTGCAGCTGCTGCGAGGAGTCAGTGGCATGGAGCCCAAAGACATGAGGAGCCTGACCAAGCAGGACCTCATGATCGGGGCTGCACAGACCAAACGAATCGGAGACTTTGCACCTACGGCCGCCAATGATTTCGATGACCTGATGGGCAATAGCTTCCGCTACATGCTCGACGAATCAGGGCAGCCAACACGGCCTCTCATCGGGTATCAGCGCAGCTTGCAACCCTTTGACTGGATTCCCGACAACCTTGCCGATCGCCTGGCGACTCGTAAGCTGTTCACGGTCCAGAAAATGATGGAGCCCTTGCAGACCAAGCAGGGAGTCACGGAGACTTTCACCAATTCACTCAGCAAAGCACTGATGCAGTCGCCCGATTATGATATCGCGGCCAGGACTCATGAACTGATGGACCCTCAAGTCCAGGGTTCGGTGCTGGGCACTGCGAATCAAACTCCGTTCGGGGCGGCGGCAAAGGCAGTCAAGAGCCGTGACTGGATCGGGCGCGACAACCCGACCTTGTTGGCGGCATCCCGCGTCCAAGAACTGGCGCAGCGATTGACTCGTGACTTCTTCCAACGCGAGGCAGCGCCGTTACAGCAAGTCGCAGGCATTCTCAACTCGCCTCGTTCGGCTGCGACCAAGATGCTTCTAAATCAATTCATTGCGCACCGTCCCGGCTGGGATATCGTGATGGATGGCCGCAAAGCCATCGAGGACAACTTGGCTCAAGTGGCTTTGCCCGGCGGCAAGACAGGCTACAAGTTCATCCTTCAGAGGACCGAGCAGAACATGAGTCGCTGGAAGACCATGTTCGGGCAGGAGATGCCGGAGGGTGCCATCATGCCGACTCCGGCAGGAACGGACATTGTCCTTGATCAGACTGGCCTTGATTTCATGAAGGCTTTCAACAGCATGACGGACTCGATTCGTCTCAACAAGAACCAGCTGCTGAAAGCCAACGGCCTCAACCAGATCGATCACCTTCCGTTCTACGTCCCGCCCACCAACATCGATGGCAAGTTCATCGGATTCACGTTCGATGCCGAGAACAAGATCGTGCCGGGCATGACGGTCATTGCCACGACTCAAGAGCAGTTCGCCAAAGAGCAGGCGAAGGTGCTGGCCATGATCGCCGATCAGAAGAAGTCGGGCTATCGATTCATGACTCGTGATCAGGTACAGCGCTTCAGCAACATCTGGGATCGGGCACAGATGGACATGATCGATCCCGGAACCACTGCGATTCAGCCTGGCAAGCGAGGGACCGGCGGGCTCAGCTCGATCACCATTGACCCTCAGGGAGTCGAAGGTATCCTCAGCACTCTTCGGAGTCAGTACTTCAACCATGCCAACGACATTGTGACCACAATGTTCAAGGATCAGGTCAGGTCGGCGGAAGCCCGCTCGGCTGTGGCCAGCGACGTCACAAGGAATCGTGCTGGCTTCTATCGGGACCAGCAATTCCGTTCCATCCACGACATGTACTTGGAGAATCTCCTTGGAAAGTCACCGCTCAATTCATCGGGTTCGCTGGTCGGGCGCTTCTACAATCAGATTGAAGGCACGATTGACTCGTTCCTCGCTTCAGGCGCCCCGAGCGTTAGCAAGGTATGGCACGCGACCAACAACTGGATCGATAAGATAAAGCCATGGGACTCCTCGGGAGTTGCCAAGCGTGACTTTGAGTCACTGACCCACGCTCTGGGCGAGTACATGCCCTTCAAGTCGGCGGCCGAATACCTTGAGCATCAAGGCGCTGGGCAGATGCCGCCCAAACTCAAGGATATCATGGGCGCAACGAATCGTTTCACGGCAGCCACAATGCTCAGGATGTTCGAGCCCGCGATGGCTGTGATGAACATGGCCGGCATGGTCAATGCTATGCCTAGTGTGATTCGTCATCTGGTACAGAAGGAAGGTGAGACGGCCGCTGATTACGCAGCACGAGTCGGTCACATTGCCACCATCTTCCCGGAGGCAGGCCCGGCCGGCACATCGATCGGCGTCCTCGACATGGCCAAGCTTATGACTCGCGGCTTCAAGCGGGCATGGAGCAAGGAGTCTCACGCCGACTTCGACTACATGCGCAGTATGGGATTCCTCACTCAAGAAGTCGCCGAGTTCCAGAAGCAGTTCGGGGCTATCGAGACTAAGGCTGATTGGGAACGATTCATGTTCGGGTCACCGGGAGCCAAGGTCGGCAGGTTCGGACAGGACGGGGCATTCCTTGGCGACAAGGGACTCGTAGGTTGGACCTCGATCTTAACTGACAAGTCGGAGGACTTCTCACGCAGCTGGGGTCATATGGCAGGACTCGAGTTGGCTGACATGCTGGGCATTGAGGGCCGTGAAGCCCGCAACACTTTCGCCCACGATATGGCCAACAAGATGATTGCCAACTACAATCCAGCGAATCGTCCCGAGGTCTTCCAAGGTGCGGTGGGCGCCCCGCTCGGCCTCTTCCAATCGTTCATCATGAACTACTATCAGCGACTCTTCCGTTATGTGGAGACCAAAGACTATCACGCACTGGCTACTCAATATGCCATGCAAGGTGGGCTATTCGGAGTCACGACCCTGCCGGGCTGGGCCGAGGCGAGTAAGTTCTTCTTCTCTCACAGTCAGGGGCAGATGGATGCAAACGACTCGATTCGCGAAAAGTTCGGGCAATCGGCAGGAGACTTGCTTGCAGCCGGGACAATTTCCAACGTGCCCAAGCTATTCGGACTCCCAGGGATTGACCTGTATTCGCGCGGCGATACTGCGGTCCGCCTGCCGGGATTCAATCTGCCGCCGGGGATCAGTGTCGCTACCAAGGTCATCAGTGGAGTAGCTGAAGGACTCAGGGCTACGTGGGGAGCAATCACCGGAAGCAACCCCGCGTTTACTGGGACTCAATTGGCCGAGATTGCCAGCAACACCATTCCCAATCGGCCAATTGCAGGACTCATTGAACAGCTTCTAGCTCATGGGGATGACACTGACAAGTACGGGCAGATTGTTTCCGACACCAAGTCCATGGCCGAGGGCGTCTATCGAGTCATGGGCGTTCGGTCAATGCGGCAAAGCAAGGAGCTCGAAGCCTTCTACTCGAACCGCAACGCCATGGAACTCAAGGCCAGCCAGGATGACTTGCTGCGAACTGCGACTCGAGCTGCGATTCGTGCCGGCCACACAGAGGCTCTACCGGGGATCATGCAGACCTACATCGAACAGGGCGGTGATCCACGGTATTTCAGGAAGTGGCTCAAGTCCAATTACGAGGCAGCCACTGAGTCACGAGGTGAGCGGCAGCTTCAACAAACCTTGCACAGCAAGCAGATGGGCTATGTGGCTAGGTTGCTGGATGCCGGAGTCGATATCAAGGGCGACGATACCACGACCAGCTATGCCGATGCCCTTGCAACTAGCAGCAACTACGATCATCCCAATGAAGATGACCCGGGCTATGATACGAATCATACGCCGGACGTAGACCCGATGGGACAACTGCCCGCTAATGATCCGACAGTGCCGCAATAAAAAGGGGGCAGGGATTATAAGTCCCTGCCCCAGTCGTTTCCCACGCAGAGGGAACTCTAGTCGTTGATCGAACCAGCCGGTGACGAATCACCCACTTGATTGGCAACCGCAGCACCTTTCAGCCAGGATTCATACGCTCCAGCTGCGAGCAGAATCTGTTCATGTTTGGTGCCAGGCACTGCTGTCTGAACTGCCAGTTTGAGCGCTTCAAATCGGCGCTCTTCATCGACGGGAATCTTAAACATCTACTTAGCTCCTTGCCCTGAGGTGCTTCATGGCTTCCGAATAGCAAAGCAACTGGTACTTTGCGTCGGGAATCGCCTGATGTTCCGGGAAGATATTGAGGTCCCTGAACACATCGGACTTCTTGATGCCAGCCGCGGCCATAAGAGTCCGGAGGTCGCGAACCATGTCATAGCGCCATGGCCGTTCGACCAAACAATCGTCCATGAGCGAGCCGACGTTGGTGACGTCGAAGTCCGAGCCTCGGACCCAGAGCTCACAGTCGGTCTGATCTTCGCCGACCACGATCGACCATTGACGACTCAGATGCCGCAGCAGGGCGGGCAGTTCCTCATAGTCATCGCCGAGACTTTCCTCCATGAGGCGGCGAGTCGGCTCGTCCTGCATCATGTGGAAGAAAAGAGTCTTGCCGCCGAACGTCCGTTTGATTGCGATCTGCGGATCGATGGGCAGGAAGACCAGCACTTCCTTGAGAATCGTTTCGGGATCGTCGGCAGGCACAAAGACCATGCCGACCTGCGTCACGATGGAGCGAGGTCCGGTGTGAAGAGTCTCGATATCCATCGAGCACAAGAACTTGGGTTGCTTGTAAGCCATATTCAGTCTCCGCTATTTCGCTGAAAGAATCTTCAGCATTTGATCTTCAATTGATTGCTTCGAGAAATTGGCGCTAACCAACAGGTCTCCAACTTTAGGTTGAATCACCTTGATATGGCCAGCCCTTTTAAGATCATTTATCACCTCCGTTATCTCGCCGGTTCTGGCGTCTCTGCTAAACATGCCGATGAGGTTTCCCATCGGAGTCGGACCGCCGAGTTCTCGCAGGGTCTCAAGGACTTCCTGTTTGATCACGGCCAAAGGATTCATACCAAACTCACCTAAGGCGTCGGGCATCCCTGACTCGGTAGCTCGGAGTATGCGATGTGCCTCTTCAACATCATCAGCTTCGATGACCATTGTGCCACGACTCGCAGCCAAGACCATTGAAAGTTTGATAAGATGAGTATATCGTCGTTCGGCATAATAGCCGAAGCGAGAGTCAGTGATCTCCAGCTTGTAACTGTAAAGGTGACGACTGAGTCGTTCTGCATCGGCTGTTTCGCTGAACGCACCTGACATCTTATAGTATATGTCGTTGAGTCGCTGTCCGACTCTGTCAACCGTGTCGAGACCGGGTACAGTGGGCCGAGGTACTTCCTTATATTTTCTGGCTCCGTACACCAGAATGATTCGGCTGAGGAACCCTTGGCCGCCGGCGGCTGGCGGTAGGCTATTAGCAATGGATGTGGGCGTTGTGCATCCGACAAGATTGATAAGGGGGTTCTTGAGTTCAGTTCGACTCGTTTTGAGTTGGTACTCATAGTCGTCGCCGTCCCACATGGTAGCCAGAAAGTCCAGCATCTGAAGATTGTTCTGCCCAATGAATCGGCTGAACTCAGAACTGACCACGGCCAGATGATGCTTATCCGCCTCGCTTACGAATTGAGCTTCTTCCGACTCAGCGACATTGGTGATTTCCATGATGTCAGTCAGGCTAAGCATGGACTTGTCTTGTCCAGCTAACTCGACGGACTCTAGGAATTCCTTCTGCTGCTCGTTGCCTTGCATAGCAGCCACGATTCCCTGTCGTTGGCCAGCAGTGTCTTGAGGCGCGAACCTAACACCCGTATTCGACTTGAGGACTTTCTTACCGATTCCCGCCGCAGTTGACTTGCGGGTGCCGGGAGTCCCAACGAACAAGATGTATTGATTCGGGAAGATTTGCAGCGGGCCAAATGGAAAATGGCAGCGCCTTCCCAGCGCGCAACTGACATTGAACAACGCTTGCCAGACGTGGAAGAGGCGAGGCGACTCAGTCTCTTCCACCATCGACAGGTAGTCATTCAGATAGTCAGATTTGAATTCAATGTCGTCCACAAAACCCCCGACTCAAGTCAAATGAACGAACGTGTCCTGAGCCAATCCAATACAATCTCGGCCGCGGCACAGATGGTCGAATCATTAACGAGTCGTATGGGCTTGCTTTGGCCTTCACAGTAATTTCGAGAGTCGCCATGCCAGCTGGTTTTGGGCCGCTCAATGTGAAAGTTCAAGAAACGATCTGGGCCGACAGTAGTTTCAAGCGCAATAATCTCAGCCTGGAATCCAATGTCAGGAATAAATAAGATTCCAGGTGCAGTCGCTGATACACCATTACTGTGAATCAATTGTCGACCCCAGTAATCCTTCCCGTATTTCTTCTTCATGAAGTTCTCGGAAAGCTGGATCATCAGATGACGAATCGTATCTCCGTTCAGCAAATGCTGCGGGCGATCCTTGATCTGATTGTATAACTCGAAATTCTTTGAATCGAATCCAGCCAGCATCATCGCGGCCTCGCGCATTGGCCTTGCCAGATGATCCATCAATGTTGGAGTGTCGGACTCAAGATCAATCATTGTGCGAACGCACTGTGCGATCGAATCCTTGCCGCACTTGGGCGGCCCGTTGAAACCTACTACGTACATCTTTGAGTCCCTTGTCTGCGAGGGTAGTGGGGCGGAGTCTGCGTCCGCCCTCACTGAGTCTTATACGATCGTGGTGATCACGCCGGCGACCACAGTGATCGTCTTGCCGTCAGCCACATCGCCATTGCTGACCAGAGCCACAGTCGAAGGCAGGTTGAACTTGGTCACGACTCCGGCGGCGACGGTTGCCGTGCCGGTCTTGTGAACCGAGTCCGCGCTGTTGTAGACTTCGATCGTGTCCGCGTTGTCCACGAATCCGACCGTCGACGCAAGCAGTGCCTTGGTGGCAACACCGGCTGCAACAGTGACGGTCGCATTGTGCGAATCGCCATCGGCCGAGTTGTGAATCGCCAGGGTATCGCCGTTGTCCACCATGGCCACGGTCGAGGCGAACTTGATCGAGGTGAACGCGTTGCCCGAAACAGCCGCGGTGGCATTGTGTGAGTCGCCGCCAGCCGAATTGGTGATGGCAAGCGTATCGCCGTCATCGACGCCTGCCGCATCCTCGATACCGGCAGTGATCTCGTCGAGGCAGGCGGTGATCTCGACTCGCAGCTGGGTTGCCGCGACCGGAGACATTTCATCGAAGAAGCCGCCGCCGGAAATGGCGCCGCTCGACGACGAGGTATCGATGTTCGGAATCAGAGCAAGCAGCGCTTCGACTCGTTCATCGTTGGTGGCAAGGGCCGAGTAGTCGACCAGCGGTGCGAAGCCACTCATTGAAGGGTTAACCATGGTACTCTAATCCTTTCGCAGTTTTGATTGACGTCACGATTCGGTCGAGATCATAGGGGTCTTTGCCATCCCAATCGGTCATGTGCTTGTGGCCCCATCTGAGTCCAACACCGGCCTCAGCCCTGATCCTGACCTCTCGCCCATGAATGATAACTGGGCGGTTCATTACATGCAACAGGTTATGAGCGGCCTCCTTCCAACGCGGATGCTTCAACGACAATTGAGTCAGAAAGTTATCATGGACCTGAAGCATGAAACGGAAACCGTGCGACTCGAGATCCATCTTCAATGGCTTGGCATTTGCGTCTGGATTTGGCCCGTCGCGAAATGTCTTGGGAATAAAGCCAAAGTCGATCTCGTACATCACACGATTCATATTCGAAGCAGTATCCGATTGCCCAATGAAGGCAGTAGCCTCACGTTGAGTTCCATTATCGGCGTGACTTCCAAGGAAGGTTCTTGTGAGTCCGAAAGCGTTAACAATTCTGCCAGAATTTTTGAGCATCGCTGCGATCTCGGCGTAAAATTCTTTGGGAGTGAAACGCTTGTACTTCTTTCGGTACACAAGCATGAGTCCGCCACAGAAGTGAACAAGCCTATCCTGCGACCAGCCTTCAGCATCCTTGAATCCCAATAGCTCGGCCGCCGCGACGATCGCTTCACGACCAGTGGTGATGTAAAGAGTCATGGCTGCCATCTGAAAGTTGGAGCCATGAACCACCTTCTTAGTGATCTGTCTGATTCCTGTAATCTCGTGAACGACCAACGGATCATGGGCTTTCTTGCCAGCCACGATCCAGTCGTAATCACGCTTAAAGAGAAGCTCACCATTAACGGCATGGGCATCCTTGCCCGACTCAACGACCTTGATCTTCTCAGGGTCTTGAGCCTCGTAAGCCATGAACACGTCGTCGCTTTGCGAATAGTCAATGTCCATGAGGATGCAATCCTCATCCGCCACCATCCAATCGCGGTACTGATCACGGATGTTCTGAATCGTTGAGCCGTCCCAGAAGTTGCTGGACTTGCAACTGAATCGTCCAGTCTCGGTGCCAGCTGCATTCATGGCATAGCGCATTCGGTCCGTGAAGAGTTTGATGTTGCAGACGTTGCTGATCTGCTTGGCCGGACTCATCGCATCTTCCATAGCCTCGATGATTCCCCGGAAGAATGGGTGATCGGTCTTGGCTAGCTTGAGAGCGAACGCACCGCTGGATGGCGCTTTGCCTTTTCCCTTTCCGTCACGAGTCGTGAACCTACCGCGGTCATTGCGCGGGCGAATACCCAGAAAGTCGTAGAGCAGTCGGACTTTCTGGACAGGCGACTCGACATTGAACTCGGGGTCATCAATCATGAAGCGGAACAAGTCGAGCTTGTCCTCACGCTCAGCCATGAGATTCGCACGATGTTCATCGCGCCGCTGGAAGTCCGCCTTCATTCCGCGCATGGACATCTTGAGTCCTGACAGCGCACGAAGGAACACATCGTTGTAGTTGTACTGCATGGCCGGGTCTTTGGCCAAGAGAATCAGGAGGAACAGGGTATTGTGCAAGGTATAATAGCAGTCCAGTCCATTGTAACGCCAGTAGCGCTCCATGTCCTGAATCGTTTTGTCTTCTTCCTGTGCCTTGATATCGTCCTTCCAATACTGGTAGTTGTCCATCAAGATGCTGGTGACAAAGTCCAAAGTCTTGGGCAACTCGGCATACTTGGAATACCACAGCAGCATCGAGTCAAGAAGCCAATTGTCAGCGGGCGCTCGGTCTCGGATGTTATAGCTCTGATCGTAGTTGCCATTGTGATAGGTCTTTATAGCGGCCGACTCGTTGATACGCCGCATGACCATGAAAGCAAAAAGGTGGTCGTCTTCGTCAGGCCAGAATAAACCGCCTGTTCTGTAAGCGTCATAGAAAGGAATAATAAACGTCCGTATGACTCCGCTCCTATGGAGTCCAGTAAATCCGGCACAAGTGATTTGGGCTGGAAAACACCCCGTTTCGTGATCCGCAGCGATAAGCACACAGTCCGAGAGGAATCGTTCCGCTGCCATGCAATCGTCACGGGTCCGACAGACCGAGTACGTAAAGGGCTGTACGACTCGTTGCTTCCCGTTAAAGAAGCGTCCGACCTTAGCCCAATCGTTTGATAGAATCCACGATCCTTGTTGGACCCGATATGGTTCTTGGCGATCCTCTTCGCCGTCATCGTTCGTGACCAGTCGCGTATCCAATTTTTGATGAATCGCGGTAATGGGGTACGTGATGATAACAGGAATGCCACGATACTCATATACACCTCCACGCATTTTGTCGAGAGTCGCTATCTTCAAGTCCCACTTGGCGAAGATACCAACACATGCGGGGTCTGCAACCACGATGAGCTTCGGCTTTACGATGTTGACTCGTGAGTCAAAGGCTTGCTGGATGGCATCCTTCTTCTCGACGTCGAACTTCCAAGTCGTCTCGTTGCCGTATTTCTTAACGGGATTCGAGATAAGGTTGTAGATACCTGAGCATACGACTGCACTGCGATTGATTCCGCTGCGCTGAAGCATCTTGGTAAACGCAGGTTCGTAGCCCTGACTCACACCGAACTTGTCAGTGATGAGGAGGATTTTACCTGAGTCGCTCACCAGACTTTCCCCGTGTCACTCACCACCGCCTTGCATGACTCCTCGTCTCCGACATAGATCGGATAGACGACCGGCTGCTGAATGCACTCGATACGACCTGTCGCCTCATCTTTAAAATAAACAGGCTGACTCCCACTCATCACGCTGACATACACGATGCCAGCTTTAATCTCTTCAGGAGTCAAACGCCATGCACTAACTGTGCAGTTGCCGTTGCTGAAGATGTGGAGTCGGCCGACCATATCGTCTAGTCCGGGAGGCGGACCAAAGTCATGAGTCGAGCCTGGGAAGTTAATCGGATCTGCCATCACGCTCCCTTTCCTGTGCAGCCATGCCTTCGCCACGAACCCACTCGTTCGCGTGCGTCTGGCAAAGCTCCTCACCATCAAGATGAGTCACCGGCTTCTCGCTGCAATGAGCGCAGAACATGGCCTTGACCTTAGGCGGAACACAACGTTCACACCAGTCAGCTATCAAGCTAGCGTACCAGCGCTTTGATTCTTGCGTGCCACAGACAGAGCACTTGATTACGTGAACCATTCTGGGACTCCTTAGAAGGAACGTGTGCAACCTATCAGACGATCTATTGCGTGCTGGTTTGCCCATTGTTCGGGGGGAACTCAAGGGATTCACACTGATCAACAACGTGGAATTC
>Ga0207648_10000407_pt1 | contig 47908 bp, 38 predicted proteins | sample KBSMisM32_FD_184310 | JGI IMG/M metagenome (GOLD analysis project Ga0207648, IMG submission 184310) | Miscanthus rhizosphere microbial communities from Kellogg Biological Station, Michigan, USA - KBS Miscanthus M3-2 (SPAdes) (version 2) | ecosystem: Host-associated > Plants > Roots >... | reverse complement strand
GAGTTCTGCAACAGCGTGTAGCCATCGGCGGGCGCCTTGGCGACCGCGTCAGTGGCGATGGTGCCGCCCGCGCCGGCGCGGTTATCGACCAGCACCGGCTGGGAGAGCGACTCCGCGAGCTTCGCGCCGACCAGCCGCGCGATGAAGTCGGCGGCGCCGCCGGGCGGCACGGTGACGATCAGGCGAATGGGACGGTTCGGATAGTCGCTCTGCGCCGCGGTGAGAGGCGCGAGCGCGATCATCAGGCACGCGATCAGGAGTCTCATCGCCGGCAAATATAACCGAGCCGAACACCGCACGGCATTCAGCGACCGCCACCGCCTGTACCGTCGGTGCTGGCTAAGTGCGTTCGCGCACAGAACGCGATGCCGTTTCAGGGCGCCAATAACCCGATCAAGCAGGGCGAAGCAGGCGAACGGAGGTAGTTATGCGAAAGGACACGACCAGGCGCGCGATCAGCATGCTGCTCCTCGCCGCCGCGCTGTGCGGCTGCGCCAGCGCTCCGGAGCGGCAAGCGCGCAAGCAGGAGGATCTTTTCGCCGAGCGCCGGGCGCAGGACGCCGCGCGCCAAGAGGGCGCGAAGCGTCTCGTCGCGCAGATGCTTGCGCGGGCCGAGGCGAAGGCGCGTACGCCGGGCGCGACCATCGATCTGCTGATCATCTCCGGCGGCGGCGACTGGGGCGCATTCGGCGCCGGCGTGCTCAAGGGCTGGGGCCGCGTAAAAGGCGAGTCGGCGCGGCCGCAGTTTGACGCGGTCACCGGGGTCAGCACCGGCGCGCTGATCGCGCCCTTCGCCTTCCTCGGTGACGACGAGTCGATCGAGCGCATCGTGCAGCTGTACCGCAACCCGGCGACCGACATCGCGAGCTCGCGCGGGCTGCTGTTCTTCCTGCCGAATAACCCGTCGTTCTATCTGCTGCCCGGCCTCGAGCGCGAGCTGCGCACCGCGCTCGACCGTGACATGCTCGAGCGCATCGCCGCGCAGGAGGCGAGCGGGCGCCTGCTGCTGGTCAACACCACCAACATCGACCTGGGCGACCTCCACCCCTGGGACGTGATAGCCGAAGCGAAGGCGGCGCTCGCCGCGGGCGAGCCCGAGCGCGTGCACCGCATCCTGCTCGCGAGCGCCGGCATCCCGGCGATCTTCCCCGCACAGCAGATCGGCCCGCACCTCTACGTCGACGGCGCAATCACCGGCAACATTCTGTACGGCGCGCGCGTCGACCAGGAGCAAGGGGTCGCCGCGCAGTGGCGCGCGAAGCACGGCCGCGCGCCGGCGCCACGCGTGCGCTACTGGGTGATCTTCAACAACCAGTTCCGTTTTCCGCCGCAGGTGACGCAGGCGCGCTGGCCCGACATCATGTCGCGCGCCACGATCATGGCGACGCAGAACGCGACGGTGAGCGCCATGCGCCACCTCGCGGCGAATGCCGAGCTGACGCGCACCAAGTACGGCATCGACGTGGAGCTGCGCATCATGGCCGTGCCCGAGGCCTGGGCACCGCAGGTGGCCGGCACCTTCAAGAAGGAAGTGATGAACGATCTGGCCGACCTCGGCGAGAAGATGGGCGCCGACCCCGCGAGCTGGACTAACGGAGTACCGGACTGACGATCCGACAAGGCGCTAGAAGCGCGCTTGCACGTAGCCGAAGAAGCTCTGCGAGCGCCAATCGAAGCTGCCGGTGAAGTCGTTCTTGGTGGCGTCCACGCCGAGCTTCACGGCGCTGATGCCCAGGCCGACGCCGAAGTGACGGGTCAGCATGTAGTCGGTCGACATGCCGAGGTAGCTGATGCTCCCTTTGACGTCGCCGACCTTCAGCAGCAGGCCCTCGAAGAACGTGCTCACCGTCCAGCGCGGCGTGATGAAGGTGTCGAGACTGATGCCGAACATCGGCAGCGGCGCGGTGGTGCTCGAGGAAATGTCGCGCGGCGGAGTGCTGGAGTTGAACCCGAACTTGAATCGCGCGCCGTAGAGACCGGCCATCGCGGCGAGCTCGATGCGGTCGTCGCGAATCAGAGAGTACTGGTAGTTCACGATAAGGAAGTCGGTGTTGGCGCTGGTGTCGAGCCTGGTGCCAGCGGGAACCGTCTGGTCCTTGATCACGAGATCCTGCTCGATGGTCTTCTCCGCATGGCGCCGCGTGCTGAAGGACTGGAACCCGACGCGGTGGTTCGGCGAGAAGCGCCAGGTGCCCTCGGCGAGCAGGCTCGAGCGGTCGCGCTGGATCCCGGCACCGCCCTCGAGGTTGAACTCGACACCGCGCCTGTTCGGGCCGTCGATGCGCACCGAGGTGTCGCTCTCGTTGATGATGGTGCCGAGACTGAGCTTGAATTTCTCGGTGCCGCCGCGGACCGGGCCATCCTGGGCGAGGGCCGGCCCTGCGAAGGCGGCGGCGATGAATGCGACGGGCAGGCCCTTGGCTTTCATGGCGTCCTCTCGGTGAGTGTCGGTACGGTAGGGCACATTGCTATAGCGCTCGGTACGGTAGCGCACATTATGGCAGGCTCTTGGGGTCGAGGATCAATACGGTACCGTACACGCGTGACATGAATGACATGGCGCGAATGCCGGCGAGACTTTTCTGAGGGATCCGCTCGGTACTATCCGCCGACCGTCGGGCGTCAACGTCATCAGGCGCATCGTGCTCGAACGCGTGAGGCCGCGGTCTATCCCGCCCGCCCGCGCTCGAGGAGCCACGAGACCGCCAGCCCGAGCACCAGCCCCCAGAACGGCGCGCCGATTTGCAGGATCGGAACGTCGGCCACGGTGACCAGAAAGCAGATCAGCGCACCGAAGCTGAAGCGCCCGCCGAAGGAAGCGGTGAACGCAGTTTGCAGGACGCGCAGCATCGCGAGGCCGGCGAGCGTGGCGATGAACGCCGGCGGCGTGGCGAGCAGCAGCCGGGTGAAGAACGGCGCGAGAACCCCGAACGCCACGGCGAAGAGGCAGAAGAACAGGGCGCCCGTGTATTGGCGATGCGTCTCGCCCGCACTGGAAAGCACTGCGCTCACCGGGCCGGTCAGGCACGTCGAGACGGCGCCGAGCAGTCCCGTCACGACCGACCCGGCGCCGCAGGCAACCGTGATCGCGTTGACCGGCGCCGGGTGGCCGTTGGCCGCGAGGATGGCAACGCCCTGCGCGTTCTGCACCGCGAGCACCGTGATGGCGAGCGGCACCACGAGCTCCACCATCGCTGCCCACGAGAACTCGGGCACGTACAGGTTCGGCGCTGCGAGCGTGAACAGCGCGGCGGCCGGCGGCTTGAATGCTCCAAGGACTCCGATGGCGAGCGCGCCCGCGATCAGGGCGCCGATGAGCGGCGGAAGCACCCTTGAGAGCCTGGGCAGAGCGGTGAGAAGAGCAAATGCCGCCGTCATCGGCAGGGCGATCCACGGGTGGTCGCGGAAAGCGAGCACCAGATCCACCCCGAAGCGCAGGAATACCCCGGCAACCATCGCCATCACGATCGGCATCGGCACCGCCTCCATCGCGCGGCGCACCCAGCCCGACAGGCCGAGCAGGAGCATCAGCACGCCGGTGGCGAGAAATGCGCCGACCACCTCGGCGAACGCAAGATGGCCGAGCGCCGGGCCGACCAGCACCGCGCCCGGAATGCTCCACAGGAAGACGAGCGGCTGCCGGTATGCCAGCGTGAAAGCCATCGAGATCACGCTGTTCAGGCAGAACGCGGCGAAGATCCAGGAGGCGATGTCGGATTCGGCAAGGCCGCCCCGCGCACCGACCGCGAGGATGATCGCCACCGGTCCGCTCGCCGCGAACAGGAACGCGACCATCGCCGCCACGGCGTACGGCGCGCCGGCAGCGGCAAGAATGCTGCGCGGTCCAGGCGGCGGCGAAACGATTCTTTCGAGCGGCATGCGAGGCGGCATTCTCGGCTAACATTCGCCGCTCCGGCAATGAGCTACCTCGTCGGCATCGATATCGGCGGCACCTTCACCGACTGCGCGATCGTCGATCGCGCCGGAAAGCTTCTCACCACGAAGGTGCCTTCGACGCCGGAGGATTTCTCGCGCGGCATGATGGATGCGCTCGGCGCCGGCGCCAAGGCCCTCGGCCTGCCGCTCGCGGAGTTCTGCGGCGACATCGCGTTCCTCTCGCACGGCACCACGGTCGGCACCAACACCATCATCCAGAAGAAGGGCGCGCGCGTCGGGCTCATCACCACCAGGGGCCACGAGGACGCGATCCACATCATGCGCGGCTCGCGCGGCCATGGCGGCCGCGACATCCGCAAGGTGGTGCACTTCCCCGAGACCTCCAAGCCGGTGCCGATCGTGCCGAAGCGCCTCATCCGCGGCGTATCCGAGCGGGTAGATTGCTTCGGTGAAGTTGTAGTTGAATTGAATGAATTGGAGGCAAAACAGGCGATCAGCGAGCTCATCGAACAGGGCGTGCAGGCGATCGCGATCTGCTTCCTGTGGTCGTTTCGAAACCCCAAACACGAGCTTCGCGTCCGCGAGCTGGTGAAGTCGATTGCAAAGGACGTGTTCGTCACCTGCTCGGTCGACATCGCGCCCAAGTGGGGCGAGTACGAGCGGGTCACGGCGACGGCGCTGAATGCCTACCTGGGCCCGGTGATGACCGGTTACCTTCAACGACTAGACACCTCATTACAGAAGCTTGGTTACTCGCACGGCCTCCAGATCGCCCAGTGCGGCGGCGGGACGGTACCGGTCGCACGCGCCGGGGAGGCGCCGCTCCTGACGCTCGACTCGGGTCCGGTTTCCGGCGTAACCGCGTCGATGTTCCTCGGCGCCGCGATGGGCGAGCGCCACATCATCACCACCGACATGGGCGGCACCTCGTTCGACGTGTCGATCATCCACGACGGCAAGCCCGCCTACTCCTTCATCAGCAACACCGACCAGTACGAGTACTTCCTGCCGAAGGTCGACCTGCAGGCGATCGGCGCGGGCGGCGGCAGCCTGGCGCGCGTGCAGCCGGAGAAGCGCACCATGACCGTCGGGCCGGACAGCGCAGGCGCCTTTCCCGGACCGGTATGCTATTCGCGCGGCGGCACGGTGCCGACGGTGACCGACGCACAGCTCGTCCTCGGCTACCTCGATCCGGAAAATTTTGCCGGCGGCAGGATGAAGCTGGACAAGGCCTCGGCAACGAAAGCCGTCGCGGAGCTCGGCGCCGGGATCGGGATGACTGCGATGGAGTGCGCCGCCGGAATCTGCCGCATCGTCGAGCTGCAGATGGCCGACGTGATCCGCAAGGTCACGGTCGAGAAAGGCTTCGATCCGCGCGACTTCGTCCTGTTCGCCTTCGGCGGCGCTGGCCCGGCGCACGCCGGCGTGTTCGCGCGGGAACTGGGTGTCCGCAAGATCATCATCCCCCAGAGAAAAGCGGCGTCGACGTGGTGCGCCTTCGGTGCCGCGGCGGCCGACGTGCTGCACATTTTCGAGCGCACCGAGATCATGCCGACGCCGGTTCCGGCCACGCACATCAACCGCAATTTCGAGCAGCTCGAGAAGCAGGCGCGCGAAATGATGGCGAGCGAGGGCATCGCCGCCGGCCGCCAGCGCTTCGAGTTCTCGCTCGATGTGCGGCACAAGGGGCAGATCAACGAGGTGGAACTGCTTCTGCCTTGGAAGCGCGTGGATGCGAACTACGAGGTTTCGTTGCGACGCATCTTTGTCGAACGCTATGAAAAGCTCTACGGGCGCGGTTCGGCGCTCGCCGGCGCACAGCTCGAGATCGTGGTGTGCCGGCTGCGGGCGCGCGCGCTGACGCCCAGGCCGAAACTGGTCAAGGCGAAGAGCGCCTCGAAAAGCATTCCGCGCGAAGCCGTGCGCAAGCCGCGCTCGATTCAATGGGAAAAGCCGAGGAAGACGCCCGTCTATGACGGCGAGAAGCTCGCCGTCGGCAACCGAATCCGCGGACCGGCGATCGTCGAGACCTCCGATACCACGGTCGTGGTCCATCCGGGGCGTACGCTCGCCGTCGACGCGCTGGGCAACTTCGAGATCACCTTCAAATGAATGCACCGCTGAAAAAGCTTAGCGAGCTGACCGGCCTCGCGTTCGACGGCGTACGCAGCGGCTACGTGCCGCCGAAGCACCTCAGTATTTCCAAGAAGTTGCGTCTCCATACCCGGGTGAGGCGCGAAATCGACCCGGTCACCTTCGAGGTCGTGCGCCACGCGCTGTGGAACGTGAACGAGGAGCATGGCGCGACCATCCAGCGCCTGTCGGGATCGCCGGTGGCGATGTACGCGCTGGACCTCAACCCCTCGATCCTCACCGAGGACGCCGAGTTCGTGTATTTCGGTCCCTACATGCAGTACATGTCCGGGGTCACCGATACGCAGGTGAAGTGGACGCTCGAGAACCGCAGCGACAACCCGGGGATCCGCGACGGCGACATGTTCCTCGCCAACGACCCCTGGGTGGGCGCCGCGCACCAGATGGACGTGATGCTGCTCTGCCCGGTGTTCTGGAAGGGCGAGCTCTTCTGCTGGGTCACCAACTGCCTGCACCAATACGACATCGGCGGCATCACGCCGGGCAGCTTCTGCCCGTCGGCGCGCGACGCCTACGACGAGGGCATCTTGATTCCGCCGGTGAAGATCGTCGAAGGCAACGAAATCCGCCGCGACATAGAAGATATTTATTTGAGAAGTTCAAGAAAACGCTCTGCGGTGGCGCTCGATTTCAGGGCCCAGCTCGCCGGCAACATGACGGCGAAGGACCGCGTTCTCGCCCTGATCTCGCGCTACGGCGCCGAAACGGTCAAGGGCGTGATGAAGAAGATCATCGACGACGGCGAGCGGGCGTTTCTGAAGAAGCTGGCGCGGCTCCCGGACGGCGTGTGGCGCGACCGCACGTACGTCGAGTGTTGCCGCCCTGGCGACCGATCGGTTCACAGGGTTCTCCTTACCCTGAAAAAAAGCGGAAAACGGCTGGTGTTCGAGAACGAAGGCACCGATCCCCAGGCCGGCGCGATCAACGCCACCTACTCGGGCTGGCGCGGCGCGATCATGGTCGCGCTGAACGAGCTGCTGTGCTGGGACCAGTACTACGCCGTCGGCGGCGCGCTGCGGCACGTCGACTTCAATCCCACGCCGGGGACGCTCAACTGCGCGGATTTCCCCGCGTCGGTGTCGACCGCGCCGGTGCAGTGCATGGAGATCTCGCTCTATCCTGCGTACAACGTGCTCTCCAAGATGCTCTACCCCGACCGCGAGCTGCGCCGGGATCTCATGTGCATCGGCGGCACGAGCCAGTGGCCGGCGACGATCTTCCGCGGCATCGACCAGTGGGGCGAGCGCTACGGCTACCTGCTGGTGGACCCGATCGGCGGCGCGATCGGAGCGTTCTCGCACGCCGACGGCATCTCCACCGGCGGCCAGGCGCGCACGCCGATCTGCAAGCTGCCGAACGTCGAGCACACGGAGCAAAGCTTTCCGGTGCTTTTCTTGTACAGGAAGGAGATATGCGATTCCGGCGGCGCCGGCAAGTATCGCGGCGGGCTGTCGGCCGAGTCCTGCTTCATCCCGCACGGCACCGACGCGATCACGCACGACACGCTCTCCTCGGGCAACGCGATCCCGACCTCGACCGGCATGATGGGGGGGTATCCCGGCGCGGTAAACAGGTACAGGTTTTTGAGGGATTCGAACATCCTCGAGCGGATGAAGCGCTCCGAGCTGGTGCAAGACATCGATGAATTGAACGGCACGAAAGAAGAGCTGCAGCTGCGCCAGCAGGACTTCACCCAGAATCCGGCCGACGTCTACGCCGTGCTGTGGTCGGCCGCGGGCGGTTTCGGCGACCCGCTGGAGCGCGATCCAGTGAAGGTGCGCGCCGACGTGGAGAACGGCGACGTCTCTGCGGAGGCGGCACGCGAGATTTATGGCGTGGTTCTCGATGACTCCCAGGCCACTGAAAGCTTGAGGAGGGAAAAACGGCTCGCCCGCGTCCGCGAGCCCATGGGCAGGAAGCTCGACGCCAAGGAGAGCCTGCGCGCGACCGAGAACCTCTCCATCCGCGGCGGCCGCTGGTGCTGCGCCAAGTGCGCCACCGACCTCGGTCCGGCGAGCACGAACTACAAGAGCGGCTGCGTGCGCAATGACCTGCCGATCACCGCGTCGAACCCGATCGTCGGCGACCCGCGCCGCTTCATCGATCCCCTGCCCCAGTTCCGCCAGTTCTGCTGCCCGGGCTGCGGCCTCGCGATCGAGAACGAGATCGCCATCGCCGAGGATCCGCCGCTCAAGGACGTCGAGCTCAGGGGATGAGGACCGCCGCGCCGGCGAGCGCGCGGCTCTCGAGGTCGGCGTGCGCGCGCGCCACCTCGCTCAGCGGATAGCTGCGCGCAACTTCCACTTTCAAGACGCCGCGCCGCACCAGGTCGAAGAGCTCCGCGCTGTAGCGGCGCAGGTCCTCGAGCGCGGCGACGTGCGTGCTGAACGCCGGGCGCGAGACCGAGAGCGAGCCCTTCTTCGCCAAGAGCAGCAGGTCGAGCGGCTCCGGATGTCCCGAAGCGTTGCCGTAGCTCACCAGCGTGCCGAAGGGCCGCAGCACGTCAAGCGAGCGGCGGAAGGTGTCGCGGCCGACGCCGTCGAGTACAGCCGCGACGCCACCAGGGACGAGCTGCCTCACCGCGGCGGCGAAATCCATCTCCCGGTAGAGCACGACGTGCTCGCAGCCCGCGGCGTGCGCCGCCTGCGCCTTTTCGCGCGAGCCGACCGTGCCGATCACCGTCGCGCCGAGGTGCTTCAGCCATTGCACCAACAGCAGGCCGACGCCGCTCGCCGCGGCGTGCACCAGCACCGCGTCGCCCCGCGCCGGCCGGTAGCAGCGGTGGATGACCATCGACGCGGTGAGGCCCTTGAGCATCAGCGCGGCGGCGGTGCGATCCTGGATGTCCTCGGGGAGCCGGACCAGCAGCCGCGCCGAGATATTGCGCTCCTCGGAGTAGGCGCCGGTGTTCTCGTAGAACGCGCGGCCCGAGCCGACGTAGGCGACGCGCTCGCCGCCGTCGAGCACGCCGACCGCCTCGTTGCCGAGGATGAGCGGAAAGGCCGGCGCCGCGCCGAGGTAGAAGCCGCCGCGGCGCAGGTTCACATCGGAGAAGTTGACGGCGATGGCGCGATGGCGGATGCGCACCTCGCCCGGACCGGGCGGCGCGAGCTCCACCTCCTCGCGGCGGAATTCCTCCGGCCCGCCGTGGCGGTGGATGCGCATCGCCTTCATCAGCGCGCGCTGCCCCAGACCTCGGTGGCGACCTCGACGATCCGTTCGAGCTTTCGCCGCTGGGCGTCCTCGCCGAGCGGGTTGCCGCGGAAAGTGCTGGCGAAGCCGCACTGCGGCGAAAGGCAGAGGTCTTCGAGCGGCACGACCTTCGAAGCCTCTTCGATTCTCCGCTTGAGAAGATCGGAATCTTCCAAAATTCCTGTTTTGGTGGAGACCAGCCCGAGAACGACCTTCTTTCCCCTGGGCAGGAAGCGAAGGGGCTCGAAGCCGCCGGAACGCGCGTCGTCGTACTCGAGGAAGTATGCGTCGACCTCGAGGCGGTTGAAGAGTGTCTCGGCGATCGGGTCGTAGGCGCCCTCGGCCGCCCATTTCCCCGCCGAGTTGCCGCGGCAGAGGTGCACGCCGACGGTCATGCCGGCTGCGCGCCCGGCGAGCGCGGCGTTGATGAGATCGGCCATCGCGCCCGCGTTCGACCCCCACTCCTCCCAGACATGCTTCAGCTTCGGGTCGCAGAGATACGCGAAGTTGGTGTCATCGAGCTGCACGTAGCTGCAGCCCGCGTCGGCGAGCGCCCGCAGCTCCTCGCGGTAGACGCGCGCCACGTCGGCACGGAACTCGGCGAGGTCCGGATAGGCCTCGCGGCTGACGGCGCCGCGCCCGCCGCGCAGCAGCATGGTGGGCGACGGGATAGTCTGTTTCGCAACTCTGGAGGTGTGTTTTTTGACGAAAGAAAAGGCCGCGACCTCGATGGGTTTCGAGCGCCTTAGCTTTCCGGTGACTTCAAAGGCGCGCGGCCCGAACTGGCCGCCGGCGGAAGGCAGGCTGCCGCTCGCGCGCGCGCCTTCGAGCTTCTCGATGAAGTCGGCGTGGAACGAAGTGCGGCGGAACTCCCCGTCGGTGATCGCGTGCAGGCCGAGCGATTCCTGGAAGGCGATGACTTCGCCGATGCAACGATCCTGGACTTCCCGGATCGCCTCGGGTTCGTGTTTACCCGCTATGAACAGCTCGTGAGCAGCGCGAAGCTCCGCGGGCCTGAGCAGGCTGCCGACGTGGTCGGCGCGGAAAGGCGGCCCGCTCAGCTCCATCGCGCGAAGCACAGGCCGGTGCCGGAGAGCGCGGGGGTGCGGTACGCCGGCGTGTACGACACCCACGTCAGCTCGAGCTCGTCCACCGCGCCTGCCACCACCAGCCAGTTGCGGATCTCCGAGCTGCCGGCCTTGAGCCGGCGCGGATCGAGCCGCGACAGGAAGGCGTTGTCCTTCTTCTTCAGCGCGTCGAGCACCGAGCGGTCGAGCTCCTCGTCGACGATGAAGTGGCTCAGGCCGCCGGAAGCGAGCAGGCCCACGCGCAGGCTCTCCGGGTAGTCCGCGATCAGCTCCTTCAACGCCGCGCCGAGCTTGATGCAGCGTCGCGGCAACGGCGGGTTCGGCGGGTTGTAGGTATTGAGGAATACCGGCACGATCGGCAGCGCCGCGGGCTGCAGGTACCAGCGGTGGATGAACGAGTAGGCGTGGCCTTCGTATTGGCCGGGCTTCAGCGCCGAGAGCGCGGCGACGTCGAACTCGCGTTCGACCAGGCCTTCGATGAGATGCAGCGCGAGCGCGCGGTGGCAGGGGTAATGGACGTCGCCGCCCTCCTCCAGCCGCCGCAGTTGCGCGGTGCGGTACCAGTTCTCCTGCGTATCGGGGCGCGCGGCGTTGCGGATCGCCTCGCCGTAGTAGACGCCGACCGCCGGCATCAGCTCGTCCGTGAACAACTCGTGCTGGTCGTCGCCGACGATCACCAGCACGTCGAGCTTCGCCTGGGCGATCTCCTGCGTCATCCGGGCCATAGCGTCCTGGACGATGCGCCAGCGCTCCGCGATCCGTTCCTGCGTGATGTAGTCGCGCGCATTGGCCGGCGCGCTCGCAAGCAGATCCTGGTAGGAGATGCGCTGGCCGCCGCGGTCGAAGTACGGCATGCGCAGGTCGCTCTCGCTGAAGCCGTGCAGCCAATCGTCGAGCGTCGATGAGAGCATGACGCTGTGCGAGGAGCCGAACGCAGCCGCCAGCGTCGCCATCTCAGTTCGGCTTGGCGCCCGAGGCCTTCACCACCCGCACCCACTTCTCGCGCTCGCGCGCGGCGTAGGCGGCGAGCTCTTCGGGCGTGCTCGCCCTCGGCACCAGGCCGAAGCTCTTCATCTTCGCCTGGAAGTCGGGCGAGGCATGCAGCGCGTTCAGCTTCGCGTTGAGCAGAGCCGCGATCGCCCTCGGCGTGCCGGGCGGCGCGACTATCGTGGTGATCGAGCTCGAGGTCACCGCGGGATATCCCGCCTCGACCATGGTCGGCACGCCGGGCAGGTCGGGATCGCGCGCCTCGCCGGTGAGCGCGAGCGCGCGCACCTCGCCGCTCTTCACGCGCGTGCGCACCAGGTCGAACAGCACATCGGCCTGGCCGGCGATCAGCGCCGTCGTCGCCGGCGCGCCGCCAGCGTACGGCACATGCACCGCGTCGAAATCCGCCTCCATGCGGAACAGCTCGTAGGTGAGGTGCGGCAGCGTGCCTACGCCGCCGGAGGCGAAGTTGACCTTGCCGGGGTGCTTCCTCGCGTACTCGACCAGCTCCTTCACGCTGGTCGCGGGAAACTTCGCGCTGGCGATCAGGAGCTGCGGCGAAGCGGAGACGAAGCCGACCGGGACGAAGGCGGCCGGGTCGTAGCTGATATTCGGCTGCAGCGCGGGCGCGACCGCGAGCACGCTGGTGTTCGCGTAGAGCAGCGTGTAGCCGTCGGGGTCGGCGCGCGCCACGCCCTCGGCGGCGATCAGCCCGCCCGCGCCGACGCGGTTCTCGACCACCATGCGCTGGCCGAGCAACGCGCTCATGCCGTCGGCCACCAGGCGGCCCGGAACGTCGGTCGGCCCGCCGGCAGGCGCCGGCACGACCAGCCGCACCGGGCGGCTCGGGTAGGGCTGCGCGGCGGCGTGCTGCAGGAAATGCGAGAGCAGGAACAGGCCCGCGAGCGCCAGCATGATGAGGCGGGGCATGCGGTACTCTAGCGCAGTGGGCTTCGAGCATGTCAACAGCGAGGAGGCGATGCGCAGGGCGCGCGAGATCGTGCCCGTACTCGCCTCGCGCGCGCAGCGGTGCGAGGACGCGCGGGTGCTGCTGCCGGAGAACGAGAAGCTGCTGCACGAAACGGGGCTGTTCCGCTTCCACCAGCCGCGGCGCTTCGGCGGCATGGAGCTTCCTTTCATCATGGTGGTGGACATCGTCGCCGAGCTGGCACGCGGCTGTCCGTCGACCGCCTGGAACGTCGGCAATCTCGGCTGCCATCACTGGATCCTCGCCTACTACGAGCCCGAGACCCAGCACGAGGTGTGGGACGAGAACCCGGACGCGCTGATCGCGTCGTCGATCGCGCTCGCGGCCGGCCGCGGCCGAAAAGTCGATGGCGGGTTTGTCGTGAGCGGTCGCTGGCCCTTCTCCTCCGGCGTCGACAATTCGCAGTGGAACATGCTCGCCGTCACGGTCTATGAAGATGCCAAGGCGGTGGATTGGCGGTTGTGCCTGGTGCCGAAGACGGATTACGAAATCATCGACACGTGGTACGCCATGGGCATGGTCGGAACCGGCAGCAAGGACATCGAGGTGAAGGAGGTGTTCGTGCCGGAGCGCCGCGCGCTCGCCCTTGCCCGTTGCCGCGGCGGGCTCGAGCACCCGGGCGCGGCGCTGAACTCGGGTCCTTTGTTCCGAGTCCCGATCGTTGCGTCCGCGGGACACCCGCTCTCGGCGAGCGCCCTGGGCGCCGCGCAAGGAGGGTTTGAATCCGTCGTCGATTCATTCAAAACCAGGATCGGAACGTATACCGGCGCCAAGGTCTCGGAATTCCAGGCGGTGCAGATCAAGATCGCCGAGGCGCGCGTGCTGATCGATTCGGCCACACACCTCATGCGGCAATCCGGGCTCGGATTCCAGGAGTACGCGGAGAAGAACGAAGTACCGGACATCGACACCAAGCTGCGCTGGCGCGCGCAGAACGCGTTCGCCGTGCGCCAGGCGCGCCAGGCGGTCGAGACGCTCTGGTCGTGCTACGGCGCCAACGCCATCTACACGCGCGACCCCCTGCAGCGCTACCTGCGCGACCTGCAGGCGATCGGCCAGCACTTTTCGTTCAATTTCGACATTGCGGGCTCGGCCTACGGCGGGCTCGCTCTGGGCGGCAAATACAGCAACCCGACGCTGTAGCGCTGCTCAGGAACGCCGAGCGCGCGCCTTGGGCGCAGGCAGAAGCGCCGCCAGCCGATCGGCGCTCATGGGGTGTGCGAACAGGAACCCCTGCGCCTGCTCGCAGCCCAGGCCGTGCAGGAACGCGAGCTGGTTCTCGGTCTCGACGCCCTCGGCGACGACCATGAACCCCAGGGTGTGCGCCAGCTCGACGATGGTGCGCACGATCACCGCGTCCTGCTGGTCGTGCTCGATGTCCTTCACGAACGAGCGGTCGATCTTGAGCGCGCTCACCGGGAAGCGCGTGAGGTACGACAGGCTCGAGTAGCCGGTACCGAAGTCGTCGATGGCGATGCGCACGCCGGCCTGGGAGAGGCTCTCCAGCGCCTGCATGGCGAGCTCCGGGTCCTGCATCAGGTGGCTCTCGGTGATCTCGAGCTCGATCAGCCCCGCGTCGATGCCCGAGGCGTCGATCACGTCGCGGATCGAGCGCTCGAGGTCGCGGCTCTGGAACTGGCGCGCCGACAGGTTGACCGATACCGGCACCGGCTCGCGCCCGCCAGCGGCCCAGGCGCGGATGTCGGCGCACACGCGGCGCAGCACCCAGTCGCCGACCGCCACGATGAGGCCGGTCTCCTCGAGCACCGGCACGAACTCGCCCGGCGGGACGAGGCCCCGCTCGGGGTGCGCCCAGCGCAGCAGGGCCTCGGCGCCGCGTACGACGCGGGTGCCGAGGGCGACCTTCGGCTGGTAGACCATGCGGAATTCCTCGCGCTCGAGGGCGCGGCGCAGCTCTGCGGCGAGCTGCAGCCGGGCGCGCGCGCCTTCGGCGATGCCGGGAGTGAAAGAGCAGTAGCTGTTGCGCCCGGATTCCTTGGCGCGGTACATCGCCGCGTCGGCGGCGCTGATGAGCGCGTCGGCGTTGTCGCTGTCGTCGGGATAGATCGCCATGCCGATGCTCGCGGTGACGAAGGTCTCGCGGCCGGAGACCGCGATCGGCGCAGCCAGGCGCTCGAGCACCTTCTGCGCGACCGAGGGCGCGTTCTCGGACGATGCCAGGTCGCCCAGGATGACCACGAATTCGTCGCCGCTGATGCGCGCCACGGTGTCGCCGCTGCGCACGCAGGCCAGGAGGCGCCGCGCCACCTCCTTCAGCAGCTCGTCGCCCGCGGCATGGCCCTGCATGTCGTTCACCAGCTTGAAGTGATCGAGGTCCACGAACATGACCCCGAGCTTGGAGCCGTGGCGGCTCGCCTGCGCCAGCATCTGCGCGAAGCGGTCGCGCATCAGGGCGCGGTTCGGCAGCCCGGTGAGGTTGTCGAACTGCGCGAGGTAGGCGAGGCGCTCCTCGCTGTTGATCCGATGCAGCGCGGCCGAGAGCACGCTCGCGAGCGCGCCGAGGAACCCGCTCTCGGCCTCGGCGTAGGCGCGCGGCCGCGAGGAGAACGCGCACAGCACGCCGAAGGTGCGGCGCTCGCCGCGCACGGGCGTTGCGAGGGCGCTGCCGAATCCCTGCGCCCAGCCGCCCGGAAACCCGGCCTGTACCGCGGGCGCCTCCTGCAGCGCGCAGGGTTCGCCGCTGCGGATGGCGTCTCCGATTGCGTCCGCCGGGCCGACCTCGACGATCGCGGCATCGAATGTGCGGCCGGCGCAGGAGCGCAGCACGACCTTGCGCTCGTCGGGCATGCATTCGTAGTAGGCCACGGCCTCGGCACCGAGCGCGTGCGCCGCGCCGCGCACTGCATCGTCGAGCAGCGCCTGCGGGTCGTGCAGGCTGAGGGCGTTGCGCCCGAACTCGGCGATGATCTCCTGGTGGCGCACATGCGCGACCTGGCGTTCCTCGCCGCGCTGCCGGTCGGTGACGTCCGAGCCCACGCCGCGGTAGCCGATGAAGTTGCCGCCCGCAAACATCGGTTCGCCGCTGATGGCGATATGACGCTCGTTGCCCTCGGAATCGATGCGGGCGAAGCAGAAGTCGCGGAACGGCAGGCGCGCGTTGCGGATGGCCTTGTGCGCGGCCCAGCCTGCGGCGTCGGGCCGGATGCTAGGCAGGTCCCACGACGCCTTGCCGATCAGGGTCTGCGGCGAATAGATCCGCCGGTAGCCGCCGCCGTGGACCAACTGGGTGATCCGGTGCTCGGCGTCGGTCTCCCAGTAGAAATCGGAAAACATCACCGTCAGGCTGCGGAAGCGCTCCTCGCTCTTTCGCAGCTTCTCCTCGGCTTCCTTGCGGTCCGAGATGTCCTCGATGACCGAGATCACGTGGCTCGGCCGGCCGTTGGCCCCCTTCACCACGTTGACCGCGAGGTTCACCCAGACGATGCTGCCGTCCTTGCGCAGGTAGCGCTTCTCGCGCGAATAGGTCGAGACCTCCCCGCGCATCATGCGCTCGTTGTATTCGATGGCGGAGTCGCGCTCGTCCTGCGGCGTGAGATCGACGGAGGTGAGCGTCACCAGCTCCTCGGACGGATACCCCAGGATCTCGCAAAGCTTCTGGTTCACGCGCAGCCAGCGCCCGTCCAGGCTGCGCAGCGCGATCCCCACCGCCGCCAGCTCGAAGATGGCGCGAAAGCGCGCCTCGCTGTTCCCCAGCGCATCGCCGGTCTGGGCCTGAAGCGCGGCGAGCCGCAGCAGCCGCTCGAGCTCGGCCGGATCCGTGGCGCGCTTGCAAACGACATAGTTGGCGCCGCATTCGAGCGCCTGCCGGCTCAGCGTCTCGTTCTTGTCGGCGGTCAGGGCCACCACCATGGCGTCGGTGGCGTGGCGCAGCGTGACCAGCGTGGCGAGGCCGGAAGAGTCCGGCAGGTCGAGATCCGTCATGACCAGCGCGAACTTCGCGCGCGCGATCTGCCTCAGCGCGAGCCCCATCGAGTCGGCACGCGTGACGCGCGCGTCGAGCTGGCGCGCGGCGACGAGGCTCCTCGCCACCGCGTCGGCGACGACGGCGTCGTCCTCCACGAGCAAGACGCTCACGACCACGCGATCCTCGATCGCGGGCCCGGCACGGAGCGGTAGGTTCAAAGCCCTCCCCTGTGGCGCTGGTCCCCGGCGAAAATTGTCCCCTTTTGGACGGCGCCCCGCATGGCGAAAAGTCCCATCCCGCACAAGGGATAGCCGCGCCGCGGGCGAAACTGTCAGAGTTGGTCATGCCGGCGGCGCCGGCATGCCGCAAAATAGGCCGCCACCCGAGGAGAAGCCATGCCGATCACGGAGTTGAACCACTATCTGCTCGTCGCCAGGGATCTGGAGCGCACCAAGAGCTTTTATCAGAACGTCCTGGGACTGGAGCTCGCCGAGCGTCCCGACTTCGGTTTTCCGGGCTACTGGCTGAAGACCGGCGAGCACATCTGCGTGCACCTCGCTTCGCAGGAACCGAACAAGACCCGCGACCTGTTCCTCCTGAAGAAGCATCCCAAGGGCACCAAGGGCTCGGGCTCGGTCGACCACATCGCGTTCCTCGCGAAGAATCCCGATGAAGTGCGCGGCCGCATCCAGAGGAACAAGGTCGAGATGCACTTCCGCAGCTTCCCGGACGCGAAGCTGTTCCAGATCTTCCTCAAGGACCCCGACGACGTGACGATCGAGCTCAATTTCCTCGGCGAGGTAGTCGATCCGAAGAAATGGGAAGGCCGGGGGTCGGCTTCCGCGGTGACCCTGGACGGCGCCGGCGGAAAAGCGCGCAAGCAGAATTAGCCCATGCGCGGCGCCGTCTTCCTCGGCAATCGAAAGGTCGAGCTGCGCACCTTCCCCGATCCCGCGCCGGGACCGGGCGAGGTCGTGATCGAGATGAAGGCGTCGGGGATGTGCGGATCGGACCTCAAGTTCTACCGCTCGCCGCCCGGCGCCGCACAAGCTGCTCTTGGTCTAGGAAATTCAAGCGAACCCTTCATCGGCGGACACGAGCCTTGCGGTGTGGTGGTCGCGCGCGGCCCTGGAGTCTCGCAGCGCGATGCGCCCGACGGCCAGCGTGTCATGGACCACCACTACGCCGGCTGCGGCACCTGCCCGCATTGCCGCCTTGGCTGGTCACAGCTTTGCCGCGCGGGGATCACCGTCTACGGCGTCACCGCGCACGGCGGCCACGCCGACTACCTGAAAGTCCCGCTGCGCACCCTTGTTTCACTTCCGGAAGAATTGAGTTTTGCTGAAGGTGCAGCCGTGGCTTGCGGCACCGGCACCGCGTACGCGGCGCTGCGACGCATGCGCATCGCCGGCGGCGATACGCTCGCCGTTTTCGGACAGGGCCCGGTCGGCCTTTCGGCGACCCTGCTCGGCAACGCAATGGGCGCGCGCGTCATCGCCGTCGAGACTACGCCCGAGCGCCTCGAGCTCGCGCTCGACTTCGGCGCCGATTCGGTCGTAGACGCATCGAAGGAGGATGCGGTGAAGGCAATTCAGGACCTCACCCGCGGCGAGGGCGTCGCGCTCGCGCTCGACTGCTCGGGCGCCGCTCCGGCGCGCCGCGCCGCGGTGCGCTGCGTCAAGACCTGGGGCACCGCCTGCTACGTCGGCGAGGGCGGCGACGTGACCCTCGACGTGAGCCCCGACCTCCTGCGCCGCCAGGTCACCTTGATCGGCTCGTGGACCTTCAGCGCCATGGGCATGCTCGAATGCGCGCGCTTCATCGCCGACAACAAGATCGACCTCGAGCGCATCTTCACCAACCGTTGGCGCATCGAGCAGGCCGACGAGGCCTACCGCAGCTTCGATACCCAGACGACCGGGAAGGGCGTGTTCCTCTTCCAGAAATGACAATCCCGCTGCTGTTCCAGCCGATCGAGCTGCGCGGCGTGCGGCTGCGCAACCGCGTGGTCATCTCGCCGATGTGCCAGTACTCCGCGCAGGACGGCCACGTCACCGACTGGCACATGGTGCACCTCGGCAAGTTCGCCCAGGGCGGCGCCGGCGCGGTCTTCATGGAGGCTACGGCGGTCGAGCGCCGCGGCCGCATCACGCACGGCGATACCGGCATCTGGGATGACGCCCACGTCGCCGGCCTTCAGAGAATTTCCAGCTTTTTGAAAAGCCAAGGGGCGATGCCGGCGTTGCAGCTCGCGCATGCGGGACGCAAAGCGAGCATGGCGCGGCCGTGGTACGGCAACGGACCGCTTGCCCAGGCCGACCTCGATCGCGGCGACAAGCCCTGGAGCATCATTGCGCCCACCGAGCAGCCGATCGATTCGGGCTGGATCGCGCCGCGCGCATTCAGGGAGGGCGACTTCCAGACGGTGCTCGCGGCCTACCGCAACGCGGTGCGCCGCGCGCTCGCCGCGGGCTTCGAGATCCTCGAGATCCATGCCGCCCACGGCTATCTCCTTCACACGTTTCTTTCTCCGCTCTCCAACACGCGACAGGACGAATACGGCGGCTCGCTCGAGGGCCGCATGCGCTTCCCGCTGCAGATCGTGGCGGAGGTGCGCAAGGCGTGGCCGGATTCCAAGCCGCTCTTCGTGCGCTGCTCCTCGATCGACGACGTGGAAGGCGGCTGGAGCATCGAAGACACCGTCGCGTTCGCAAGAGAGCTGAAGAAGCTCGGAGCCGACGTGGTCGACTGCTCCTCGGGCGGCATCCAGGGCTCTGCCACCGCCGCTGCGCGTACCTTGACCAAGCGTGTGCCCGGCTTTCAGCTTCCCTTTGCAGAGCGAGTGCGCCGCGACGCTGATATCAAAACGATGGCCGTAGGCCTGATCCTCACCGCGCAGCAGGCCGAGCAGGCGCTGCAGGAGGGCCGCGCCGATCTCATCGCCGTCGGACGCGAGGCGCTCTTCGATCCCAACTGGCCGCTGCACGCGGCGGCCGCGCTCGGCGTCGATTCCGAATTCGCGCGCTGGCCGCAACAGTACGGCTGGTGGCTCACCCGCCGCGAAAGCCTGCTGAAAAGCCTGGGAGTGCGTGGATGAGATCGGTCCGGATGTCGAAGAAGCAGATGGGAAAGCGCATCGCGCGCTTCGCCAGGCTCAAGCCCCTGCCGATCCAGAGCGCGTCGGTCCCGCAGAAGGCGCGCGACGTCGTCTACGCACGCAAGCTCCTTTCGGTGATCGGGCTGGAGAGCGAGACGCCGATCAACTCGGGCGCACCCATCGTCGGCGCGGCCGGGATGACCATGACCCTCGCGGTATGCCCGCCCGGGCAGGGGCCCGGGCTGCACGCGCATCGCCGCACCTACGAAACGTTCACCGTCCTCAAGGGCGAGTTCGAGGTTTCGTGGAACGACGACGGCGCCGAGCGCGCGCGGCTGCGCCGCTTCGATACCATCTCGTTTCCTCCGGGGGTGTGCCGGGCCTTCCGCAACGTCGGCCGCGGCGAAGGCATCCTGCAGGTGATCATCACCGGAGGCGTCCACGACATGTCCGACATCGCGTTCTCGCGCAATGCAAAGCGCAGGATCGAGGCGGTGCGTCCGGGGCTGGCGCGCGAATTCGAGAAAACCGGATTCCGCTTCGACGCGGCCGCGCGTTAGAGCGTCGCGCGGCGGTCACATTCCGGTCGGTCCAGACGCGCGCCGCGCCAGGCGCGCATCCCTGACACGGCCCGCCGATACACTGGCGGCACGGCGTTGCGACCAAGCTGCTTCGCGGCGGCGGGCCCCTCGCGCGGCGACGCGCGGGGGGCTTCTTGCGTTTCAGCGTCCGCGCTTGCGCAGGCGGTCTTCTTCCTTTTCGTACTGCTCGGCGCGGGTGCGGTCGAAGTGTTCCGGCAGCGCTGAGATCGCGGGCTTGTCGTCCATCGGCGGGGCGAGCTCGCGCACCGCAGCGCCGCCCGCGGCCGGCTCCTGCGGCTTCTCGCAGGCGGCAAGCGCGGCGAAGAGGCAAGCCACGAGTAAGAGCCTGTCGCGCATCGCAACGCTCACTTTACGCAAGCGCAGGCGGCGCGGCTAATGAATTAGTGCGGATTTGCCGGACCCAGGCCGGCCCGACCGTGAAATCGGTCACGGCGCTGCGTGGCTCAGCCGCGCTTGAAATTGCGGCAATAGCCAGGGTCCCCGGTCCAGTTCTGGTCGACGAGCGTGCCCTGCTGGAACGTGACGGTGCGCTCGCACATCGGCGGGTTGACCGTGGTTCCGAACGGAATGCCCACGCCTACACCCACCCCGCCGCCTCCGCCGCCACCGAAAACGCCGACGCCCACTGAGGGGCCGCCTGCGCGGATCGGTCCCTCCTGGGACGTCCAAGTGTGCGTCTGTCGGCCATCGCTCAGCGTAGCGCTGCGGTTGGGCGGTCCCCAGCGCATCACGACCTCGTCGTAGGTGGCGCCCTGCCACGAGGCTTTCGCCTGTTCGGCCTCTTGCTCGACGGTGACCGTGGAGCAGCCGGCGAGGAGCGCGAGGATGAAGCTAGCTTTTCGCAGCCTGTCGATGTGGCCTCCTGTCAGTCGCGGCTCGAGATACCAAGCAAGAGATACGCTGTTGCGATGCAAAAAGCCACCGTGACCGAGACGCAAAACGCCACCGCCAGGGCCGCCGGAACGATAACGAGCGAGGCCTGGGCAGCCATGGCTTCGGCCGGGGCAATCGTGATGAAGAGCGCCGAGGCAATGAAGAGCCAGCGTCGCAGGTAGGGCACCAACAGCCAGCGCATGGTCTGGTTGTAGGACAGGTTGCGCTCGCGCACCATCGCGGTGCCGCGGGAGGCGTCCTTGAAGAAGGCGAATGGGTCGAGGTACAGCAGCAGCTGCCGCCCTAACGGCAGCCGCGCCCGAAGTTCACGCCTCAGGAGTTGCTCGACATCCATATAGCCCTTAGTCAGCAAAACGCGGGCCCTGGTTTCCAGTTTACTTGCGCCGCACGTGCTACCAAGGAGCTATTTCCGTCTAGCTTGGCCCGCCCGCCTGCGACTGCAGCCAGTTCTGCAGGCCCATCTTGTCGACCAGGTCGAGCTGGGTCTCGAGCCAGTCGATGTGCTCCTCCTCCGACTCGAGGATGTGCTCGAGGATCTCGCGCGAGATGTAGTCCTTGACGCTCTCGCAGTGGGCGATCGCCTCCTGCAACGGCGGACGCGCCGCGCGCTCGAGCTTGAGGTCGCACTTCAGCGCTTCGGGCGCGTCTTCGCCGATCAGAAGCTTGCCGAGGTCCTGCAGGTTGGGCAGGCCTTCGAGAAAGAGGATGCGCTCGATGAGCCGATCGGCGTGCTTCATCTCGTCGATCGACTCCTTCTTCTCGTGCTCCTCGAGCTTCTTCAGCCCCCAGTTGCCGAACATGCGCGCATGCAGGAAGTACTGGTTGATCGCGGTCAGCTCGTTGAACAAGATCTTGTTGAGGTGCTCCAGGACTTTCGCGTCGCCTTTCATGGTTTTGGCAGGGTCCTCAAAGCGTGGGGTTGTCGCTGGGCAAGCCTAGCGCAACTCGCCCGTGAGTAGTGCCGGCTATGTCGGTGTTGAACGAGAAATGCTGCTTGACCGCGTGCGCGTCGCGGAAGGCGCGCGCCGCATGGCCCGATTCGTACAGTCCCGCGGCGCCGGACAGGGCGAACATCACGTCGACCGCGCGCACCGCCCACTCCACCGCGTAGGCACCCTCGAGGCGGTAGCGCGCCTTCGCTTTCGCATCGGGTACTTGTCCGCTCGAAATCAGGTTCCAGGCCTCGGCGCAGTTGCCGAGCTGCGCGGCGCGCGAGGCACGCGCGTAGGCAGTCGCCTCGCTGAAGCGGATCTGCGTGCTCTGGATCTCGGCGATGCGCGCGCCGGTCATCTTGCCGGTCCGGGTTCCGATGGTCGAGAACTCCTCGATCATCCCTTCGGCGATTCCGAGCGCCACCCCCGAAAGCATGTAGGGGAAGAGCGCGAACACCGGGATCCTGAAAAGCGCTCCCGGGTTGACCGCGCTGCCCGGCGTCGGCCCGCCCTTCGTGTCGGCGACCGCGAGCGTCATGTGCTCGGGCACGAACTGCTCGGCGGCCTCGACGTCCTTGCTGCCGGTCCCGCGCAGCCCGCCGGCATACCAGTTGTCGATGATGCGGTACTGCGAGCGGTGCAGGAGGAACACGCGCTGCTCCGGCGGGACGTTCTCGTCGAGCCAGGCGAGGCCCGCCAGCATGTTCCACTCGCTCGGATCGACGCCGCTCGAGAACGGCCAGCGCCCGGAGATCATGTAGCCGTCCTTCACCTTGCGCGCCTTGGCGGCGGGGAACACGAACGACGAGGCGATCAGGGCGTCGGGCGAGCGGCCCCAGATCTCGTCCTGGGCCTGCGGCGGGAACATTCCGAGCATCAGGTGATGCGACAGGAAGTTGATGAAGTTCCACGAGCTCGACGCGCAGGCGCGGGCGAGGAGCGCGCCGAAGGTCACCACCGCGGAGAACTCGAGCTCGGCCCCGCCCACCCGCCTGGGCTGGTGGATGCGCAGGAGCTGCGTGTCGTGGAAGTCGCGCAGCGTCTCGTCGGGGAGACGGCGCAGCTCCTCGCAGCGCGGCGCGCGCTCCTTCAGCCTGGGCAGGAGCTCGGTCGCCCTGCCCCACAGCTCGTCATGGCTTGGCGGCATGCCTGTACCAGTCGAGGATCTGCTCGCCGGTCCACATCTTCACGCCCGGACGCTGCAGGATGTACTCGTAGAGCTTCTCGAGGTAGCCGATGCGGTGCGGCACGCCGGTGATATACGGATGCACGCTGATCGCCATCACCCGCATGCTCTTCTCGCCCTCGGCATGGAGGCGGTCGAACTGTTCGATGCCGCGCCGCAGCCATTCCTCGGAGGGATGGTTCTGAAGGACCATCATCGGGATGTCGTTCAGGTCGACCGTGTAGGGCACCGACACGATCGGACCGGACGCGGTCTGGATCTCGCACGGCTGGTCGTCGAGCACCCAGTCGGCGACGTACTCGATACCCGCCTCGGCGAGATAGTCGATGGTGTCGTAGGTCTCGGTCAGGCCCGGACTCTCCCAGCCGCGCGGCTTCTTTCCGGTGAACGCCTTGATGGCCTCGACCGCCTTGAAGATTTCTTCCCTCTGGTTCTCGAGATGGTGCATCGGCCGCTGGATGTAGCCGTGGCCCATGAACTCCCAGCCCGCCTCGAGCGCCGCGGTCGCGACGCGAGGGTAGCTCAGGCACACCGAGCCGTTGATGGCCAGCGTCGCCTTGAGGTTGTATTTCTTGAGGGTTTCAACAAAACGCCAGAAACCCACCCGCATGCCGTATTCGTGCCAGGCCCAGTTCGGCAGGTCGGGCTGCAGCGGCTGGCCGTAGGGAGGCGACAGGACCGTGCGCGGCATGTTGCGCTCGATCGACCACTCCTCGACGTTGACGATGGTCCAGACCGCGATGCGCGCGCCGTCGGGCAGTTTGAGCGGCGGGCGGTCTACGATCGCGGAATAGGGGATCCGGTCCTTCGGCAGCTTCATCGCCGGAGAATCGTATCAGGAGAAAAGCCGCAGCTCGAAAGCTCGTTCGAAGAGCCACACGCAGGCGACGGCGACGATCAGGAGCGAGCCCGCCGAAAGGGCGAGGCGCCGATAGAGCCAGGTCTGCCGCAGGGCGAAGGCGAGCGGCATGAGCGCCGCTACGATCGCAAGCTGGCCCGCCTCCACGCCCAGGTTGAAGCTCACCAGGGCGGCGAGCAGGTTGTCCCGCGGCAACCCCAGGTCCCCGAGCACGCTGGCGAAGCCGAAGCCGTGGATCAGGCCGAAGAAGAACGCGACCATCCATAGACGCCGTTCCAGCACGGGATAGACGTTGTTCAGCGCGGCGATCACGACCGAGACCGCAATGGCCGACTCCACCCAGCGTGAAGGAAGCGTCACGACTTCGAGCGCGGCCAGGGTCAGGGTGAGCGAGTGGGCGAGCGTAAAAGCGGTAACGATGGCCAACGTCTTCCACAGCGCCTGCCTGAAACCGGGAAGCGGCACCCAGCGCCCGGCTTCGCGCCGCAGCACCGCAGGCAAAAGGAGCGAGAGCAGAAACAGCACGTGGTCGAAGCCGGTCCAGATGTGAAACACGCCCTCGCGCGCGAACTCCGCGATCTGACGCAGAGGCGAGGACCCGGACACGGCGAGCGGCTGCGTCGGCTGCTCGGGGCTGAAGACGAGGCTGCGGGTCGCGCCGCGTTCTTCGAGGCGCGCCAGCCCTCGGTGCAGCGGATCGAGGTCGAAGAAGAGCGCGTAGGTGGCCGCGAGGCCGCGCGCATCCTTTGGACACAAGGCGGCAAAGCGCAGCACCGCATAGGTCCCGTCGCTGTGACGGTCCACTTGATGTCCGACCGCTGCGCTCGCACAGCGCGCGCCGCCGGCCGAAATCGTCAGCCGCGCGAGCGCGTACGCGGAAATCGCGTCATGCCGCGCCTGGAGCTCCGCCCAGGTGATCGCGCCGTCGCCGTCCGCGTCGACGCCTACCGCGTATTCGAGGTCGCGCAAGGCGATGTCCCACTGGACATCGACCATCGAATCCCCGACGCGCAGCGTCAGATAGCTGTCACTGGGCTTGTGAGCCGCGGCAGGCAGCGAAACAAGGAAGATTGCGAGGAGGAGGACGCGGCGCACCCGATTACCTTCCCGCCTGCCGTGCGAGCGCCGCGAGTCTGACGTCGTGCACGCGGTTGTCCTGCAACCAGTCGCGGACCGGCTGCGCGGCGCCCGAACTTCCCGCCGCGAGCGCAGCTTCGAGATAGATGCGCGCGTCCCAGGGCTCGCGATGCACCGCCCAGTTCTCCTGCGCGAGCCGCAGCGCATCGTGCGGCTGCTTCAGCAGGTGAAGGGTGAAGCGCGCCTCTTCGCGCCGGTGGAGGCTGTCGCCCCGGAGGCGGGCGGCGGAGAAGCGCGCCTCGAGCGCATCCACATGCCCGGCCGCGCGTGACAGCCCCAGCTTCGCCTCGGCGAGCGCGAGGCGCAGGAGCAATCCATCGGCGCGGATTCCGCTCTTGAGCAGCGCCACCACTTCGGCATCGCGGCCTTGGTCGAGCAGGAAATCCGCGTAGGCCGCTTTGAGGTAGGCATCCGGCTCGGCAACGGCGAGGGCTTCCTTGAAGTGCGCTTCGGCGAGCCGGCTCCTTCCCTGCCCCTCGGCCATCTCGGCAAGGCTCGTCAGAACCCACTGGCGCACGCCGGGCGACGCGCCGCGCTGCCGCGCCAGCGCGTCGCGCAGGCGCTCGTAGCTCGCCTCGGCCTGCCCGCTCGCGCTCGCGGCGCCTGCCCAGCACGCGGTGGCGACGAGCTCGCCGGCGAGGCGCTCGAGCGGCCGGCAGCTTTCCATCGCCTCGCCGAATGCGCCGCGCACTTGCTGGATCGCCGCGCGGGTGAGCCAGGCCTGGGCGTTGCGCGGTTCGATCTCGAGCGCCGCCGAGAGATCCGCCAGCGCGCTTGGAAAATCGTGCAGGCTCTGGCGGATAGTCGCGCGCAGCACCAGGACGCTCGCCGGCGCACCCGCGTTCCACCACGGCGCGAGCGCGGCCTGCGCGTAGCCGAGGTAGCGCGGATCGGCGTCGGCGCGCGCCCGCTCGATGTAGCGGCGCGCGGCGCGCGTCGCGAGCTCGAGGTTGCGCGGGTCGCTCGCTAGCGCGAGCCGAAGCTGCCTGAGCTCCCGCGAGAACGGGTCTGCGGAAGCAACAGGCAGCGTTTCGAGGACCTCCTTCGGATCCGCCGGAACGAACGGTGCTGCGACGCACGTTCCGGCGGCGAGCAAGACAACGCTAAGGATTCTCATGCCGGCGGTTGCGTCCGTCCTGCGGCGTGGCGAGGAACGGAAACCGGTCCGACAGCGGGCTGAAGTTGCGATTCACGCCGTCGCCGGCGCGGGCCGCGATGAAGTTCGCGCCACCCACCACGCGCACGGCGATGTCGGTCACGTCGTCCTTCGGGCGGCGGCCGTTGGGCCAGCCCGCCGGGTCCGGCGGCGTGGCGAGCACCGTCATCCGCCGCTGCTGCGCGAGCGGCGTCGGCGGAACGCCGAGGTCGAGCCGCAGCAGCTCGGACAGATTCCGGTCGGCGGGACCGTATTTAAGGAGCAGGTCGACGAGGTCCTCGCGTCCCGAAGTGTCCGCGGGCACGCCGAACACGAGCTGCAGCGCGAGCGCCAGGCGCGGGTTGCGGTAGTAGTCGAGGAACTGCTCTTCCTGGTTTGGGTCCGTCGCGTTCCAGCGGTCCTTGTCCTTGGTGCCGATGATCGCCTCGTTGATCAGCGGATTCGCCAGGCGCTGCACCTGCACCGCGGGCCCGGCGTCGAAGCTCCGGTCATCGAGCTCGCCGCCGTCCGTTCCGCGCGCCGCCGTGCGCAGCACGGTCACCTTGGGGCGGCTGGTGCTCGCGTAGGCGCCGAGCCTGGGTTGCTTCGACTTGCCCGGCGCTGCGCGGTCACGGGTGATGAGCGATGCTGGCACCTCGAGCGCGATGGTCTGGACATTCAGGCTGCCGATCATGTCGATGCCGAACGGATTGACGTCGTCATTGGCGTCCTCAGCGGGCGTAAGGAGTGGCGGGTTGCGGCGGAAGTTGAGCGTATCGAAGGTTGCGCCGAGGTCGATGTAGAACGGGTCGCCGCGTTGGCCCGCGAACACCCGGACTCCGTTTTGCAGCGTGTTCACGCCCTGGCTCGCGAGACTCGCGTAGTCCGGCATCGTGCTCGGCCCGGCATTGGACGGGACCGCGATCAGGCCGTCGGCAAGCTTCTGCCGCTTGCCGTCGCGCACCATCGTGACGCTGTACCGCTGGCGCAGGCCCAAACCTTCCGAGCCGGGCCCGTCGAGCGAAGTGATCGCGGGCAGCGGGGTCGCGCAGGGAGGCGTGCGGGTGCCGCAGCCGAGATAGGAGACGAAAAGGCCGAGCTGGTCGACCAGTCCGCGGACCTCGGTCCTGAACTGGAACTCGAACTCGACGTCGTCGGCCTTCCCGTCGAGGTTGTTGTCGATGTGGAAGGCATAGCGCACGTTCGGATCGAAGCCGAAGTAGTTCGGGCCCGAGCTCGGCTCGCCGCCGGGAAAGACGTTCATGATCAACACGATCTTGTCGTCCTTGCCTGCCTCGTAGCTGCGGAACATGAAGAAGTCGGTGATGTCGGCGGGCGCGTCGAGCGAGATGAGCGGCGCCTCGCGGTGGCTCGCTGCCAGCGCGGGCGGCGCGACCGCCAGGACCGACAGTCCGAGAATCGCGCTGCGAAGGGTTCGAGACAAAAGGGTTGTACAACCAGGCTTTCCAGGCTCCACGGGTTACCTCCTTGTTAGGCGCGAGGCCTCGCGCATATGCCCTCTACGGGCATCGCGGTCTCGTGGATGCGGCTTCGGGGACTATTCCGGCTGGATGCCGGCTTCGCGCATCAGCTTGGCGTAGTACGGAAGGTCGGCGCGGATGCGCTCGCCGAGCTCTTCGGGCGTGCTCGGCGTGATGTCGATGCCGGCGGCGGCGAACTTCTCCTTGAGCTCCCGCGTGCGCAGGACCTCGCCCACCTCCCGGTTCAGGCGCTCGATGATCGGGCGCGGCGTGCCTGCCGGGGCGACCAGCCCAAACCACACCGTGATATCGAACTCGGCCACGCCCGACTCGGCCATCGTCGGCAGCTCGGGCATTGCTTCGGTGCGCTTGCGGCCGGTCGTGGCGAGGGCGCGCAGCTTGCCGCTTTTCACGTGCGGCAGCGAGCTCACGCCGCCCTCGAACATCATGTCGACCTGGCCGCCGAGCAGATCGGTGATGGCGGGCGAGCTTCCCTTATAGGGCACGTGGACGATGTCGACTTGCGCGCGAGTCCGCAGCATCTCGCCGGCGAGATGCTGCGAGCTGCCGTTGCCGATCGAGGCGAAAGTGAGCTTGCCCGGCCTGGCGCGCGCGAGCGCGACCAGCTCCTTCACTGAATTTGCCGCCACCGACGGGTGCACCACCAGGTAGAGCGGCGTCGTGAACAGCATCGAGACCGGGGTGAGATCGCGAACCGGATCGTAGGGCAGCTTCCGTCGCGCAAGCGTGTTGACCACCAGGCCCGACTGCGTGCCCATGAAGATGGTGTGTCCGTCGGGTGGCGCCTTTGCGGTGGCCTCGGCCCCGATCGCCTGGCTTGCGCCCGGGCGGTTGTCGATCACCACCGGCTGACCCAGGCGTTTGGCAAGGTCCTCGCCTACCGCGCGCGCAAAGCTGTCGCCCAGCCCGCCGGGCGTGTACGGGACGATGAAGCGGATCGGACGGCTTGGATAAGGCTGCGCATGGACCGGCAATGCAGCGATCAACGACAGCGCAAACGCCGGCACGAGGATTGCTGTCCAAGAAACAAGGAGCGTACTCATGGCACTACCCCTATTCAGGCTGGCCCTGATGGCCGGCGCAGGCTACTTCTTCTACAACCGCTACCGCAACCACAACCGCTCGCAGACCAATGCGAGTGACGCGATGGACGACATCGAGCTCGGGCCCAACCCCCACCCCGAGGAAGTGCTCGACGCGGGCGTCAAGGAGACCTTTCCGGCGAGCGACCCGGTCTCGGTCAGCGTCACGGGTGAGACGGCATACGAAAAGAAGAAACGCGGCGAGCTCCGCTAGCCTCGCCTGAAAATCGGGGTCAGACCCCGTTTCCCTGGTTGTCCCTTCGGCCGGACGCCGGGATAGACTATCGCGCTCTGAACAACAACTGCCTGCCAGGGGAGCGTACATGCATCGAAACCTACGGCTTTTCGCGTTGACAACCATCGCGCTCGGCGCGGCCGGTTCGAACGCCCAGACGCCGCCGCCCGCCATCGAGGGGCCGGTCTACGTCGCGACGTACGTGGAGGTTCTGCCCACCGCCATCAAGGATGGTAGCGCGCTGCTGAAGCAATACCGCGACGCGACCCGCAAGGATGCCGGCAACCAGCGTGCTGAGGTCGTGCAGGAAGCGAACCGTCCTACCCGTTTCGTCGTCATGACGATCTGGGGCGACCAGAAGGCCTTCGACGCCCACGGCAAGGCGGCGCACACCGCCCAGTTTCGGGACAAGCTCAAGGCCGTCCACGCCGCCCCGTACGACGAACGCGTGGGCAGCGGCATGGCAGTCGCCGCAAAGGATTCCCTGAAGGGCGGATCCGTGGTCGTGGTCACGCACGTCGACGTTCCGCCGCCGTCCAAGGACACGGTGATACCCATGCTGCAACAGCTTGCCGAGGCGAGCCGCAAGGACGCCGGCAACCAGCGCTTCGAGGTGCAGCAGCAGGCCAGCCGGCCGAATCACTTCACGGTCGTCGAGGCCTGGGCAGACAAGAAAGCCTACAACGGGCACGTGCTCGCCTCGCACACGCGCCAGTTCCGCGACAAGCTGGGACCGATGAGCGGCGCGCTCTACGACGAGCGGCTTTTCAAGCCGGTCGACTAGAAGCGGGAGTCCCGGCGGGCGCCTAGCGCAGCCGCTCGCCGAAGCGCTCGAACCGCGGCGCCCAGTTGCCCTTGATGTCGGCCGAGGCCACGATCGCGACGGCGCGGCCGATCAGCAGCTCGCGCGGCACGAGGCCGAAGTAGCGCGAATCCGCGCTGTCGTCGCGGTTGTCACCGAGCATCAAATAGCGTCCCGCGGGAAGCACGACCGGGCCGAAGCTGTCTTCCTCCGAGCCGTCGGGCAGGTGAAACCACTGCACGACGTGCGCGCCAGAGCCGGTGATCTCGCTCAAGCGCAGCGCATGAACCGTCGTCCCGGGCGCCAGCTTCTCCACGGCCGTTCCGATCGGCGCGTACGTGGCCGCCTTTCCGTTCACCACCAGCACCTTGTTGCGCATCGCGACCGTGTCGCCGGGGACCGCGACCAGGCGCTTGATCAGCCGCACGCCGTCCCTGGGCGAGGAGAACGTGACGATGTCGCCGCGCTTCGGCTCGCCGAGGTGCGCGACCACGATGTCGGTGAGCGGTACCTTCAGGTCGAAGGCGAGCCGGTTGACCAGCACCACGTCGCCTTCGAGCAGCGTCGGCCGCATCGAACCCGACGGAATCGGGTTCCAGTCCGCGACCGCGGTCCTGAAGAGCCCGAACAGCAAGATGAAGACGATGAAACCCCGGTTGTTGCGAATCCACTTGGGCATGCTGGACCCCGCCTTTTGGTTCTGGCTTTCTCTGTTGCTACAGACCGGGAATCTCCGGTTTGGTTCTGACCTTCGGTTAGGTCTTGCGCTTCTTGCTGGTGACGCCGGACTCTTCGATCACGACGGGGATCTCGGCGAAGTTCATCGGCGCCATGACGTGAGCTCCGGCGACGCCGGGAATGTCGGCGAGTTCCTGAAGCACCTCGATGCAGATCTTTCGCCCTTCGCGCTTCGGGTCGGCGGCCTTTTCCAGGCGCGCCACCATCGCGTCGGGAATCAGCGTGCCGAAGAGCTTTTCGCGCATCCAGCGCGCCGAGCGCGCCGAAGGAATCGGCGCCACGCCGATCAGGATGGGAATGTTGACGCCAGCCTGCAGAAGGCGCGCCGCATACCTTCGCGCGACGCCGGTGTCCATGCAGAACTGCGTCTGGACGAAGTCGGCGCCGGCGGCGAGCTTGGCGCGCAGGCCGTTGGGCTCCCAGTCCGGCGGCGGATCGATCGGCATGTCGGCCGCGCCGAGGAAGATGTCGAGCTTCCCGCCGATCTCGCTCCCCGACGGAAGCTTGCGAGTGCGGCGCATGCGCTCGGCCATCGCGAGCAGGCCCTTGCTGTCGAGGTCGAACACCGGCTTCGCGTCGGGTTGGTCGCCAGTCTTGGGATTGTCGCCAGCCAGCATCAGCATGTTGCGGATGCCGAGGGCCTCGGCGCCGAGGATGTCGGCCTGCAGCGCGAGGCGGTTGCGGTCGCGGCAGGTCATCTGGACGATCGGCTCGATGCCGTTCTGCACCAGGAAGTGGGCCGCGGCGAGGCTGGAGAGATGCACCTTCGCGCCGGCGCCGTCGGTGACGTTCACGGCGGTGGCGACCCCCTTGAGCGGCAGCGCGCGGCTCAGGAACTCGGCCGGATCGGTGGACACCGCCGGCGTAATCTCGGCGGTGACGACGAAATCGCCGGCCTGCAGCCTCGCCTGAAGGTGGGTCGCCATCTATGATCGCGGTTTGCCCGAGCTGCCCGATCTTACTGTCTACCTGGAAAGCCTGCAGTCGCGGATTGCGAACCGCCGGCTGCTGCGCGTCGTCCCGCTCAACCCGTTCTTTCTGCGCACCGCCGTGCCGCCGCTCGCCAGCGCCGAAGGTCGAAAGGTGCAGGGTCTGCGCCGCCTGGGCAAGCGCATCGTCATCGAGCTGGAAGGCGAGCTCTACCTCGTAGTGCATCTCATGATCGCCGGCCGCCTGAGGTGGTACGACAATCGGGACGACAAGCCGCCGAAGAAGATCGCGCTGGCGCTGCTCGAGTTCGAAAGCGGGAGCCTCGCGGTGACCGAGGCGGGAACCAAGCGCCGCGCGTCGCTGCACCTCGTCCAGGGCAAGGCCGCGCTCGAGGCCATGGACCCGGGCGGCATCGAGATTTTCGCCTCGACCCTGGAAAAATTCCGGGAGGTATTGGTTTCCGAGAACCATACGTTGAAGCGCGCGCTGACCGATCCGCATCTCTTCGCCGGCGTCGGCAACGCGTATTCGGACGAGATCCTGCATCGCGCGAAACTCTCGCCGATCGCCATGACGAAGAGCCTCTCCGAAGCGGAGGTCGAGCGTCTGTACGCCGCGACGCGTGAGGTGCTGCGCGAATGGGTGGAGCGGTTGCGCGCCCAGGCCGGCGCCGGATTCCCGGAAAAGGTGACCGCCTTCCGCGAGGAGATGGCGGTGCACGGGCGCTACGGCAAGCCCTGCCCGGTCTGCGGCGCGCCGGTTCAGCGCATCGTCTACGCGGAGAATGAAACCAACTACTGCGCGCGCTGCCAGACCGGCGGACGGATCCTCGCCGACCGCGCGCTGTCGCGGCTGCTGAAGAAGAGCTGGCCGCGCTCGATCGACGAGCTCGGATGAGAGCGGTTTTCCACTTTGCTTCCCCATTGCGGGTTTTCTTGAACCGGGCATACCGGGAGGAAACGTTCGAATACGACTGCGCGAGGGCCGCAACTCTCAAGAACGCGATCGAGGCGCTCGGCGTTCCGCACACGGAAGTCGGCGCGCTGCGGGTGAACGGCGCGCCGGCGACGCTGCAGCGGATCGTGCGCGAGGGCGACTACGTCGAGGTGGAAACAACGAAACCGGACTCTGACCCCGATTTGCGGTTCATCGCCGACGCGCACCTCGGCGGCCTGGCTCGGTTCCTGCGCATGCTTGGGTTCGACACGCTGCACCGCAACGCCTTCAGCGACGAGGAAATCCGACAGCTTGCGGAGACGCAACGCCGTGTCGTGCTCACGCGCGACCGCGAGCTTCTCAAGTGCCGCGAAATCGCGCGCGGCGCTTATGTGCGGGCGCTAAAGCCGGAGGCGCAGCTAAGGGAGGTGGCCGGGCGCTACGGGCTCGCGGCGCACGCGAGGCCGTTCAGCCTGTGCCTGGGCTGCAATCTGCCGCTCCAGCCGGCGGAGCGCAGCGCGGTCGCCGCACGGGTGCCGCCTGCTGTGCTAGATCTGCACGAGCACTTCGTGCGTTGCCCGGGATGCGACGGCGTGTTCTGGCCGGGCTCGCACTATCGGCGCATGCTCAGCGCCGTTCGGTCGTCTTTTGACGTGCCGAGTTGAGCGCGTTCGCGCTCTGTTGGTAGAACGCCGACACCGCGTCGCCGAGCGCCGATGCGGCTTGTAGCTGCGCGTCCAGCACGCTCCGGAAAGCAGTAAGTTGCTGGTTTTGCAAACGTTCGGCGTTCTCTAGCGAAACCTGCATCCAGTCGAGTGCGCCCTTGAAACCGCTGCGGTAGAGATCGAACAGCTCGGGTTGAGGCTGCGGCATGACGTTACTCCTTGGCAGGCTGGACCTTGCTCCCTTCGGCATAGCACCTCCGCGTTCGAATTTTGCTTGCGTAACCGAATATACGCCCACGTGAGCGCAATTCGAAAATGTCAATGGAAAACATAGTCCGCCTCGACGAGTACCGCAAAGCGCGCAACCCGGCGCGGGCGCCTAAAGCGCCCGACGCGCCACGGTTTTTCTGCCTGAGCTGCGACACCGACCAGTTCAAGCTCTACGCCTCGGGCAGCGTGCATTGCGCGGCCTGCGGCGCGCTGATCCGGAATATCGGCGTTTCGGATTCGGTCGCGCGCTAACGTTAGAATTGGGGGTTTTTGGCGCATCGCGCGCCAAACACCTCCAAGGTGCAGGTACAACTCCCTACCGGCGATGCCATCGTCATCCGTGGCGCGCGCCAGAACAACCTCAAGAACCTGACTCTCGCGATTCCCACCGGGGAACTGGTGGTGGTCACGGGCGTGTCGGGCTCCGGCAAGTCCTCGCTCGTCTTCGACACCCTCTACGCCGAGGGCCAGCGCCGCTACGTCGAGACGTTCAGCCCCTACGCCCGCCAGTTCCTCGATCGCATGGACAAGCCCCAGGTCGACGCGGTCGAAGGGATTCCGCCTGCGATCGCCATCGACCAGACCAACCCGGTGCGCACCTCGCGCTCGACCGTCGGCACGATGACGGAGCTGAACGACCACCTGAAGCTGCTGTTCGCGCGCGCGGCGACGCTGCATTGCCGCGGCTGCGGCAAGGCGGTCAAGCGGGACACGCCTTCGTCGATCCACGAAGAACTGGAAAAACTGGGGGAGGCCAGGGTCGTCGTCACCTTCCCGGTGCCGATTCCGAAGAACTTCACCGAGAAGGAAATCGAGGAGCTCCTGCAGCGCCAGGGCTACACGCGCCTGCATTCGCGCTCGAAGGGCCTGCTCGAGGTCATCCAGGACCGCATCAAGCTCCCGGCCGAGCGCGCGCGCGTGGTCGAGGCGCTCGAGTCCGCGCTGCGATTCGGTCAAGGAAAAGTGAACATCTATTCGGGGTCAGAGCCCGATTTCGTCTGTCACCGCTTCTCCTCCGATCTCCACTGCGCCGACTGCGACATCCACTATTCCGAGCCGACGCCGGCGATGTTTTCGTTCAACTCGCCGCTCGGCGCCTGCGAGGCCTGCCGCGGGTTCGGCCGCGTCATCGGCGTGGACTTCGGCCTGGTGGTGCCCGACGAGTCGAAGACGCTGCGCGAAGGCGCGGTGCGCCCGTGGCAGACGGCGAGCTTCAAGGAATGCCAGGACGACCTCGACAAGTATGCCAAGAAGCGGGGAATACCCCTCGACCGTCCTTGGAAAGATCTTGCTGAGAAGGAAAAGCTGTGGGTGCTCGAAGGCGAGCCCGAGTGGGTGAGCTGGCGCAAGTCCTGGCCGGGCGTGTGGTACGGCGTGCGCCGCTTCTTCAAGTGGCTCGAGACCAAGGCCTACAAGATGCACATCCGGGTGCTGCTCTCGAAGTACCGCGCCTATACCGAATGCGTTCAATGCCTGGGTACGCGTCTGAAGCCGGACGCGCAGCTCTGGAAGCTCGACGCTACGTCGATCCATGAATTGACTCTTCTCCCAATCACCCGCACCCGGGATTTTTTTCAAAAGCTCGAGCTGCCGGCGCCCCTGGACGAAGCCACCGACCTGCTGCTCGGCGAGATCCGCACGCGCCTGGGCTACCTCTGCGACGTCGGGCTGGGCTACCTCACGCTCGACCGGCAGTCACGCACGCTTTCGGGCGGCGAAGTGCAGCGCATCAACCTGACCACCGCGCTCGGCACGTCGCTCGTGAATACGCTGTTCGTGCTCGACGAGCCCTCGATCGGCCTGCATCCGCGCGACATGGGGCGAGTCATCAACGTGATGAGGCGGCTGCGCGACGCGGGCAACACGCTGGTGGTGGTCGAGCACGACCCGCAGATCATGTTCGCCGCCGACCGCATCCTCGACATGGGGCCGGGTCCCGGCGAGCGCGGCGGCGAGATCGTGTTCTTCGGCGCGCCGGAGAAGCTCAGGTCCGAAAGCTCGCTGACGGGCGAATACCTCTCGGGCCGCAAGGTGGCCGCCGAGCCGCGCCCGGCGTCTGCGCCCAGGACTTTTCTCGAGGTGATGGGCGCCGCCGAGCACAACCTCAAGGGCATCGACGTGCGCCTCCCGCTCGAGCGGCTGGTGTGCGTCACCGGCGTGTCCGGTTCCGGCAAATCGACCCTGATCCAGGACGTGCTCTATCCGGCGCTGCGCAAGGCGCAAGGCAAGCCTAGCGAGCCGCCCGGCGCCCACCGCACGCTCCGCGGCGCCGACCGGATCGACGAGGTGGTGCTGGTCGACCAGTCGCCGATCGGCAAGACGACGCGCTCGAACCCGGCGAGCTACGTCGGCGCGTTCGACGAGATCCGCAAGCTGTTCGCGAAAACGCCGGTGGCGCGCGAGCGCGGCTATACGCCGGGCACCTTCAGCTTCAACTCGGGCAACGGCCGCTGCCCGACCTGCTCCGGCTGCGGCTTCGAGCACGTCGAGATGCAGTTCCTGTCCGACGTGTATCTGCGTTGCCCGGACTGCGACGGGCGGCGCTATCGCGGCGAAGTGCTGGAGGCGAGGATCGAGGGCAAGTCGATCGCCGACGTCCTCGAGATGACGGTGCGCGAGGCGAGCCGCTTCTTCAGGAGGAGCGACGCGGTCCAGGCGCGGCTCGCGCCGCTCGTCGACGTGGGCCTCGAGTACCTGCGCCTCGGCCAGCCGGTGCCGACGCTCTCGGGCGGCGAGGCGCAGCGGCTCAAGCTCGCCGGCCACCTCGTCGAGAGCGGCGACGAAGGCGCGAAGCTGTTCCTCTTCGACGAGCCGACCACCGGCCTGCACTTCGACGACGTGGCGAAGCTGGTGCGCGCCTTCCGCCAGCTCCTCTTCGCCGGGCATTCGCTGGTCGTGATCGAGCACAACCTCGACGTCATCCGCGCCTCCGACTGGATCATCGACCTGGGACCGGAGGGGGGCGACGCCGGCGGCGAGATCGTTTTTGCAGGTCCACCCTCCGAAGTCGTCCATCATCCCGATTCCCATACTGGCAAGGCGCTGCGCGAATACGCCGAGGCGTTCAAGCGACCGATCGCCGTGCGCGAGCCCCGCGGCGCCTACCTCGGGAACGCGATCCGCATCCACAAGGCGCGCGAGCACAACCTGAAGAACATCGACGTCGAGATCCCGCGCGGGCGCTTCACCGTGCTCACCGGCGTGTCGGGCTCCGGAAAATCGACGCTCGCCTTCGACATCCTGTTCGCCGAGGGCCAGCGCCGCTACCTCGAATCGCTCAATGCCTACGCGCGCCAGTTCGTGCAGGCGGCCTCGCGCCCCGACGTCGATGCGATCTACGGCATCCCGCCGACGGTGGCGATCGAGCAGCGCACCAGCCGCGGCGGGCGCAAGTCCACGGTGGGCACGCTCACCGAGGTGCACCACTTTCTGCGGCTGCTGTTCGTCAAGCTCGGCACGCAGCACTGCCCGGACTGCGACATCCCGATCGAGCCGCAGAGCGAGGACGCGATCGCGGCGCGCATCCTCAAGCAATACCGCGGGCAGAAGGTTTCGCTGCTCGCGCCGCTGGTCGTGAACCGCAAGGGCGTCTACACGGACCTCGCCAAGTGGGCGCTCGGCAAGGGCTACTGGCACCTGCGGGTGGACGGCAAGCTCACGCCGACCCGGCCGTTCCCGCGGCTGGATCGCTTCAAGGAACACAGCATCGAGCTGCCGGTTGGCGAGATTCGCATTTCGCCCAAGGCAGAAGGAGAGTTGAGGCAGCTACTGTCGAAAACCCTGGACATCGGCAAGGGCGTGATCCATGTGCTGAAGGACAAGGAGCTGCAGGTGTTCTCCACCAAGCGCGCCTGCCGCTCGTGCGGCCGCAGCTTCCCCGAGCTCGACCCGCGCCTTTTCTCCTACAACTCCAAGCATGGCTGGTGCGCCGCCTGCTACGGCACGGGGATCGCGATCGAGGACGTGGAGTGGACCGACGAGCGCGCGCGCACCGGCGCCGAGGACCACGTGCTCGACTCGTGGATCGAGTGGCTCGAGCTCGAGGAGGCGTGCGCCGAGTGCGCCGGCCAGCGCCTGAACCGCGAGGCGCTCGCGGTGCGCTGGCGCGGCGAGAACGTCGCCAAGTATTCAGCTCTTCCCATAGAAGTACTGAAGGATCAATTCTCGAAAATCGCGCTTTCCGGTCGCGAAGGCGAGATCGCGCGCGACATCGTCTCGGAGCTGAACGCGAGGCTCGGCTTCCTCGAGGAGGTCGGGCTGGGCTATCTCACGCTCGACCGCTCGGCGCCCACGCTCTCGGGCGGCGAGGCGCAGCGCATCCGCCTCGCGGCGCAGCTCGGCTCCAACCTGCGCGGCGTGTGCTACATCCTGGACGAGCCCACCATCGGCCTGCACCATCGCGACAACCGCATCCTCCTCGACGTGCTCGAGAAGCTCGAGGCCAAGGGCAACTCGCTCGTGGTGGTCGAGCACGACGAGGACACGATCCGGCGCGCCCACCACGTGATCGACCTCGGCCCGGGCGCGGGCAAGCTCGGCGGCCAGGTGATCGCCGAGGGCGCGGCGGCGGACCTGATGCAGCACGCGGACTCGCTCACCGGCCGGTTCCTCAAGTCGCCGCTGCTTCATCCGCTGCAGCCCCGGCGCCGGGTGCCGCGCGCACACCCTTGCATGGAGGTGCAGAAGGCGAAGCTGCATAACCTGAAGGGAATCGATGCGCGCATCCCGCTCGAGCGGCTGACCGTCGTCACCGGCGTGTCGGGGTCGGGGAAATCGACGCTCGCCCGCGATGTTCTGTATGAATCCCTGGTCAACAAGGCGGCGGTAGGCTGCAGGATTGTCAAGGGCGCGCAGGCGATCGAACGCACTCTGGAAGTCGACCAGACGCCGATCGGCAAGACCCCGCGCTCGTGCCCGGCGACCTACGTCGGCTTCTGGGACGCGATCCGGCGCCTCTTCGCCGATACGAGCGAGGCGCGCATGCGCGGCTGGACCGCGAGCCGCTTCTCCTTCAACACCGCGGGCGGGCGCTGCGAGGGATGCGAGGGCCAGGGCATCAAGAAGATCGAGATGTCCTTCCTGCCCGACGTGCGCGTGACCTGCGAGGCCTGCGGCGGCGCGCGCTTCAATCCCGAGACGCTGCAGGTGAGGCTGCGCGGGAAAACCGTGGGCGAAGTGCTGGCGATGAGCGTCGACGAGGCGCTCGAGTTCTTCGCCGCGCACCCCTCGATCCGGCGCTGCCTGCAGCTCCTGCAGGACGTGGGCCTCGGCTACCTCACGCTCGGCCAGCAGAGCCCGACGCTGTCCGGCGGAGAAGCCCAGCGCATCAAGCTGGTCTACGAGCTTTCCAAGACCAACGCGACCAAAACCCTGTATGTGCTCGACGAGCCGACCGTCGGCCTGCACATGGCCGACGTGGAGAAGCTGATCCGCGTCCTGCACCGCCTGGTCGACGCCGGCAACACCGCGGTGGTGATCGAGCACAACCTCGACGTCATCGCCGAGGCCGACTGGCTCATCGACCTCGGCCCCGAGGGCGGCGGCGGCGGCGGCGCGATCGTGTACCAGGGCGCGCCGGAGGGCATCAAGCCCGGACACACCGGCGCCGCGCTGAGGAGCTTCCTCGCCGAGCGCAAGGCGGCATGACGCGCGGCGCGGCGCTCGCGCTGATGGTCGCCGCGCCGGTCCTGTGGAGCAGCGCCGGCGTGGTGACCCGCCACATCGAGCGCACCGAGGCGCTCGAGCAGGTGTTCTGGCGCAGCTTCTTCGCTTTCGCTTTTGTCGCCGGCACGTTGCTTTTCACGAGAAAGAATCCACTTCGCGCGGCTCTGGCTGCGGGAGGAGCAGGTCTATTTTCAGGCGCGCTGTGGGCGGTGATGTTCACTGCGTTCGTGATCGCGCTCTCGCTCACCACGACCGCGAACGCGCTGGTGGTGATGAGCATCGCGCCGCTCCTTACTGTGGTGTGCGCGCGGATCGTGCTCACCGACCCGATCCCCTTGCGCACGTGGCTTGCCGCGCTGGCCGCAATGGCTGGGATCGCCGTCATGTTCAGCTCTTCCGTCGACAACCCACAACACGTGGGCGGAATGCTGGTGGCGCTAGTGATCCCGGTGGCTTCGGCCTTGAACGTCGTGGCGCTGCGCAAGCACTCGGCGACAGTCGATCTCATCCCTGCGGTGATGCTGGGCGGCGCGCTCTCGGCGCTGCTCGCGCTGCCGCTCGCGCTCCCGATCTCGGCCTCGGGCAGGGACCTCGCGCTGCTCGCCTTCCTCGGTGTGTTTCAGCTCGGCCTGCCGTGCATGTTCCTGGTAATGGCGAGCCGCGCGCTCTACGCGCCCGAGATCGCGCTGATCGGCCTGCTCGAGGTGGTGCTCGGACCGCTTTGGGCGTGGCTCGGCGCGGGGGAACGTCCTGCGAACGCAACCCTGCTCGGCGGGGCGCTGGTGCTCGCCGCCCTCACGGCCAATGCGGCATGGGCCTCGGGTCCTCTCGGCAGGACCACGCCCTCGTAGCGCAGTCGTTCGACCTACCTCTTGCCGGCGGCCTGGTCGAGCGATTCCTTGCACAGGTCTTTGCCGCCGCGGACGCGGTCGAAGAATCCCTGCGCCAGGACCGATGCTCCTCCGGTGACCATGGCGGCGGCGCCGGCCGTCGCTGCCTTCGCGCTGACACCCAGCCTCGGGCTCGCGAGCGTGCCGGCCACGTGGATGAACGGGTTGGCGAACATCCCGGCGCTGACGCCGATGCCCTTGCGAGGACGTGTGTTGAAGTCGAACGACAACTCTTCCGTGCGCAGATCGATCGCGCCGCCGGCGACGATGGTCACCTTCTGCGACTGAACCAGCACGGGCTTGACCGCCATCTGACCGTCGACGATGTCGGCCCGCGTAACGGTGCACTCGAGCAGCGTGTACGGGTCCTGCGCGGAAAACGGATTCAGCTTGCCCGCGAGTTCGCTGAGCAGACCGCTGCCGACCAACCCCAGCAGGCCGCTTGGCAGCTTGCCCGGCTCCTGCGTCAGCAGGATGCGCCCGTTGGCTCCCGACGCCAACTGCCGCGCCGTGGCGCCCTTCGCGAGAAGAGTCACTTCGGCGTTCGTCGGCGGCTCTTCGGTCGGATCGGTTCCGGCAGCGCCGAGGCCTGCGCGCAGGGTCTTCGTGACCAGCTTGAGATCGAGCTCGGCAGTGCCGTCGGCCGCAGGCGCGAGCGCGAGCACTGCTTCAACCGTGCCCTCGACCCCGCCTTTTGCGCGCGCATCGAGTGTCAGCCGGCCATTTTCGATCCGCAGCGTCGCATCGGCGTCGCGCAATGCGCCCACTGCGGGCCTGACCTCGGCGAAAGCGACGTGAACCTTCGCGTCGGCCTCCTTGAGTTTCGCGAGCGGCAACGGTGCCTCGTCGAAGATGTACTTGGCCGGGGGTGGCTTCGGCTTGGCGGCCGACTTCCCGTTTGCGGCGTCCCCTTTCGGCTTCTCGGTGAGCGGCACCAGGTCCAGGCGGGGCGCGGCCAGCTCGACGTCGATGCGTGGTTTGCCGGTCTGGACGAGCGCCACCTGTCCGGTAAACGCATTCTCGCCAATGCGGCCCTTCATGTCCTTGACCTCGAGGCGGGTGCGGCGCGCGACGTAGCTCCCGCTCACCAACAAGGGAACCCCAGGCAACCCCTCTTGCAGCCGGGCGAGGTTCGCGGCGGCGACCTCGAAGCGCATGTCGATGCCGGTCCCACGGGCGAGGCCTATGGTCCCGTCGGCCTTCACCCTCACCCCCGCGTAGCGCGCGTCGAATCCGTCGAGCTTGATCTCCCTGGTTGAGGAAACGGAGTGACCTCCGAGCTCCAGAGCGCCGGCGGGCAGGCCGCGCACGTCGAACAAGCCGGCGAGACGCGCGAGATCCGCGAGCGAAACCGCGAAGCGCAGGTCCGACCCCGGCAGGCCGAGCGTGCGCAGCGTTCCGTCCACCTTCGCCGTGATGTCGCCGAGCTTCGCTGCGAGATCGACCCTGGTCGCCTCGCCGGCGTCGCTCAGCTGCACCGTGGCGCCGAGGGCGCCGCTCACGTACGGGGGCAAGTCGAGCTTCTTCAGCATGGCGCCGAGATCCGGGTGCGCAAGCTTCACCGCCAGGTCTGCGCCGCGCAGCGGATTGAGGCGACCGATGCCACCCCTCGCATCCAGGCGCAGCTCACCGAGCGCGGCCTCGATCGCGATGCGGATGTCGCGCCCGGAGATGAGCGCGTGCAGCGGCCCGAGCTCGCCGTTCACCGCGGCCGCGAACTCGTTCAGGCGGCCTTTCCCCGATACCGCAAGCAGATCGGCAGACCCGGGCGCGATGGTCAGGCTCTCGAGCTGCGCGACGCGTTCGGGCGTCTTTTGCGCGCGATAGATGATCCGCACATTGCGCAGCAGCGCGTTCACCACGACCGCGGGTAGGCGGGTGGCCCCGGAGCCGACCTGCTCGGGCTCCTCCGCTGGGGCGCCCGGTTTGCCGATGACCCAGTTGCCCTTTCCGTCCGGTCCCTCCTCCAGCAGCACGGCAACGTCGCTCAGCTCGACCGAGGGAATTTCCAATGGCCCCGAGATGAACGACCAGAGCCTGATCTCGGTCGAGAAGCGCCCGATCTCGACCATCTGCGGGCTAGAGCCCCAGGCCGCGTTTCCGACGCGCACGCGCTCAGCCAAGACTTTGATCGATGGCAGCAGCCTGAGCTCGAACGCTCCGTCGATGGCGAAAGGGCGCGCGATCTGGTCGGAGACCAGGGCCTCGATGCGCGCCTTGTGGACTCCCAGTCCTCCGAGACCGACGTAGAGCAGCGCCGCGATAAGTAAGCTCCCCGCGACGGCGAACGCCACCGCGATCGAGCGGCGAATTGACATTGGTGGACGCTACTTCGAAGTTTTGGTTTTCACCGGCCCAGGATCCGATCCGCCTGCTTCCTTCAGCTGCTCGCGCTGTCGCTGCCGCTCGGCCTGCATCTCGACCGCGAGCTTGTAGGCCACGTAGTACTTGTAGATATTCGACACGTAGGTAACGGTCTCGGCACCGATCCTCTGCGCCGCGATCACCTCGACGTTATTCAGCCACACGTTGGGGTCGAGGCCGCGCTTCTCGGCGCGGACCCGCAGGTCACGGATGCGGCCGGGGCCGGCGTTGTAGGCGGCGAAGGAAAAGAGCGTCTTGTTGAGCGCGTCCATCGGCTCGCCGGCGAAGAACTGGTCGCGCATGAAGCGCATGTACTTCACCCCGGCGTGGATGTTGGGCTCGAGCTGGCTGATGTCGCCGGTCCTCATGTCGGCGCCCGTGGCAGGCATCACCTGCATCACGCCGATGGCGCCGACCGCGCTTTTGGCGCTCTGGTCCAGGCGAGACTCCTGGTAACCCTGCGCCATCATCAGCAGGTAGTCCATGTCGTAGCGCTCGCCGTACTTACGGAAGAGCTCGACCGTGCGCTCGAACTTCTTCATCTCGGTGGGCGAGGTCGCCGCCTTTACGTAGCGCGTGCCGCCGGCGTATTTCTTGACCAGGCTCGAGCTGAACTGCGTGCCGTGTCCATAGTTCGCAGCGAACGCCGAGATTTGGGCCTTCAGCTTGGGGCTGTCCTTGCGGATCATCCAGGCGATGTCGCCGCCCTCGTGGACGCGCAGGTCGTCACGGGGCTTGATGCGCTTGAACACTTTCGCCCACGTCAGCGCCTTGTAGCGATCGACTACCGTCAGGCCGATCAGGCCCGCATTCAGCATCTCGAGCAGGTCGTCGTCCTGAAGATCCTCCGGCGCTGACTTCAGCAATGCAGGCGCCCGGTTCTCTTTTGCAAGACGTTCATTCAGCGCCTCGAGGTGGCTCCAGTAGCTCGATGACTTGCGCGCAAATACCTGTTGTCCCGAAAGGTCCGCGAGCGACGCGAGTGCCGGCGAGGGCGTCCCGGTCACCACGATCTCGGCGACGTTGCGGAAAAAGGGCGCGCCGAAATCGACTTTTTCCAGCCGCTCCGGCGTCACGGTCAGGATCCCGGCGGCAATGTCGCCGCGACCTTCGAGCAGCGCCGGGATCAGCTTGTCGCGGGCCGTCGGGATGACGTGCACGCGTATGCGCAGGTGCTTTCCCGGCGTCTTGTATCGCCGGTTCAGCTCCTCCTCGAACTTGGTGAGGAGCTCCTGCTCGGCGCCGCTCTCGCGGCCGCGGTCGATCCAGTACTCCATGCGGGAAGGTGGGACCAGCGCGCGGATGCTGCGCCGCTCGATCATGCCGTCGAGGTCGCCGGTCCAGGGCGCCGCCACCCGGGCGAGCAGCGTGTCCTCGTCCGCAGCCTTGGCTTTCTGCCCAGCCGCCGGCGACGCCAGCGCGGTAAGGGCGACGGCGATCAGGGCAAGCAGCCCTCTGCTGCTCATCCTTCCAGTCTGCCCACGCCCGACCCGGGATGGAATTGGACCTTGGTCCCATTCGCCCACCGCTTGTCGTGGCGCAGCGTCAGCCGACCGTCGGTGCTCCCGGCCTGCTTCCGCATGCGCGACCGGCGCAATATCATTGAGAAAACCCGCTTGATGCACCCGCTCCGCACCAACACGAAAGGGGTGATCATGATCTCCAGATCCAGGCTGCTTCTCGCATTGACGGGCATCGCCCTGAGCATCGCCGCTTTCGCTCAATCGCCCGCTCCTGCCAAAGACGCGGACAAAGGCGCCGCCGAGGCTGCCGGGGACCCGCTTGGCAGGACCAATCCTCACGACACGGTGGTGAACTTCATCACGGCGGTCGAAAAGCGGGATCTCGCTCGAGCGGCCCAATACCTGGACGGCAAGCTCGGCCCCACCTACAAGGCGGAATTGGCCCAGCAGCTCAAGCTGATCATGGACAAGAGGCTGAGCCTCGATCTGAACTCAGTGAGCAGGAGTCCCGCCGGCGACGCGGACGACGGGCTGCCGCTGAACCGCGAGTCGCTTGGCCAGGTCGAGAACGGGGAGAGCATGCTCGAAATCCTGCTCGACCGAGTCCAGCGGGGCAAGAAGCCGGCGATCTGGCTGTTCTCGGCCGAAACGGTCCAGCAGCTTCGTGAGTTCCCAAAGGAGGACGCGCAGGTTTCCGGGATGGAGCAGCTTCTCCCCGCGGCGCTGGTCGAAAAGTCGCTCTTCGGCGTCGCGCTCTACCGCTGGATCCTCGTTCCGCTGACCCTTCTCGCCATTGCGGTGATCGCCTGGATGGCGACCGGCCTGGCGTCCACCCGGATTCAGCGTTTCTTGCGCCAGCGATCGGGCTGGGGCGCCTTCGTTGCGGGAGCGAGCTATCTGGGTCCCGCTCGCCTGCTTGTCTTTGCTGTACTGATGTGGCTGGTCGCGCAATTCGGAGCCACCCTGATGGTGCGGCAGCGCTGGACCCACCTTGCGCTGCTGCTGATGGCCCTGGGAGCGGGTTGGCTGTTCATGCGTGCCATCAATCCGGTCGCGTCCGGCTTCGTCGGGTACATGCAGGTCACGCAGCAGCAGCATCGGATCGCCCTGATCCACCTGTTTCGCGGCATGGCAAAGTTCATCGCCGTCGTCACGGTAGTGCTGGTCATTCTCAGTCTCGGAGGCGTGAACCTCACGGCCGCCATCGCCGGCATTGGAATCGGCGGCGTGGCGCTGGCGTTCGCCGCCCAGAAAACCCTCGAGAACGTGTTCGGCACCGTGATGCTGGTGACCGATCAGCCCATTCGCGTAGGCGACCTCTGCCGGATGGGCGACACCGTGGGCGTCATCGAGGACATCGGGATGCGATCGACGCGCGTGCGCACCGCCGAGCGCACGATCGTCACCGTGCCGAACGGCCAGGCAAGCTCGATGATCGTGGAGAACTTCGCCACGCGCGACAAGATCTCCTTCAAGCACGTCATCGGGCTGCGCTACGAGACGACTCCGGATCAGCTGCGGCAGGTTCTCGCGGGCGTGCGCAAGCTGCTCGCGGGGCATGCGCAACTCCAGGCGGATTCCGCGCGTGTCCGCCTGGTGAGGTTCGGCGCCTCCTCGCTCGACCTCGAAGCCAGCGCCTATGTTCTCGCGACCGATCTCGACACCTACCTGAAAATCCAGGAGGAGCTGCTCCTGCAGATCATGGACGCGGTCGAGGCCGCCGGGACGACGCTGGCATTTCCAAGCCAGACGACGTATGTGTCCGTGGAGGCCGCCAGGAGCGACGCGGCGCTCGCCGGGATCCGGCGATCCCCGCCTGAAGAAGCCGATGCCGCAGCCCTGCGGGCGGCGTCGTAAACGTCCAACCGGCGTCGATATTCGGGTCGAGCCGCGCCTTATTTATCCTCGGGGTTCATCGTCTTGAACGCTAATGCCGCCGCCGCGGCACCGAGAAGTTGCGCGACAAGGTAGAGCCACAGCTTTCCCCACGGCAACATTCCCATGATCATGGCGCCAACGGCGACCGCCGGATTGAACGCGCCGCCGGAGACGTGTCCGACAGCGAACGCACCGACGAGGACAGTGAAACCGATCGCAAGTCCGAAGTAGGAGTTCCCGGCAGTGGCCTTGGCCGTCGCCACGTTGAGCACGACGTAGGCGAGCGCGAAGGTGAACAGAAACTCTGACGCGAATGCGGCGGGAACGTTGGCGTCGAGAGTGACCGCCTTCGCGGTTTTGAACGCCAGGAGGATGGCCGCTGCTGCTGCCGCGCCCACGAGCTGCGCGATCCAATAGGGCACGATGTCTGCGGCCGCGCAACGACCGCGAAGATAGACCGCGACGGTGACCGCCGGATTGTAATGCGCTCCGGAGATGTGCCCACCAGCGTAGATCATCACCATCAGCGCGGATCCGATTGCCAGTGCCGGTATGACGTCGGGTCCAGCGGCAATGCCGGTGGACCCGACAGTGAGGACCAGGAAGAACGTTCCGATCAACTCGGTGGCGTACTTTTTCATCTTCTGCCCTCCCTCCGAGGGCGCCTATTACCACGACTGGATCGTCACGGTCAAGAATAACCGGACCCTATCTAGAGTTGCTGTCGACTGCATCGCGTCGAAGACCAGCGCGCGATCGAGCGGGCAGAATTCGCCGTCATGACTGCCCAGCGGCGTGAATTTTACCGTCTGTGACGATCCGGCTTGCTGCGGCTGAAGCTGCGCGCACCCGGCGCAGCACGATGAAGACAAACGGGTTCTTATGGCTCATTTCCTCCTCCCCAGGAAACCGCGTACAATATGCCGTAAGCTTTCTGTCACGCGTACTTCCGGTTAGCGTTTCAGTCGTTGTTGGTTCAACGAGCGGCCCACCCCGGGTCGCCCAATAACAAGCTAAAGACAGCATCCGCCTGAACCGGTCGAAGGGTCCTCCCCTTCCCAGGCCGTGCTCAGGAGAAATCCATTACTACGTCGTTTGAATCACTCGGCCTCACGGCCGAGCTCTCGCGGGCGGTAGCCGACGAAGGCTATACCACCCCCACCCCCATCCAGGCGCAGGCGATTCCCGTGGTGCTCGCGGGCCGCGACCTGCTCGGCGCCGCGCAGACGGGAACCGGCAAGACCGCCGGGTTCACGCTGCCGCTTTTGCAGCGGCTCGCGCCGAAATCGAGCACCAGTTTTTCGCCCGCGCGCCACCCCGTGCGCTGCCTCATCGTCACGCCCACGCGCGAGCTCGCCCTCCAGGTCGAGGAAAGCGTGCGCACCTACGGCAAGTACCTCAAGCTCAAGTCCACCTGCATCTATGGGGGCGTGGGCATGCAGCCCCAGGTCGACGCGCTCCGCGGCGGCGTCGACGTCGTGGTCGCCACGCCGGGGCGCCTGCTCGACCACGTGCAGCAGAAGACCGTCGACCTGCGCCAGGTCGAGATCCTGGTGCTCGACGAAGCCGACCGCATGCTCGATATGGGCTTCATCCACGATATCCGCAAGATCCTCGCCCTGCTCCCCGCCACGCGCCAGAACCTGCTCTTCTCGGCCACCTTTCCGGACGAGATCCGCAAGCTCGCCGGGTCCTTCATGAAGGACCCGGTCACGGTCGAGGTCGCACGCCGCAACACCCCGGTCGAGCTCATAGGCCAGGTCCAGCACCCGGTCGCCTCCGATCGCAAGCGTGAGCTCCTCGCGCACCTCGTGAAGACGAACGACTGGAGGCAAGTGCTGGTCTTCACCAAGACCAAGCACGGCGCCAACCGCCTCGCGCTGCAGCTCGAGAAAAGCGGCATCGAGGCCGATGCCATCCATGGCAACAAGAGCCAGAACGCGCGCGTTCGCGCCCTGACGCGCTTCAAGGACAATGAGTTGCGCGTGCTGGTCGCCACCGACATCGCGGCGCGCGGCCTCGACATTGAGGCGCTGCCGCACGTGGTCAACTACGACATGCCGCACGTCGCCGAGGATTACGTGCACCGCATCGGCCGCACCGGCCGCGCCGGCGTCGAAGGCGAAGCCGTCTCGCTGGTGAGCCCGGAGGACCGCCCGCTGATGGCGGCGATCGAGCGGCTGATCAATCGCACGGTCGAGCAGCGGGTCATCGAAGGATTCGAGCCCGGAACGCGCGGCGAAGCCCGGCAAGAGCAGCCTCGCCGGGAACAGCGGCAGCCGCAGCGCCGACCGCAACAGCAGCAGCAGCAACGCCAGAGCCACGGACAGCAGCAGCCACGCCGAGGCGACGGCCAGCAGCAGCGCCATCGCGGCAACGGTCAGCAGCAACCCAACCGCGGTAATGGCCAGCCACA
>Ga0207648_10000406_pt1 | contig 47912 bp, 35 predicted proteins | sample KBSMisM32_FD_184310 | JGI IMG/M metagenome (GOLD analysis project Ga0207648, IMG submission 184310) | Miscanthus rhizosphere microbial communities from Kellogg Biological Station, Michigan, USA - KBS Miscanthus M3-2 (SPAdes) (version 2) | ecosystem: Host-associated > Plants > Roots >... | reverse complement strand
CCAGCCGATGCCGGTGTTGTAGGCGCAGAAGGAGATCTCGCCCTGCTGCGTGCCGTAGGGGATGATGCACATCTCCGTGCGGCGGAAGTCGTAGTTGAACAGGTCCTGGAACCACATGCCGGCGATGAACAGGAAGTTCCAGCGATCGGCGCGCCGCTTCTCGATGTCGGTCATCGTGCGGTCCTTGCCGACGCTGCCGTAGTTCTTGCCGGTGGCGCCGAAGGTCTTGTCGAACTTCTTGAGCAGGTCGGCGATGCGGAAGTGCGTCGGCGCCTTGAACGAATCGTAGTTGCGCATCAGCGCCAGCCCCATCCCGACGACCGAGAGGAACTTGCCGCGCGCGGCGTCGTTCACCTTCGCCACGTCCCTGGCCAGCTGGTCGGCGTTGAGGAACGCCGTGACCGGGACCGCTTCCTTGGTTTCCTTGTCCACCATCAGCGCCATGCCGATGCCGCAGTTCGGGTGGCAGCCGCACGTGAGCTGACCGAATTCGCGGTCGGGCCCGTGCACGACGTCGGCCCAATCGGTGAACGTCCCCATGAACGAGATCGGGAACCAGTCGCGCGTGGGCTCGCCGATGCCGACCTGGTTCTTCACGTCGTGCGCGAGGTGCGACAGCGTGTAGCGCTGCGCGGCGCGGCGCTCCGGCGTGATCTCCTCGTCGCGGCCGGTGAACGACACCGGCTGGAACGACAGGAAGTTGATGCGCTTCGGGTTGTCGAGCGCGAACTCGATGACGCGGCCGACCTGCTCGTTGTTGACGCCGTTGACGATCGTGATGACCGGCACGATGTCCACGCCGGCGCTGTGCAGGTTCTCGATCGCGCGCAGCTTGACGTCGAACAGGTTGCCGACGCGGCGGTGCGAGTTGGCGGCGTTGCCGATGCCGTCGAACTGCAGGTAGGCGTAGCGCAGACCGGCTTCCGCCGCGGCCTTGGCGAACTCGGGGCTCTTCGCGAACTCGATGCCGTTGGTGGCCGCCTGCACGCTGTTGTAGCCGACCTTGCGCGAGTAGCGGATGGCGTCGAGGAAGTACGGCGACATCGTCGGCTCGCCGCCCGAGAACTGCACCGACATCTGCCGGCGCGGCTTGATGGTGATGGCGTTGTCGAGGACCTGCTTGATGTCCTCCCAACCCAGCTCATGGACGAACCCGACCTGGTTCGCATCCATGAAACACGGGTCGCACATCATGTTGCAGCGGTTGGTGAGGTCGACCGTCAGCACCGACCCGCGGCCGTGCAGCACGGTGGAGGAACCATGGTTGTGCAGCTTCTCGTCGTTGTGGGCGCGGATGTCGCGGCCGGGGAACGCCTCTTCGAGATGGCGGAAGAACGCCGGGTCGATGGCCATGGTGTCTTCGAAGTGGCCATGGATGGGGCAGTCCTTCACCATCAGGATCTTGCCGTCCCGCTCGAGAATGGTGGCCTTGATCTCGCCGACCTTCTCGTTGAGGAGGACGTTCACGTCCTTCTTGCCGTCGAGGATCGCCTGACGCGCCTCGCGCGTGCAGTCCGGGCACAGCGAGTCGGTTTCGCGCGGCCAGCCGAGCGGCGGCTTGGTCTTCTGATAGGACTTGAGGAGCGGCTTGTCGGACCAGCGGGGGATGAAGGACGGGTTCTGGGCGATCTTGTTGGCGGTGGAGAACACCTGCCAGATGCCGTTGGCGGCAATCGCAAGGCCTTTTTCCACGTACTTCGCGGGCGCGTGCATGCGTCTCTCCTCGGCTCGGCTGGTCACGCCTGGGTCAGGCGGAGGCCGGGCAATCCCGTGAAGTCTAGCGGGAAAGTCCGCGATTTCCGCCCGAATTCCAGTGGAATGGCAAATTTGGCGGTCGGGCGGGCGACTGGTACCAGCCAGTGGCCGGGCCGGCTCCCCGTCGTAGAGGCGGACCTTCAGGCCCGCCTACCTGGAGCCCGAAGCCGGAAGCCAGAAGCCTGGCAGGGTGAATCCGGGTTTATCCATGATCCAGCGGCATGGATTCACTCAGATCATTGTATTTCCCTATCGCATGCCTGATCGGCAGAATGTGACGACCATGAACACCGATGGTCACCAGCCTTTTCCGGCGGAGCCTCCTTCACAACAGGGTTTGTACGACCCGCGCGCGGAAAGCGATGCGTGCGGCGTCGGATTCGTCGTGCATCAGAAAGGCAAGAAGTCGCACGACATCGTTGCGAAGGCCCTGCAGGTTCTGATCAATCTGGAGCACCGCGGCGCCTGCGGCTGCGAAGCCAACACTGGTGACGGCGCCGGCATTCTGATTCAGACGCCCGACGCGTTCCTGCGCGCGGTCGCTCCGTTCTCGCTGCCGGCTCCCGGCGCCTACGCCGCCGGCCTGGTGTTCCTGCCGCACGACGACCGGGACAAGGACACGATCAAGTCGCTCTTCGCCCGCATCGTCGAGGAAGAAGGGCAGCGCCTGCTCGGCTGGCGCGAGGTGCCGATCGACGATCGGCTGGTGGGCCCGAGCGCGCGCGCCGCGGCGCCGTCGTTCGAGCACGTGTTCATCGGGGCAGGCGCGGCAGACGGGCCGCCTGAAGGCGGCCCCTCCGACAGTGCGCGGTTCGAGCGCAAGCTGTACGTGATCCGCAAGCGCGTGGAGCGCGCGGTGGACGCGCTGAAGATCAACGCCCTGGCGCGGCGGGCGTTCTACATCGTCAGCCTGTCGGCCAACACGCTGATCTACAAGGGCATGCTCACGGCGCAGCAGCTCGGGCCGATGTTCCCCGACCTCGGCGACGAGCGGCTCGAGTCGGCGCTGGCGCTCGTGCACCAGCGCTTCAGCACCAACACTTTCCCGTCGTGGCCGCTGGCGCACCCCTACCGGATGATCGCGCACAACGGCGAGATCAACACGCTGCGCGGCAACATCAACTGGATGCGGGCGCGCGAAGGGCTGCTCCAGAGCGACGTGCTCGGCGACGACCTCGCGAAAGTGCTGCCGGTCATCCGCGAGGGCGGCAGCGACACCGCCACCTTCGACAACGTGCTCGAGATGCTGGTGATGGCGGGGCGCTCGCTCCCGCACGCCATCCTGATGATGATCCCCGAGCCGTGGAGCGGCAACGAGGAGATGGCCGCCGATCGCAAGGCGTTCTACGAGTACCACTCCTCGCTCATGGAGCCGTGGGACGGCCCGGCCTCGATTGCGTTCACCGACGGCACCGTCATCGGCGCCGTGCTCGATCGCAACGGCCTGCGCCCGTCGCGCTACTACGTCACCAAGGACGACCTGGTGATCATGGCGTCGGAAGTCGGTGTGCTCGACATTCCGCCGGCTGACGTGCTGGTGAAGGAACGGCTGCACCCGGGCAAGATCTTCCTCGTCGACACCGCCAAGGGCCGCATCGTCGACGACGAAGAGATCAAGTCGCAGCTCGCGGCGGAGCACCCGTATCGCGAGTGGATCGACTCGCAGCTCTACGACATCAACGACCTGCCGGCGGCCCCCGCCGAGCGGCCCGAACACGAGACGGTGTTCGACCGTCAGCAGACGTTCGGCTACACGCAGGAGGATCTGCGCCTGCTGATCGCGCCGATGGCGGAGAAGGGCGAAGAGCCGATCGGCTCGATGGGCACCGACGCGTCGCTGGCCGTGCTGTCGGAGAAGCCGCGCCTGCTCTACGAGTATTTCAAGCAGCTCTTCGCGCAGGTCACCAACCCGCCGCTCGACGCCATCCGCGAGGAGCTGGTGACGTCGATGGGCTCGACCATCGGGCCCGAGCGCAATCTGCTCAAGCCGGAGCGCGAGTCGTGCCGGCAGATCCACATCAAGTACCCGATCATCCACAACGAGCACGTGGCGAAGCTGCGCAACCTGCCGCCTGACGTGCCGTTCCGCTCCACCACGCTCTCGATGCTGTTCGACCCGTCGGCCAACGGCGAGGGGCTCGCCAAGGCGATGGACGAGCTGTGCCGGCGCGCCAGCGAGGCGGTGGCCAGCGGCTACGACATCCTGATCCTGTCGGACCGCGGCGTCAGCCGCGACCTGGCGCCGATCCCGAGCCTGCTGGCGACGGCCGGCGTGCACCACCACCTGGTACGCGAGGGCACGCGCACGCGCTGCGCGCTCGTCGTCGAGTCGGGCGACGCGCGCGAGGTGCATCACGTCTCGCTGCTCCTCGGCTACGGCGCCGGCGTCGTGAACCCCTACGTGGCGTTCGAGACCATCGACGACATGATTCGCCAGAAGGCCATCACCGGCATCGAGCGCGACAAGGCGATCCAGAACTACATCAAGGCGCTCAACAAGGGCGTCCTGAAGGTGATGTCGAAGATGGGGATCTCCGCGCTCCAGAGCTACTGCGGCGCGCAGGTCTTCGAGGCCATCGGCCTGAACACGGCGTTCATCGACAAGTACTTCACCCACACCACGTCACGGGTGGGCGGCGTCGGCATCGAAGTGATTGCCGAGGAAGTGCAGCTGCGCCACGACCGCGCGTTCGGCCGCAAGCCGGCGCAGGCGGAGGAGCTCGAGCCGGGCGGCGAATACCAGTGGCGCCGCGACGGCGAGTACCACCTCTTCAACCCGGAGACGGTGTACAAGCTGCAGCACGCGACCCGCACCGGCCAGTACAAGATCTTCAAGGAGTACACGCAGGCGGTCGACGTGCAGAACCAGCACCGCGCGACGCTGCGCGGGCTGTTCCGCTTCAAGCCGCACTCGGCGCCGGTGCCGCTCGACGAAGTGGAGCCGGTGGAGAAGATCGTCAAGCGCTTCGCCACGGGCGCGATGTCCTACGGCTCGATCAGCGGCGAGGCGCACGAGACGCTGGCGATTGCCATGAACCGCCTGGGCGGCAAGTCGAACACCGGCGAGGGCGGCGAGGACGCCGAGCGGTTCCTGCCGATGGCCAACGGCGACTCGAAGCGCAGCGCCATCAAGCAGGTGGCCTCGGGCCGCTTCGGCGTCACCAGCGAGTACCTCGTCAACTCCGACGAGCTGCAGATCAAGATGGCGCAGGGCGCCAAGCCCGGCGAGGGCGGCCAGCTGCCCGGGCACAAGGTCTACCCGTGGATTGCGAAGACGCGGCACTCGACGCCCGGCGTGGGCCTCATCTCGCCGCCGCCGCACCACGACATCTATTCGATCGAAGACCTGGCGCAGCTGATCTTCGATTTGAAGAACTCGAACAAGCACGCGCGCATCTCGGTGAAGCTCGTGGCCGAGGGCGGCGTGGGCACCGTGGCGGCGGGCGTCGCCAAGGCGCACTCTGACGTCGTCCTCATCTCGGGACACGACGGCGGCACCGGTGCGTCGCCGCTCACCAGCCTCAAGCACGCCGGTCTGCCGTGGGAGCTCGGGCTCGCCGAGACGCAGCAGGTGCTGGTGCTGAACAAGCTGCGCGACCGCATCGTGGTGCAGGTGGACGGCCAGATGAAGACCGGCCGCGACGTCGTGATCGGCGCGCTCCTCGGGGCCGAGGAGTTCGGCTTCGCCACGGCGCCGCTCGTCGTGATGGGCTGCATCATGATGCGCGTCTGCCACCTGAACACCTGCCCGGTGGGGATTGCCACCCAGGACCCGGAGCTCCGCAAGAAGTTCACCGGCAAGCCGGAGTTCGTGGAGAACTTCTTCCGCTTCGTCGCCGAAGAAGTGCGCGAGTACATGGCGCACCTCGGCTTCCGCACCCTCGACGAGATGATCGGCCGCGCCGACTGCCTCGACGTGGAGCCGGCCGTGCACCACTGGAAGGCCAAGGGGCTCGACCTGGCGCCGCTCCTGCACCAGCCCGACCTGCCGCCGTCGGTGGCGCGGCGGTGCGTGACGGCGCAGGATCACGGCCTGGCCGAGTCGCTCGACAACTCACTGATCGTGAAGAGCCGCAAGGCGCTCGAGTCGCGGACGCCGACCGAGTTCACGTCGCCGATCCAGAACTCCGATCGCACGGTGGGCACCATGCTCGGCGCCGAGGTGACGCGGCGCTACGGCGGCGCCGGCCTGCCGCCCGACACGATCCGTCTCACGTTCAACGGCTCGGCGGGGCAGAGCTTCGGCGCCTTCGTGCCGCGCGGCATGACCATGGTGCTCGTCGGCGACGCCAACGACGGCTTCGGCAAGGGGCTGTCGGGCGGGCAGCTCGTGGTGTATCCGCCGCAGGAGTCCACGTTCAAGTCGGAAGAGAACATCATCATCGGCAACGTCGGCCTCTATGGCGCGACGGGCGGCGAGGCCTTCGTCCGCGGTGTCGCCGGCGAGCGGTTCTGCGTCCGGAACAGCGGCGCCAACGTGGTGGTGGAAGGCGTGGGCGACCACGGCTGCGAATACATGACCGGCGGCCGCGTGGTGGTGCTGGGCAAGACGGGGCGCAACTTCGCGGCCGGCATGAGCGGCGGCGTGGCCTACGTGCTCGACGCCGACGGCAAATTCAAGCGGCGCTGCAACACGGAGATGGTCGATCTCGAGGCGCTCGAGGATGCCGAGGAGATCGATTTCGTGCAGACGCTGATCATGCGCCACGCGGCCGCGACGGGCAGCGCCTACGCGCAGAACCTGCTCAAGGACTGGGCGTCGTTGCAGAAGAAGCTGGTGAAGGTGATGCCGCGCGAGTACAAGCGCGCGCTGGCCGAGCAGGCGAAGAAGACGGCCGCGGAGGCGGCCCGTGTGTCGGATCCCGTTGTAGCTCAGGCTGCCGGGGCTGCTGCGAGTCCGGCCCATGGGTAAGCCGACCGGGTTCATCGAGATCAAGCGGAAGAAGCACCCCACCCGTCCGGTCGCCGAGCGCGTCCAGGACTGGCGCGAGGTGTACCTGCGCTACGCCGACAGCGACCTGGCGGCGCAGGGCGCGCGCTGCATGGACTGCGGCATTCCGTTCTGTCATCAGGGCTGTCCGCTCGGCAACCTGATCCCGGACTGGAACGACCTGGTCTACAAGGATCGCTGGCGCGCCGCACTCGACCGCCTGCACGCCACCAACAACTTCCCGGAGTTCACCGGCAAGCTGTGCCCGGCGCCGTGCGAGGGGTCGTGCGTGCTCGGCATCAACGAGGACCCGGTCACGATCAAGTCGATCGAGGCCACCATCATCGACCGCGGGTGGGACGAAGGCTGGGTGGTGCCGCAGCCGCCCGAGCACCGTACGTGGAAGAAGGTGGCGATCGTCGGGTCGGGGCCGGCGGGGCTGGCCGCGGCCGATCAATTGAACCGCGCCGGTCACTCGGTGACGGTGTTCGAAAAGGCGGACCGCATCGGCGGGCTGCTGCGCTACGGCATCCCCGAGTTCAAGATGCAGAAGCGCTTTCTCGATCGCCGGCTGAAGGTGATGGAAGCGGAGGGCGTGGTGTTCCGCCCGGGCGTCAACGTTGGCGTGGACGTGACGGCCGACCGCCTGCGCCGCGACTACGAGGCGGTGCTGCTGGCTGGCGGCGCCGAGAGGCCGCGCGATCTGCCGGTCCCGGGGCGCGAGCTGAAGGGCATCCATTTCGCGATGGAGTACCTGACGCTCCAGAACCGCCGCAACGAGGGCGACGCGATTGCCGACGCCGACTTCATCTCGGCCGAGGGCAAGCACGTGATCATCATCGGCGGCGGCGACACCGGCGCCGACTGTCTCGGCACGGCGCACCGGCAGAAGGCCGCGTCGGTGCATCAGCTCGAGCTGCTGCCGATGCCTCCGAAGGAGCGCGCTGCCAGCAACCCGTGGCCGGAGTGGCCGGTGATCTTCCGCGTGTCGTCGGCCCACGAAGAGGGCGGCGAGCGGCTCTATTCGGTGAACACGCAGCGGTTCTCCGGCACGGCGGACGGGCGCGTCAAGGCGCTGCACGCGGTGAAGGTGGAGCCGGTGCAGAAGGACGGCCGCACCTCGTTCGAGCCCGTAGCGGGCAGCGAGTTCGAAATTCCCGCCGATCTGGTTCTGCTGGCGATGGGGTTCACCGGTCCCGAGAAGGGTGCGCTGCTGAACGACCTCGGCGTGGACATCACCGCTCGGGGCAACGTGGCGCGCGACGGCAAGTGGATGACCAACGTGCCGGGCGTCTTCACGGCCGGCGACATGCAGCGCGGCCAGTCGCTCATCGTGTGGGCGATTGCCGAGGGGCGCAGCGCCGCCCGCGCCATCGACGAGCACCTGATGGGGGCGTCGAAACTTCCGGCGCCCTTGGCGTAACCGTTACTTCACCTCGAACGCGACCCGATCCTCGCGCGCGGCCCCGCTCAGGAGCACGATGCGGCTCGAGAACGCATACGAACCAGGCGGAAGCGGCTGCGTGAATCCCATGCCGTTCGGTTCGAACATGCGGCATCCGAGCAGATGCGTGGACAGCGGGTCGGTGCCGGCGGGCCCGATCTGCCCGGTGAGCATCATCGCCTCGTCGGAGAGGTCTTTGGTCCCGTCGGTCCGCTCCAAAGCGTGGGTCACGCTGGCCGTCCCGGAGAAGTCGACGGCGATCGAGACCGTGACGAACCGGCGCGCGTACATCTGGACGGTCGTGAACGTTCCTCGCGCCGTCGCACTCGGAGCGGGTGACAGGATTCTGTACGAGCTGTCGCAGGACGTGATCGGCGGCACCGAGAAGACGAAGGCAAACTTCTCCCGAGCGGAGTAGCGCCAGATTTCATGCGCGCCGCTGGGCCAGGGCTCGACTTTGTCCGGCGGGCCGAACGTGACGTAGATCCGCCCGCGATCGCTCTCGACCCCCGGGTGCGGCGCGTTGTTGGGATCGGCGAAGTGGGCGTTGGCGTAGCCGACCCGGCGCGTGAACTCGTCACGGAATTCGTTGGCCGCTGTCCCGGGCGACGGATCGCGCTGGCGCCAGAACGTGCTGATGAAGTCGTCCACCGCCTGTCTCGTCGTCAGCTCGCGGTAGCGTGCCAGCTCCTCCGGCGTGATGATGTAGCGCACCTCCAGGTGCCATTCGTCGTCGTCGAACCATTCTGGCGGCAGCGGTCGGGACGCGTCCTGGGCTCGGCCGGCGGCGGCAAGGGCGAATCCCGCCAAGAGCGCGGCGAGCGTCAAGCGTCCCACGCCGCCATCGTAACCGACCGCTTGATCGGGCATCGAATCTCGTCATGACCCTTGAAATCCGACCCGCCGGCGCCGAGGATGCCGACGGCATCGCTCGCGCGTTCTTGGACAGCGCCGAGCATCACGTGCCGTTCGACCGTGATCGCTTTGCGATTCCAGCGTTCGACGCGGTCGCGTCCCGCTACCGGACCGGAGCGCAGCATCCGGCGGGGGTGACGAGCGTCACGCTCATCGCGGAACTCGACGGTGAGACGGTGGGATTCGTTGACGCCCGCCTCGAGCAGTCGCCGGACCCGATGCTTCGTCCGATCACCTACTGTTACATCGCGGAGCTGGCCGTCTGCGCCCCGTTTCGCAACCGGGGCGTCGGCCGGGAACTGATGGCGGCAGCCGAGGACTGGGGGCGGCGCCACGGCGCGGGATTCGCGTCTCTCGACTATCACGTGTCGAACGAGAGGGCCGCAGCGTTCTATCTGCAGACGATGGGCTACCGCGTCGGACACGTCATCGCGTTAAAGCGCCTCCACACGCGATAACATTCGTCCCGTCCTGGAGGACAGATGCGCTTCAAGAGTGTGATGCTCGCTCTGCTGCTGGCGGCGCCCACGGCAGCCATGGCTCAGCAGCCCCAGCCGCCGGCCGGCGACGCGCTGTTCACCCGCGCCTGCGCCACCTGCCACAAGCCCGGGCAGACGGCGGTGCCGCCGCCGGAGGCGCTGCGCGAGTACACACCCGCCGCCGTCCTCAACGCGCTGACGAATGGCAAGATGGCCATCCAAGGGGCGACGTTGACCACCGCCGAGCGGGTCGCCGTCGCGGAGTTCGTGACCGGCCGCGCGCTTGCCGCGTCCACGCGCCGTTCGAACCAGTGCACCGCCGCGACGCCGACTGCCGACCCGATGCGCGGCCCACGCTGGATGGCGTGGGGCGGCGACGCGACCAACACGCGCTATGCAGCCCAGGGCGGGCTGACCGCGCAGGATCTGCCGCGCCTCAAGTTGAAGTGGGCGTTCGCCTACGACGGCGCCACGTCGGCCCGCGTCCAGCCGGCGCTCGCCGGGGGCAAGCTCTTCGCCGGCAGCGACAACGGCGAGCTGCACGCGCTCGACCCCAAAACCGGCTGCACCTATTGGACCTACAAGGCCGAGTTCGGCATCCGCAGCGCGCTCAGCGTGTGGCCGTATCGCAGCGGCAACACCACGCGCTACGCGGTGTTCTTCGGCGATCAGAAAGCCAACGTCTACGCGGTGGACTCGATCACGGGGCAGCTGGTGTGGAAGCGCAAGGCGGACGACCATCCGAACGCCGCCATCACCGGCGCCATCGCGGTGGCCGACGGCAAGGCGTTCGTCCCCATTCAAGGGCTGGGCGAAGAGACCACGGCGGGGCGCGGCGACAACAAGTGCTGCACGTTCCGCGGCAACCTCACGGCACTCGACGTCAACACCGGCGCGGTGCTGTGGAAGACCTACACGGTGGACGAGCCGAAGCCGCGCGGCAAGAACGCGCGCAACGGCACCGACGCCTTCGGTCCCGCGGGCGGCGGCATCTGGTCGTCGCCGACCGTCGATCAGGCTCGCCGCTCCGTCTACTTCGCCACCGGCAACGGCTACGCCGATCCGGTGCAGCCGATGACCGATTCCGTCGTCGCGGTGGACATCCAGAGCGGCAAGGTGAAGTGGTTCTATCAGGGTCTGAAGGGCGACAGCTGGTTGGGCGGCTGCCCAGAGAAGAGCACCGGCAGCGGCTGTCCCGAAGTGTCGGGGCCTGATCACGACTTCTCGGCCGCGCCGATGCTGGCGACCATCGACGGGCGTCAGCTGATCGTCATCCCGCAGAAGTCGGGCGTGGCGCACGCGATCAATCCCGATACCGGCGCGATGGTGTGGCAGTACCGCTTCGGCGAGGGGAGCGCCCTCGGCGGGCAGTGGGGCGGCACGGTCGACGGGCGGCAGGCGTACTTCGGCAACGGCAGCTATCGGTCGGAGAAGCCGGGCGGCGTCCGCGCCGTGCGCGCCGGCACCGGCCAGCAGGCGTGGAGCGTGGATGCGCCGCCCGTGCTGTGCGCCGGGCAGCCGCGCTGCAACGCGTCGCAGGCCGGCGCGGCCACGGCCATCCCCGGCGCCGTGATCGCCGGGTCGATCGACGGCGGGCTGCGTGCCTACGCGGCGGACGGCGGCGAGATCCTCTGGCAGTTCGACACCAATCGGACCTACGAGACCGTCAACGGCGTGCCGGGCACGGGCGCCAGCATCGACGGCTCGCCGCTCATCGTCGGCGGCGGGATGATCTTCGTGAACTCCGGCTACGGCGGCATCGCCGCGCGGCCCGGCAACGTCCTGCTCGCGTTCGGCGTGGATTGAAAGGCCGGGGCTGGACCATCGCGGCCGCTGATGCGGGGGCGCGTCTCGACAAGTTTCTCGCGGCCGCCGATCGCCTCGGCTCGCGCGCCAAGGTGACGTCCGCGCTCGAGCGCGGCAAGGTGTTCCTGAACGAAGTCGAGTGCACGCTGTCGGACGCGTCGAAGCGCCTGGTGGCCGACGACGCCGTGCGCGTGTGGATGGATCGGCCGGGGAGCGCCACCCGGCGGCCCGGGCCCTACAAGGCCGGCGCGCTCGACATCCTGTTCGAAGACGACGCGCTGATCGTGCTGAACAAGCCGGCGGGGCTGCTGTCGGTGCCGCTCGAGCGGCGCAGCCAGTCGCCGTCGATCGTCACGCTGCTCGAGGACTACTTCCGGTCGAGCGGCAAGCGGAAGCCCTTCGTCGTCCACCGTATCGACCTCGACACCTCGGGCCTGGTGCTGTTTGCCAAGACGTCGCTGGCGCAGCAGCGCCTCAAGGACCAGTTCCGCCGCCGCGAGCCCGAGCGTGTCTATTGGGCCGTGGTCTACGGCCATCCTGATCCGCCGCAGGGGACGTGGCGCGACCGGCTGGTGTGGGATACCAAGGCGCTTATTCAGAAGCAGACGCGCCCGTCGGATCCCGAGGGCACCGACGCGGAGTGCTATTACAAGGTGCTCGAGAGCTTTGCCGACACCTCGCTCATCGAGGTCCGCCTGCACACCGGCAAGCGCAATCAGATCCGGATTCAGGCGCGTCTCCGCGGCCACACGCTGGTGGGGGAGAAGCGCTACGTGTATGGCCCCGACGCGCTCCGGCCGCTCGCGTTCCCACGGCAGGCGCTGCACGCGCGCCGTCTGGTGTTTCGCCATCCTGCCGACAATCGGCCGCTCGAGTTCGAGGCGCCCGTGCCGACAGACTTTGCCGATCTGCTGAAGCGGCTGCGAAACTAGGCGCGTATACTGTCGCGCGATCGGTTCGAGCTGTGACCACGATACGCAGCGGCGAGTGTCTGAACTGCGGCGCTGAACTGGGCGGGCGCTTCTGCGCCGAGTGCGGTCAGCGCGATGTGCCGCCGCGGCCGACGCTCGCCGAGCTCGCGGGCGACGCGTACGGCGAGCTGGTTGGGTGGGACGGCAAACTGGCGCGCACACTCCTGCTGCTCGTGCGATCGCCAGGTGCGCTGACGCGGGCCATCCTCGAAGGGGAGCGGGCCAAGTTCATTTCGCCGGTCCGCTTGTACTTTGCCTGCAGCCTGGCGTACTTCCTGGTGTCCGCGGCCGTGCCGGACCCGAACGTCGCGCGGAGTTTCGACGTGGGCATCAGTCTCGGCACGCAAACGGCGTCGCCGAAGGACCTGGCCATGGCCCACGCGATGTCGGGTGGTTTCAAGGCGCTCGATCCGACGGAGCGCGGGCTGGTCGAGCAGACGATCGGCGAGCAGCCGGCCTTCGTGCAGAGCATCATGCGCGCCATGGTCACGGACCCGCAGGGACTGCAGCAACGGGCGGCCGATGCCATGCCGCGCGTGCTGTTCGTGATTGTCCCGGTCCTGGCGGCGGTGCTCGCGCTCTTCCATCGCGGCCGGCACTTTCCCGAACACCTGTACTTCGCGGTGCTCTTCCAGGCGTTCGTCTTCCTGGTGCTGGCGGTGCAGTCGCTCTCGGCGCTGGCGGATTCGCTCGCCGCGTTGGCGGTTGGACAGGCCGCGGCGGGGCTCGTCATCGTGGCCTACGGCATCGTCGCGCAGCGCCGCGTGTACGGCGGCTCATGGCTGGGCGCCGTGCTCAAAGGGCTGGGCGTGGGTGTGGTCTATCTGTCGCTCTGGTCTTCGGTGGTGTTGGGTGTGACGGTCTGGGCGTCCCGGGCCTGATCAGGAGGTGTCGTCATGCAGAGGATTCGCGTTGTTACGTTCCTCGTCGCGGTCGGCCTTTCGGTGTGTGCCGCGCCGGTCGATGCGCAACAAGGAACCATGTCGGACCAGGACCGGCAGGAGTTTCTCAACTACCCGCTCACGATGCCACGAGCGAACGCGCTCATCGCGGCGATGCAGGAGATGACGGCCTACATGGTGTCGCGCCCCGATCTCTCGGCGGTGATGGCGCGTTCCGCCAAGATGACGCGCGCCGAACTGATCGCCCAGATGGAAAAAGATCCCAAGTCGATGGCGATCGTCACGCCGCGCGGCCTGAAAGCCAAGGACTACATCTACGGCGTCCCGGCTCTTCGGATGGCGCTCATGGCGGCGCAGGGGCTGTCCGCCCCGACCATCGTGGCGTCACCCGCCAACGTGGCGTTTGCCAAGGCGAACCTGGCTCAGTTGAAGCCGAAAATGGAGGCGGCCGAAGGACGCGGCCGGCAGTAGAACGGGGTATACTCACGGCACTGCTTTCCTGAGTCTTCCGGCTGGCCCAGCCGCCCGCCGCTCCTCTCATCAAAGTTCTGCACCCAGAAGTTTTCTGCGCGGTCATGCGATCGGGAGACGTCCGTGTTTCTGTCACAGCGCGACTTCGTCGGCATCGTCGGGTGGACGCTCTGCGCCACCGCGTTCTTCATCGAGTTCGGATCGATGTCGCTCCTGAGTTGGGCCGCCTTCGCGGTGGCCGGGGCGCTGCCCCCGCTGATGTTCATGCGGCTCGCACAGGATTCGCGGGAGAAGGAAGGGAGGGCCCATGAGGCCTCAAGGTGAGCCGGCCAAAGATGTTGCGGCACCCACGCTGTGCCCGTTCTGCCGCTCCAGGGACCTGAGGACGGCCGCGAAGGTGATCAACGAGTCCACCTACTGGCGGTGCCTCTCGTGCGGGGAGATCTGGAATCCGGGCCGTCTGCGCCCGGCGCCGCTGCGCGATTTCGGCGGACGGCGCTACTAGTCAGTTCGCCGCGGCGGCGCGTCCGCCCGATTCCACGAAGCGCTGCAGGTCCTTGTTCTCGGGGAACTTCACCAGCAGCTCTTTCGCGACGCCCACCGCCTCGTCGCGCCGGCCGTCCCGCGTCAGCATCTCCCACAGCCCGAACTGGGCCTCGACCTTCGTGTACAGGCTGGCTTGCGTCTGCGCCGCTTCCTGCACCATGCGCAGCCCGCGCGACTTGCTGCCGCCGCCCATCACCCATCGCGTGCCCCACGGCACCCGCGTGCCCACGATGTAGTCCATCCACGCCCGCGCGACGCGGGCGCGCACGTGCATCGGGTTCTTCTCGAGGATGTCTTCGAGCAGCCGCTTGGCCTCCCAGTACTCGTCCCATCCGGTCTTGCGCCCGAGCGTACTGAGCTGCATCCAGAGATAGCTCAAGTCCAGCTTCCCGAGGAAGAAACGGGCTTCCTCGTCGTCGGGGGCCTTGGCGATGCGCTCACGCGCCGCGGCGCGGCCCCGGTTGACGTCGTCGAGGAACGTCGCCAGGACGGTGCGGCATTCGGCGCACTTCGCCATCGCCGCCTTGCGGTCTTTGGGTTCTCCGAGCAGGCGTCTCAGTTGGAAGTGGAGCGCGGATGTACGGACTTCCCAGGCGGCGAGGTTGTCAGGCTCGGCGTCGGTGATGGCCTTCGCCTCGGCCGCGGATTCCTGGAAGAGCGCCGTATAGAACAGCCGCTGCGCCTCGTCGAGTGTCGCGGCGCCGATCGGTGTGGCACCGGCGATGATCACGATGCACGCCTTCAGCAGCAGACGTGCCGGGCGCGAGGCTTCCATATGTCATTGTCACTCAGCGCGGAAGCACATGCACTGTGACAGGCTGTGACGACACGCCGCGGTATGCGCCGATCACCTGAGCCGTGCCGGGCGCAACTCCCTCGACGAACGGGGCAGGCGCTCCACCCGCGGCCTTCAAGACCGCGGGTTCGCTCGACGTCAGGCTGAACACGTCGACATAGGGCGACTCGACCGCGCCGGTGTCGAACGTGATTCGAGTGCCGAGCGTTTCGCGAGCGCCGGCGAGCAGCGACGCGGGCGCCGTGACCTCGACGCGCACGATGCGGCGCACGATCAGATCCTGGCCTCCCGAGACGATCGGAATCGACTCGTAGATCCGTTTGGGGTTGGGCTCGTACCCGCTCGGCGGTCGCACGCGGCCGGCCGCGGTCTCGTACGTGCCGGTGAAGTCGTAGCGGCCGTCGAGGTCGGTCACACCCCAGTCTGGTCCGGCCTCGACCGTTGCACCGGCCACCGGCGCGCCGCGACCGTCGCGCACGATGCCGGAATAGCGATACGTGACCGGCGCTGGGGCAGGTGCGGGCAGTGCCGCAGGCGTGGTGGTGGTCGTTGTCGGCGATGTCGGTGGCGCGGCGCCGCAGGCCGCGGCAAGACACCCGATGCCGAACACCAGGAACAGGCGGGCGAGGGTCACGGTCTGCGGCGGGAGCAACGGGCGTGCCGCACCTTGTGCCCGCGATTCTCACTGAATCAGGGCGCCTGCCGCTGAGTGATGTGGCCGGCGCGCCACGGCGCCTGTGTCACTGGCGGACGGATGCTTCGTACTCCTCGAACGTGCCCTTGAAGTCCGTGATCCGGCCGTGGTCGAAGTGCCAGACGCGCGTGCCGACCTCTTCGAGCAGGTCCTGGTCGTGGGTCACCATCAGCACCGTGCCCTCGAACTTCTGCAGCGCGATGTTGAGCGCGTTGATCGACTCGAGGTCCAGATGGTTGGTGGGCTCGTCGAAGATGAGCAGGTTGGGCTTCTGCAGCATGATGCGGCAGAAGAGGAGCCGCGCCGTCTCTCCGCCCGACAGCGCCGCGGTCGGTTTCAGCCCTTCCTCGCCGGTGAAGAGCATCTGGCCGAGCAAGCCGTGGATGTCCTGACGATGCGCGTCGGGATCGAACCGGTGCAGCCATTCCACCGCGGTCAATCCTTTTTCGATTTGACCGGTGTGATCCTGCGGGAAGTAGCCGATCGAGACTTCGTGGCCCCACCGCACCGAGCCCGCGTCGAGATCGCCGGGTGAGGGCGGGAGGCTCGGGTTGTCCGCCATCAACGCCTTCAGCATGGTGGTCTTGCCGACGCCGTTGCGCCCGACCAGGGCAATCTTCTCGCCGCGGTTGACGATGGCTGAGAAATCGTCGATCACCTGCAGGTCGCCGAACGCTTTGGAGATTCCTTTGATCTCCATCGCCACCTTGCCCGACGGGCGGTTCTGCTGGAAGCGGATGTAGGGCCGCTGGATGTTCGAGCGCGCCAGCGCGGTCGTCTCCAGCCGTTCGACTTCCTTGCGCCGCGACGTCGTCTGCGCGGCGCGCGTGCCGGCGCCGAAGCGCTGGATGAAGTCCATCAGCTGCGCGATCTTCTTCTCGCGCTGGACGTTCTCGGACTCGATGCGCGATCGGATCTGCGTCTTGGCCATCACCATGTCGTCGTAGCCGCCGGTGTAGGTGATGATCGTCTGGTAGTCGATGTCGGCCGTGTGCGTGCAGACCGCGTTGAGGAAATGGCGGTCGTGCGAGATGACGATGAGCGTGCCGTCGTAACGTTCGAGGAAACCTTCGAGCCAGTGGATCGAGTCGAGGTCCAGGTGGTTGGTCGGCTCGTCGAGCAGCAGCGCCGTCGGTGAGCCGAAGAGCGCCTGCGCCAGCAGGACGCGCACCTTCTGGCCGCCCTGCAGTTCGGCCATCTTGCGCTCGTGCAGCTCGTCGGGGATGTCGAGCCCCTGCAACAGGACGGCGGCGTTGCTTTCCGCCGAATAGCCGTCTTCCTCGCCGACGATGCCTTCCAGCTCGCCCAGGCGCATGCCGTCCTCGTTCGACATGTCGGGCTTCTCGTACAGCCGGTCACGCTCCGTCATCGCCTTCCACAGCCGCTGGTTGCCCATGATGACGGTGTCGATGACGCGGTAGGCGTCGAACTCGAACTGGTCCTGCTTCAGCACGCCGAGCTTGGGCGGCCGCGCCACGTTGCCCTTCTGCGCGTCGAGCTCGCCCGTGAGCAGCTTCATGAACGTGGACTTGCCGGACCCGTTCGGGCCGGTGAGGCCGTACCGGCGCCCGGGCGAGAACGTCGTGGTGACGTCCTCGAAGAGGACCTTGGAGCCGTACCGCATGGACACGCCGCTGACTGAGATCATCTGGGTAAGTGTACCTAGCGCTTCACGCGCGAATCCAGCTCGTCCCACCGGGCGAGCACGTCGAGGAGCTCCTGCTCGATCGTCTCGAGCCGGGCCAGTGTCCGGGCGATGGAGTCGGCCGGTTCCTTGTAAAAATCCGGTGACGCCACGGCCGCCTGCAGCCGCTGTTGCTCCGCCTCGAGGCTCTCGATGCGTCCCGGAAGCTCGAGGAGTTCCTGCTGCTCTTTGTAGCTGGCTTTTTTTCGTAGAGGCGAACCTTTAGGTTCGCCTGACGGCGGCGGCGGTTCGTCCAGGCGGACCTGAAGGTCCGCCTCCACGAATGCCGGCCGCTGCCGCAGCCAGTCCTCGTAGCCGCCGACGTACTCGCGGATGCGACCCTCGCCTTCGAACACGAGCGTGCTGGTGACGACGTTGTCGATGAACGCGCGGTCGTGGCTGACCAGGAGCAGCGTGCCGGGCCACTCGGCGAGGAGCGACTCCAGGAGCTCCAGGGTTTCGATGTCGAGATCGTTGGTGGGCTCGTCGAGGACGAGTACGTTGGCCGGCCGGGTGAAGAGGCGGGCGAGCAGCAGGCGGTTGCGTTCGCCGCCGGAGAGCGCTCGTACGGGCGACAGCGCCCGTTCGGCCGGAAAGAGGAAGTCGCGCAGGTAGCCGTGCACGTGCTGCTCGCGGCCGTTGATGGTCACCGTCTCACGGCCGTCGCCGATGGTGTCCACCACGGTCCGCTCGGGATCGAGCTGTTCCCGCAGCTGGTCGTAGTAGGCCACCTGCAGGTTGGCGCCGTGGCGCACCTCGCCGCCGTCCGGCGCGAGCTCGCCGAGCAGCAGGCGGAGCAGCGTGGTCTTCCCCGAGCCGTTCGGTCCGATCAAGCCGATGCGGTCGCCGCGGACGACCCGCAACGTCACGTCGCGCGCCACCGCCGTGTCGCCAAACGACTTCGACAGGTGCTCCGCTTCGAACACCATCCGGCCGGAGCGCTCGCTGGCATCGGCCTGCAATCGGACGCTGCCGGTCTGGGCCCGCCACGCGGCCCGCTCGGCGCGCATGGCCATCAGGGCCCGCACCCGCCCCTCGTTGCGCGTGCGCCGCGCCTTGATGCCCTGGCGCAGCCACGCTTCTTCTTCCGCGAGCTTCTTGTCGAATTTTTCCTGCCGCACGGCCTCGGCCGACAGCCATTCCTCCTTGCGGCGCAGGAAGTTGGCGTAGTCGCCCGGCCACGACGACAGGCGGCCGCGATCCAGCTCGACGATCCGCGTCGCGACGTTCTGCAGGAAGACGCGGTCGTGGGTGACGAACACCACGGTGCCGGCATACGTGGTGAGGAACGACTCCAGCCACGTCATCGCCTCGATGTCGAGATGGTTCGTGGGCTCGTCGAGGAGCAGCAGGCCGGGCTGACCCGCCAGCGCGCGCGCCAGCAGCACCCGCCGGCGCCAGCCGCCCGACAGCGTGGCGGCGCTGGCATCGGGGGGCAGGCCCAGTCGATTGAGCACCACCTCGACCTGCTGTTCGAGGCGCCATCCGTCGCGCTGCTCGAGCTCGTGCTGCAACGCACCGAGCCGCTCGAGATGAGCCGGGGTGGCCGACTCCGACACCGCGACCGCCGCGTGGTGGTAGTCGGTGACCAGGCTCGCGAGGTCGCCAACGCCGTCGGCGACGACGTCGAACACCGGCCGCTCGTCGAAAAACGGTGCATCCTGCGCCAGGTGGCCGATGCGCAGGCCGGGCTGGGTCCACACGCGGCCCCCGTCGGGCGGCACGGCGCCCGCGAGCACGTTGAGCAGCGTGGACTTGCCCGTGCCGTTGCGGCCGATGACACACACGCGCTCGCCCGGCTCGATCTGCAGGCTCGACTCGTCGAGCAGCGGCAGATGGCCGTAGGCAACGGAGACGCGGTCGAGTGTCAGGAGTGGCATGGGACGAGCGTGGGCGTGCCGGGAAACCTCGATCATAGCGTGCCGCACTAAAATCGGGAGATGCCCGTCCGTGACGTCCTGATCGTCGGCGCCGGCCCGTCCGGTCTCGCCACCGCCATTGCCGCCAAACAGCGAGGCCTCGACTACGTGGTGGTCGAGAAGGGGATCCTGGTCAATTCGATCTTCCAGTTTCCGCAGCACATGGTGTTCTTCACCACGCCGGAGCTGCTGGAAATCGGGGGGCTGCCGCTCGTCACGCCCTACGACAAACCGACCCGGTTGGAGGCGTTGCGCTACTACCGGCGGGTTGTGGACACTTTCGATCTGCAGATTTCGTTTCACGAGGCCGTGACCGCGATCGAGCGGAGCGACGACGGCGTGTTCGCGGTGACCTCGCGCACGCCGCGCGGCGCGACGCGCGTGCGCGAGGCGCGCGCGGTGGTGCTCGCGATCGGCTACTACGACATCCCGAACCGCTTGGGCGTGCCGGGCGAGGACCTGCCGCACGTGAACCACTACTACACCGACGCCCACCCCTATTACCGCCAGCGGGTGGTGGTGGTCGGCGGCAAGAACTCCGCGGCCGAGGCCTGCCTCGAGATCTTTCGCGCCGGCGGCTACCCGACGCTCGTGCACCGTCACGCGGAGCTCGGGAGCACGATCAAGTACTGGGTGCGCCCCGACATCGAGAACCGCATCAAGGAAGGGTCGGTGAAGGCGCGGTTCGAGTCACGCGTCGTCGAGATCACGCCGACGGTGGTCGTGATCGACGGCCCCGGCGGCCGCGAGGAGCTGGCCGCGGACGGCGTGTTCCTGCTGACCGGCTACCGGCCCGACACCGAGCTGATGCTGCGAGCCGGTGTCGCCTGCGACCCCGAGACGCTCGTGCCCCAGATGAACACCGACACGTTCGAGACCAACGTGCCGAACCTGTTCGTCGCCGGCGGCGCCGTGGCCGGGCGCCACACCGGCAACATCTTCATCGAGAACGGCCGGTTCCATGGGGGAAAGATCATCGACGCGCTCGCCCAGCGGTTTGGTGACTGAAATGACTTTCGGAAAGGAAATGCTCGCCGAGTGGTCCTTCGAGCCCGGGACCATCTACCTGAATCACGGGACGGTCGGCGTGACGCCGCGGCGCATCATGGCCGTTCAGCAGTCGATTCGCGACGAGATGGAGCGCCACCCGAGCCGCTTCATCCTGCGGGCCCTCTCGGCAACGGAGTTCGGACGGCCGCTGCCGGAGCCTCCGCGGCTGCGTGCGGCCGCCGACGCGGTGGCGGCCTTTCTGGGGGCGCGCGGCGCCGACCTGGTGTTCGTGGACAACATCACCGCCGGCGTCAATTCGGTCCTGCGTTCGTTTCCGCTGCGTGAGGGCGACGAGATCCTGGTCTCCGATCTGGTCTACGGCGGCGTGCTGCGCGCGGCGCTCTTCGCCGCCCGCGAACGCGGCGCCACGGTGCGCACCGTGGAAATGCCGTATCCGTTCCGCGCGGAGCGTCTGGTCGAGGCGTACGCCGGTGCCGTGGGGCCGCGAACCCGGCTGGCGATCGTCGAGCACATCACGGCGCAGAGCGCGCTCGTCTTTCCCCTGCGCGAGACGGCCGCGCGGCTGCGGGCCCAGGGCGTGGCCGTGCTGGCCGACGCCGCGCACGCGCCCGGCCAAATCCCGGTGGACATCCCGTCGCTCGGCGTGGACTGGTATGTCGGCAACCTCCACAAGTGGGCCTGGACGCCCCGCAGCAGCGGCATTCTGTGGGCCGCGCCCGAGCGGCAGGACGGGCTCCGCCCCACCGTCATCTCGTGGGGACTCGACAAGGGGTTCAAAGCCGAATTCGACATGCTCGGCACGCGTGACCCTTCCCCCCACCTCTCGGCGCCCGCGGCCATCGCGCTGAGGCACGAGTGGGGCCTCGAGGCCATTCAGGCCTACAACCACGGTCTGGCCTGGGAGGGCGCGCGGCGGCTGGCCGAGCGCTGGCAGACCCCGTTCGACGTGCCCGAGGCGATGATCGCCTCGATGGCGACCGTCCCCCTGCCGGAGGCGGCCGGCCGCACGCCGGCGGAAGCTCAGGCCCTCCGGGACGCGCTGTTCTTCGAGGACGACATCGAAGTGCAGATGCACGCCTACCGGGAGCGGGTCTGGGCCCGGATCTCGGCGCAGATCTACAACGACATCAACGACATAGAGCGGCTCGGCGAGGCCGTGGCGAAGCGGATCGGGGTGGCCAGGGCCCGTTAACCTTTTCCGTAAGGTCCCGTATTACGGGTATGACACGACGCGCCCTGACTGCTTCCCTCTTCGCCCTTACCCTGGCGGCTTCCACCACGCCCGCCCTGGCCCAGCGCAACCCGGCCCCGAATCGAGGTCCCGTCCTCATCGAGCGGGGACCACAAAGCGACAGCGAGCGGGCACGGCTCGAATCACAGAACGAGAATGCCTGGCAGACCCAGCAGGATCTGTGGCGGGTGATGCGCCAGTACCCGCCGGCGGTGGGTGAAATCATTCAGCGCGACCCGTCGCTGCTTTCGAAGCCGGACTACATGTCGGCCTATCCGGGGCTCGCGGCGTTCATCGAGCAGCATCCCGAGATCGGCCGCAACCCGGGCTTCTACTTCGGTACCTACCAGTACCGCGAACGTTCGTCGCAAGATCGCGCCTACAACATGATGGAGGACATCCTGGGCGGGCTGGCCGGGATGACGGCGGGCCTCATGGTCTTGAGCGTCTTCATCTGGCTCGTGCGCACGATCGTCGATCACCGACGCTGGCTGCGCACCTCGAAGGTGCAGGTCGAGATGCATACCAAGCTGCTCGATCGGCTGACCACGAACGAAGACCTGATGGCCTACGCCAAGTCGCCGGCCGGTAGCCGCTTCCTGGAATCGACGCCGATTTCGCTCGAGGCCGAATCGCGCGCGTCGGCGCCCGTCGGCCGTATCATCTGGTCGATGCAGGCCGGCATCGTGCTGATGGCGCTTGGCGGTGGGCTGCTCTGGGTCCAGAAGGACGCGATCGAGGAAGTGCGCCAGGGCATCAGCGTGATCCAGGCGATTGTGGGCTCGGTGGGGGTAGGCTTGATCGTGTCGGCGGTGGTCGCCTACGTGGTCTCGGGACGCCTGGGCATCCTGCCCGCGAAGAAGGTTGAAGAGAGCGCCAAATGAACGCCGTTGCTCTGACGGATCGCGAACGACTCCTGGCACTGGAAGAGGCCGAGCGCACCTTCCCGATGACCGAGGACGAGTTCCGGGCCTTCTACGAGCTGACGGCCCGCCCGGTCTGGGTCTACATCAACCGCATGACCGGTGACGGACGTCTCGCGGACGACCTGTTGCAGGAAGCGTATTACCGCCTGCTGCGCACGACGGCGACGTTCGAGAGCGACGACCACCGCCGCAACTACCTCTATCGCATCGCCACCAACCTGGTGCACGACCACCGGCGCCGGCCGCGTGCCGACCGTGAGCCGCTGCTCGACGCCGAGCGCGAGCCGGCTCCAGACGTGGCCGGCGGCACCGAGGGGCGCGCGGCGCGCCGCATCGACCTGGCACGTGCGATGGCGCGCATGAAGCCGCGCGAACGCAGCATGCTGTGGCTGGCCTACGCGCACGGGTGCTCGCACGAGGAGATCGCGCAAATGCTCGGGCTCAAGACGTCGAGCCTGAAAGCCCTGCTGCACCGGGCCCGCCAACGCCTCGCGGGTTTCCTGTCGCAGAACGCCGAGGGAGGTGCCCGGTGACGCGCCGCATCTGCGAGCATGAGATGGCCGTGACAGAGGCCGTGCTGGGGCGGCGGTGGCCCGCGGCCTGCGATCAGACGCTGCGCGAACACGCCGAGTCGTGCGAGGTGTGCCGCGAGGTAGTGGAAGTGGCGGCGCTCCTGCGCGAGGACTACGACGAGGCGCGCGCCGCCATCAGCCGTCGCGACGTGCCGCTGCCGTCGGCGGGACAGATCTGGTGGCGCGCCGCGGTGCACGCGCGCGCCGACGCCGCGCGCGCGGCCGCGCGGCCGCTGGTGTGGGGCTACGGTGCCGCCGCGGCCTGCGCCGTCGGCGTCCTCGCGGCGACCGTCGGCGTGATGTGGCCCTCGGTGCTGCCCCTCTTCGATGGGCTCGCCGCGATCAGGAGCCGTCTGACTCCGGTGGCGTTCACCACCGCCGACATGGTGATGGCCACGCTGCGGGCCGAGTTGCCGATCGTGATCGGCGTCGCCGCCTGTCTCGTCGCCGCACCGGTCGCGCTCTATTTCGCCCTTCGCGAAGAGTAGTTACACCGGGGAGAGGTTCATCGCCCTCAGCACATCAGGCCACTCCGCCGACTTGCGCAACGCCGGCTCGAAGGGGCGGAGCACGACGGTGATCATCGCAGGGAACCGCTGTTCGGCCGCCTTTCTCGCCCAGGCTACGGCGCCGCCGGCATCGCCCCGGGCCAGAGCCTCGAAGACGAATCCCACCGGCCCTCCGTAGGCGTCACCGCGCAGAGTGGCGAGCAGCGGCTCGGCTTTCTCCGCCTGTCCGGTTGTCGCCAAGGCGCCCGCCATCAGACCGATGCTGTAGGGAGACCACGGTGCGGCATTCATGGCCTTCTCGGCGCAGTGCAGCGCCTCGGCATGACGGCCACCATGTGCGCACAACACGCCGAGCTGCGCCCATCCGAACCAGAAGTTCGAGTCCAGTTCCACTGCCTTCCGGGCGGCCGCGAGCGCTTCTTCCTCGGACGCCAACCCCAGAGCATTCGATCGCATGAGGTGCCACATCTGGCAGAGCGGATCCTCTTCGATCACGTGGTTCACCTGCAGAAGGGCCTCCCGGGTGTGGCCGGTGGACAAAAGCCAGAAGGTGCCGTACCACTGACGCAAGTGGGGCGACAACGGTTCGCGTTTCACCGCAATCCGGAACTGTCGCTCGGCCTCGGCCCAGTCGTAGTCGTAGTGCCCGGCGACGATGCCGAGCATGGCGTGCGCCTCGGGCAGGTCCGGATCGATGGCGAGCGCCCGCGTCGCCAACTCGCGCGCCCGCGGCATCGCTTCGCTCGACGGGATGCCGCCCACGGTGGCGAGCGCGAAGTGGTAGTCCGCCAATCCGACATAGGGCAGCGCGAAGTCCGGATCGAGCACGAGGGCCTGCTCCAGGCACTCGCGGCTGCGCTGCGACGCCTCGCGCGTGAACTGCCACTGATACGACCGGTACTTGAGATACGCCTCGTAGGCCGGCAGGCTCGGCATCCGCCGCTCGGGCGCGGGCACGAGCTTCAGTTTCAGCGCGTCGGCGATGGCCGCCGCGATTTCGTCCTGGACGGCGAAGATGTCCGACATCTCGCGGTCGTAGCGCTGCGACCAGAGGTGGGTGCCGTCGGCCGCGTGAATGAGCTGCGCCGTCACGCGAACGCGGCTGCCGGCGCGCCGCACGCTCCCTTCCAGGATGTTCGTCACGCCCAGCGTGTCGGCAATGCGGCGGATGTCCTCGTTCTTCCCTTTGAAGGCGAACGCCGACGTGCGCGCGATCACTTTGAGGCTGGGCACCTGCGCCAGCGCGTTGATGACTTCTTCCGCCAGGCCGTCGCTGAAATACTCGTCGTCGGCATCGCGGCTCATGTTGGCGAAGGGGAGCACCGCGATCGACGGAGTGGCACGGGCCGGGCCCGGCTTCCTCGTCTGCAGGTGCTGCAGCGCCGCTTTCAGGTCGGCCATCGACTGGAATCGCAGCGACGGCTGCTTCGCCAGACATCGCGCGACGATCTCCGCGACGGGAGAGTCGAGCGAGGGCGGTTCGTCGCGCACCACGGCGCTGAGCGTGTCGAGCATCGTGTGGCGTTCGAAGACACGCCTGCCCGACAGCAGTTCATACAGCACGGCGCCAAGGCTGAAGACGTCCGATCGCGCGTCGGCGGGTTTGCCCTGGGCCTGTTCCGGCGACATGTAGGCGGCCGTGCCGAGGACCGTCCCCGCGATGGTGCGGGTGGCGTCGTCCGGCGCGTCGGCCGTCATCTTGGCCAACCCGAAGTCGAGCAGCTTCGTGCCGGTGCCCGTCATCATGATGTTGGCCGGCTTCAGATCGCGATGCAGCACGCCTTTCGCGTGTGCCGCCTCCAGCGCGTCGACCACTTCCGACGCCACGCGCAGGGCGTCGTCGAGCGGCAACGGGCCGTGCAGGGGCGTGCCTTCCAGGTACTCCATCACGAGGTAGTCGGGGCCGACGTCGTGCAGGACGCAGATGTGCGGATGATTCAGCGCCGCGATGGCCCGTGCTTCGTGCTGGATGCGCTCGCCTTGCCCGGTCGTGAGCGTCTTGATCGCCACCGTCCGGCCCAGGCGTGTGTCGAGGGCCTTGTAGACCTCGCCCATGCCACCCGCACCCAACTGAGAGAGGATTTCGTACGGGCCGAGACGAGTGCCTGGAGTCAGTGCCACGAGGGACGTCGATTATAGATCCCAGCTCGAGCGTTGAGCTGTGGGTACAATCACTTCTCTTCAGCGTTCAGAACCATGGGTTCGTTCAGCTTCCATCCGTTCGTCACGGAGTGGTTTGCCTCGGCATTGGGAACGCCGACGGCGGCGCAGGAGCGCGGCTGGGCCTCCATCGCGCGGGGCAGCCACACGCTGATTGCCGCGCCCACCGGGTCGGGCAAGACGCTGGCGGCGTTCCTCTTCGCCATCGACGAGCTCGTACGCGAGGGCCTCGCCGGCCCGCTGCCCGATGAAGTGCGCGTGCTGTACGTGTCGCCGCTCAAGGCGCTGAGCGCGGACATCCACAAGAACCTCGAGGAGCCGAGACAGGGCATCGCGGCCGTTGCGGAGGCTCAGGGTCTGACGCCGCCGCGCATCACCGCTGCCGTTCGCACCGGCGACACGCCCGCGTCGGCGCGTGCGGCGATGGTGAAGACCCCGCCGCACATCCTGGTGACGACCCCCGAATCGCTCTATCTGCTGCTCACGTCGGCGCGGAGCCGGCAGATGCTGGCCACCGTGCGCACCGTCATCGTCGACGAGATTCACGCGGTGATCGGCAGCCGCCGTGGCGCGCACCTGGCGCTGTCGCTCGAGCGGCTGCGGCGCGTGACGGGGCGCCCGCTGCAACGGATCGGCCTGTCGGCCACGCAGAAGCCGATCGAGGACGTCGCGCGATGGCTGGTCGGCGCCGCTGACTTGTCCGCCGAAGCCGTGGCGAAGGTGGAAGCCGCGCCCCACGACGACTGCACCATCGTCAACGAAGGGCACGGGCGCCCGATGGATCTCGACATCGAGCTGCCGCGCTCCGAGCTCGCGACCGTCATGGCGCACGAGGTGTGGAGCGAGTACTACGACCGGCTCGCGGAGCTGGCGCAGGCGCATCGCACGACGCTGGTGTTCGTCAACACCCGCAAGCTGGCCGAGCGCGTGGCCAGGCATCTGAGCGAACGGCTCGGCGAGGAGCACGTGGCGACGCACCACGGGAGCCTCTCGAAGGAGTCGCGTCTCGACGCCGAAACGCGCCTCAAGGCCGGGCGGCTCCGCGTCCTCGTCGCCACCGCCTCGCTGGAACTCGGCATCGACATCGGCTCGGTGGACCTGGTGTGCCAGATCGGCTCCCCGCATACGATCGCTGCCCTCATCCAGCGCGTGGGCCGGTCGGGCCACCGCGTGGGCGGGCTGCCGAAGGGGCGCGTCTTCCCGGAGACGCGCGACGACCTCGTCGAGTGCGTCGCCCTCGTCCGGGCGGTGAAGCGCGGCGACCTCGACGCCTTCGTGCCGCACGACGCACCGCTCGACGTGCTGACCCAGCAGATCGTGGCCGAGACGAGCGCGGCGGGGGAGGCGATCGGCGAGGAGGAGCTCTTCGCGATGGCGCGGCGCGCGTGGCCGTATCGGACGCTGGCACGCGCCGATTTCGACGCCGTGGTCGCAATGGCCGCCGAGGGGTTCTCCACGCGCAAGGGGCGGCGCGCCGCGCTGCTGCACCGCGACGAAGTGCACGGCACGGTGCGCGGCCGGCGCGGGGCACGCCTGCTCGCGCAGGTGTCGGGCGGCGCGATTCCCGAGGTCGCGGACTACCGCGTGGTGCTCGATCCCGAGGAGACGTTCATCGGGACGCTCAACGAGGACTTTGCGATCGAGAGCAACGCCGGCGACGTCTTCCAACTGGGCAACGCGTCGTGGCAGATCCTCAAGGTGACGACCGGAGTCGTTCGGGTCGCCGACGCCAAGGGGGCGCCACCGTCCATCCCGTTCTGGCTCGGTGAAGCCCCCGCGCGCAGCCACGAGCTGTCGCACGCGGTGAGCGGACTGCGGCAGATGGTGTCCGATCGGTTCGGCGATCGGGCCGGCGGCGCTTCCGGCGACGACGTGGCCTGGCTGGCGGCGGCAGGAGGCGTCAACGGGGAAGCGGCGCAGCAGGTGCTGGCGTACCTCGACGACGGCCGCCGTGCGCTCGGCGTCATTCCCACCCAGCAGACGCTCGTGCTCGAGCGCTTCTTCGACGAGTCGGGCGGCATGCAACTGGTGCTGCACGCTCCGTTCGGCAGCCGCATCAACAAGGCGTGGTGCCTCGCGCTGCGGAAGAAGTTCTGCCGCCAGTTCAACTTCGAGCTGCAGGCGGCCGCCACCGAGGACGCGATTCTGCTGTCGCTCGGCCCGCAGCACTCGTTCCCGCTCGCCGACGTCTTCCGCTATCTCCATCCGGAGACCGCGCGCGACGTGCTCGTGCAGGCGTTTCTCGACGCGCCGGTGTTCAAGACGCGCTGGCGCTGGAACGCCACCATCTCGCTGGCGGTGCCGCGGGCGCGGGGAAGCCGCCGGGTGGCGCCGCAGCTCCAGCGGATGCTGGCCGACGACCTGATGGCGTCGGTGTTTCCCGACGCGGCGGCGTGTCTCGAGAACATTCCCGGGGACCGTCAGCTCCCGGATCATCCGCTCGTCAACCAGACGGTGCGCGACTGCCTGCAGGAAGCGATGGACTTCGAGGGGCTGCGGGACGTGCTGACGCGCATCCACCGCGGCGAGCTCCGGCTGCTCGCGCGCGATACGCCGGAGCCGTCGGCGTTCGCCGAGGCGATCCTGAACGCGAAACCGTACGCGTTCATGGACGACGCGCCGCTCGAGGAGCGCCGGGTGCACGCCGTGCAGACGCGGCGCGGCGGCCACGTGGAGGAGGGCGCGGTGCTCGACGCCGCGGCGGTGGAGAAGGTGCGGCAGGAAGCGGCGCCGGATCCGCGCGACGCCGACGAGCTGCACGATGCCTTGATGACCTGCGGCGCGCTCACCGCGGGTGAGATGTTGTCGATCGACGTCGCATGGCTCGACGCGCTGGTGGCGGCGGGCCGGGCGGTGCGTGTGTCGGGCCTTGCGATCGCCACTGAGCGATTGCCCGAATGGCAGGTCGTCCGCCCGGGGCTCGTGTCCGAACCCGCGGTCGTGGTACCCGTCGGCCGCACCGCCCGAACGTGGACGTCTGGCGAGGCGTTGACCGAGATCGTGCGGGGCCGGCTCACCATCAGCGGACCCACGACGGCGGCTGCGCTGGCGACGGTGCTCGGCGTGGGCGAGGCGCCGGTGGACGACGCGCTCCTGGCGCTCGAATCGGAAGGTGTGGTGCTGCGCGGCCGCTTCACGTCGCAGCGCCGCGAAACCGAATGGTGCGACCGCGCGCTGCTCGCGCGCATCCACCGCTACACGCTGTCGCGGCTGCGCGCCGAGATCGAGCCGGTGACGCCGGCCGATTTCATGCGCTTCTTGTTTCAGTGGCAGCACGTGGACGCCGTGGCGCGTTTGGCCGGTCCCGATGGGCTCAAGCAGGTGCTCGAGCGTCTCGACGGTTTCGAGGCGCCGGCCCGCGCCTGGGAACGGTCGATTCTTCCGGCGCGCCTCGAGGGGTACGAGCCGTCGCTGCTCGACATGGCGTGCCTGTCCGGCGACGTGCGCTGGGGACGCGTGTCGGCGCCCGGCGTGCTGCGGACCACGTCGGCAACGCCGATTGCGCTCGTCGCCAGCGAGCATGCCGACGCGTGGTTTTGTAGAGGGCGCTCTGCAGACCGCCCTGAGCCGGTCATCAGCGAGGACGCGCGCATCGTCATGGAGCGGCTACGCGAGCGCGGCCCGTCGTTCTTCCGGGATCTCGCGGCGGCTCTGACCTTCGATCCGGATCGCCTCCGCATCGCGCTCAGCGCGCTGGTGGCGGCCGGCCTCGCCGCCTCCGACGGCTTCGCCGGATTGCGCGTGCTGGTGGCCGCGGATCAGGGCAAGCCGTGGCCGCTCGATCGGCGCCCAAACATGGCCGGCCGATGGAACCTCATCGAGGCCATACGTAGAGGGGAGTCTTCAGACCCTCCTGAATCGGCCGTCGAGGTCCAGGCGTGGAGCCTGCTGCACCGCTACGGGATCGTGTTCCGGCGTCTGTTGACTCGCGAAACCGCGACGGCGCCCTGGCGTGAGCTCACGCGGGTCTACCGGCGACTCGAGGCGCGCGGCGACATCCGCGGCGGCCGCTTCGTATCCGGCATGTCGGGCGAACAGTACGCCTTGCCTGACGCGGTGCCGGTGCTGCGAGAAGTGCGCCGCACCACACCCACCGGTGCGTTCCATTCGGTGTCGACTGCCGATCCGCTCAACCTGGCTGGGATTGTCACGGCCGGGCCGCGCGTGGCCGCGAGGGGCCGGAACCGGATGGCCTATCGCGACGGCGTGCCGGTGGCCGTGATCGAGAACCAGGTGTTCAAGCCGCTGCAGCCGCTCGACGCCGCGGAGACCTCGGAAGCTGCCCGGGTCATGAGCGGTCGCACGCGCTCGAACATCCACTCATCGTTGGCGGGGTGACGCCATGGCACACCAGCAGTACATCCTCGGCAGCACCCCTCACGAGCTCGAACGGCTCGACACGCAGGCCGCGCGGATCGAGCGGCCCACGCGCACCATTCTGCAGTCGGCGGGCCTGGGCCGCGGCCAGCGAGTGCTCGATCTGGGCACCGGGCTCGGGCATGTGGCGCGGATCGCGGGCGAGCTCGTCGGTCCGGAGGGCGCCGTCGTCGGCATCGACGGCGCGGGCGACGCGCTGGCCGTCGCGCGGGCGCGAGTGGCGCAGGCGGGGGAGCGCCACGTGACGTTCCTCGAAGGCGACGTCACCGCGTGGCACGCGGGTGAGCCGTTCGATGCGGTGACCGCCCGGCTGATTCTCTTTCACCTGCCGGACCCCGTCGCGGTCGTGCGTCACCACTTCGGGAATCTTCGGGCTGACGGCGTCTTCGTCGCCGTCGAGTTCGACCTTGGTGGCGCGCGAACGGAGCCGCCCGTTCCGCTCTTCGACGAGGCCCTCGGCTGGGTGATCCGTGCGTTCAGCGCCGCCGGCGCCGCGCCGATGATCGGCGCGCGGCTGGTGCCGATTCTGCGCAACGCAGGATTGCGGGATGTCGTCACGTTTGGCATGCAGGCGTATCTGCCACCCGATGATGCGGCGGCCGCGCAGCTGCTCGCCAGCGTCGTGCGCAGCCTCGCCGGCGCGATCGTCGGGCACGGCATTGCCACCGCGGAGCAGATGGCGGTCGACACGCTCGAAGAGCGACTCGCCGAGGCACTCCGGCGCGCCGACGCGGTGATGCTGCCGCCGACGGTCGTCGGTGCCTGGGGACGAACACCGCGCTAGGCGAGAAGCATCTCGCGCTTGAACAGTTTGCGATAGCGGCTGACGGTGGGCCCGGCCATCATGAACAGGCCATCACCCCGGTAGTGCAGCGTCTTCGGAAACTTCGGCGTGACGCGCGCGTACGCCTTCACGACTTCGAACACGAACAAGCTGTAGCGGTTGATCAGGCGCGAGTCCACGAGCCGGCATTCGAAGTTTGCGTGACATTCGTCGATGAGCGGCGCCTTGACCTCGCGTCCGCGAACGGCGGTGAGGCCGAACCGTTCGAACTTGTCGACCTCTGCCCCCGACGTGTTGCCGATTCTCACGACGGTGGTGGCGAGATCGACCGTCGGCACGTTGATGACGCACTCCCGGCTCTTCCGGATCATCTCGAAGCTGTGGTTCCGGTCCCAGATGAAGCAGCCCACGAGCGCTGGCTCCTCGCTCATGACCATGTGCCACCCCATCGTCATGATGTTGGTCTTGCTCTTCCAAGCCGAGCTCACGAGCACGATGGGGCCGGGCTCGAGAAATCGGCGCACGTCGTCCACTGGATGGTCGCGCTTCTTCATGGGACGAACATACCGCAGGCGACATCCTCGGATTGGCCGAGCTACTCCACTCGGAGCGCCGCGACCGGCTCCACTCTGAGCGCGCGTCGCGCCGGGATGTAGGATGCGAGTCCAATCGCCGCGAGCATCACGAGCGGTGTCCCGATCACGACGAGCGGGTCGGTCGGACTGACGTTGAGCAGCATCCCCGACTGCTGCAGGACGATCGTGAGCGCGGCGGCCAGCAGCGCCCCGATGACGATGCCGGCGGCGGCGATGCGGCCGCCTTCCGCCAGTACCTGACGCACCATCGACCCGCGCGGGGCGCCGAGCGCCAGCCGGATGCCGAACTCGCGGGTGCGTTGTGCCACCAGGTAGGCGCGCAGCCCGTAGACCCCGATGCTCGCGAGGAACAGCGCGATGAGGCCGATCGCGCCGAAGATCGCCGACAGGATCGTGAGCGCCATCAGCGTCCCCGACGCGTCGCGATGTTCGGCGAGCGTCTGGATGGTCAGCACCGGGACGCGCCGGTCGATCTCGGCCACCGCGTTCCGGATCGGCAGCGTCAGCGCGGTCTCCGCTCCCGGCTCGGTCTTGATGCGCAGCGTCATCGCCGATCGGTATCGGGACCCGAACGGCACGTAGACGTGCGCGTTCACGCCTTCGGTCAGGTCGTCGCGCAGCGTCGGCACGATGCCGACGATTTCCACGGTCTCGTCGTCCAGGTGGTCCGGACGGGCGGACAGGTGCAGGGCCTGCCCGATCGGATTCTGGCCGTGGAACAGCTTTTCGACCAGCAGCTGGTCCACGAGCGCCACCGGTGACGCGGCCGCCGTCTGTTCTTCTATCCGCGTGAACTCGCGGCCCGCGAGCAGCTTCAGCCCCAGCGTTTCGAGATAGTCGGCGCCCACCACCGTGTAGGTCGCGAAGATGAGCGTCGAGTCGCTGCGCACCATGCGCCCGTCGCGAAAGTCGCCGAACGGGACGACCGACGCCACCGATGCCGCGCGAACGCCCGGCAAGGCCCGCAGCCGATCGACGAGGTCGCCGTAGATACGGAGCCCGTCGGCTCGTGTGGCGCCGATCATGTCCAGGTCGGTCTGCACGAGCAGGCCGTCCCGCAGCGCGTAGCCCGGGTCGGCGATCGCCGCGGCCGCGCCGGCGCGTACGAAGAGCGCCGCCGCCACGAGCAGCGCGAGCGACAGCGCGATCTGTCCGCTGACCATCAGATCGGGGACCGGAAGGCGACGCTTCCGGCTACGCAGACCAGCGGTCTTGAGTCCGCTCGCCAGGTCGGGTTTCGACAGCGTCCACGCGGGTCCGAGGCTGAACGCGATCGTGCTGACGAAACAGGCGATGCCGACGGCGGTAAACACGCGCAGATCGGGAGTGAGGCTGATGACGAAGTTCGATCCCGGCAGGGCGCCAAGTGTGGACGTCACCTGGCGCGCGGCCGCCCACGCCATGAACAGCGCCGCGGCCCCGCCCAGGATCGACAAGACGAGCCCTTCCGTGAGCAGCTGCCGGACGATGCGTCCGCGGCTGCCGCCGATCGCGAGGCGCAGGGCGATCTCGGGCCGCCGCGCGCTGCCGCGTGCGAGCAGCATGTTGGCGAGGTTCAAGCAGGCAACGACGAGGACGACCATCGTCAGCAGCATGAGGACGGTGGCGCCCGCCCGCGCGCCGGTGTCGCGTCCAGGCGCCGGGCCCATGGCCGTGCGGGAGCGTGGCGCGACCACCATCTGCGTACGGCCGCCGCTGGCCGCGGTCGGCCAGGCCGCGGCGAGGGGGTCCAGGCGCTGGGTCGCCATGTCCGCGGTCACGCCGTCGCGCAGCAGGGCGGTGAGCACCAGCGACTGGACCTGGCGATCGTTGGCCACGCGTCCGAACAAGCCGGGTGACGACGCCGCCGAGAGCAGGTCGGCGGCACCGAACGGGAACCACACGTCGGCGGCCATCACCGGCAGCACGCCGGTGAAGCCGTCGGGCGCCACGCCGACGACGGTGAACGATCGGCTGTTGATGCGCAGGCTGCTGCCGACGAGCGCGGGATCGAAGCCGTGCCGCCGCCAGAACGGATAGCCGACGACCGCGACGGGCGTGGTGGTGCCGGGGTTCTCTTCGGCGGCGGTGAACCCTCGCCCCGCGGCCATCGTGCCCCCGAGCGCGGAGAAGAAGTTCGACGACACGATGCGGGCGGTGATCCGCTGCACGCGTCCACCTTCCTCCAGCCCGGGGTTCGCGGGCGTCTCCGCGACGACGGACTGGAAGAGATCGGCGTGCTGACGGACGTCGAGGTACTCGGGGTACGAGAAGAACCGCCAGGAGCCGGGCCGCGTGCGGTCTCCAACCGACACCGCCATCAGCGTCCCGCGGGTCGTCCCGTTGACCGGCCGCAGCAGGACGGCGTTGATCAGGCTGAACACCGCCGCGTTGGCACCGATGCCAAGCGCGAGCACGAACACGGCCACGGCGGTGAATCCCGGCGCCTTCGCCAGCATGCGGACGGCGAAGCGCAGGTCCTGGAGCACGCTCTCGACCGAGGGCAGCGTGACGCCGTCCGTGTACGCCTCGCGGGTCTGCTGCAGGCCGCCGAGCATGACGAGCGCGTGCCGCCTGGCTTCCTCGGGCGAAAGGCCGGCGCGGATGCCCTCGTCGGTGTGCATCTCGACGTGGCTCCGCAGCTCCTCGTCGAAGTCCTGCTCACGCCGGCGTCGTGTGACGAGGCCACGCAGCCGCGTGAGCCCCCGCCGCAGCGCCCTCACGAACTTTCCCCCGGACGGAAGAAGCGCGCCACGATGTCGGTCGTGCGATCCCACTCACGAGCGGCCGTTTCGAGCTGCTTCCGGCCCGCTCGGGTGAGCGAATAGAAACGCGCCTTGCGGTTCTGCTCGGAGATCCCCCATTCGCCCTGAATGGCGCCCTCCTGTTCGAGCTTGAGCAGGGCAGGGTAGATGGTTCCGTAGTTGACCGAGAGCGTGTCGCCGCTCACCTGCTCGATGCGCCGCGCGATGCCGTAGCCGTGCATCGCGCCCATGGTGTCGAGGCTCTTGAGAATCATCAGGGCCAGCGTGCCCTGCCACACGTCGCTCGGCTTCCGGACCATGGCGTCTCCTATGGGGACGCCATATTAGTCGCCAGTGATATGGGATTGCAATAGGGCGGAGAGGGCTCTCTGCTTTCTCTGCCTTCTCTGCCTCTAGTGGACGGACTTGGGGCCGCCGGGGGAGTAGGTCTTCATTTCGAGCAGCTCGATCAGCCCGTCGCAGCGCGCCAGGATGCCGTCGCGCTCGAGCAATGCCTGCCGCTCCACCGGATCGAGGCCGAGGTACTGGGACAGCGCGTTGACGAGGTCTTCGTCGGGAATCGCCGAGGGGAACCGGGGATCCTGTCCGCCGCGCTCGATGGCGGCCACAAGCAGCGCCTCGAGGCGGTGGCGCCGCTGTTTCAACAGCGTCTTCTCGGAGTCGCCGGGGGTCTCGGGCAGCGCGTCGATGTGCGCCAGGCGGTACTCGCGGCTGCTGTCCTCCTCGAGGATGCGGAACTTCTCGATCCCGCGCAGCACCACGTTCGAACGCCCGTCGGGGAGCCGCTCGGAATGCGTGATGACGCCCGCGCACCCGACCCGATACACGGCCGGCCGCCCCTCGTAATTGGCCTCATAGCCAGGCATGAGGAGCGTCATCCCGATGATACGGTCGCCGGCCAGGGCATCGGCGAGCATGGCGCGGTAGCGCGGCTCGAAGATGTGGAGCGGCAGGAACACGTTCGGAAACAGCACCACGTTCGGCAGCGGGAAGATGGGAATCGTCGGCGGAAGCATCGAACGCGGACCCGCTCAGTGGATCGTTTTCGTCTTGCGGTTCATGTAGTCCATCAGGACGTACTGGCCGAGCGTGTACGGCGTCGTGAAATACGCCTTGCCGCGGCACACGGCGGCCACGCGGCGGACGAAGGCCACCAGATCCGGATCGCGGGCCAGCATGAACGTGTTGATCATGATGCCGGCCTTGCTGCAGGCATTCACTTCCGCGAACGTTTCCGACACGATGTGCGGGTCGAGCCCGAAGGCGTTCTTGTAGATCTGCCCGTCGGGGCGCGTCAGCGCCGACGGCTTGCCGTCGGTGATCATGACGATCTGCCGCATGTCCTTGCGCTGGCGCTCGAGGATGCGCCGCGCCAGGCGAAGCCCCTCGCGCGTGTTGGTGTAGTACGGCCCCACGCGCACGCGTCCGAGCTGCTTGAGCGGGATTTCCTCGGCCGAGTCGTGGAAGAGCACCGCGTGCAGCGAGTCGCCGGGGTACTGCGTGCGGATCAGATGCGACAGCGCCAGCGCGACGCGCTTGGCCGGCGTGAAACGGTCCTCGCCGTACAGGATCATGCTGTGGCTGCAGTCGAGCATGATGACGGTGGCACACGAGCTCTGATAGTCGCTCTGCGCCACCATCAGGTCGGCGTAGTCGATCTCGATCCCGCCACCACCACCCACCGCGGTGGCCGCGCCGGCGGCGTCGACGTGCAGCCGCTGCACCGCGTTGAGAATGGTGCTGCTGGGATCGATGTTGAGCGTGTCGCCGAACTCGTAGGGCTTCGGGGCCGCGATGGCCTCGACGCCCGTGCTCAGGTGCCGCGTGTCGTGCAGCCCCGAGCTGCTGCGGCCCACCGACCCGAGCAGATCGCGCAGCGCGCGGTAGCCCAGGAAGTCGAGCGCCTTGTCGGTGACCTCGAACTGCACGCGGCTGGTGTCCTCGCCGACGCTGCCGCCCATGCCGGCGCGCCGTTCGCGCTCGGTCTCGAGGTCGGGTGCGCCGGTGATGAACCCGCGCTCCATCATGCGGTCGATGATCTGCTGGATCAGATCCTCGAGCTGCTGGCGCACGCCTTCCTGATCGCCGTCGGACGGCTCGCCGAGCAGCTGCTGCATCGCCTCGTCCGACAGCACGCCGCCGCTGAAGAGCGCGTCGAGGATGGCGTCGTGCAGCGCCTGCATCGTGCGGTCCTCGTCGGTGTCCGACGGATCCCACGGGTTGCTGAAGCCGCTCGACAGCAGGAGGTCCGACAGCTTCGACACGAGATCCTCGAGATCGATCTCGTCCATCAGGTCGCCGGTGTATTTGGTGTACCGATATTTCAAGCGTCTTTACCTACCTGACCCACCTGACCCACCTGACCCACCTGACCTACCTGACCCACCTGACCTAGTTGTAGTACTTCTTCTTGCCGCCGGCCGGGATCCGCGGCTCGTCTTCGAGCGACGGAGACTCGCGCGCCGGGCGGCGTACGGGCGTATCGCTCGCGTGGTAGCCGCGCTCGTCGCTGCGGCTGATCTTCTTGGTGGCGTAGAGCCCTTCGAGCACGAAGTCCACGCCGGCGGCGAGCATCGGCGCCGAGGCGCCCTTCGGCGTGCCCGCTTCCGTTGCCAGGTCGACCAGCCCCTGCACGGCGCGTGCGTGCGTCAGCACGTCGTCGGCGCTCATGGTGTCGCCGAGCTGCAGGCTGCCCCCGAGGTCGAACCACTCGATGACACGCCGCGGGTCGAGGTGCGTGAGGTAGCCTTCGGCCACGCTGGCCACGGCGTTGCGCACGAGCTCGCGCGCGATCGTCTCGGCGCCCTTCAGTTCGCCCTCGTACTCCAGCTCGAACTTGCCGGTCATCGACGGCAGCGCGGAGTAGACGTCGGTCACGCGCGGCACCGCGACGCCTTCGCCGGAGACGATGGCGCGCCGCTCGGCGTTGGAAATGACGTTCTCCATCACCGAAATCGGCAGCCGCTGGCTGACGCCCGATCGCTTGTCCACGCGGCGGTCCTGCCGCGCCTGGAACGCGATCTCCTCGACGACCTCGGCGACGAACGGCGGCACCTCGGTGCGGGGACCGGGACCTTGACGCGTGATCCATGCCTCCTGCGCCGTGATCACCTGGGCGTCGCCGCGGCTCACCGGGTAGTGGGTGCGGATCTCCGACCCGATGCGGTCCTTGAGCGGCGTGATGATCTTGCCCCGCGCGGTGTAGTCCTCGGGGTTGGCGGTGAACGCCATCAGGACGTCGAGCGGCAGGCGCACCGGGTAGCCTTTGATCTGGACGTCGCCTTCCTGAAGGATGTTGAAGAGCCCCACCTGGATCTTGCCGGCCAGGTCGGGCAGCTCGTTGATGGCGAAGATGCTGCGGTTGGCCCGCGGCAGCAGGCCGTAGTGCATCGTCAGCTCGTTCGACAGCTGCAGCCCGGCCCGCGCCGCCTTGATCGGGTCGATGTCGCCGATCATGTCCGCGATGGTGACGTCGGGCGTCGCCAGCTTTTCCACGTAGCGTGCGTCGCGCTCGAGCCAGCCGATCGGCGTGCGGTCGCCGGCTTCGGCCACCTGCGCCCGGCAGGCGCTGCAGATGGGAGCCAACGGGTCGTCGTTGATCTCGCAGCCCGGCATCACCGGGATGAACTCGTCGAGCAGCGTCACCAGCGCACGCAGGAGGCGCGTCTTGGCCTGCCCGCGCAGGCCGAGCAGGATGAAGTGGTGCCGGGACAGCAGCGCGTTGACCAGCTGGGGCAGCACCGTTTCGTCGTAGCCGACGATGCCGGGGAAGAGCGTGCCGCCGCCACGCAGCTTCTCGATCAGGTTGTCGCGCACCTCGACGTGGACGCTGCGCCGGCGGACCTCGCCGCGCTCGATGGCACGGCGCAGGTCGCCCAGGGTGGAGATCGCCGAAGGATTGGGCATACCGGGATCCTATAGCAGCCGCGCCCGCGAGGGCGGGCAATCGATGGCGTTTGCTAGCATGACGCGCGATGGCCTTCTTCCAACGCGGCCGCCGGCGCGTGTTCGCGCACCGCGGCGGCTGCGCGCTCGCCCCCGAAAACACCCTGGCGGCCTTCGAGAACGGCCTCCGTCTGGGCGCCGATGGGCTCGAACTCGATGTGCGGCTGTCGGCCGACGGCGTCCCGGTGGTGGTGCACGATCCCACGCTCGACCGCACCACCAATGCGACCGGGCCTGTCGCAGGGCGGACCGCAGCCGAGCTGGCGCGTGTCGATGCGGGGTGGCAGTTCGGCGGCGAGCGGGGTGACTTTCCCTTCCGGGGACAAGGCCTCGGCGTCCCGACGCTGCGCGACGTGCTGCAGCGGCATCGCGGCGTCCCCATCATCATCGAGATGAAGCTCGATAACGAGGAGATGGGCAGTCGAGTCGCCGAGGACATTCGCGCCGCCGGGGCGGAGGATGCCGTGTGCGCCGCCGGCTACGGCAGTACGAGCGCCGCCACCGTCCGTCGCGCGCTCCCCCACGTGGCCACCAGTGCGACCACCATGGAGGTGCGGCTGGCCGTGTATCGCTCATGGGGCGGCTGGCCGGTGAAGCGGCCGCCGTTCGACGGCTACCAGGTGCCGGAGCACGCCGGCCGCATCCGTATCGTGTCGCCGCGCTTCATCCGGCACGCGCATGCGGCCGGCCTGGAAGTCCAGGTGTGGACGGTGGACGTCGAGCCCGACATGGAGCGGCTGCTCGGCTGGGGCGCCGATGCGCTGATCAGCAACCGGCCCGACCTGGCGGTAACGGTGCGCGACGACTTCGTGGGCGGAGACACCTCGCGTCCAACCGCCCGCCCGAAGGGCGGGCAATCAGACACAGCGCCTTGCTCGGATTGATGCGCCTGGGGCATGATTGGCCGACACCCCGTTGGTGCGCTCTCCCAAGGAGGACTTCCGAATGCGGCGTATTCTCACGATCGCGACGGCCGCCATGATTGCCGTGGCCGGGACCGTGCTCGTTGCCCAGAAAGTAACTAGTCCCGCGGAACTCGACGCCGCGATGAAGAAGATCGGCCCCGCCCAGGGCGCAGCCGGCAAGGCGATCCAGTCGGGCGACTTCGCGACCGCGAAGGCCCAGGTGGCGATCGTAAAGCAGACGCTGACGGACGCAGAGAACCTGTGGGTGACGAACAAGAAGGACGACGCGATCGCCTTCAGCAAGGATTCGATTGCCAAGGTGACGGCGGTCGAGCAGGCGCTAGCCGCGCCGACGCCGGATCAGCAGGCCGTGCTCGCGGCGTTCAAGGCCGTCGGCGGCACCTGCGGCGCGTGCCATAAGACCTACCGTGTGCAGGATGAGAACATGCAGTACATCCTGAAGCCGGGCAGCCTCTAAGGACGGGCCGCCTGAAGGCGGCCCCTACGTACCTTCGGATTCAACGGGCGCGGTTCACGCCGCGCCCGTTCGTACGTACCGCTACGTCAGGTCGTATCGACGAGCTCGAGTCCTCTTCAACGGCCGTGTTTGCCTGCTAGACTCCGCCCGTGGGCCGGTACGTCACGCTCCACGCCCTCCTGGCGGGTTTCTTCGGCTTCGGGGCAGTGCAGTACTTCGCCCAATGGTGCTGGTCCCGCCGTGAGCGCGTCCTGCTGCTCTTTGCCGGGCACTGCCTGCTCGGCGCCAGCCTGTCGCTGGCGATCCTCGCGCTTGGCAACGCGAGGACGATCGGCGAGGCTCAGCTGGCGCTCGGCGCCCGCACCACCCTCTCCCTGATCTGGGTGGCGGTCTCCGTAACCCTGGTCCGGCGCATCACCGGGTTTCACGCCCGCGGGCTCGCCCGCACGATGACGGCCGTGCTGGTCCTGGCGTCGGTGGTGAGCTTTTTCCTTCCCCTCAACGGCACCGTGACGGACCTGCGGACGGCGGAGGCCTGGTGGGGCGGCACGTTCACGATCGTCCGGCGTGAGCCGAGTGCCTGGCTGGGCGCCGTCTACCTGGCCGTGGGCGCGGCATTCGTCTACGGCGTGGTGGCGGCCGTGCGCATGTGGCAGCGCGATCGCATCGGCGCGACCCTGGCCGGCGCGGCGGCGACGCTCGGCGTCATCGCGTCGGTGGTGGCCGCCGTCGCCGATGTCGGCGGCCGCAGCGTGCCGTACCTCCTCGACGCGCCGATCGCCGTCTGGGTCGTGTTGATGGCGATGGTCGTGTCGCGCGAGTACGCCGATCGCGGCGAGCGCCTGGCGGCGGGCGAGCGCCGTTTCAGGGCCGTCTTCGACGAAGCCTCCGAGTTCGTGTTCCTCACGCAGCCCGACGGCACCCTCACGCAGGCCAACCGGGCCGCGCTGACGGCCGCCGGCGTGGTGGCCGAGGACGTCGTGGCGAGACCGATCTGGGACACGCCGTGGTGGAGCCAGGACGGGCTGCGGTTGAAGAGCGCGGTGGCCGATGCCGCCCGCGGGCTCCCGGCGAAGTTCGAGGCCACGCACCCGCGGCACGACGGCTCGATGTCGTGGGCCGACTGCTCGATGTCGGCCGTGCGGAACGGCCGCGGCGAAGTGACGATGCTCGTGTTGGAAAGCCGCGACGTCACCGAGCGTGTGCGCGCTCACGAGGCGCTGCTCTTGAGCGGCGCACGGTACCGCACGCTCATCGAGTCGGCACCAGAGGCCATCGTGGTGCTCGACGTCGCGACCGGGCATTTCGTCGACTGCAACCAGAAAGCGTGCGAGATGTTCGGCGCCACCGTCGCCGATCTCCGCTCGCTCGGCGTGCTCGACATCAGCCCGCCGGTGCAGGCGGACGGCCGCGCCTCGGCCAGGGAGGTACCCTCCCATCTGGAAGAGGCCCTCGCGGGCGGCCGCCCCGTGTTCGAGTGGACGCATCAGACGCTGGCGGGGCGCGCGTTCCCCTGCGAGGTCACGCTGGTGCGCCTGCCGGATTCCGAGCGGACGCTCATCCGCGGCAGCATCATCGACATCACCAGGCGGCAGCTGCTCGAAGAGCAGCTGCGTCAGTCGCAGAAGATGGAGGCGGTGGGGCGCCTGGCCGGGGGCGTGGCACACGACTTCAACAACCTCCTCACCGTGATCACGCTCAGCAGCCACATGCTGATCGACATGTTGAAGTCCCCTGCGCAGTCCGAACTGGTGAAGGACATCTCCAACGCCGCCGAGCGCGCGTCGGCGCTCACGCGCCAGCTCCTCACGTTCGGCCGCAAGGACGTGCTGGCGCCGAAGGTGCTCGACATCAATGCCGCGGTGCGCGAGGCCGAGAGCATGCTGCGCCGGCTCATCGGCGAAGACATCCTGCTCGTCGTCGAGCTCGATCCGCACGCGTGGCCGGTGACGATCGACCCCGGTCACCTGAGCCAGATCCTGATGAACCTGTCCGTCAACGCCCGCGACGCCATGCCGCGAGGCGGGACGCTGGTCATCCGGACGACGAACGTCGAGGACCACGTGTGCCTGCGGGTCCTGGATTCCGGCATCGGCATGTCGCCCGAAGTGCTGGCGCGGGTGTTCGAGCCGTTCTTCACGTCGAAGGCTGTCGGGAAGGGGACCGGGCTCGGACTCGCCGTCGTGCACGGCATCGTCGATCAGAGCGGGGGACGCATCGAGGTCGAAAGCGAGCCGGGAAGGGGCACATCGTTCTCGATCTACCTTCCGAAGAGCAGTCTCACCGAGTCCGCGCCGGCCGATGGTGCGACGCAGGCCCCGCGCACCAGCCACGAGTCGATCCTGCTGGTGGAGGACGAGGCGAGCCTGCGGCAGCTGGCGGCTCAGGCGTTGCGGTCGCGCGGGTTCACGGTGCTCCAGGCGGCCGACGGTGCCGAGGCGCTCCGGGTTCTCGAGGCGCATCCGCAGCCGCTCGACCTGCTCGTCACCGACGTCGTGATGCCGAACATGGACGGGCGCGAGCTGGCCGATCGGCTCCGCGCTCGAATTCCCGGGCTGAAGGTGCTCTTTCTCAGCGGCTACATGGACGATGCGCTGCTGAGGCAGGGCGTGTTCGAGGCCCATGAAACTCTGCTGCAGAAGCCGTTCACTCCCGCCTCGCTTGCGCAGAGAGTGTGCGACGTCCTGGATTTGGTGTAATGAGCGGCGGCGCCATAGGGTATGGTGCGGCAGCAGGACTTTGGCAATGACGGGCCGTTCGATCGTTGCGCTGTTGGTCGCCCTGCTCACCGCCTCGCCGGCGCTCGGGCAGTCGCCCGCCCCGGCCGGCCGCATCAAGCTCGTGGGCGGGATGGCATTCGTCGTTCACGAAGGACAGCGGATTCCAGCCGCAGTCGGTACCCCGGTCTACGAACAGGACTCTCTCGCCACCGGCGCCGATGGCCGCGTGGGAATCACGCTGCGCGACGACACGCGACTCTCGATCGGGCCGCAGACGACGATCGAGATCAGCCGCTTCGTCTACGCGCAGTCCGACAGCCAGTTCGCCTTCGTCCTCAAGGTCGTGCAGGGCGTGGTGGCCTACGTGTCCGGACACATCGCCAAGCTGTCGCCCGACGCCGTGCGACTCGAGACCCCGTCGGCCATCATCGGCGTGCGCGGCACGCGCCTCGTGATTGAGGCCGGCCGGTGACTCGAGGGGCGGCGTGGCTGATCGTGCGTGGCGCGGTGGCAGTGGCCGTGGTCGCGTCCGCGGCGTGCGGACCGCGCCGCGTGTCGACGACTGGAGAGGCAGGCCCGTCCACGGTCGTGCTCCTGGCCGAACCCGACGGTTCGGTGGGCCGCGCCGCCGTTACGAGCACCGCGGGGGCGGGCGTGGTCGATCTGGCCGCCGATCGCGCCGCCACCACGGTGGTGGGCCGGCAGGCACCCTCGCCTGCCGCGACGCTCGATGCGGCCACGATCGACGCGCGGTTCGGTCAGACGCTGGCCGCCCTGCCGAAGGCGCCGGAAGCGTTCACGCTGTATTTCCGGCTGGAATCCGACGAGCTGACCGACGACTCTCGCGCCTTGCTGCCGGGTGTCCTGAAAGCGGTGGCCGGACGGCCGGCGCCCGAAGTGGGCGTCGTGGGGCACACCGACACGACCGGCGATGCAAAGGCCAACTACACGCTGGGCCTCGACCGTGCGAACCGCGTGCGCACGCTCCTCATCGGCGCCGGCGTGGACGCGGCGCTCATCGACACCTCGTCGCTTGGCGAGTCGGACCTCCGCATCCGGACCGCCGACAACGTCCTCGAGCCGCGGAACCGCCGCGTGGAGATTTCGGTTCGCTGAGGAGGCGCGCGTGCCGGCATCCGAACAGCGGCGGCGGCGCGCGATTGGACAGTGGCCGTGGCTCCTGCCCGCCATCCTGTGCGCCGCTGGCGCCGTGGCGCCGCCAGCGCTCCTGCTGCGCCTGAATGATGGCGCCGGGGACCTCCTGCGGCGCGCCGAGCCCTGGTCGCACCCGGATCCGCGGATCGCCATCGTGGACGTGGACGAGCGCAGTCTGGCGGCGCTCGGGCAATGGCCGTGGCGCCGCGACCGTCTGGGCGCGCTGGTCGATCGACTGCGCGAGTCGGGCGCTCGCACGATTGCGCTCGATCTCGTCTTCGGCGAACCCGATCGCACCACCACCGCCGGTGCCGACGGCGGCGTGGACGAGCGCTTTGCCGACACGCTGCGCCGCGGCGGCGTGATCGTGGGCTACGCCTTCACCTTCGGAGCGGCGTCAGCGGGTGAACGTGGCCCCGGGTCGTCAGACCCGCCTGGATGCGCGCTGCAGCCGCTGCCGGTGACGGTGGTCGACCTGACGGGGTCGGACGGGGAGTGGCCGATGTTCACGGCCACGGGCGCGGTTTGTAGCCTGCCCACGTTGACGTCCGCCGCCGGCGCTTCGGGGTTCCTCAATGCCACTCCCGATACGGACGGCATCCTGCGGCGGGTGCCGCTGGCCATTCAGATGGGGAGCCGCGTCTACCCGTCGCTCGCGCTCGCCGCGTCGCGCGTGTTTCTCGGAGCAGGCGCCGGCGAGCTGCGCGCCGTCAACGCCAACACTACCGCGCTGACGATCGGAGACCGGACGGCGCCGCTCGACGGCCGCGCCAATCTGCTGCTGCGCTTTCGCGGCGGCCGGCGCACCTTTCCGTTCGTGTCGGCGGCCGACGTGATGGACGGCCGCACCGCGCCCGACGCCTTCCGCGACAAGCTGGTGTTCGTGGGCGCCACCGCCCTGGGCACCCAGGAGCTGGTGGCAACGCCGCACGACCCGCGCTTCTTCGGCGTCGAAGTGCAGGCCACCGTCGCCGACAACCTGCTGCAGGGCGACTTTTTCTACCGGCCGGCCGCCGCTCCGCTCGTCGAAGCCGTCGTGACGATGGCCGCCGCGGCGCTCGTCGCGTTGACCGCGGTTCGATTCGGCGCTGCCGGAGTCGCCTGTGCCGGGCTGGCGTGCCTTGCCGCGCTCTGGGGCGGCGCCTGGTGGCTGCTCGGGCGCTGGGGGCTCGTGCTGTCGCCGGTACTGCCCTCGGCGAGCACGGTATTCGCGGCCGCCGCCGTCGTGCTCACCTCTTCGGCGCGCGCCGCGCGCAGCGCCTCGGCGGACCTGCAGCGCGCGCGCGCCGATGCCGAGGCCGCGGCGCACGCGCACCACGAATTCCTCACCACGGTGTCGCGCGAGCTGCGGACGCCGCTCTCCGCCATTCAGGGGTACGCGCGCATGATCGCCCGCGGCGCGCTGACCGGTGACGGCAAAGTGCAGGCGCTTGCGGCGGTGGAGCGGCACGCAGCCGCGCAGACGCGCGTCATCGACGATCTGTTCGAGGCATCCCGCGCCGCCTCAGGACGGGTCCGGCTGGTTCGTCAGCCCGTGGACCTGGGTGACATCGTACGGTCGGCGGCCGAAGCCGTGCGCCCCGCGCGCGAGGCCCGGCAGGTCGCGATCGCCATGGACATCGATCCGGACGTCGAACCGGTCAGCGGCGACGCCGAGCGCCTGCGCCTGGTGGTGTGGCACCTGCTGTCGAACGCGGTGAAGTTCACCCCCATCGGCGGGCACATCGACGTGTCGGTGACACAGGCCGGAGACGCCGCGGCGGTCGTCGTCCGCGACACGGGCGTGGGCATTTCACCCGCGGTGCTGCCGCATCTGTTCACCAGGACTGCGCCGGCGGGCGGCGTGCAGGAGACGCGCGGGCTCGGTCTCGGGCTGCCGCTCGTGCGCCAGATCGTGGAGCTGCACGGTGGAACCGTCAGCGGCGAAAGCGACGGTCCCACCCGCGGCGCGACGTTCCGCGTGCGCCTCCCGCTCGACCGCCACGACGAGGTGGCGGCCGACGCGGCGCCGCTGCCGCGGCTCGAGGGGGTGCGGGTGGTCATCGAGGACGAGCGGGCCAGCGAACGAGGCCGCCTGGCGTCGGCCCTCCTGCAGGCGGGCGCCAGCGTCGTGACCGCCGCCTCCGCGCAGGAGGCCCTGACGCTGATGCGCGACGACTCTCGCGACGTGCTCGTGGTGTCGCTCAGCGCCGGTCAGAAGAACGGCTACTGGCTGGCGCGCGAATCGCTGGCGGTGGCGCTCGGCCGGGGCGAGCGCCTGGCCGTCGTGGCCCTCGGCGCCGCTGAACACGCCGAGGATCGGGCGCTCGTGTCAGGCGTCGCGATCGACCGCTACCTCGCCGCGCCCGTCGACGCTGCGCAACTCGTGTCCGCCGTGGCGGAGGTTGCGAAGAACGGTTCGCATCACGCGCACTGACGTGATCTCGTAGAGGCGGACCTCGGAGAGGTCCGCCTACACAGGCGCACCTCTAACGAGGTGCGCCTCTACGTACTTCTTTGCCTTCTTGAACACGTCGACCATCATCGGCGCGGTGAGCTTGCCCGTGTTCGTATTCTGCCGACTGGGGTGATAGCAGCCCACGAGCGTCGGAGCGCCGTCGATGCGCGCGACGGAGCCGTGCGCGAACTGCGGCCGCGGCGTCACGGTGAGCCCCTGCCGCTTCAGGCGCTGCAGCCACGCGTCGAAGGCGATCCTGCCGAGCGCGACGACCACGCGCACGTTCGGCAGCGCGTCGGCCTCGGCGTCGAGGTGATCCTGACAGCGCGCGATCTCCTCCGGTGTCGGCTTGTTCTGCGGGGGCGCGCATCGCACCGCCGCCAGGATGTAGGCGTCACGCAGCTGTAACCCGTCGTCGGCGCGCTGTGAGGTCGGGATGTTCGCGAAGCCCGTCCGATGCAGCGCGCTCATCAGGAAATCGCCCGAGCCGCCCACGCCGTCGCCGGTGAACACGCGTCCGGTCCGGTTGGCGCCGTGCGCCGCGGGCGCGAGCCCGACCAGGAGCAGGCGCGCGGCCGGGTCACCGTAGCCTGGAACGGGCTTGCCCCAGTACACCTCGTCGCGAAACGCGCGTTTGCGTACGCGGGCCACGGTGCGACAGTGCTCCCGCAGGCGCGGACAGCGTTCGCATGAGGTGATCGCATGAGATACATCAGCGAGACGGCGGCTAGTCTCGCGGGAATTCACGCGGACAACCGCGGAATCAGGTTTCATCGGGCCGGGACCGAATAATAGAATAAGAGTCGGTTACTGGCCGGGGGGCATTCATCTCCGAGCTGGTGGTCTCCCCCCACGAGGATTCATGCGAAACACAGCACCAAAAGACGCCAGTGAGCTCGAAGCCCTCGAAACCCGCGAGTGGCTCGAGTCGCTCGACTACGTGCTCAAATCGGGCGGTCCCGTCCGCGTCAGCCGGCTGCTGCGCGAGCTGAGCGACCATGCCCGCCGCAGCGGCGTGAAGACCCCGTTCACCGCCAACACGCCCTACATCAACACGATTTCCGCGGAGGAGCAGCCGCCCTTCCCGGGCAGCCGCGAGATCGAGCGCCGCATCAAGAGCCTGGTGCGCTGGAACGCCCTGGCGATGGTGGTGAAGGCGAACAAGGCCGAAGACGGCATCGGCGGTCACATCTCGACTTATGCCTCGGCCGCAACGCTCTACGAAGTCGGCTTCAATCACTTCTTCAAGGGCAAGGGCGAGGACAACGACGGCGACATCATCTACTTCCAGGGGCACGCGGCGCCGGGCATCTACTCGCGCGCGTTCCTCGAGGGGCGCCTGTCGGCAGAGAAGCTCGAGAACTTCCGCCGCGAGCTGAAACCGGGCGGCGGGCTGTCCTCGTACCCGCACCCGTGGCTGATGCCGGACTTCTGGGAATTTCCCACGGTGAGCATGGGCCTCGGCCCGATCTGCTCGATCTACCAGGCGCGCTTCATGCACTACCTCGAAGACCGCGGCCTGAAGAAGCACTCCAACTCCAAGGTGTGGGCATTCGTCGGCGACGGCGAGACCGACGAGCCAGAGACGCTCGGGGCGATCACGCTCGCGTCCCGCGAAAAGCTCGACAACCTGATCTTCGTCATCAACTGCAACCTGCAGCGGCTCGACGGGCCGGTGCGCGGCAACGGCCAGATCATCCAGGAACTGGAGTCCGCCTTCCGCGGCGCCGGCTGGAACGTCATCAAGTGCATCTGGGGCCGCGAGTGGGATCCGCTGCTCGCGAAGGATCGCGACGGTCTGCTCGTCAAGCGCATGGGCGAAATCGTCGACGGGCAATATCAGAAGTACGCCGTCGAATCGGGCGCCTACGTCCGCGAACACTTCTGGGGCGCGGATCCGCGGCTGCTCGACATGGTCAAGCACCTCTCCGACGACCAGCTGAAGAAGATGACCCTCGGCGGCCACGATCCGATCAAGGTCTACAACGCCTACAAGGCGGCGGTCGAGCACAAGGGCGCGCCGACCGTCATCCTCGCCCGCACCATCAAG
>Ga0207648_10000405_pt1 | contig 47959 bp, 47 predicted proteins | sample KBSMisM32_FD_184310 | JGI IMG/M metagenome (GOLD analysis project Ga0207648, IMG submission 184310) | Miscanthus rhizosphere microbial communities from Kellogg Biological Station, Michigan, USA - KBS Miscanthus M3-2 (SPAdes) (version 2) | ecosystem: Host-associated > Plants > Roots >... | reverse complement strand
ACGAGTCAGAGGACGAAGCGCGCTTGCGCGCGCGGCCGCGAGTCCTGCGCTCCTCAGCGCCTTCAAAGCGCGCCCTGGCCTGCCCACCCGCGCCTTTGCCAGTGGCAGTGGGTTGGCGCAAAGAGAATGCCGACCGCCACAGTCTGAGTGGGTGGCGGGTGCCGCCTGCCGCGGCCCACCCAATCGTCAAGCAAGACGCCACCCACTCCAGCCCCTCGCCATCCCACCCCATCGCGCCCCGCCCCGCGAGTCAATACTCCCAAAACATCCGCTGGATCTCAGCCGCACTGTTCGTCCGCGTCAACGCGAGCGCCGCAAGAATCTTTGCCTTCTGCGGATTCAGGTCGTGGGCCACGACCCAGTCGTACTGGTCGTCGGGCTGCTCGGAGTTGCGGATCACGAAGCCATCGGCAATGCGCGACGAGCGGATCACGTGCACGCCGCCGGCACGCACGCGCTTCAAGGTGTCGACCACGTAATTGGCGACCGAGCCATTGCCCGTCCCCGCGTGGATGATCGCCTTGGCGCCCGCCTTCACCGCCGCGTCGTACAGCTCGGGCGCCATGTTGCCGGAGCCGTAGACGATCTGCACCTCGGGCAGGCTGGTGAGCGTGTCGATGTCGAACTCCGACTGCATCGTGTGGCGCTTGACCGGCGCGCGGAACCAGTAGGCCTTGTTCTCGACCACCATACCCAGCGGCCCCCAGGCGCTGCTGAAGGCGTTGGTCTTGATGTTGGTGCGCTTGGCCGCGTCGCGGCCGGTGAGGATGTCGTCGTTCATCGCGACCAGCACGCCTTTGCCACGCGCACTGGGCGTGCCGGCGAGCACGACGGCGTCGTAGAGGTTGAGCATGCCGTCAGCCGACATCGCCGTGCCCGGGCGCATGGAGCCGACCACCACGATGGGCTTGTCGGTGTGCACGACGAGGTTCAGGAAGAAGGACGTCTCCTCCAGCGTGTCGGTGCCGTGGGTGATGACCACGCCGTCCACACCCGGGTCCTTAACCAGCGCCGAGATGCGCTTGCCGAGCTGAAGCAGCTTCTCGTTGGTGAAGCTCTCGGATGCGATCTGGAAGGCCTGCTCGCCACGCACGTTGGCCACGGCGGTGAGCTCGGGGATGCCGGCGATGAGCTTGTCCACCGGCACCTTGGCCGCCTGGTAGGTGGCACTGTTGGCGCTGGTCGCACCGGCCCCGGCGATGGTGCCGCCGGTGGCGACGATGACGATGTTGGGTTTGCCCGCCGCCGGGGCCGCCCGGGCGGCGGCGGATGCCGGTGCCGGTGCGGTGGCCACCTGCGCGCAGGCGGTATTCAGCGCGACCAGTGCAACGAGCACCGAACGCAGCATGCATGGGATGAATCTGCTCATGAGTTTGTCTCCTGCCAATGAATCGATTTTTCTGCATTCGAATGCTAGGCAGTGCTCGACAGTATGGAACTGATTGTTCGTGTGAGACCCATGAGTTTAAGTCATGGCACGCGGCGGACATGGCTACACTCGCGCCACCATGCGTCTGCGCCACATTGAGGTGTTCCAGGCGGTGATGGAGACGGGCAGCATGAGTGCCGCCGCGCGGCTCATTCACCTGACCCAATCGGCCGTGAGCCGCTCGGTGGCCAATGCCGAGCTGCAGCTGGGCTATCCACTGTTCCATCGCGTGGGCGGCCGCCTCGTGCCCACCACCGAGGCCCTGGCCCTCTTCGAGGAAAGTTCGGCCATCTTCGAGCGCCTCGAATCGCTCAAGCGCACGGCGCATCACCTCAAGAGCGGCGAGCAGGGGCTGCTGCGCATCGCGGCCATCCCCGCGGTGTGCCACAAGCTGCTGCCTGACGCGTTGGCGCGCTTCCACCACACGCACCCGAACGTCACGGTCGAGGTGCACACGGTGCACAAACGGCAGATCGCCTCCGAGCTGCTCACGCGCGCCGTGGACGTGGGCTTCGACTACTACACCATCGCCCATCCCGGCATCCAGGCGCGCTCGCTGGGCAGCGGGCCGCTGTACGCCATGCTGCCCGGGCGGCACGCACGCGCCATCAACGAAGGGCTGTCGCCCAAGTCGCTGGTCCGCTTGCTGTCCAGCCTGCCCGTGGTCGGGCTGACCGACGACGACCCGCTGTACATGGCATTCCTGCGCTTTTGCGAGCACCAGGGGTTCCGGCCCACGGGGCGGCTGCTGGTGCAGACCTCCCAGCTTGCCGAAGAGCTGGTGGCGCGCGAGCTCGGCTGGACGGTGGTGGATTTCCGCACCGCGTCCATGCGCCGCAAGGACGTGGTCGTCACGCCGCTGCAGCCGTACGTGGAATGCGCCATGAACGCCTTCTTCGCCAAGAACCATTCGCCCACCCTGCTGGCGCGGCGCATGGCCGACACCGTCAAGGCGGTGCTCCGCGAAGGCAGCGCGGCGACCTGAACGGCGAGCCCGCGCGCCCGCGATGTGCACATCGACTGCCGCTCGCAAAGAGCGGCGGCGCTCAGAGCTTCTCCGTCTCGCCCGCCTTCGGCTGCCACTTCAGGAAGACCTTCTCCACCCGCCCCACCAGGGTGTCGAGCACCAGCGCGAAGGCGGTGAGCACGAGGATGCCGGCCATCACGGTGTTGATGTCGAAGCTGCCTTCGGCCTGCAGGATGAGGTAGCCCACGCCCTGCGACGAACCGAGGTATTCACCCACCACCGCACCGACGAAGGCCAGCCCCACCGAGGTGTGCAGCGAGCTGAAGACCCAGCTCGTGGCGCTGGGCAGGTAGACGTGGCGCAGCAGCTGCCGCTGGTTGGCGCCCAGCATGCGCGCGTTGGCAAGCACCACCGGGCTCACCTCCTTCACGCCCTGGTAGACGTTGAAGAAGACGATGAAGAACACCAGCGTCACGCCCAATGCCACCTTGCTCGCCACGCCGAGCCCGAACCACACCGCGAAGATGGGTGCGAGGATCACGCGCGGCATGGCGTTGAGCGCCTTGATGTACGGGTCGAAGATGGCCGCGGCCAGGGGGCTCAGCGCGAGCCACAGGCCGCAGGCCAGGCCCAGCACGGTGCCGATGCCGAAGGCGAGCACCGTCTCCAGCAGGGTGACCCCCAGGTGCCGGTAGATGTCGGCGTGGGCGACGAACCAATCCCAGATGCGGCCGAAGATCTTCAGCGGTTCGCCGAAGAAGAAGGCCGCCTGGCGGTCATCGGCGAACAGGAAAGGCGGCACGAGGCCGGGGGCGGTCAGCACGTGCCAGGCGACGAAGACCAGCACGAGCACGGCGAGCTGCCAGGCGACGAGGTTGCCGCGACGCGGCTTGATGAAGCGCCACATGCCGGTCATCCGCGGGGGTCGAGATCGCCGCTCATGCCGCGAGCTGCTGCTGGTAGCCCTTGAGGACTTCCTCGCGCAGCACGTCCCAGATGGCCTGGTGCAGCTCGACGAAGCGCGGCGTGGCGCGCACCTCGGCCACGTCGCGCGGGCGCTCGAGGTCGATGCGGAACTCGCCGATCGGATGCGACGCCGGCCCGGCGGACAACACGACGACGCGATCGCTCATGGCGATCGCTTCATCCAGGTCGTGCGTGATGAACAACACCGCCTTGCGCTTGTCCTGCCAGAGCGCCAGCACCTCGTTCTCCATCAGCTGCCGCGTCTGCACGTCCAGCGCGGAGAAAGGCTCGTCCATGAGGATGATGTCCGGGTCCAGCACCAAGGTCTGCGCCAGGCTCACGCGCTTGCGCATGCCGCCGGACAACTGGTGCGGGTAACGGTCGCCGAAACCACCGAGCCCGACGCGCTTGAGCCAGTCGTCCGCCTGCGCGCGCGCATCGGCCATGCCACGGAACACGAGGCCCGCCATCACGTTCTCCAGCGCCGTGCGCCAGGGCAGCAGGCTCTCGGCCTGGAACATGTAGCCGGCGCGTGCGTTGATGCCCGCGAGCGGCTGGCCGAACACCCGCACCTGGCCGCTGCTGGGCATGAGCAGGCCGGCGGCCATGTTGAGCAGCGTGCTCTTGCCGCAGCCGGTCGGGCCGACCACCGAGACGAACTCGCCCGCGCCGACGGTGAGCGAGACGTCGCGCACGGCGGTGTAGCGCTGCGACGCGTCGTCGCGCGACACGAAGGTGCAGCTCACGCCGTCCAGCGTCAGCGCCGGCGCGGACGTTTCCGCCGTCATGCCTTCGGGTACTTCTGGTTCGTCCGTTTCACGAAGTCGTTGGTCCAGGCGGCGGCGAGGTCGAACTTCAGGCCCTTGAGCGAATCGTCGATGCTCTGCAGGGCCCGCAGCGCGGTGGCCGCGCCCGCCTCGGGGATGAGCCCGTCCGGCGACAGAGCGCCCTTGCTCGCGAGGAAGGCATCGATGTAGACCGCCCGGTCGCCCAGCAGGTAGCTGTCGGGCACGGCCTTGATGATGTCGGCCGGGCCCGCGGCCTGGATCCACTTGTCCGCACGCACGATGGCGTTGGCGATCGCCTGCGTGGTGGCGGGGTTCTTGTCGATGAAGGACTGCGGCGCATACATGCAGCCCGCGGGCATCGGCCCGCCGAAGACGCGGTCGGCCTCGGCCACGATGCGGGTGTCGGAAATGATCTTCAGGTCGCCGCTGCGCTGCAGCAGGGTGATGACGGGGTCGAGGTTGCTGATGGCGTCGATCTGCCCGGCGCGCATCGCAGCCACCGCGCCGCTGGCCGCGCCCACGCCAATGATGGACACGTCGCTCGGCTTCAGGCCCGCCTTGGCGAGCACGAAGTTGGCCATGACGTTGGTGGACGAGCCCGGCGCCGTCACGCCGATCTTCTTGCCCTTCAAGTCGGCCACCGACTTGAAGTTGGGCAGGGTCTTCGGGTTGATGCCCAGCACCACCTGCGGCGCGCGGCCTTGCAGCACGAAGGCCCGCAGCTTCTGGCCCTTGGCCTGCATGTTCAGCGTGTGCTCGAAGGCGCCCGACACCACGTCGGCGCTGCCGCCCACCACGGCCTGCAGTGCGCGAGAACCGCCCGCGAAGTCGGCGATGGTGACGTCCAGGCCCTCGGCCTTGAAGTAGCCCAGGCTCTCGGCGATGGTCAGGGGCAGGTAGTACAGCAGGTTCTTGCCGCCCACGGCGATCGTGAGCTTGGGCTTTTCCAGCGCCTGGGCACGAACCAGTGCAGGAGCGGCCAGCACGGCCGTTGCACCGAAGACAAAACCGCGTCTTTGCATGGGACAACTCCGATCCATGAGGGCTGCCGACTTTACACGGCTGGGCCAAAGCCGGCCGGGCGATGCCGGACACAGAACGCACACCGCACGGCAGCCGCCCGGAACCATGCGGCCTGCGCGGGCTCTGTCATGCGGACACACCCCTGCCGCGCAAGCGGTCGTGCCGCTGAACCCACCCCTACAATCCCCGCCGATGAAGACCCTTCACGTGCTGGCGGCGGCGCTTCTCGCTGCGCCGCTTCTTGCCGCGCCGATCACCGCCTCGGCGGCGACCGAAGCGCCCGCGCCGGCCGAAGCCGCCAGCGCCCCCGTCGTCTCGCTGTCGGCGCGCAAGGTCTACGAGCAGGCCCGCTCGCAGCTGCTGCAGATCCGCACCGTCCTCAAGGGCCGCGCCAGCCAGACCTCGGTGGGTTCGGGCTTCATCGTGTCCCGCGAAGGGCACATCATCACCAACTTCCACGTGGTGAGCGAGGTGGCGCTGGAGCCCGCGAACCATGACCTCGTCTACGTCACCGCCGACGGCCGGGAAGCCAAGCTCGACATCCTGATGATCGACGTGCTGCACGACCTGGCGCTCGTGAAGCCCGCCGCGCCGGCGCCGGCCGCGTCTTCCAAGGACGCAGCAAAAGAAGCGCCGAAGGACCCGGCCAAGGACACGCCGGCCTGGGACGCCCTCACCTTCCGCCCCGCCAAGCAGGTGCTCGCGCAAGGCGAGCGCATGTACTCGCTGGGCAACCCGCTGGACGTGGGCTTCGCGGTGATCGAGGGCAACTACAACGGCCTGGTCGAGCGCAGCTTCTACCCGCAGATCTTCTTCTCTGGCGCCTTGAGCGCCGGCATGAGCGGCGGCCCCGCGCTGGACCAGGAAGGCCGCGTCATCGGCGTCAACGTGGCGCGCCGCGTGGACGGCGAACAGGTGAGCTTCCTCGTGCCGGCCAGCTTCGCGGCGGCCTTGCTGGAGCGTGGCCGCAATGCGCCGCCGATGAAGGGCGCGGCGCATGCCGAGATGACCCGCCAGCTGCTCGATCACCAGCAGTCGCTCACCGACCGCTTCATCGAGCAAGGCTGGAAGAGCGCCACCCACCCGCGCTACAAGGTGCCCGTGCCGCCCGACCGCTTCATGCGCTGCTGGGGCGCGAGCCACCAGTCGCGGACCGGCGGGCTCGACTATGAAGATTCGCAGTGCGTGATGGACACGCGCATCTTCGTGGGCCAGTACACCACCGGCGCGATCAGCCTGCGCCACCAGAGCTACGACGGCAGCAAGCTCGGCACGATGCGCTTCGCCGCGCGCCATGCGGCGAGCTTTCGCAACGAAAACTTCCGGCGACTCTCCGGCGAGCACATGACCAAGCCGCAGTGCCATGAGAACTTCATCACCAACGACAAGCTGCCCATGCGCGCGGTGGTGTGCATGCGGGCCTACAAGAAGCTGCCGCAGCTGTACGACGTGGCGGTGCTCGTCGCCACGCTGGACCAGAACCAGGCCGGCGTGCAGGGCCGCTTCGACGCGCAGGGCGTGAGCTTCGCCAACGCGATGAAGCTCACTCAACACTACCTGGACGCCTACGGGCTCTTGAAGCAATGAGCAGCGTACCGACGATTGCCCTGCTCGAGGTCCTCGACCGGGACGACCACGTCAAGCACTACCTGCCGGTCAGTGCCTGGCCGATCAGCGCGGGCCGTGCGCTGGACAACGACATCGTGCTCGACGACGCGTACATCGCGGCGCACCACTTCCGCATCGACGCCGACGAGAGCGGCGTCTACGTGCAGGTCGGCGAGACCCTTAACGGCCTGCGCGCTGGCGGCCGCCAGCTCAAGAGCGGCGAGCGTGCCGTCGTGGGCGACGTGCCGCTGCGGCTGGAGGTCGGCGATTCGCACCTGTGCCTGCGGCTGGCCCACCACCCCTTGCCGCCGGAGCAGCCACTGCGCAAGCCGCGCAGCTTCTGGCACGCAGCCGGGCCGTCGATTGCCGCGGGGCTGGCGGTCATCGCGGTGCTGCTGTTCACCACGTGGCTGGACGCCGACCCCGACGACGTGACGCGCGCGCTCGGCGGCGTGATGGTGACCATGCTCGTCGCCGCAGCCGTCTGGTGCGCCGGCTGGTCGCTGGTGTCCAAGATCTTCACGCGGCGCAGCCACTTCTGGTGGCACGTGCGGGTGATGTTGATCGGCGTGCTCACGGTGGACCTCGTCACCGCCGCGCTGCACCTCATCGCCTTCTCGTTCTCGCTGCCCGTCGCGAGCGATTTCACCTTCGTCTTCACCTACGCCATCATCGCGGCGATGCTGTACTTCCACGTGCTCGGCGTGGAGCCGCGCCGTCCCGGGCGCATGCGCGTGGCGGCGGTGAGCATGTTCGTCGTGGGCACGGCGCTCTCGTTCTGGTTCAACCAGCAGAACCGCGACCAGATCGGCGAAGAGCTCTACATGAGCCACCTCTTCCCGCCGGCGCTGCGCGTGGCCAAGCCGCAGGACACGGCCACCTTCGTGAAGGGCCTGTCCGCGCTCAAGCCCACGCTCGACGACAAGGCCCGCAAGCGCGATTCCGGCGACGACGGCGTGGGCGATGAGGACTGAGACGGCCTCCCGCCGCACGGTGCTCGTCACCGGCGGCTCGCGCGGCATCGGCGCGGCGGTGGCGCTGCGCTGCGCCGAAGGCGGTGATGCCGTGGCGGTGAACTACGCGCGCGATGCGGCGGCGGCCAACGCGCTGGTCGAGCGCATCGAGGCCGCGGGCGGACAGGCGCTGGCCGTGCAGGCCGACGTGTCGGATGAAGCGCAGGTGGTCGCGATGTTCGAGCGCATCGACGCCGAGCTGCCGCCGCTGCGCGCGCTGGTCAACAACGCCGGCATCGTCGACGTGGCAGCCCGGCTGGACGAGATGAGCGCGCAGCGCATGCGCCGCATCTTCGAGGTCAACGTGATCGGCAGTTTCGTGTGCGCCCGCGAGGTGGTGAAGCGGCTGTCCACGCGCCATGGCGGCGCGGGCGGTGCCATCGTCAATCTGTCATCGGCAGCGGCGAGACTCGGCTCGCCCAACATCTACATCGACTACGCCGCGAGCAAGGGCGCGATCGACACCTTCACGCTCGGCCTGGCGCGCGAACTCGCCGCCGAGGGCGTGCGGGTGAATGCCGTGCGGCCGGGGATCATCGAGACCGAGATCCACGAGACCAGCGGCCATGGCGAGCGGATGCGCTCGCAGGCAAGCCAATTGCCGATGCAACGGGTGGGCACGGCCGACGAAGTGGCGCAAGCCGTCGTGTGGCTCTTGTCCGATGCTGCCAGCTACACGACGGGCGCATTGCTCGACGTCGCCGGCGGCCGGTAGTGGACGCAGCGGCGACGAGGACAGCGATGGCGAAAGAGATGATGAGAGACGTGATGAGCACGCGCGAAGAAGCGAGGGCGGCAGTCCTGACCGACCGCCCGCAGACCCTGTCGGAAGAAATCGCCAATGCGGTCAGCCACGGCATCGGCTTTCTGCTCGCGGTCGCATCGCTGCCCATCCTCGTGGTGTTCTCGGCGCGCGACGGGCACCCGGTGGACGTGGTGTCCACGGTCGTGTTCTCGGTGACGATGATGCTCCTGTACCTCGTCTCCACGCTCTATCACGCGGTGCCGTCCGGGCGCTTCAAGCACTGGCTCAACCGCATGGACCATGCGGCGATCTTCCTCTTCATCGCGGGCAGCTACACGCCCTTCGTGCTGGGCGTGCTGCACGGCACCTGGGGCTGGACGCTGTTCGGCGTGGTATGGGGCATCGCACTCGTGGGCATGACGCTCAAGCTGCTCAACCGCCTGTCGCACCCGCTGCTGTCCACCGGCTTGTACGTGGCGATGGGCTGGGTGGCGATCTTCGCGGCGGGGCCGCTGGTGCAGCGCATGGCGGTGGCCGGCATGGCCTGGCTCGTGGCGGGCGGCGTGGCCTACACCCTCGGCGCGGTCGTCTTCATCTTCGATTCGCGCTTTCGCTTCGCGCACTTCACCTGGCACCTCTTCGTGCTGGCGGGCAGCACCTGCCACTTCTTTGCGGCGCTCTGGTACGCGCACTGAAGCGTGCGGCGCGCGGACGACCCGCCCATTCGCAGCAGCCGCCACGACCAGCCCCGGTGACCGCGAACGAGCGGGCGGGCCCGTCCGCGAATCGTGGGGCTGCGTGCATCACCGTGGCTTGCCGCTGTCGCCGTCCATGGGGCTTGCCGGCGCAGTTGCTCTGTCCTTCTCCTGGGCAGCCTTCATGAAGGATTCCGCGGCCTCCAGGCCGTGACCGAGTTCCACCTTCTGCAGCACTCTCTGCTTGTCGATGGTCCACTCCTTGAACGCCGCATCGGGTGCCGCCGTGCGGCGCATCTCCGCAAGGATGTCGCCGCGGGTCACGCCGGTTTCGAGGCGGCTGCGCCACTGCTGGGCCCATTCGGACATGGGCTTGTCGCGCGTGTTCTGCGCCTGCGATGCGAGTGCCTGGTGGGCGTCGTCGGCCCGGCCGGCATAGGCGGAAGCCAGCACCGCCGACTTCGCGAGCGCGTCGACGTCGTGCACCGCCTGCGAGGCTGACACGACGCCCGCCAACGCCTCGTCGTTCGGCACGTCCGTGGCCGTCACCTCTGCCATGAAAGAGGCAAAAGCCGCCTGTGGCGACCGGGGGTCCAAGCCTCGCGCGCGCTGGAGATGGCGCTGCGCAGCCTGGATGCGGGTGCGCCTGGCATCACCTTCGGCGGCCGCGGCCAATCGCAGGTTGGCCATGCCCGCCAGGTATTGGGCCTCGAAGTTGGCCTCGTCCTCTCGCAGCAAGGCGTCGAGCCGAGGCAGGGCATCCTGCGGATTGCCCCAGTCGATCTGCGCCCGGCTGAGGGTGAGGCGGCCCAGCTTGTCGTCGGGGAAGCGCGTGGCCAGGTCGGCGACCTTCTTCAGCAGCGACTCGCCGGCCTTGCGGCTCGGGCAGGATTTCAAGGCGGCGTCCGCCAGCACGAACTCGCCGGCCGGACGCGTCAGGCTGCGGAAGCTCACCCGCGCGCTGGGCAGCGTTGGGGGCGCCACACGCAGGACCTCCGTCCCCTTGCGCCCATAGCGCCACAGCACCGTGCCGAGGTCGGCGACCTTCATGTCGAAGGCTCGCTCGAAGGCCGGTATCGGCGCAGTGCCGGCGCCGACGAGCGCGAGATAGCGGCTCAAGCGCCGGCGCCTGTCGTCCGACGACAGCATGTAATTCGTCATCAGCCAGGACCGGGCCTCGAACTCGAGGCGCACGCCGGCGTCACCGGCGTAGTTGCGGGCGTTGGAGAGCTTCTCCTGCAGGACGTCTTCGTATTCCAGGCTGTACCTGCGGCCCTGGTCGAGGAATCTCAGGTAGCCGGCGACGGATGGCGGCACCCGGCCCACCACCATCTGCTGCTGCGAGAACCGCACGCTGGAGAAGTACAGCGCGAAGCCGTCGATGAAGAACGCCGGGCTGCGGATGTCCGTGTGGCGATAGAGGAAGTGACGCGCATACGCCTCGAAGACGTAGGACAGCGTGTCGTTCAAGGGGGCTTTCTCGAGCTGCTGGTCGCCCAGGCTGGGGATGTGATCCAGCTGCACTCCGAAGCCCTGCACGCCGCGCGCGCAGCTGCTGTAGAGGCCGACCGCGTCTGTGGGACCGCCGTCGTCGAGGGCGCGCAGGTCCGAGACCCGGCTGTGGAAGTACAGCGTCAGCTTGGATGCCTGCGGCTCGGCCTGGCCGCTGGGCTGCGTGTAGATGCGCAGCAGATGGTCCAGCTTTTCCAGGTTGTCCAGCAGCTCGGAGACTTCTTCCTGCTTGGTGTCCGAGTAGACGATGAAATGCTGGCTCTCGGCCCGGAACCAGTTGGAGACCTCGGTCTTCTTGCCGGCCACGACCACCTGATCCAGGTTCAGCGTGCCGGCTTGCTGGGCGAAGGCGGAGCCGGCCAGCAGCAGGCCGAGGGCGGCGACAAGCGGACGGGTCCAGGATCGGTTTCGCATGGGGGTCTTTCTCGACATTCGGGTTGTGGCTGGGACGCTGTGGACGAATTCGGCGCGAGCGGGCTGTGGGACTCGTCTACAGCTTGCAAGTGTGCCCGTCGGCAAGCTGCCACGCCTCAGCAATGCGACTGGGCAGCCCCGATGACGATGAGCCAGCTTCGGCGGCGACGGATGACGATGGCGCTGCCAAGGCTGACCGAGATTGAACCGCGGTGGCGAGGCCCATCGTGCGTTTGAAATGACAGCGCCGTGTACGCGGCATGAAGGCGGCCCGCCTCAGCGCCGCTCGACGATCAGGGGCACGAGGCTGAGCGCGTCGCGCACGCGCCTGGCGACGTCTTGCGCCTGGTCGCGGCTCGCGTAGGGCCCCGCCTGGAGACGGTATGTGCCGGGTTCGCTGAAGACGGCCAGCAAAGGTGCGAGCCAGTCGAGGTCCGCGACCACGCGCCGATGGAACCCTTCGGCGCCGTCGCGCTGACGGAAGACGCCGAGTTGCACCCAGAAGCCGGGTGCGGGGCGGGTGATGGTGCTGGTGGCGCTGGCCGCGTTGGTGGTGCCGACGGCGTTGACCGCGGTGACGATGGGATCGGCGGGTGGCGGATCGGCGCTGGGCGGGGGGGAGCCCGCAGCAGCGATGGTGGTGGGAGCGGCAGTGGATGTTGCCGAGGTCGATGCCGGGATCGGTATTGAAGGCGCACCTGGTGTTGGAGCGGGAACCGGCACTGTCGTTGCGGTCATGGGCGCCGTGGACGCCGCTGCGGACATCGCGGCGGGACCTGGCGCCGACGACATCGGCGCGGCAACCACCGGTGGACCCGCGCTCGGCTCCTGCTCCGTCGCAACCCCCGACCTCGCAGCACCGACTGTTTGACGTCGACCACCGGACTCGCGCGCAGCCACCGCCATCGCCGCACCCTCCGGCACGTTGCCATCACGCCGCCAGCTGCCCGCCCGGATCTCCTCGAAGGTGATGCGCGACAGCTCCACCGGCGCCACGCCCTTGAGCACACCGAGCTTGAGCGCCGCGGTGTAGCTGAGGTCGATGATGCGGCCCGAGTGGAACGGCCCGCGGTCGTTGATGCGCACCACCACCTCGCGATCGTTGGCGGGGTTGCGCACGCGCACGTAGCTCGGGATGGGCAACGTCGGATGCGCTGCCGTCATCGCATACATGTTGTAGATCTCGCCGCTGGCAGTGCGCCGTCCGTGAAACTTCTTGCCGTACCACGAGGCGAGCCCGCGCTCGTTGAAGGGCCGGTCTTCGGTGATGGGCCGATAGTCGCGGCCTTGCACTTCGTAGGGCTTGTTGGGGCCACCCGTGCGGATGGGTTCGATCTTCGGCTCGGCGTCGGGGACGTTCGAGAGGTCGGCAGGTGGGATCGCTTCCGGACCGTCACGATCGCCGCTTGGCGCAGGCCCCGGACGCACCGGCACGCCCGCCGCCCCGCCGGCCCGCGGCGGCGCCGATCCGCAACCGGTGAGCACGGCGGCCACAGCCACCAGGAGCACGGCGCAAGCCGCGCGAATCGACAGGGTCATGCGCGGTGCGGTGGGCATGGACGCCCGCCAGCGCTGTTGAGTTCGCGAATGATAAGCACAACGGCGGTCCGCTGTAGCTGCAGCGTTTCCAGGGGTAGCGACCACCCTCGACGAGCGCTCACGGCGCGTCACTTCTCGGTAATAAAATGGACAGATTGCCCACATGCGTGGGACAACTTGCCCCAAATAATGCACAAAAATTGATGGATTGATGGCTCGCCAATTGCTTATATTGGTGTGCGCGCTGGAAGACCGATGGTTTTATCCATCCCATCGCACCAGTATTGTGGACAAAATTGACCATATTGCTGACAAGACATTTTTACAAAACACAACCGAGCGGAGCTTTCAAGATGACGTCATTTCCTCGCCGCACGCTGAAGCGGCACCTGATTGCGTTGGCCTGCCAAGCCAGCCTGAGTGCCATCGCCCACGCCCAAGCGAGCAACTCCGCCGAAGAGTCGGCGGGATTGCCCAGGGTCGTGGTCACCGGCAGTCAAATCCGGCGCATCGACGCCGAGGGCGCCTTGCCGGTGCAGGTGATCACCGCAGAGGAGATCCGCAACAGCGGCAAGACGACGGTCACCGAAGTGCTGCAGTCGCTGTCGGCCAACGGCGCCAACGGCATGACCGATTCCGCTTCTTTCGGAAGCTTCGCTTACGGTGCCGCGGGCGTCTCGTTGAGGTCGCTGGGTCCGACGGCAACGCTGGTGCTCGTCAACGGCCGGCGCATCGCGCCGTACAGCGTGCCCGACAGCAACAGCGGCCGGACCAGCTTCGTCAACGTCGACGCGATACCGCTGTCGGCTGTGGCGCGTGTGGAGGTGCTCAAGGATGGAGCTTCCGCCATCTACGGCTCCGACGCGATGGCCGGCGTGATCAACATCATCCTCCGCACCGACTACAACGGTGCCGAGATCGACACCAATGCCACCACCAACCGCCACGGCCGCTTCGGTGAGAAGTGGGCGGGCCTGACCTTCGGCAAAGGCAATCTCCATGACAAGGGCTGGAGCTGGCTGACTTCCATCGAGCTATACCAGCGTGACCAGGTGATGCTGCGCGACGTGAAGAACGACGTCATCGATTCTCGCAACGCCAACAGCAACCTCTACTTCACAGGCCAGCCCTACACGAGTCGCTTCACTCCGACGCCGAACTACTACGGCAGAGTCTTCATCGATCCGGACACCGGCGCGGCATTCTCACCAACTGCCTCCGGCGTGCGTTCAGCGGGTTGCCCGGCCGGCAACAACTGGGCCTTCAACGGCAACTTCAAGCCGCCGTTGAATTTGTGCGGGTTCTCATATTGGGACGTGGCGCAGTACGTCACGCCGCGTGACCGGGCGGCGATCTTCTCGAGCGGCCAATTGGCGGCGGGCGGACTGACGCTGTTCGGTGAAGCCTCGCTGGTGCACGCAACGAACAAGCAACGCGACTGGGCGACTCCGTACGGCACCGGTCTTGGAGCCACCCCGAATGCGCGGGACGGCGGCGTGTCGTACCTGCCCCAGTTCCTTCCCGCAGGACATCCGAACAATCCGTTCCCTGACCAGCCGGCAGGCATCAACTACCTGTTCACCGACGTCGGTAACCAGGGCACCGATGTCAGCAACACTTCGGGCCGGCTTCTGGGCGGCGTACGCGGGATGTGGCGCGAATTCGACTGGGAGACGGCGGTGATGTACACCCGCGACGAGGCCCGCATCGACTACCTGAACCGCATCAGCCTGCCGGCACTGCGCGACGCCGTGCTGTCCGGCGGCTACGACTTCAACAACCCGACAGCCGGTCGCATCACCGCAAAGGACCTGCGGATCAATCCGACTGACAGGGGCTATTCCGACTTCCTCCAGGCCGACGCGAAGATCACCGGCACTTTGATGCGGCTGCCCGCGGGCGAGCTCGGCGTCGCCAGCGGCGTCGAGCTCCGTGAGGAGCGCCGCAAATACACGCCTGATCCGCGTCTATACGATGGCGAGGTGCATCTGCAGGTGGCGGGCCGCAGCTCCGGCGAACGGCAGGTGGCCTCGGCCTTCACCGAGTTCGACGTACCGGTCACCAAGACGCTGCGCGCGCAGCTGGCCGCCCGCGCCGATCACTACTCAGACTACGGGAGTTCGCTCACTCCCAAGCTGGCCATGGCCTGGAGCCCGGTGCGTGAGGTCAAGGTCCGTGGTAGCGCGTCCACGGGTTTCCGCGCACCCTCTCTCGTCGAATCCGCCAAGAGCGACTTCCCCTCGTTCAACAGTGTGGGGTTCGACTCCAAGCGTTGCGGCATCTACGGTGTGGACTGCGACGGTTATCCCGTCAGCGGCCTCGTTCGAGCCAATCCGAACCTGCAGCCGGAGAAGTCGCGCTCGTTCACGCTTGGCTTGGTGCTCGAGCCGGGAGCCGGCGCCATGCTGGCTGTTGACTACTGGAAGATCGACCGCCGCAACGAGATCGTCAGCCTGGGCTTCGACCAGATCCTGGACCACGAAGACAGCTCCGACCCCATGTACGCCGGTCGTGTCAAGCGCCTCCCTGACGACACCGCGAGCGTCCCCGGCACCACCATCCCCGGGCGTATCACCACCGTGGAACAGCAGTTCGTCAACATGGGCCGTACGCAGGTCAGCGGCGTGGACATCGATCTGCGCAAAGACCTCGTGTTCAGCGGCCTTGGCCGCCTGCGCACCCAGGCCGTCTTCACCTACCTGGACAGCAACCGCGCACAGCCCACCGCCGGCGCCGAGTGGATCGTCTACACCGGCTACCTGAACAACCCGCGTGTTCGCGGCAGCCTCACCGCCGAGTGGATCACCAATGGCTGGAATGCCGGGGCCACGCTGAACTACCTGTCGGGCATGCGTTCCTACTACAGTGGAGACAACTGCAGCATGGGCCAGTACCTCGGCGTGTGCAACGTCTCCGAGTACAAGACGCTCGACCTGTTCGGCGGGTGGCGCATCAACAGCAAGGCGCGCATCTACGGCTCGCTGCGCAACGCGCTGAACACGCGCATGCCTTTCACACCGACCGAGTCGCTGGGCAATCGCTACTGGTACTCGGCTGCCGGACCCCTGTTGCGTCTGGGCGGCCAGTACACCTTCTGAACGCGACCATGCCGGTGTCAGTCGTCCAATGCGGGTAAAACTCCGCGGATGAACACTTTCGACTTCGAATCCTTGCTGCGGTACCTGCTGCGGCGTCTCGTGCGCATCGCCATTGGCGCCGGCGTGACCTACCAGTCCTTCACCAAGCTCCTGCGCGAGGTCTACCACGAGGTGGGCAGCAGCTACGAACCGGTGAAGGGCAAGCCCAACTCCGACAGCCGTGTCAGCCTGCTCACCGGCCTGCCGCGGCGCGAGGTGCGGGCGCTGCGTGAGCGTGGCTCCGAACCGCACGTTCCGCAGCCCAGCATCGAGCGACTGGTCATCGACGCCTGGACGTCGCGGCTGGATCTGATCGACGCTGAAGGCAACATGCTTCCGCTTCCGCGAACCGTGCGGCAAGGCGGCGACGTGTCGTTCGAGGCGCTGGTCGAACAGTTCAACACCGACATCCGCGCCCGCGCATTGCTCGACGAGTGGCTGCGCAAGGGCTTCGTCGTCATCGACGAACAGGACCGCGTGGTGCTGGCGCAGCAGCAGCGCCGAACCGGGGGCGCGGTTGAAGGCGCCGGCGGCGCCGGCCTGCTGGTCACGGAGCTGTGTGCCGACCTGCTCGATGGCTTCGAGCGTGTTTACCAGCAAGGACGACCGATGCCGGGTTTCGCCTATCAGGTGATCTACGGACACGGGTTGACGGAAGAATCAGCGCAGCTGATCTGCGCCACCATGCAGCGCGAGGGCACGCTGATGTCCAACCGCATCAACCGACTGATCGTCGAGCGCGAGACCCTCGACGCGCGCCGGGGCGACGCACGCATGCGCGTCAGCGCCGGCTTCGTGGCCTATCGCACGGACGGTGTCGACGAACCTGGCCTTCTTGCTCCTGGCTTGCGCAGGGCACCGCCTGCCGCCTCCCCTCCATGAACACCCTTGCGCCTTCTTCCGGCCGTCGCCTGACACGGCCGCTGATCATGACTGCCCTGCTGCTGGCCAGCACGACCTGCCTGCAGGCGCAGACCATGCGCCTGCGCTTGGGCGCCGATCCCGAGACGCTGTACAACGTGCAGAGCATCTCTTCCACCGTCGACAGCGTACTGGGCACTTACTTGCTTGAGCGCCTGGTCTACCTGGACGACAAGGGCCAGCCCCAGCCGTGGCTGGCCGAGTCATGGCAGGTCAGCGCCGACGGCAAGACCGTCACATTCACCCTGCGCCAGGGGGTGAAATTCCACGATGGCTCCGACTTCGACGCGGCGGCGGTGAAGTTCCATTTCGACAGCATCCTCGACCCGAAGAACGCCTCGCCCGTGCTGCCTTCGCTCGGGCCGCTGGTCAGTGTGGAGGCACCCGACGCGCGTACTGTCAGACTGAAATTCTCCAAGCCCTACGGCCCGCTGTTCAACACCTTGTCGCTTGGGTTCATGGGCATCAACTCGCCCACCGCAGTGAAGAAGGCTGGGCGCGCGTACGGCCGCCGGCCGGTGGGCACCGGTGCCTACAAGCTTGCGCGCTGGACGCAAGGCACGGAAATCCGCCTCGAACGCTTCGACGGCTGGCGGGCGGTCCGTGCTGACCTGCACCAGCGCGGCCAGCCGTTGCCGGCCGAGGTCTTGCTGCGTGTGATCCGCGAGGACTCGGTGGCTTCGGCCGCGCTCGAAACCGGAGAGCTGACCAGCGCGCAACTGCTGCCCGACGCCGTTCCGCGCTTCGAACGCGACCCACACTTCCAGGTATTCAAGAACAGCGACGTGAGGACCTTGTCGTTCATCGACATGAACCAGAACCGGCCGCCGTTCGACGAAGTCGGGTTCCGCCGCGCCGTCAGCCTGGCCATCGACCGCCAAGCCGTGACGCGCGGCGCGTTCAACGGATACGCCACCCCCATGACGGTGCCGCTGGCTCCTGGCATCCCCGGCCATGACGCGGCCCTGGCAGCGAAGGGCGAACTGGGCTATGCGCCCGACAAGGCGCGCGCGCTGCTGGCCGCGGCAGGGTGGAAGCCCAATGCCGCCGGCTTGCTCGAACGCAAAGGACAGGTTGCGCGTTTCGTGCTGCGCGGCGTGTCTGGCTCCGACGCGGTGGATCGCGCGCTGGCGGTGGTGCAGAGCAACCTCAAGGCCGTGGGCATCGACGTGCGGCTGGAGACCAGCGACTGGGGGGCCTTCTACCCATCGCTGGCCAAGGGCGACTGGGACATGGCGATGATGGGCTGGACCTGGCCTGACGGGAGCGTGATGAGCTCGCTGTGGCGATCGCCCGGACATCGCAAGCACCTGAAGCCCTTCCCGCCGCTGGACGCGACCTTCGATCGCTGCGGCACCACGCTGGACCCGAAGGCGCGCAACCAGTGCCTGGCTGAAGCGCAGCGCCTGATGGTCGAACAGGTCACCGTGATCCCCATGTACAGCCCATGGGCCATCTATGCCGTGCAGGCCGGCGTGCAGGACTTCCACATCGACGGCAGCGGCTACCTCGTGCCGGGCGACGTGCGCCTGCCCAAGTGACGGCGGCTTCGCAATGATTGCCTACCTGCTGCGCCGTCTGGCCGCCACCGTGCCGGTGGTGCTGGGCATCCTGCTGGCCACCTTCGCGATCCAGGCCGCGATTCCCACCGATGCGGTCAGCGCCATGTTCCAGGGCCAGCTCAGCGACAACGAAGCCGCCGAGGCTGCGGCCATGCTCCGCGAGCGCTACAAGCTCGACCGGCCCTGGCCCGAGCGCTTCGCCCACTATGTCCACCAACTGGCCCACGGCGACCTGGGTGAGTCGGTGCGCACGCGCGAGCCGGTAGCCGACGAAATCGGCTGGCGCTACCTGAACACCCTCAAGCTCACCGCCGCGGCCCTGGTGGTGGCCGTGCTGCTGGGCTTGGGCCTCGGGTTGCTGGCAGCCTGGCGCCGCGGAAGCTGGCTCGACTTGGCGGCCACGTCGCTGAGCCTGGCTGGCGCCTCGATACCCGGATTCGTGGCAGGCTTGCTGATGGTGCTGGTGTTCGCCGTTTGGCTGCGCTGGGTGCCGGTGCTGGCCGACGGTTGGCGTTCATTGATCCTGCCGGCGTTGACGCTCGGGCTGATCGAGGCCGCTCCGCTGGCCCGGGTGGCGCGATCAGCCATGATCGAGGTACTCGGCAGCGACTTCATCCGAGCCGCACGCGCCAAGGGCATGACCGAATGGGCGCTGCTCACCCGCCACGCCCTGCCCAACGCTCTGCTGGCTGTGGTCACGCTGGTCGGCTTGCAGGTCGGCAGCCTGCTCGGCGGCGCCTTCATTATCGAAGTGGTGTTCGGCTGGCCCGGAATCGGCGAACTCGCGGTGCAGGCCATCCAGTGGCGTGACTTCACGATCACGCAGGCCGTGATCCTGATCGGTGCGCTGACCTACGTCGCTGTCAACCTCGTCGTCGACCTGATGTATGCGCTGATCGATCCACGCATCGAACTGGGGGCCGCATGAAGCCGATCTCACCCTGGCAGGCGCTCCTGCGGCACCGCTCCGCCCAGGTCGGCGGCACCTTGCTGGCGCTGATCATGTTGGCCGCACTGGCCGCCCCGGCGATGAGTGCCTGGGATCCGATCGCCGTCGACACCGCCCATCGCCTGCTGCCGCCCGGCACCGAGCACTGGCTGGGAACCGACGAACTGGGCCGTGACGTATTCAGCCGAATCGTGCACGGCGCCCGCTGGTTCGTGGGCATCGGCCTGGCGACGCTGGCGGCCAGCGCCGTGCCAGGCATCGTCCTGGGTCTGGCCGCCGGCATCGGACCACGCTGGCTGAACCTGCTCATCTCAGGCATCGCCGACGTGCTGCTGTCATTCCCGTATGTGCTGCTGATGCTGGCGGTGGTGGCCATCCTCGGCCCCAGCCTTGGCACCGCCATCATCGCCGTCGGGATCGGTGGCGTACCGGGCTACATCCGCCTGGTGCGCGGCGAGGTGCTGGCGCTGCGCCAGGCCGAATTCGTCGAAGCGCTCCAGGCACTGGGCGCGAGTCGCTGGCAGATCGCACGGCGCGCACTCCTGCCCAACATCGCGTCGCCACTGGTGGTCTATGCCAGTTTTGTCACGCCGCTGTCGGTGCTGGCTGCCGCTGCACTGAGCTTCCTCGGACTTGGTGTGCAGCCGCCTGCGCCGGAGTGGGGTGCCATGCTCGTCAACGCCCGCAACCTGCTCCTCACCGCGTGGTGGGCAACCGCGGCGCCGGGATTCGCGATCTTCCTCGCCATCTTCTCCACCAACCTGCTCGGCAATGCATTGCGCGATGTGCTCGATCCGCGCAGCCGTTGGGCTGCAACATGACCGCGCCCGTGCTCGAGGTACGCAACCTGCGCACATGGTTCGACCAGCCGGATGGCAGGGCGGTGCGCGCGGTCGATGGCGTGGATCTGAAACTGCACGCTGGCGAAGTGCTGGCGCTGGTCGGTGAGTCGGGCAGCGGCAAGAGCGTCACTGCGTTGTCGGTGATGGGCCTGGTGGCACGTCCGGGCCGAATCGTAGAGGGGAACATCCGCCTCGACGGCGAAGACCTGCGACGCGCCACGCCGGCACGCCTGCAGGCGCTGCGCGGAGCGCGCATGGCGATGGTTTTCCAGCAGCCTCGCGCCAGCCTGAACCCCGTGCAGCGCATCGGCGACCAGATCGCCGAGCAGTTCATCCGGCACCAGGGCTTGTCGCGGCATGCCGCGTCGGCACGCGCGATCGAACTGCTCGAACGCGTCGAAATGCCCGATCCGGCACGGCGGGCACGCGACTACCCACACCAACTCTCTGGCGGTCAGGCGCAGCGCGTGGGGATCGCCATCGCGGTGGCGCTGCGGCCAGCGTTGTTGATCGCCGACGAGCCCACCACGGCGCTGGACGTGACCGTGCAGGCTCAGCTGCTGCGGCTGATGCTGCAGCTGTGCCACGAGTCTGGCACAGCGCTGCTGCTGGTCACGCATGACCTGGGGGTGGTGGCGCAGGTGGCCGATCGCGTGGCGGTCATGTATGCCGGCCGCGTCGTCGAACAGGCGCCGGTGACTGCCTTGTTCGACCAACCGCAGCACCCCTATACCGAAGGATTGATCGCCTCCTTGGCGGTACCCGGCCAGCGTCGAGAGCGACTGATCGACATTCCCGGCAGCGTTCCCGCGTTGGACCAGCCTTTCAGCGCCTGCCGCTTCGAGCCGCGATGTGCGCGCCGCATTGAAGGCAGCGGCTCGCCATGCCGTCACCAAGAGCCGCCGTGGGTGAGCGGGAGCACTGGCGCCGGCACTGCTTGCTGGCTGCGCACCGACCTTTCCGGCAACCCATGAACGACATCGCCATCACCGAGGGGCCGCTGGTCAGCGTGCGAAACCTGCAGGTGCGCTACGCTATCAGCCACGCCGCGCAGGACAGGCTACCGGGCGGCAGGGCATGGTTGAATGCCGTCGACGGCGTCGATCTCGACCTGCTGCCCGGCGAGACCTTGGGCCTGGTGGGTGAGTCCGGCTGCGGCAAGAGCACCCTCGGCCGGGCCTTGCTGGGCCTGCGCCCGATCTCCCGGGGACAGGTGCTTTGGCAAGGCCGCGACCTGGCCACGCTGGGTGGGGCCGGGCTGAAGGCTCTGCGTCGCCAGGCGCAACTCGTATTCCAGGATCCCTATGCCTCGCTCAATCCGCGCGAACGCGCCGGCGACGCCGTGCGCAGCGGCCTGGACATCCACGACATCGGCAGCCGTGCCGACCGCGAGCGCAGGGTCGCTGAGTTGTTCGAGCTGGTGGGCCTCTCGCCCGACATGAGGCAGCGTTGGCCGCACGAGTTCTCCGGCGGCCAGCGCCAGCGCATCGTCATCGCACGCGCGCTGGCGCTTCAGCCGCGCTTGCTGGTGTGCGACGAGCCGGTGTCGGCGCTGGATGTGTCTATCCAGGCGCAGGTTCTGAACCTGCTGCGAAGCCTGCAGCAGCACATGGGGCTGACGCTGCTGTTCGTCTCGCACAACCTGGGCGTCATCGACCACATGTCCGATCGCATCGCAGTGATGTATCGCGGCCGCATCGTCGAGCAGGCCGACCGCGACGCGCTGCTGCGCGATCCGCAGCATCCCTACACCCGCGCACTACTGGCCGCCGTGCCCCTGCCCGATCCGCGGCGTCGTCTGTCGTCCTTGCCGCCGCCAGCATCCGCCGCGCCCGTCTCGCAGACCGCCTGCCCTTACGCAACGCGCTGCGAGGAGGCCCGCGCCGAGTGCAGCATGCAGGCCCCGTCGCTGAGACCCATGGCCGGCAATGCTAGGCATCAGGTGGCGTGCTGGCTGGTAGCCGCCTGAGGTCCATGGCGGGCCACCGTGCCTTTGCCAAAACGAGACTTGGCGAGGATCGTCATTGATCGCATCCTCGAGATGGATCAGCCAGGCAGGCCATGCCGATTCATGCGCGCAGTCCCCGTTTCGATGAGGTTGCGGGGGTCGAGTTCGATCGCCCGGACGTAGTCCACCATGGCATCCTCAGGCTTGCCGATGAGGGACAGAGCGATTCCGCGCTTGTACCTTGCCGCAGAGTGGGACGGGCGCTGATCCAAGGCAGCGGACAGCAGGTCAACGGCGAGCACAGGCTCGCCGCGGGCCAACGAAATGACTCCGAAGCAATAGAGCTCGACGGGCCACCTTCTCCACTGAACCCCGTTTCGCTTTCCCACGAACTGACGTCGGAGATGCGGGTTACGGCATTGACCCATATTTGGCGGCAAACCGCAGGCCTCAAGTGGCGCGCCCGGCTGGGATCGAACCAGCAACCCCTGCCTTCGGAGGGCAGTACTCTATCCATTGAGCTACGGGCGCGTGGCGCGGATTATCGCATCGCTTCGGCGAGCCGGTCCCGGTCGGGCTGCCGGGCAGATCGGGCCCTCTATAATCGACGGGTTTTGCGTAGCACGGCCAGAGCCGGTTCACGCCCCGAACTCCAAGAAGTCGAGGACTCCATGAGCGACGCCCATCACCATCACGACGACGACGGTCCGCACGAAGGCCCCATCAAGACGCCGAAGCAACTCATCCTCGCGGTGTTCTTCGCGTTCGTGATTCCGATCATCGGCATCATCTTGCTGGTGAGCTTCGTCGGTGCCGACAAGCGCCCCGCGGCCGGCAGCGACGGCCTGTCGGCCAAGGCCGTGACCGAGCGCATCCGCCCGGTCGGCTCGGTGGAAGTCAAGGACGTTAGCGACCCCACCTCGCTCAAGAACGGCGAGCAGGTCTACGGCGCCGTGTGCTCGGCCTGCCATGGCACGGGCAATCTCAATGCACCCAAGTTCGGCGACGCCGCCGCGTGGGCGCCGCGCCTGCCGCAAGGCTTCGAGATGCTGCTCACGCACGCGCTCAAGGGCAAGGGCGCCATGCCCGCGCAAGGCGGCGGTGATTTCAGCGACCTGGAAGTCGGCCGCGCCGTGGTCTACATGGCCAACAAGGCAGGTGCCAAGTTCGAAGAACCCAAGGTGAGCGTGCAGGCGACGACCGCCAGCGCCTCCGCTGAACCTGTCGCCGCGTCCGCTGCCGGCACCACGAGCGTGGCCACCAACAGCGCCGCGGTGAACACCTCGGCCGCAGCAGCCGTCACGACGGCTGCCACCACGGCGGCCGCGACGCCTGCCGCAGCCACCGGCGCCGCGCCTGCGCTGTACGGCCAGATCTGCCAGACCTGCCACGCCAGCGGCGTCGCCAATGCACCCAAGCTGGGCGACAAGGCCGCCTGGGCACCGCGCCTCGCGCTGGGCGTCGATGGCCTGACCGCCAGCGCCATCAAGGGCAAGGGCGCGATGCCGCCCAAGGGTGGCTCCACCGCGAGCGACGCCGACATCAAGGCCGTCGTGAGCTACATGGTGAGCCAGGCGAAGTAAGACGCGCCACGCGCCTCCCGCGCCAGGATGAAGAGCCGACCTTGCGTCGGCTCTTTGCATTCCATGGCGCGCTGTTCGGCGCTCAGACTTTCGCAGGCTGCGAAGCGGCAGGGCTCAGCCGGTAGCCGAAGCGCTCGGGCAACTCGCTGAAACGGATCTCGGTCGGGCGCCACACCCCTGCCTCGATCGCGTCGGCCGCCGTCTCGATGTCCAGGGTGTGCACGAGGCCCAGCCCGATGTCCGCGGCCAGGTACAGGCGCCCGCGCTCATCGACCCACGCGCTCTGCACGTTCGCCGCCTCGCCGGTGTGGCTCACCACCGCCACCACGCCGTCCTCGCCCCGGCTCAAGCGCCAGACCCACGGCGCCGCCTCCAGCTCCACGTAGACCCGCTGCGGCCCGTTCTGGAAGAACCAGCTGCCAGCATCGTCGTGCATGTAGTTGCGCTGGATGAACTCGCGCAGCTTCTCGTGCAGGATGCGGCTGCCCTTGACCTGCGGGAAAGGCCCGGCCGCCTGGGTGCGGTCGTCGCGCATGTACCAGTCGCCGCGCGCGTCCAGCGCGAGCCAGCCGTAGCAGTGCGGCACGTTGGGCCACTTCTTGAGCGCTTGCTTGACGATGTCGTCCATCGCGCGATGTTGCTACAGCCGCGAGCGCATCCAGGCCATCACCCCTTCGGGCATCGCATGTACATGCCCGGGGAAGCGGCCCGACGGAAAACCGACATGCCCGCCATGCGCCGGGTGCCACAAGGTGACGTGCTCGCCGACCTCGGCGCGGCTCGGCAGGCAATCGGCGGGCACGAAGGGGTCGTTGCGCGCGTTGAGCACCAGCGCCGGGATGCGGATGCGGTGCAGGTGCGGCTTGGCCGAGCCGCGCGACCAGTAGTCGTCGGTGTTCTTGAACCCGTGCAGCGGCGCGGTGAACACGTTGTCGAATTCGTACAGATCGCGCGCGGCGATGAGCCGGTCGCGGTCGAAGAGACCGGGGTGCTGCGCGAGCTTGCGCAAGGCCTTGGGCACCATGGTGCGCAGGAACATGCGGGTGTAGACGAGCCGGTTGAAGCCACGGCCGATGGCCCGGCCGCCTGCGGCCAGGTCGATGGGCGAGCACACCGCCGCCACCGCGCTCGCTGTGGCCGACGCCGTCTCACCCGCTTCCTCGGCCCAGCGCAGCAGCGCATTGCCGCCCAGCGAGACGCCCACCGCCACCAGCGTGCCACGATGGCGCGTGCGCACCTGCGAGAGCATCCAGCCGATCTCCTCGTGGTCGCCCGAGTGGTAGGCACGCGGCGCAAGGTTCAGCTCGCCGGAGCAGCCCCGGAAGTGCGGCACCGCGAAGCGCCAGCCGTGCGTTCGCGCCCAGTGCGCGAAGGCCTGCGCATAGTGGCTCTCCGATGAGCCTTCGAGCCCATGGAAGAGCACGAGCAAGGGCGCGTCCTTGGGTGCATCGGCGTCGAGCCAGTCGATGTCGACGAAATCCTGGTCGGGCGTGGTGAGCCGCTCGCGCGTGAAGCGTGGCACTGCACCGTCGAAGCGACTGGAGAACAGCGCCGGCCAGATGGTCTGCGCATTGCCGCCGGGCAACCACCACGGCGCCCGGTAGCTGCGGTCCATCCCGGAAGGTGCGATTGAATCCGGCGCGTCCGAGCGGGTCACGGCATCTCAGTGCAGCGTCGAAGCCGCTTCGATGATTTCCTGCACCTCTTGCGGCGTGCCGGGGCTCGCATGGTGGGCCACCATGCGCCAGCCCTGCGCACCCTTGATGTACACGTTGGTCGCGATGACCCAGGCGGCCTGCGGGCCGTCCGGCCCCATCACCTCGATGCGCTCGAGCAGGTTGTGCACGGCGCTCGAATGGCTTTGCACGCGGCGCACCTGCTCCGGCTGGGCATTCACCGCGCCGTTGCTGAAGATCGCCTCGAAGCCCGCGCGGATCGCCGCCGCGCCGATCAGGCGCGGCCCGCCCGGATGCACGCAAGCGATCTCGTCATCGTCGCTCCACACCGCCATGAGCTTGTCGATGTCGCCGCGCTGCAGCGCTTCGTAGAACTGCGTCTCGATGTCGTCGGGGCTGCCAAGCAGCGCGGGCGGGGGCTTGAGTCGTGACATGGCGGTTCGGCTCAGGCGAAGACGACCGTCTTGTGGCCGTTCATGAGCACGCGGTGCTCCACATGCCAGCGCACGGCGCGCGCAAGCACCACGCTTTCCACGTCGCGGCCGACGGCGGTGATCTCGTCGGGCCCAAGCGAATGGTCCACGCGCTCCACGTCCTGCTCGATGATCGGGCCCTCGTCCAGGTCGGCGGTGACGTAGTGGGCCGTCGCACCGATCAGCTTCACGCCGCGTTCGTGCGCCTGGTAGTAGGGCTTGGCGCCCTTGAAGCTGGGCAGGAAGCTGTGGTGGATGTTGATCGCGCGGCCCTTGAGGAAGGCACAGAACTCGGGGCTCAGGATCTGCATGTAGCGCGCGAGCACGACGAGGTCGATCTGGTCTTTCTCGATCAGCGCCTCCACCTGCTGCTCCTGCGCGCGCTTGGCCTCGGCCGAGGCGCCTGCCGCCAGCGGCAGGTGATGGAAGGGGATGCGGTAGCTCGCGGCCAGCTCGGCGAAATCCGGGTGGTTGGAGACGATGCCCGCGATCTCGACATCGAGTTGACCCGAATGCGCGCGGAACACGAGGTCGTTCAGGCAGTGTCCGTGCTTGCTCACCATCAGCAGGAGCCGCGGCTTGCGCGCCATCGAATGGAAGCTCGCGTCCATGCCGAACTGCTGGCGCACGTTGGTGAAGAGCTGGTCGATCACGCCAGGTGCCGCCAGGTGCGGCGGCGCCTCGAAGTGCACCCGCATGAAGAACAGGCCCGTGCCGCCTTCGGACTGCACGTCGCCGAACTGCTGCGAATCGACGATGTTGCAGCCGGCCTGGTACAGCAGCCCCGACACGGCATAGACGATGCCCTTGGCATCGGGACAGGACAGCGTGAGGACGAACTCGTTGGATGCGGGCATGGGGCGAGATTGTACGAAGGGCGCAAACCCCGCCATCAGGCCCATAATCGCGCCCAAATTCCACCACCCCAAGCGCATGCCTGCCCCGCAGCCCAGCCAGGATTGGTCCGACCGCAGCCGCCAGCTCTCGCAGCTTCTGTCGCGCGCGGGTCTCGGCGATCGTGCGGCTTTTGCCACGCTTTACGAGCTGACGAGCTCGCATCTGTTCGCGGTGGTCCTGCGTATCTGCAGGGACAGGGCGCAGGCCGAGGACATCCTCCAGGAGGTGTATGTCAACGTCTGGCGCTCGGCCGGTGGGTTCGACGCCGCGCAAAGCCAACCGCTGACGTGGCTCACGAGCATCGCTCGCAACCGCGCCATCGACGGCCTGCGCCGCGCCCAGACCCAGCCGCAACTGCAATCCGCCACCACCGACAACGACGAGGACCCTGACGTGTACGACACCACGGCCGACGACCAGCCGGGCCCGCTCGATCTCTTGAGCCGGGCGTCGGATGCGCGGGCCTTGTCGCACTGCATGCAGGACTTGTCCGCGCCGCAGCGGCAGAGCCTGGCGCTGGCCTTCTACGACGGCCTGAGCCATGCCGAGGTGGCCGACAAGATGGGCGAGCCGCTGGGCACGGTGAAGAGCTGGGTGCGGCGCGCGCTGCTGTCGCTCAAGAGCTGCCTGGAAAACGCCGCCCGCCGCGATGCGGGCGCGAGGGGCTGAAATGGACTACAGCCGCCCTCACCTCGCCGACCTGCTGGCCGCGGACTACGTGGCGGGGACGCTGCGCGGACCGGCGCGCCGGCGCTTCGAATCGCTGCTTCCGGCGCATCCGGTGCTGCGCGCGGCCGTGAACGACTGGCAGGCGCGGCTGATTCCGCTCACGGGCAGCCTCGCGCCGCAGAAGCCGCCTGCGGCGGTGTGGCAGCGCATCGAGGCGCGCATCGGTGGGGCTGCGGCGAAGGCACCCGACGCCGCGGCCAAGGCCGGCTGGTGGGAGCGGCTCGCGCTGTGGCGCGGCATCGCCGGAGTGGCGAGTGCGGCGGCGTTGAGCCTGGCGGTGCTGGTCTCCAGCCCCGGCCCCGCGCAAGCGCCGCTCGTGGTGGTGTTGAGCGCGACCGGCGAGACGGCCAATGGCTCGATCGCCCCCGCTACCTTCGTTGCCAGCGTGAGTGCGGATGGCCGCGCGATGGTGACCAAGCCCGTGACGCCGGTGAGCGTGCAGGCGGACAAGTCGCTGGAGCTGTGGGCCGTGCCGGCCAAGGGCGCGCCGCGGTCGCTGGGCTTGATTTCTTCGAGCGGCACGACGGTGGTCAAGCGCGGCAAGGTGCTGCAGGACACCGCGGCGTTCGCGGTGACGCTGGAGCCGCCTGGCGGCTCGCCCACGGGCGCACCGACAGGGCCGGCACTGTGGGTGGGCAAGCTGCAGATCTGATGCACGTGCGGTGACACGGCAGGTCCTGGCGACGGCCCATGGATGCCGGCGTTCGCCGGCATGACAAGTCTCGGCACCTGGTCATACCGGCGAACGCCGGTATCCACGGACCTCTCAGCCGAGCGCATCCTCCAGCGCAGCCCCGACCCGTTGCGGCTTCACATCCACCAAGCAGCGCGTGTGCCCGAAGCGGCAGGTCCGCTCGAAGCAGGGCATGCATTCCAGGCCAAGCTCGGCCTTCAGCCACAGCACCCTCGCCCTCGCGTTCAGGGGCGGCGTGTGCTCCGGGCTCGTCGAGCCGAATACCGCCACCTGCGGCAGGCCGAAGGCCGCGGCGACATGCATCAGCCCCGAATCGTTGCTGACCATGCCGCGGGAGCCTGCGATCAGCGCCATCGCATCGCGCAGCGAGGTCTTTCCCGCGAGCACGAGGCAGGCGCCGGGCGCCATCGCGGCGATGCGCTGGCAGAGTTCGGCCTCCTTGCCCGAGCCGAGCAGGACGACCGGCACGCCGTGCTTCGCATCGATGGCGCGGGCGAGCTCGGCGTAGTGCTCGGCGGGCCAGCACTTGGCGGGGCCGTATTCGGCGCCGGGGGCGAAGGTGAAGTAGGTCTTGGCGACGAGACCAGCTTTCTCGCAGGCGGCGGCAATGGCCGCGTCGTCGAAGTGAAGGCGGGGCACGTCGCCCTGTCCATGGTGCCGGCCCTCTTGCGCGATCGGTGCCGGCGCAGCACCCGCCAAGGCGCTGTAGAACGCCACCATCGGCGGTCGCCCTGCGGGGTTCGGCCAACGCTCGTTGAGCAGCGGCCACCGGCCTTCGCCCTGGTAGCCCACGCGTCTCGGAATGCGCGCAAGCCAGGGAATCAGCGCGGACTTGATGGAGTTCGGCAGCACATACGCGGCATCGAACTGCCCGCGCATCTCACGTGCGATGCGGCGCCGCCCGGCCCAATCGAGCCGGCCATGCGCGAAAGGCAGGTCGATCACGCGTGCCACCTGCGGCATCGCAGCAAAGACGGGCGACACCCAGGGCAAGGCCGCGACGGTGAGCGTCTCGCCACGCGCGGCAAGCTTCGCCAGCAAAGGCTCGCTCATCACCGCGTCGCCGATCCACTGCGGCGCGATGACCAGCGATCGCGTCATCGGCAAGACAGGGCCGCGTTCAGTGTGCGTGGCCCAGCACTTCGCCGGCCTTGAGTTTGTACACCGTGCCGCAGTACGGGCACTTGCCTTCGCCGGTGCTCGCCACGTCGATGAAGACGCGCGGGTGGCCGCTCCACAGCGGCATCTTCGGGTTCGGGCAGAAGACCACGCCGTGGCCTTGCAGGTCCTTGGCGGTCACCTCGACCGCTGTCGATTCAGTCATGACTTGTTTCCTCATCTGCCATACAGCGCCGCTTTGCGGCGCGGCCGCCCTGCGCTGGTCGATCCCCGTGAACGGGGCCCCTCGCCCTTCGCTTCAGGCGGCTACTTTCGTCAGCCATTCGGCGTACTTGGGATTGCGTCCGTTCACGATGTCGAAGAACGCAGATTGGATCTTCTCCGTGATCGGCCCGCGCGAGCCGGCCCCGAGCTCAATGCGGTCCAGCTCGCGGATGGGCGTCACTTCAGCCGCGGTGCCCGTGAAGAAGGCCTCGTCGCAGATGTACACCTCGTCGCGCGTGATGCGCTTTTCAACCAGCTTCAGGCCCAGGTCCTGGCAGATCGCGAAGATGGTGTTGCGGGTGATGCCGTTGAGCGCGCCGGCCGACAGGTCGGGCGTGTAGACCACGCCGTTCTTGATGACGAAGAGGTTCTCGCCCGCGCCTTCGCTCACGAAGCCCGAGGCGTCCAGCAGCAGCGCCTCGTCGTAGCCGTCATCCGTCGCTTCCATGTTGGCGAGGATGCTGTTGGTGTAGTTGCTCACCGTCTTGGCCTGCGTCATCGTGATGTTGACGTGGTGACGGGTGTAGCTCGAGGTCTTCACGCGGATGCCGCGCTTGAGGCCCTCTTCGCCCAGGTAGGCGCCCCAGGCCCAGGCCGCGATCATCAGGTGGATCTTGTTGCCCTTCGGAGAAACGCCCAGCTTCTCGGAGCCGATCCAGGTGAGCGGGCGCAGGTAGCAGCTCTCCAGCTTGTTCTCGCGCACCACCTGGCGTTGCGCTTCCATGACCTGGTCCATGGAGAAGGGGATCTTCATGCGCAGGATCTTGGCGCTGTTGAAGAGCCGCTCGGTGTGCTCGCGCAGCCGGAAGATGGCTGTGCCGCCGGCCGTGTTGTAGGCCCGAACGCCTTCGAAGGCGCCGCAGCCGTAGTGCAGCGTGTGGGTGAGGACGTGGATCTTCGCGTCGCGCCAGTCGACGAGTTCACCATCCATCCAGATCTTGCCGTCGCGGTCGGCCATGGACATGGCTTGCCCCTTGAAAAATTCCGAAGGGGGCGATTTTACGGCGCGGGGCCGGCCGGCTCGTCCGCGGGCTGTGGACGGTCCAGCGTCCAGCTGCGCAAGCGGCCGTTGTCGAAGACGAGCGTCACGCTCGAACCACCCCCGTCCGTCCAGCGGTAGGTCTCGGGCGAATCGGCGATCTTCACCCCCAGGCTCTTGGTGAGCGTGAGCACGGTCATGAGCGGCACGCCGGCCTTGAGCTTGGCGTTGAGCATCACCGCGCTGTCGAGGTGGCCCTTGGGCGCGCCGGCCGCGTTCTTCATCACGCGGATCGAGCGGTTGAACTGCAGCAGCAGCCAAAACACCACGACCGTGAGCGCGAAGAACACGCCCTGCCAGCCGTAGGACTGCCAGCCGGTGATGACGACGAGGACGGCGAGGGCCCAACCGAGCAGCGGATTCATGCGGCAGATGTTAGGCGGGGCCGATGCGGCACCGCGTTCGCGATTCCACGTAGGCAACGAATGCTTCAAGCACAGAGGACACAGAGAGCACAGAGCCTTCTGCTTTGCCTCTGTGTTCTCTGTGTCCTCTGTGGTTCACCAAACCACGTTCCACGCGAATCCGACGCTGCATCAAGCAGCGCTCAAGGCGAGCCCGGTTCGCAGCGCATGCGCCCAGTCGGCCCGCCCGTTCGATTCGGCGAGCCGTGCCGCGGCCTCGTGGTCATAGGGCACGAGGCGCAGCTCGACCTGCCATCCGGCGGGCCGCCGCGTCAGCACGGCGTAGCGCGCATGCGGCACCGCGTTCTCGACGATGTGCGGATGCGGATGGTCGTCGTCATAGGCCTGCAGGCCGACGCTGCCCGGATTGACGACGAGCCGGCCGTCGGCCAGCCGCATGGCGCGCGGGACGTGCGTGTGGCCGCACAGGATTACGCCCTGAGCCACCCCCTTCATCGCGTCACCGGCGCGGGCCGAGGCTTCGTCCACGGTCGCGCGACGCACGCCCGGCGATGCCGAGCCATCGAAGCCCGGCGTCACCGTCTCGAGGAAGTAGACAAGGTCGTCGTCCGGCGTGCCGTGGCAGCAGAAGACCTCGTCGGTGAGCTGCAAGGTCTTGGGCAGCGCCGAAAGCCACGCGCGATGCGCGTCGGTGATCCGTGCCGCCGCATGCGCATCCGATGCGCCCATGCGCTCGGGCGGCGTCGTCAGCACCTGCCGCTCGTGGTTGCCGGCAATGGTCGGCAGCTTCAGGTCCATCAAGCGGTCGGCCGTCTCGGCGATCCACAACGGCCCGGACAGGATGTCGCCCAGGTTCACCGTCACGTCCACGCCCTCATCGGCGATGTCCGCCAGCACCGCGTCGAGTGCGGCGAGGTTGCCGTGGATGTCGGAGATGGCCGCGATCTTCATGGCGTCAACCAGCCGCGGGCCGCCCCATGCCGTAGGCTCGCTCGACCTTCGCGATGCGCAGCTCGAAGTGCTGGTACCACATGCGGTGCCCCATCGCCTGCGCCTGCCGGTGCTCGGCGTTGGCCTTCCACTTCGCGATGTTCTCGGTGCTGTCGAAATAGGCCACGGTGATGCCGAAGCCGTCCTCGCCGCGCGTGCTCTCGATGCCGAGGAAACCTGGCTGCGTGTGCGCCAGGTCGACCATGCGGTCGGCCATCTCGTCATAGCCGTTGTCGCCCGGCGTGCGCTGTGAACTGAAGATCACCGCGTAGTACGGCGGCTCGGGCAGCTGGGCAAAACCGGTTGCTGACATGTCACAGGCTCCTGGCGAGGTCGATGGCTTCTTCGATGCGTTCCACGGCGTGGATGGTGAGCCCCTCGATCGGCTTCTTGGGCGCGTTGGCCTTGGGCACCACCGCCACGCTGAAGCCGAGCTTGGCCGCCTCCTTCAGGCGTTCCTGGCCGCGCGGCGCGGGCCGCACTTCGCCGGCCAGTCCCACCTCGCCGAAGGCGATGAAGCCGCGCGGCAGGGGCTTGCCGCGCAGGCTGCTTTGTATTGCAAGCATCACCGCCAGGTCGGCCGCAGGTTCACTGATGCGCACGCCGCCCACCGCGTTGACGAACACGTCCTGGTCGAAGCAGGCGATGCCCGCATGCCGATGCAGCACCGCCAGCATCATCGCGAGCCGGTCGCGCTCCAGGCCCACGCTCAGGCGCCGCGGGCTCGGGCCGCCGCTGTCGACCAGCGCCTGGATCTCCACGAGCATCGGCCGCGTGCCTTCCAGCGTGACCAGCACGCAGGAGCCGGCCACCGGGTCGCCGTGCGTGGACAGGAAGATCGCGCTCGGGTTGGCCACGCCCTTCAGGCCCTTTTCGGTCATCGCGAACACGCCGATCTCGTTCACCGCGCCGAAGCGGTTCTTGATGGCGCGCACGAGCCGGAAGCTCGAATGCGTGTCGCCCTCGAAATACAGCACGGTGTCCACGATGTGCTCCAGCACGCGCGGGCCGGCGAGTGAGCCCTCCTTGGTCACGTGGCCCACCAGCACGATGGTCGTGCCGCTGCCTTTGGCCGTGCGGGTGAGCTGCGCCGCGCATTCGCGCACCTGCGCGACCGAGCCCGGCGCGGAGCTGAGTTCTTCGGAATAGACGGTCTGGATGGAGTCGATCACGCACACCGACGGCCGCTCGGCGTCGATGGTGGAGGTGATCTTCTCGAGGTTGATCTCGGCCAGCACGCGCACCTTGGAGCCGTCGAGCCCGAGGCGCCGCGAACGCAGCGCCACCTGCGCGCCGGATTCCTCGCCCGTCACGTAAAGCGTGGGCATGCTGCGCGCGAGCGAATCCAGCGCCTGCAGCAAGAGGGTGGACTTGCCGATGCCCGGGTCGCCGCCGATCAGCACGACGCCACCCGACACGATGCCGCCGCCGAGCACCCGGTCGAGCTCGTCGATGCCGGTGGGCTGGCGGTCCACGTCGGAGGCTTCGATCTCCGACAGCGTGGTCACCGGCTGCGCCGCATTGAGGCCGGAGCGCGTGGTCTGGTAACGGTTCTTCGACGGCGCTTCGGCCACCGACTCGACCAGCGTGTTCCAGGCGCCGCAGCTCGGGCACTTGCCCAGCCACTTGGGCGAGGTGCCGCCGCATTCGGTGCAGGTGTAGATCGATTTCTCTTTGGCCATGCGGACGATTGTCGCGGAGCGGGCCGAAGGCCTCGCCTCCAGCGCCCTAGTCGCTCGGCTTGCCGCGCAGTGCCTTCACCTCCGAGCGCCGGCTCTTGCCTTCGAGCCGGCGGCGCTTGGACGCGTAGGTCGGCCGAGTCGCCTTGCGAGGCTTGGGCGGCTCGGCGACCTTGTCGACGATCTCCTGCAGCCGCGCGAGCGCATCGGCACGGTTCATCTCCTGCGTGCGATGGGATTGCGCCTTGAGCACGAGCACGCCCTCGGCGGTGATGCGCTGGTCGTTCGAGGCGAGCAGCCGCGCCTTCACGTCCTCCGGCAGCGACGAGGCCGGGATGTCGAAGCGCAGGTGCACCGCGCTCGAGACCTTGTTGACGTTCTGCCCGCCGGCGCCTTGGGCACGGATGGCGCTGATCTCGACTTCGTCGGAGTCAATGGTGACCATCGGTCTTGCTCCCTCTCCCCCCGGGAGAGGGCGGGGGTGAGGGCGTGGGCCTTCCGAGCGGGACCATCATTTCGCCGAGGCCGTCGCCCTCACCCTCTCCCAGAGGGAGAGGGAATGCTCGTGTCTCCCTCCAGAGGAGACACCCGCGTGGGCACGCGACGGGCCAACGCGCACATCAGTTCGTACCCCACCGTGCCGGCCGCATGCGCGACCTCGTCGATGGCCAGGACGCTGCCGTTGGGCCCGCGGCCCCACAGCGTGACGAGGCTGCCGATGCCGGCGTCCGGCACCGGCGTGAGGTCGACCGTGACCATGTCCATCGACACCCGCCCGACCATGCGTGTGCGAATACCGTTCACGAGCATCGGCGTGCCGGTGGGTGCGAGGCGCGGGTAGCCGTCGGCATAGCCGCAGGCGACGACGCCGATGCGCATCGGGCGGTCGGCGGTGAAGGTGCTGCCGTAGCCGACCGTGCTGCCCGCGTGCAGCTCCTGGACGGAAATGATCTGCGCCTGCAGCGTCATCGTGGGCTGCAGCTCCCAGTGCGCGATGTCGTGCGTCGGATAGTCCGGCGACGAGCCGTAGCTCATGATGCCCGGGCGCACCCAGTCGCCGCGCACGGCGTGCGATTCAGCGGCGAAGCGCAAGGTGGCCGCGCTGTTGGCCACCGAGCGTTCGCCCGGCAGGTCGCGGGTGGCAGCCTCGAAGGCGGCGATGGCCTGGTGCACGCCGCGCGCGCCGTCGGCATCGGAGAAATGCGTCATGAGCGTGATGCTGTCGACCTGCGTCAGGCCCGACAGCCGCAGCCATGCCGCGCGGTAGGCCGCCGGCGGGAAGCCCAGGCGATTCATGCCGCTGTTCAGCTTCAGGAAGACCTGGTGCGCACGCTGGGTCTTGTGCGCGGCGAGCCAGTCGATCTGCGCCTCGCGGTGCACGGTGTGCCACACGTCCAGCCGCGAGCAGACCTCCAGGTCGCGCGCATCGAAGCAGCCTTCCAGCAGCAGGATGGGCCCGCGCCAGCCCAGCGCGCGCACGCGCTCGGCCTCGGCGATGTCCAGCAGCGCGAAGCCGTCGGCGCCCTGCAGACCGGCGTAGGCGCGCTCGATGCCGTGGCCGTAGGCGTCGGCCTTGACAACCGCCCACACCTTGGCGTCGGGTGCGGCGCGACGCGCGCGGGCAAGGTTGTGCGCAAGCGCATCGGTATGGATGAGGGCTTCGATGGGACGTGGCATGGTGGGCCCAGATTCTGCCGCACCCGCGCGTCCAGGGGTATGACTCGGCAGGCAACTGCCATGACCCGCATGCTATAACCCGCGCCGCGGGGAGACATACCGGCGACCCGGGAGAAATCCATTTGAAGTGGCAGTTGACGTTGGGACTCGCACCGGGGTCGGGGCACGGCGCAAGACAGAGGCACAGCCTTCGAGGCGAATGAAAAAAGGCTTCTACACGATCATGTCGGCGCAGTTCTTCAGCTCGCTGGCGGACAACGCATTGTTCGTCGCGGCGGTTGAACTGCTGAAGAGTTCCGGCCAGCCGGAGTGGGAGCGCGCCGCGCTCGTGCCGATGTTCGCGCTCTTCTACGTGATCCTCGCGCCCTTCGTCGGCGCCTTCGCCGACGCGGTGCCCAAGGGCAAGGTGATGTTCTTCTCGAACCTCATCAAGGTCGTGGGCTGCATGATGATGCTCTTCGGCACCCACCCGCTGCTGTCGTACGCCATCGTGGGCCTGGGCGCAGCCGCCTACTCGCCGGCCAAGTACGGCATCCTGACCGAGCTCCTTCCCAACTCGCAGCTCGTCAAGGCCAACGGCTGGATCGAAGGCCTCACCATCGGCTCCATCATCATGGGCGTGCTGCTGGGCGGCCAGCTCGTGGGCAAGGTGATGGCGCCACGCCTCCTGTCCTTCGACCTGCCCTTCATCGACACCGGCATCAACACGCCGCCCGAAGCGGCGATCGCGTCGCTGATCTCGCTGTACATGATCGCGGCGCTGTTCAACCTGCGCATCCCCCGCACCTCGGCGCCGCTGCAGCCGCTCGCGCATTCGGCCAGCGCGCTGGTGCGCGATTTCTCCAACTGCAACGCGCGGCTGTGGAACGACAAGCTCGGGCAGATCTCGCTGGCGACCACCACCTTGTTCTGGGGCGTGTCGGGCAACCTGCGCTACATCGTGCTCGCGTGGGCGTTTGCCGCACTCGGCTACGCGACGACCGAAGCGTCCTCGCTGGTGGGCGTGGTGGCGGTGGGCACCGCCGTGGGCGCGGTGGTCGCGTCCATGCGCATGCGGCTGGACCAGGCCACCGGCGTCATCCCGCTGGGCATCGCGATGGGCGTGCTCGTGATCGCGATGAACTTCATCACCAAGGTCGGCGTTGCCGCACCGTTCCTCGTGGTGCTGGGCGCCATCGGCGGCTACCTGGTGGTGCCGATGAACGCGCTGCTGCAGCACCGCGGCCACAACCTCATGGGCGCCGGCCGTTCGATTGCCGTGCAGAACTTCAACGAGCAGGCCTGCATCCTGGGCCTGGGCGCCTTCTACACCGGCATGACGAAGTTCGGCATGTCGGCATTCGCCGCGATCACGGTCTTCGGACTCGCGGTGGCGTTCATCATGTGGCTCATCGGCCGCTGGCACCGCAGCAATTGCATCAAGCACCGCGACGAGGTCGAGCACCTGCTCGCGCTCGCGCGGCACGACCGGCATTGAGCCGCGGCGCGGCGCGGCCGTTGCCGACCACCCAAGGCCGGGCTCAGACGGGCGCCTTGATACCTCCCGCCTTCGCCTTGGGCACTTCCACCTCGCCGTCGAGCACGGCCTCGATGTGCGAGGCCCAGGTCACGCCCAGCTTGCGGTAGCCCGTGCGCGTCAGGTGGATCTCGTTGATCCAGTCGCCGCTCGCCCCCGTCGTGTTGGGCAGCGCCGCATCGATGGGCACGGTGAGCGAATCGAAGAAGTGCAGGTTCGGGAAGCGGGCCGGGTCGTCGGCCATCTCGGCGAGCAGCTGGCCCAGCCGCGTCAGCAGCTCGCGCGCCACCGCGGGGCCGTCTTCGGCCGGCACCTCGAAGCGCTCCAGCGAGGGCAGCAGCCACGGCCCCGCGCCGAAGCCAGCGCCGGCCGGCCGCGGCGTGGGCACCGCATAGCCGTGCACGAACACCGGCGCGCCGCGTGAGAGGCCCTGGTCGCGCAGGCCGAGCAGGTGCTCGAAGTTGGCGCGCAGGTAGCCGCTGAAGGTCTGCCAGCCGGGTTCGCTGAGGTAGCGGCGGGCGCCCATCGTGGCCGGGCCCCGCTCATCGCGCGTGAGCAGCAGACGCAGCTCGGGCGGCACCGGCTGGCCCTGCGCGTCGATGGCGGGCGACCCCAGCGCCTCGATCAGGTCGTTGCCGCCGCAAGACAGCAGGAGGCCGTCCCAGATGCGCTGGCGGTGGCCGCACAGCAGGTCGATGAAGTTCGGGTCGGTGTTCACCTGCGACATGCGCCGCAGGGTGTCGCCGGGCTTGGCGCAGTTGACCGCGCAGGCGCTGCGCAGGAAGACCATCTCGAACAGCAGGTTCGAGTTGGCCAGCGGGTTCAGCGTGCCGATGGAGAACCACGAATCGCCCTCGGCCAGGAAGCGGAAGCCGAACTCGGAGAACGGCGGCGGCTCGCTGGAGAACACCTGGGCGGGCTGGAAGATGTCGAGCTTCGGCATGGCGGGCCTCCTCGTCGTGGAGGCTGCAAGTTACTCCTGGCCTCGGCCCCGCGCAAGGGCCGAACGTGGGGGGCATGGACAATCGCGCGGGTGCCGACCCGTCGCCCTTCCCGTCCCATCCTTCCCGTCCTCGCCCTGATGTTCAACGCGCTCGTCTGGGGGACGTCCTGGTGGCCCTTCCGGCAGCTCGAATCGCATGGCCTGCATCCGCTGTGGGCGACCGTCTTCGTCTACCTGCTGGCCGTGGTGGCCATCGGCCTGGCCCGGCCGGGCGCCTTCGGGCAGCTCATGCGGGCGCCGGCGCTGTGGATCCTGGTGCTGGCTTCGGGCTTCACCAATGCCGCCTTCAACTGGGGCGTGGTGATCGGCGACGTGGTGCGGGTGGTGCTGCTCTTCTATCTCATGCCGCTGTGGACGGCCCTGCTCGCACGCGTGCTGCTGCGCGAGCCGCTGACGCCCATGGCCGGCATCCGCGTCGTGTGTGCCCTGGTGGGTGCACTGATCGTGCTGTGGCCCGAGGGCCGTGGGCTCGGGTGGGAGGCGATGCCCTACCCGCGCGCCCTGCCCGACTGGCTGGGCCTGGCCGGCGGCTTCTCCTTCGCGCTCAACAACGTGATGCTGCGGCGCGAGGCGGCAAGGCCGCAGGAGGCCCGGGCGCTGGCGATGTTCATCGGCGGCGCGCTGGTGTCGGCCACGCTCGCCACCGTGCTGTCGTCACAAGGCCTGGCGCCCTGGCCGCCGGCGCTCGGCAGCGGGTGGGCGTTGGCGGCGCTGGCGCTCGCGGGCATGTTCATCCTGAGCAACCTGTCGCTGCAGCACGGGGCGGCGCGGCTGCCAGCCAACGTGACCTCGGTGGTGATGCTCAGCGAGGTGGTGTTCGCGTCCGTCTCGGCGGTGGCGCTGGGTGGTGGGCACCTGACGGCACCGCTCTTGACGGGAGGCGGGCTGATCATCGGCGCGGCGCTGCTGGCGGCGTCGCAGGGTGGGCATGGCTGAACGAAGGGTCCTGCGCGCGGCGAATGCTTCTCAACCACAGAGAACACAGAGGAATGCATTGCCTCTGTGGTCTCTGTGGTGAAAACTCGGCCAAGGCGCCAAGCCCCGGCTGCGGGTTACAGGCCCTTCGCCTTGCGCTTTTCCATGCGTCGCGCCTTGGGTGACGCCGGGTCGCGTTCGTCGAAGCTCGGGTCCAGCGTGCGCAGCGTCTCCAGCAGCGTGGCCTCGGACAACGGCTTGGTCAGGTAGGCATCGCAGCCGGCGAGCTCGCCGCGCACCTTGTCCATGGCACCGCTCAGGCCGGTCACGAAGATCACCTTGGGCGCACGCTCGGCGAACTCCGGGGCCTGCTTCAGGTGTTGGCAGATGCGCAGGCCGTCCAGCCCATCGGGCGGCCCGAGCACGATGTCGATGAAGGCCAGCAGGAAGCGCTCGCGCTCCAGCAGCGCCATCGCTTCCTCGCCGTCGCAGGCCAGGTGGACGCGGTAGCCCAACTGTTGCAGCCGCACCTGCATGAAGCGCCGCGCGATGGCGCTGTCTTCGGCGACCAGCACGTCGGGGCCGGAACCCGCGTCGTCGGTATCGAAGGCGCCGAAGCTCGATGCGCTTGCATCCATGGTGAAGCCGCCGGTTTCATGCTCGGCCACCACGTCCGCGATGGCCGCGTGCAGCTCGCCCGGCGCCGAGTGGCGCTGGCCCACCAGCGAATCGAGCTCGCGCACGATGTGCACCGGGTCGATGGGCCTGGGCAGCCACGCCATCGCGCCATGCGGCGCATGCGCGCCCACGAAGACGGTCTCGCGCGTGCGGCCGGCCTCGAAGACGGCGCGCAGCGAGTCGGCGCGGTCGGCATCGGCAATGACGAAATCGCAGCGATCGACATCGTCGACCTGCTCGTAGGCGGGCGTGCGTTCCGCAGCCAGGCGAAAGAACGAGGCGAGCGCCGTGCGCTCGAACCCGCTGAACCCCTGGAGAGCGACCGTGTAGCGCTCGGGTGGCGGCGCTGTCATGTAGTTATGTCCTCCGGACTGCACCGCACGTTGGCGGCGTCGCCGATGGTCGACGCTCGGGTTGGCGAGGTCAAGCATGAAACCTAGGGAGGTGCGCGCTACCATGCCAAAGTTCACTCACGGTGCGCCACAGCCGGCGCACCGGACCGCCCACCGTTTGATTCACCAGCAAGGATGAGACCCATGGCCGGCAGCGTCTACGACTTCGAGGCACTTTCCATCGACGGCAAACCCGCCCATCTGTCCACCCAGCGAGGAAAGGTGCTGCTGATCGTCAACACCGCGAGCGAATGCGGCTTCACCCCGCAGTTCGACGGCCTGGAAGCCCTGTGGGAGGCCTACCGCGACAAGGGCCTCGTGGTGGTGGGGTTCCCCAGCAATGAATTCGGCGGGCAGGACCCGGGCAGCAACGACGAAATCGCCACCTTCTGCTCCGTCAACTACGGCGTGAGCTTCCCGATGATGGGCAAGGTCGAGGTCAACGGCACGGGTGCTCATCCGCTGTGGAAGTGGCTCACCTCGGAGGCGCCCGGCATCCTCGGCAGCCAGGCCATCAAGTGGAACTTCACCAAGTTCCTGGTCGGCCGCGACGGCCGTGTCATCAAGCGCTATGCGCCGACCGACACCCCGGAGTCGATGAAAAAGGACATCGAGGCCGCGCTGGCACAGCCGGCCTGAGCCCGCAAGTTTCACCTTTTACCCTTCACATTTCAAAAAAATGTTCCAGCACCTCGACCCCTACGCCGGCGACCCCATCCTCTCGCTCAACGAGGCCTACGGGCGCGACCCGCGAGCGCACAAGATCAACCTGTCCATCGGCATCTACTTCGACGACCGCAACCACATCCCGGTGCTGCAATGCGTGAAGGAAGCCGAGGCGCAGCTGCTGGTGGAAGGGGCCGCCAAGCCCTACCTGCCGATCGAAGGGGCGCCCGCGTGCCGCCGCGAGGTGCAGCGGCTGCTGTTCGGCGCGCACCATGAGGCGGTCAAGAGCAACCGCATCGCCACCTTGCAGACGGTGGGCTCCAGCGGCGGCCTGAAGGTGGGCGCCGATTTCCTCAAGCGCTGGTTCCCGCAAAGCCAGGTGTGGGTGAGCGACCCGACCTGGGACAACCACCGCGCGATGTTCGAGGGCTCGGGCTTCACGGTGAACACCTACCCGTACTACGACCCGGCCACCGGCGGCCTGAAGTTCGACGCCATGCTCGCCGCCATCCGCGCGCTGCCGGCCAAGAGCATCGTGCTGCTGCACGCCTGCTGCCACAACCCCACGGGGGTGGACCTGACGCACGACCAGTGGAAGCAGCTCATCCCCGTGCTGCGCGAGCGCGACGTGCTGCCCTACCTCGACCTTGCCTACCAGGGCTATGGCGACGGCATCGACGAAGACGCGTTCGCGGTGCGCGAGCTGGCGAGCGCGGGGTTGTCCTTCTTCATCGCCAACTCGTTTTCCAAGAGCATGAGCCTGTACGGCGAGCGCGCCGGCGCCTTGAGCGTGGTGTGCCCCAACGAAGCCGAGGCCGAGCTCGTGCTCGGCCAGCTCAAGGCCACGGTGCGCCGCAACTACTCGAGCCCGCCGATCCACGCGGGGCTGATCGTTGCCAAGGTGCTGTCGGAGCCGCAACTGCGCGCCTCGTGGGAGGCCGACGTGGCGGCGATGCGCGAGCGCATCCTGGCCATGCGAAAGAGCCTGCACGGCGTGCTGACCAAGAAGCTGCCTGGCCGCAATTTTGATTACTTCCTCACCCAGCGCGGGATGTTCAGCTACACCGGCCTGAGTGCCGCGCAGGTGGACCGGCTGCGTGAAGAGCACGCGGTGTACCTCGTGCGCTCGGGGCGGATGTGCGTGGCGGGGTTGAACACGAGCAACGTGGAGGCGACCGCAGTCGCGATGGCGGCGGTGCTGGCTTGATCTGTTGAATGGTTCCCTCCCCCGCTGGGGGAGGGTTGGGGTGGGGGCGTGGGCCGCTGCATCCAACGGCCCGCCTCCGGCGTATCAGCCCCCGAGCCGAAAGTTTTCGCGCAGGCCGTGTAAGAACCGCGCGGTCTGCCCGACAGAACATTCGCAAGCTCCAAGGTGACACTCATCGAACCGGTGCCTGCAACCTTGCTGAATCAACCGTCCAACCAACTTTCCCAGAGGAAACCATCATGCTGAACCAAATCAAGTCTGGCGTTGCCATCGCTTCCGCCGCCGCTGCCCTGTTCGCCGTCACCGCCTCGGTCGCCACGCAAGTGCAAGCCGCCGAAGAAGGCACCGTGAAGTGCGCCGGCATCAACACCTGCAAGGGCACGTCCGACTGCGCCACCGCCAAGAGCAGCTGCAAGGGCCAGAACAGCTGCAAGGGCCAGGGCTGGGTCAACAAGACCGCCGCCGAGTGCAAGGCGGCCGGCGGCACCGTCGCCAAGTAATTCGCGTCACCCGAAGCAACCCCACAAGAGCGACCAGAAGTTCCGGCGCGTCGGATTGGATCCTTCGCGCCGGTTTTTTCATTCGGGACCCACGCGATGAGCACCCTCAGCGGATTCGGACTCGGGCTGCGCACCGAGCACTACCGCGACTTCGTCGAAGGCCGGCCCCGGGTGGACTGGCTCGAAGTCATTTCCGAGAACTACATGGTGCCCGGCGGCAAGCCGCTGCACTACCTCGACACCATCCGCCGTGATTACCCGATGGTGATGCACGGCGTGTCCATGTCCATCGGCTCGAGCGATGCGCTCGACCTCGATTACCTGCGCGGCCTCAAGGCCCTGGCCGACCGCATCCAGCCGGCATGGATCTCCGACCACCTGTGCTGGACGGGCGTGGACCACCACAACCTGCACGACCTGCTGCCCCTGCCCTACACCGAGGAGGCGCTCGCCCACCTCGTGGCGCGCGTGGGCCGCGTGCAGGACGTCCTCGGCCGCCGGCTGCTGCTGGAGAACGTGTCCAGCTACGTCGCCTTCGCGGGTGACGAGATGAGCGAATGGGAGTTCATCGCCGAGCTCGCGCAGCGCGCCGATTGCGAGCTGCTGCTGGACGTGAACAACGTGTACGTGTCCAGCCGCAACCACGGCTTCGATGCGCGCCGCTTCATCGACGCCATGCCCGCCGCACGCGTGCGGCAGATCCACCTCGCCGGCCACGAGGACAACGGCACGCACGTGGTCGACACCCACGACCACCCGGTGTGCGACGCGGTGTGGGACCTCTACCGCTACACCGTGCAGCGCCTGGGCGAGGTGCCGGCCATGATCGAGCGCGACGACCACATCCCGCTCCTGGCCGAGTTGCTGGACGAGCTGGACGTGGCGCGACGCATCGCGGCGCAAGCCGTGTTGCCGGCACAGGCGGTGTCCGCATGAGCCGCGGCGCCGCTCCCCAGGCGGATTCCGCCGTGCGCAGCACGGAGGTCGCTCCATGAACACGCTCATCGACCAGCAGCGCGCGCTGCAGCATGCGATCACCAGAGCACACGAGCCCGGCGCGCTTCTGCGCGGGCTGCCCGGCCGCGAGCCGCTGATCGGCGTCTACCAGCACGCCTACCTGGCGCGGCTCATCGGCGCGCTGCGCGACAACTTCGGCGTGCTGCCGCAGGTGATGGGCGACGAGGCCTTCGATGCGCTCGCAGCCGACTACGTGCAGGCACACCCGTCGCGGCATGCGTCCATCCGCTGGTTCGGCGACCGCTTGCCGGCGTTCATGCAGGACAACGCCGCGCTGGTGCCGCACCCGGCGCTCATCGACCTCGCCCGCATGGAGTGGGGCCTGCGCGGCGCCTTCGATGCGGCGGACGCGCAAGCCATCGACGCACCGGCGCTCGCCGGCATCGCGCCTGAGCATTGGCCCGGCCTGCGGTTCACGCTGCTGCCAAGCGTGCAGCTCCTTGCGATGCAATGGGCGGTCGAGCCGGTGTGGAAGGCGATGCAGTCGGTCGATGCGGGCTCGGGCGAAGAGCCTGAGCTGCCCGAGCCGCAGGAACAGGACCATGCCTTGCTGATCTGGCGGCAGGGCTTGGAGAACCGCTGGCGGTCCATCGATGCGACGCAGGCGTCGCTGCTGTGCGCAGTGATGGACGGGTGCAGCTTCAGCGCGCTGTGCGAGTTGGCGGCGGAGCAGGCGGGTGCCGATCAAGCGGCGGCCGTGGCGGTCCGTTCATTGCAGGTGTGGCTTGCGGATGGCGTGCTGTCGGGCGTCGTCCTGCCGGATTGACGGCCCATGGGTCCCAGCGTGCGACGGGACGACGGTGCCTCTCTCAAATGCACCTTCCCCCATCCACCTCCATCGCCACGCCGGTGATCATCGACGCCTCGTCGCTGCAGAGGAAGCACGCCGCGTTGCCCAGGTCCTCCGGCGTCGAGAAGCGCCCGATCGGAATCGTCGACAGGAACTTCGCGCGCATCTCGGGCGTGTCCTCGCCCATGAAGGTCTTGAGCAGCGGGGTCTCGCCCGCCACCGGGTTCAACGCATTCACGCGGATGCCGAAAGGCGCGAGCTCCACCGCCATGGCGCGCGTCGCGGTGATGACCCAGCCCTTGCTCGCGTTGTACCAGGCCAGCTTCGGCCGCGGGCTCACGCCGGCCGTGCTCGCGATGTTGAGGATCACGCCCTTCCTGCCGGCCTTGAAGCGCGGCACGGCCTCGCGCGCCGCGAGATAGATCGCCTTCACGTTGACCGAGAGGATGCGATCGAAGTCGTCCTCCGGCAGCGCCTCCAGCGGCTGGGGCAGGTGCCCGATGCCGGCGTTGTTGACGAGGATGTCGAGCCCGCCGAAGCGGTCAAAGGCCGCATCCACCATCGCCTTCACGTCCTCGGCGCGCGTCACGTCGCAGCGTATCCATTGCGCGCCCGTCGCCTCGGCCACGCGCCGCGCGTTGGCTTCGTCGCGATCGGCGATCAGCACCTTCGCGCCCTCGGCCGCGAACTTGGTGACGATGCCTTCACCGAAACCGGAGCCGCCGCCGGTGACGATGGCTGTCTTGTCGAGAAGTCTCATTCCGGGTCTCCATGTACCGTGCATGACGACCTCCACCGCTGGGGGAGGCCCTCAACCGTGCTGTATCGCCACCGTCTTCAAGGTCGAGAACCCATACAGCGCCTCGAAGCCCTTCTCGCGCCCGTGCCCCGACCGCTTCACCCCGCCGAACGGCAGCTCCACCCCGCCACCCGCGCCGTAGTTGTTGATGAACACCTGCCCGCACCTCAGCGCACGCGCCATGCGCAACTGCCGCGCGCCATCGCGGGTCCACACCCCGGCGACGAGGCCATAGTCGGTGCCGTTGGCGATGCGCACGGCATCCTCCTCACTGTCGAAGGGGATGAGCACCTGCACCGGGCCGAAGATCTCCTCCTGCGCCAGGCCATGCGACTCGGGCACGTCGGCCACCAGCGTCGGCCGAACGTAGAAGCCGCCGGCGGGCGCGTCGTCCGCCAGCTCCGCCTGGGCGGCGATGGGCAGGCCGCTGTCGCGCGCCACCACGAGGTAGTGGGACACGATGCCGTGCTGGCGGCGCGAGATGACCGGCCCCACGTCGGGGTCGGACAGCGCGGGCCCGACGCGCAATGAGCGGTACCGCTGCGCCATGCGCCGCGTGACCTGCTCGTACACGCCGCGCTGCACGAGGATGCGCGACGCCGCCGAGCAGGTCTGCCCCGCGTTCTGGATGCCGGCGTTGACGAGGTAGGGCAAGGCCGTGTCGAGGTCGGCGTCGTCGAACACGACCTGCGGGCTCTTGCCGCCCAGCTCCAGCGTGACCGGCACGGTGTTCCTCGCCGCGGCCGTCTGCACGAGCACACCGGTGGCCACCGAGCCGGTGAAGGAGATGTGGTCGATGCCGCGGTGCGCCGACAGCGCCGCGCCCGCCTCGTCACCCAGCCCCGGCACGACGTTGAGCGCCCCCGGCGGCAGGCCCGCGGTCTGGGCGATGCGCGCGAAGGCGAGCACGGTGAGGCAGGCCTCCTCGGCGGGCTTGAGCACGCAGGCGTTGCCCATGGCCAGCGCCGCGCCGACGCTGCGGCCGACGATCTGCATCGGATAGTTCCACGGCACGATGTGCCCGGTGACGCCGTGCGGCTCGCGCCAGGTGAGCGCGGTGAAGCCGTTCTGGAAGGGCAGCGTCTGCCCATGCACCTTGTCGGCCGCGCCGCCGTAGAACTCGAGGTAGCGGGCCAGCGCGAGCGCGTCGGCGCGGCCCTGCTTGAGCGGCTTGCCCACGTCCAGCGCCTCCAGCCGCGCGAGCTCATCCGCCTGCTCGACGACGGCGCGGCCGATGGCGCTGAGCACGCGGCCGCGTTCGGTGGCGGAGAAGCGGCCCCACAGGCCGTGCTCGAAGGCCTCGCGCGCGGCGGCGACCGCGGCGTCCACGTCGGCGGACGTGCCACGGGCGATGTTCGCCAGTTCGCTGCCATCCGACGGGTTGGTCAAGGGGAGCGTGCCGCCGTCGGCCGCGTCGTGCCACGCACCGTCAATGAACAGCTGGCGCGCGTCGAAGGGGATGCTCGAAACCATGGCCGGACTCCCTTGCGGCAAACAGCGCCGCGTTTTAGGCCATGATATTCACACGTCGACGGGGACACCGCCATCAGCCTCTTCCTGATCAAACGCCTGGCCACTTTCGTGCTGACCCTCGTCGCGGCGTCGGTGGTGATCTTCGCGGTGCTGGACGTGCTGCCGGGCAACGTCGCCGAGGTGATGCTGGGCGAAAGCGCCACGGCCGAGTCGCTGGCCGCCTTGCAGGCCAAGCTGGGCCTGGACCGCCCGCCCGCCGAGCGCTATGCCTCGTGGATGCGCGGCCTGGCGCACGGCGACATGGGCACGAGCCATTCCTACGACTCGCCGGTGGCGGATCTCGTGAAGGAGCGCGCGCTCGTCACCGTGCCGCTGGCGGTGATGGCGATGGCGCTCACCACGCTCATCGCGCTCGTGCTGGGCGTGTATGCCGCGTCCCACCACAACCGCGGCGGCGACCTCGCGGTGATGGTGGGCAGCCAGCTGGGCATCGCCTTGCCCAACTTCTGGCTGGGCATCCTGTTGAGCCTCGTGTTCGCGGTGCAGCTGCGCTGGTTCTCGGCGGGCGGCTTCCCGGGTTGGGAAGATAGCCCGTGGGATGGCGTGCGGGCGCTGGTGCTGCCGGCGGTGGCGTTGGCTGCGGTGCAGGCCGCCATCCTCGCGCGCATCACGCGATCGGCGGTACTGGACGTGCTGCGCGAGGACTTCGTGCGCACCGCTCGGGCCAAGGGTTTGACGCGACGGCAGGTGCTGTGGGGGCATGTGCTGCGCAACGCCTTCGTGCCGGTGCTGACGGTGATGGGCTTGCAGTTCGCGAACCTGCTGACGGGCACGGTGGTGATCGAGCGGGTGTTCAGCCTGCCGGGGCTCGGGCGACTCGTCTTCGAGGCCATCGCCAACCGCGACCTCATCGTCGTGCGCAACGTGGTGATGCTGTTCGCCGGCAGCGTCATCGTCATCAACTTCGTGGTGGATGTGCTGTACGTGGTGATCGACCCGCGGCTGCGGAGGCATGCATGAGGTTCTCGGACCGGGCCTGGCGGCATTCGAGCTTCGTGATCGGTTCGCTGCTGGTGGGGCTCCTGCTGGCGACCGCCGCGCTGTCGTTCGTGTGGACGCCACATTCGCCGACCGACATCGACGTGCCCTCGAAGCTGCAGGGGCCGTCCGCCGCGCACTGGCTGGGCACGGACAGCCTCGGGCGCGACATCGTCTCGCTGCTCATTGCCGGCTCGCAGAACTCCATCGCCGTGGGGTTGATCGCGGTAGGCATCGGCATGGGCTTTGGTGTGGCGCTGGGCCTGCTCGCCTCGGCAAGGCGCGGCTGGGTGGAGGAGCTGGTGATGCGCTTCGCCGACTTCACCTTCGCCTTCCCGGCGCTGCTCAGCGCCATCATGCTCACCGCCATCTACGGCCCCGGCCTCGTGACGAGCGTGGTGGCGATCGGCATCTTCAACATCCCCGTGTTCGCGCGCATCACGCGCGCCGCGGCCAACGGCGTGTGGTCGCGCGACTACGTGCTCGCCTCGCGCGCCTGCGGCAAGGGCGCGTGGCACATCACGGTCGCGCACGTGCTGCCCAACATCGCGAGCGGGCTGATCGTGCAGGCCACCATCCAATTCGCCACCGCCATCCTCGCGGAGGCCGCCTTGAGCTACCTCGGCCTCGGCACGCAACCGCCGCAGCCGTCGTGGGGGCGCATGCTGAACGAGGCGCAGAGCATGATGTTCCAGGCCCCGACGCTCGCGATCTGGCCGGGG
>Ga0207648_10000404_pt1 | contig 48036 bp, 46 predicted proteins | sample KBSMisM32_FD_184310 | JGI IMG/M metagenome (GOLD analysis project Ga0207648, IMG submission 184310) | Miscanthus rhizosphere microbial communities from Kellogg Biological Station, Michigan, USA - KBS Miscanthus M3-2 (SPAdes) (version 2) | ecosystem: Host-associated > Plants > Roots >... | reverse complement strand
GCGGCCGATGCAATTTCGGAATTGAGAAATGAACAATACAAAATATTTGCTGTTGAGCAGGTAGAGAATAGTATTTCCCTGGAGAAATTTAAAAGCGGTGCTGAGAAAATAGCCGTTGTTTTTGGAAATGAGGTAACCGGTGTTGAGCAGTCTACTATTCAATTATGTGATGGTTGTATTGAAATACCGCAATTGGGAATGAAGCATTCGTTGAATATTGCAACGGCGGCGGGCGTGGTGTTGTGGGAGATAGCCAGATCTAAGATTATCGAACCATGATTTGTGATAGCAATGGATTTTTAGGAAATATCTTTGCATCTTTGCGCTCTTTGCGTGAAAAAAGTCGCTGATGAGTACTGTTAAGAATTACCTGAGTTTAATAAAGTTTTCGCATACCATTTTTGCCATGCCGTTTGCGATGATAGGATTTTTTTTAGGGGTAAGGTTTTTTTTTGAAAATATGATTCGCCAGCAACAGACGTCTGAAGGTGGGACGCCTTTTTTTTCGTTGCCAAGTTACACTTCAGGTTCATTGGATATTTCTTCAATATTAAAGTTGTTCTCCCTAGTTCTACTATGTATGATAACAGCCCGTTCTGCGGCCATGTCCTTTAACCGATATCTCGACAGAAGCTTCGATGCAAAAAATCCAAGAACGGCGATACGGGAAATACCAGCAGGAATACTAAAAGCCAACAATGTCTTACTTTTTACAATAGTGAATTGTATTCTTTTTATTACCTGTACATTTTTTATCAATAAGATTTGTTTCTTTTTATCACCGGTCGCTTTACTCGTCGTATTGGGTTATAGTTATACCAAACGGTTTACCCCGCTTTGTCATTTAATATTGGGCTTAGGTTTATCGCTTGCACCCATTGGTGCATACCTCGCTGTTACGGGCAGGTTTAGTCTTTTACCTTTATTATTTTCATTCGCCGTTATATTCTGGGTCAGTGGTTTTGATATCATTTATGCTTTGCAGGACGAAGAATTTGACAAATCCCAAAAATTATATTCAATACCGGCATGGCTCGGTAAGGCAAAAGGATTGAGAGTATCTGAAGTATTGCATTTGTTCAGTGCTGCATGTGTTATTGTTGCCGGACTGCTTGGACATTTCGGATGGCTGTATTGGATAGGTGTAGCGGTATTTATCGGTATGCTTATTTACCAGCATTCTATCGTAAAGCCAACTGATTTAAGAAAAGTAAACCTTGCTTTTATGACGGCGAATGGTATTGCGTCTGTCGTATTCGCCTTATTTGTTATTGCTGACTTATTTTTACATTCCTGATTTAAAATTTACTTATTGCCCAGAATTCTATCTATTGACTATGGTCTCAAACGTACCGGCATAGCGGTTACAGATCCATTGCAGATAATCGCTTCGGGATTAACAACCGTCGAGTCAAAACAATTAATTCCTTTTTTAAAAAATTATTTCTCAAAAGAACCAGTGGAACTGATCATCATCGGCGAACCCAAAAACTGGGACGACTCCGATACACATGCGACACCTTTGGTAGAAAGATGTATTAAAGATTTGCAAAAAAATTTCCCCAGCATACCCATCAAAAAAGTAGACGAACGCTTCACCTCTAAAATGGCAAAAGACTCCATGCTCGAAATGGGATTGAAAAAGAAGCAGCGGCGCGATAAGGCGCTGGTAGATGAGATAGCGGCAACGATCCTTCTCCAGGAATATATGCGCAGCGTAAACCGCTGACTGTATTGGTTCATTCGCTGCCATGCGGTAAATTTGCAGCCTGATAAATTTGTCAACCTGTAAATTATAAACTTTAAAGCTTGATACTTCCGATCGTTGCATATGGCCACCCGGTACTAAGAAAAGTTACCGGCGATATTGATGCTGATTACCCGGGTCTTGCGAAACTCATTGAAGACATGTGGGAAACAATGTATGGCAGCAGTGGTGTTGGCCTGGCTGCGCCACAGGTAAATAAAGAAATTCGTCTTTTCGTCATCGATACGGAGCAGATGTTTAATAATATGGAGGAAGATGAACGGAAAAAATATCCTGACTCGCCGGGATTGAAACAGGTTTTTATCAATGCCCATATTGCAGAGCTGGATGGTGAAGAATGGGCGTATAATGAAGGCTGCCTGAGCATTCCAAAAATAAGGGAAGACATTACACGACACGAAACAGTGACACTGGACTATGAGGACGAAAATTTTGAACATCATACAAAAACATTTTCCGGCCTTACAGCGAGAGTGATCCTGCATGAATACGATCATATAGACGGGAAATTGTTTATTGATCATATCTCGCCACTGAAACGGAAACTGATGAAGGGTAAACTGGATGATATTTCGAAAGGGAAGATCAGCGTTGACTATAAGATGCTGTTCCCAAAGAAATAGATGTATGAATAAATTAATTCCTGTTATTTTATTTGCTGCTATTACTTTCTCATCGTCTGCACAACAGGAAGATTCTCTCGATAATGAACGCCTTTCAAAAATGGTCAGCCTCTCCGAGGTGGTAATGCGCTCGGATATTAATGTCGCAAAATTTATTGAACGCGTAAAGAACGATACCACATTTTATAAGGCGTTTCGTACACTGCATATTATTGATTTCACTTCGTTGAATGATATCCGCTTGCTGGATAAAAAAGGGAGCCTGAAGGCGTCGCTGCACAGTAAAACCAAACAAAAAGTAGCTGCCGGTTGCCGTACGATGGAAATTCTTGAAGAAAACACAACGGGCAATTTTTATGATGACAATAAAAACTACAATTATTACACCGCTGAATTATATGCCGGTCTTTTCTTTACAAAAGACAAAATATGCGGCGAGAATAATATTGTGAAAGGAATTGAATTAAGTCCCCGCAATAAATCTGGTATAGAAAAACACAAAGAACAATTAAAGATGCTTTTTTTTAACCCGGGTAAAAAGATACCAGGCATACCATTCATCGGGGATAAGATAAATATTTTTGATCCGGATGTCGCAAGGTTCTATGATTTCTCTATTGATTATGGTGACAACGAAGGTGAATCCTGTTATGTCTTTTCTATAAAGGCAAAAGAAAATCTTACACCCGAAGAAAAAGATAATATTGTTATTGACGACATGATTACCTGGTTCAATGTAAAAACAATGGAAGTCGTTGCCCGCAATTATGATTTAAGTTATAACACGCCGGTATATGATTTTGATGTGCATATGGAAGTGCAGATGACAAAATTTGGAAATTATCTTGTTCCTAAAATACTTCGCTATAAGGGAAATTGGGATGTGGCGTTTAAGAAGAGGGAGCGTGGCGAGTTTACTGCAACGCTGATATACACAAATGGCAACTAATGAACACTAATAGAGGCGACGGTTGAAAATTGTATGCTTTTTGGGTAAAATATTTTATTCAATTCGGCGACCGAAAATTTTGATCATATGCCGAATCTTCAACCTGTGGTGACCATTAGCGAGTATTAATATTTATTGGCGGACATTAGCGACGTAGTTACGCCATTTTCCAATCACCTCTTCCATATCCTTTGCTACCTCGCTGTCAAAGAATATCTCCTTGCCTGTTGACGGATGAATAAAGCCTAACGTTTTGGCATGAAGTGCTTGTCTTGGACAGATCGCAAAACAGTTGTCTACAAATTGTTTGTATTTGGCAAAAACAGTTCCTTTTACAATTTTATCCCCGCCATAAAAATCATCAGCGAATAAAGGATGCCCTATATATTTCATATGCACACGTATCTGGTGCGTGCGACCGGTTTCTAAAACGCATTGAACCAATGTTACATAATTAAAACGCTCCAATACTTTATAGTGCGTGATAGCTTCTTTGCCGTGTTCACCATCCGGGTAGGCTTCAAATAATTTGCGGGACCGAAGATTGCGGCCTACATGAGCAACTATTGTTCCTTCGTTTTCTTTGAGATCACCCCATACAAGTGCTACGTATTTTCTTTTTACGGTGTGATCGTAAAATTGTTTGGCCAGAAAACTCATTGCTTTATGCGTCTTGGCTAATGCAAGCAGGCCGCTTGTATTTTTATCAATGCGGTGAACAAGACCGTAACGCGGCAGGTTTTCTTCATTAATAGCCGGATCTTCATGCTGCAGGTAATAAGCAATGCCATTTAACAATGTGCCTGTATAATTGCCGCTTCCCGGATGTACAACAAGACCGGCAGTTTTATTTACAATAATTATATCCTGGTCCTCATGCACGATGTTTAACGGAATATTCTCCGGCACGATATCCGCCTGTTCAGGATTCATGTCTGAATAAACCAGTATTTCATCAAACGCTTTTACTTTATAATTGGGACGCACTTCTTTGCCATTTACCTGCACAAGACCCGCATTGATTGCCTGCTGTAGTTTATTTCTTGTGGCACCCTCTATCCGGTTCATCAGGAATTTGTCAATTCGATAAGGTTCCTGGCCTTTGTCGGCCGTAAAATTGAACCGCTCATACAATTCGTCCGTGCTGTCCTGCAAAGTTTTATCTGTGTTGTTGTCCCCTTCTGTCATGTCAGTTGTTTGTGAATCCTGCAAAGGTAACAGATGTGTTTGCATAGTAGTAAATTTGCAGATTGTGATGGAAAAACAAGACGTCATATTCCGCGACCTTGGCATCCGCGATTATCAATCAGTCTGGAATTACCAGGAAGAATTGCTGCAGGAGAATGTCAGGAAGAAGTCAGCAGTCAGCAGATTGCAACTCGCAGACAGCGCTGGTTCTACTGTAACTTCCGACTGTGAAATGTCAACAGTTAACTATTTGCTTTTCGTTGAGCATCCACCGGTATACACGCTTGGTAAAAGTGGCAGGATCGAAAACCTGCTGATTAATGATGATGACAGGACGGCAAAACACATCGAATTTTATAAAACAAACCGTGGTGGCGATATTACTTTCCACGGCTTACAGCAAATAGTAGGATACCCGATCCTGGATCTTGAAAAGTTTACTACCGATATCGGTAAATATTTGCGCAACATCGAGGAAGTTATAATTCTTACGTTGGCTGACTATGGCATAAGCGCTGGCCGGTCGCCGGGAGAAACGGGTGTATGGATTGACGCGGAAATAACAGGAAGAGAAAGAAAAATTTGTGCAATTGGAGTCCGGTGCAGTCGATGGATCACCATGCATGGCTTTGCATTTAATGTAAATACCGATCTTTCTTATTTCGATAATATTGTTCCTTGTGGTATTGAAAATAAAAAGGTGACTTCACTGGAAAAGGAACTTGGAAGAAAAATAGATTTTGAAGATGCAAAAGAAAAGGTGAAAAAAAATTTTGAGAAAGTGTTCCAGGTTGCACTAGTGGATAATGATTAGCTACGAATCGGCAGGAGGTCTCGGCAATGGCGAATACCGGATGGAACGATGAAGGATGCGATCCCTCAAGAAGCGGGACAGGCTGCAACGATGCTTGATAGTAGTAATACAGCCAGGCTTACAATAAATCAAAATTTTTATTGACAGCGAAATGTTATTAATCAGAATTCTTTTGTGATTTTGAATTTGTTTTTCTCTATCAATTTTCCATCTTCATACAGCTCAAATTTGAACCAGCCGGCATGATAAAAATTTGACTTGTCGAGCAATACCGGGGTTTGTTTGATCTCTTTTATTTCAAAAACAAATGCATTGCCTTCATCAAAAAACTTAATGCTGTATTTCTTATCACTGTTGTCAGGCAGATTTATCCGTACGTTTCCATCTTTGTAAGTATATACATGAAGCGATTGAACCGATACATTGAGGTTGGGTTTATTGTTGTTTATTTCCCTGTTGGTAACTGTTGGGCTCTTGCTGTCAAAAGCTAATTTCTCTGTTTTATTGCTGTCTTTTTTTAGTTGAGGCAACGTTTCTTCGGGTTCGGTTTGTTGCGGTTGTTGTTGCGGTTCTTTGATCTTTGTCAACACGATTGTGTCCAGTACCGGTTTTTTCGGATCTGTAAAAACAAACCCACCATTTTCCAGCACCACAAACAAGCGATAAAAAAGATTCGCTTCAGGTGCTTTTGCGTCAGCAAATCCATTTTCTTTTGCTGTCGGATCGGCAACAGACATTATTGTTTTAAAATTTTTGAGACTGTCCGGTGATCGCTGAATGCTGATCTGTTTCACAACAGGATAATTATTTCTCCAGCTGATAATGATGTGTTTATTGCCCACATTCCTGACGGTGAATTTTGGAAGCGTATCCTGCGAAAGCGCGAAGAAACCAATACAGCAACTAAGAAACGTGAGGGACAGGAATTTTTTCATAATGGTATAACGACAAAAGGATAAGGATTCGTTTGTGTTGAATACACAAATATAGCTGTCAAACCGCAAAATTCAGAAGATTAACATGCCGTTCTTCAAAGAACGATTTCCCTGTAATCCACCACTGTGGATAATCAGCAAACGACTGTCCGGCGGAAAAAAATTGGTCGTCACAAGATCATATACGCCGTACGCCAGTTTAGCCGTATATACGAAATCTGTTGGGACGGACGTATTTCTATAAAACCCATTCATAAAATCAATCAATTCAGCCGTGTATTTTCCATAGCCACCAAAATGATAATTATGGATAAACAAAAATTTTTTCTTTTTTTCATCTTCAGTTAACAAAGCTTCTGTTTCTTTTTGCAGATCTGAATTATTTTTTAACACACTTATTCCGACAATAGTTTGCTTTGTTGTTGCGGCTTTTATGAGACCTGCCATCATAGTGCCAGTACCCACCGCACAGCAGATATGTGTGTAGTCTTCTTTTTTGTAATAATCGGCAATAGTTGCTGCACCCGCTGCGCCTGTTTCACCATAACCACCTTCGTTAATCACAAAGGAATCCTGCACTATGTCTGCAAATTTTGATGGCACGATTTTTTGTCTGTAGTCGTCACGCGAAATGAAAATTAATTTCATGCCGTAATCTGTAGCCCTGCTTAGCGTATATGAAAATGCTTTCGGTTGCTCACCGCGAATAATACCTGTTGACTTTAGGTTTTTTAACTGGCAGGCTGCGGCTGTTGCCAGGATATGATTGGACCATGCACCTCCGAATGTTGCAATTGTTTGTGTGTTCCGGTTGATTGCTTCGTCAAAGTAATATTTTAATTTGAACCATTTATTTCCCGAGATGTCCGGATGAATTTTATCGAGTCGCAGAATGGAAATTTCCTGTTGATTTTTCCCGGGTAATGGTTCTATTGAGATTGTATCTAAGTGCAATGGTTCCATAAAAGACATAAATTTAAAAATTGGCGCAGAATGAATTCCTTTAATTTTGCGGGCGTTTAAAAAACCCAGGCAACCGGCGGTCTGATTTTCGTGTATCATAAAAATTATTCTGCTGATTTCCTGCAATCTGAAATAAAAAATAATAAAATATAGATGAAACCTACCTTATTGATCCTTGCAGCGGGCATGGCCTCACGATATGGAAGTATGAAACAAATTCAGGGTTTTGGTCCGGGTGGAGAAACGATAATGGATTATTCCATTTATGACGCCATCAGGGCCGGTTTCGGGAAAGTTGTTTTTATAATCCGGAAAGATTTCGCAGCTGATTTCCAGGAAATATTTGAGCCCAAACTGAAAGGACGCATTGATATCGATTATGTATACCAGGAGCTGGAGGCATTTACAGGCGATTATAAAATTCCTGCCGACCGAAAAAAGCCATGGGGAACGGCACATGCGGTATTATGTGCGAAAGATGCGATCAACGAACCTTTTTCAGTGATCAATGCCGATGATTTTTACGGGCATGATGCGTTTGAAAGAGCATCGTCTTTTCTTAAAACGGAATGTAGTGAGAAACTTTATTCTATAATCGGTTATGATTTGCTGAAAACGCTATCTGAGCATGGAACGGTGAATCGCGGCGTTTGCCAGGTGGATAGTAAAGGCAATCTCAGCTCTATTGCCGAACGTATCAACATTGCAGATGTTAATGGAAAAATTATCTGCGACGATGAACTCGAGCCAAAGGAACTTCCGCGAAAAACACATGTATCGATGAACTTTTGGAATTTTCATCCGTCCATTTTTCCGTATACGCTTCAGCAATTCAACGATTTTCTTGCAGAACAGGGAGATAAGCCCAAATCAGAATTTTTTATTCCCATTGTCGCCGATCAGTTTATCAAAGAAGGGGGAGTAATTAGAGTGATCCCCACATCATCACAATGGTTTGGTGTAACGTACAAGGAAGATGCTCCTGCCGTTGAGAAAAGTTTAAATGCATTGGTAAAAGCGGGCGAATACCCGGAACGGTTATGGTCTTGATATTGCGCTAAAAAAAATTCCCCCGCTGATGGCGGGGGATATCTTCTAAAATGGGTTTGCTAACAGGTATTAATCACCTTTCACCATAAATACATAATCCTGTACTTTTTTCGCCTGCTGCACTTTATCCAAACCGTGTAATCCTGAAGTAAGAGGAACTTTGATATTGTGATACAGAGAATCCTTTTTTAATTCATCCAGCGCCTGTACGATATACTTTGATTGTATAGCAAAGACTACACCTTCGGCCTGCGTTTCCTTGGTACTCAATATCCCTATCACTTCACCGTTCCTGTCAAATACAGGCCCACCGCTATTTCCCGGGTTGGCCGCTATACCGATCTGGCAGCTTAATGTGTCGCCATTATAACCGGTTTTTGCACTGAGGTAACCTTCACTGTATACAATCTCATCGCGCGGATAACCCAATGTGAAGATAGGCTCGGCTATATCTGCTGCAGTTTTGCTAAGGCCATACGGTAAGTACCCGATGGTTTTAAATCTATCATCATCTATTTTCAGAATTGCCAGATCCCGGTTCACGTCGAGTTTTACAACGAAGGCTTTGAATTGCTCGCCTTTATTGTTTTGTACAAAAATGTTCCGTGAATTTTTTACAACATGGGCGTTAGTGATCATGAAGCCCTTTGTGTCTATAAGAAAACCGGTCCCGTTATATTTGGGTATAATCGTATTAACCGTATCCGCCTTTTTCCTATCTACATTATCAATTTTATTGTCAAGACTGCGCGTTACACTTTTAAGATGATTTACTTCACTAACGAGTGCCTGTAACCGCGGACTTTCTTTGTGCGGGCCGTAAGAATTAATAAGTATAGAAAGACCAATGGCCGTAATACCGGCTATTGAAGCAGCGATGGCCATCGTGCGTTTGTAACGGTTCCATAAATAAGTAACCCTGGCGCCGCCTTTAAGCTTATCCGATTTTATGCTTCCCTGCTGCGCAAGATCTGTGTGTATCTCGAGTAAAGAAGATTTGAATTTCTTCCACTCATTGAAGCGGTTCATTTGTTGAAAGAAGATGGTCTGCTCCACAACCATCTGGTCAACTTCAGCATTTGTTTTGCGAAGCTGTTCAAAATATACTCTTTCATCAGGCAGCATTTCGCCCCTGATATATCTTTCAACGCTGTCAAGCATTCTGGTGTCCTGTGTCACAATTCGCGGTGTTTATATTGGTCAAAGAAAATTTTTTTTAATCGCATCAGGCATTTATACTTCTGGGTTTTTGCATTATCTGCATTGGTATATCCAAATGCCACTGCTATTTCATTCATACTCCTTTTTTGAAGGTAATACGCTTCAAGCAGACTTTTGCAGGGCTCCCCAAGGCTTGCCAGGCCCTTTTCCATCAATCCAAACTCTTCATTCAAACGTTCATGTGCTTCCAGCTCCTCTTCTACACCCACCGTTTCTGCCGTGCCATCCAGGTCAGGCTGGTACCTGTTTATTTGCTGCAATCTTTTTAACCATAGCCTTCTGCTCACAGAATAGACGTAGGTTTTGATCAGGCAGCTCAGTTCAAAATTCCCCGCCCGCACCTTTTCATATAAAACGATCATTGCCTCCTGGAAAATATCTTTTGCCTCATCAGCAGAGCCGTTGTTATTGATTATCAGCGATTGCACCATATTGTAGTTGTCCCTGTATATGGTTTCAACTGCTTTTCTGTCGTTCCGTGCCAATCCTTCCAAAAGGTCTTTCTCGTTGATCTCTGGTTTCAATCTGCCATTATTTAATACGAATTTCTAAAAATAGTAACCCTGATCAAGGGTGAAAAAATTTTTTTTAACGAAGCCGGGTTACCTTTTCCCTTTTACGGTATAAATGTGAAATCTATTGTATTACAATCAAAATTCTTAAGAATGAAAAAGTTATTAATGGTTCTGGCAGTTGCTGGTTTCTTTGCTGCTTGTAACAACAGCTCTGAATCTTCTTCAACTCCTGACACAACAGCTGTAAAAGTTGACTCAACTGTAAAAATTGACTCTACAGTTAAAGTTGACACAACTGTAAAAGTTGACACAGCGAAGAAAGCTGACTCTGCTGCTAAGAAATAATCAATTTTCATATGGCAAGCAATCGTTAGAGGCCAACCTGCAGGTTGGCTTCTTTCTTTTTACCTGCTTCCCAGTTCAATTACTTCGCAGCCTTTCATATCGTTTCCATCGATTATCAAACGAACAATCGTACGCATTTTGTGCCAACCCTGTTTTCCTGCTGCTCCCGGGTTAATATGAAGACAGTTTATCTTATCGTCATAAATGACTTTTAAGATATGGGAGTGACCGCTGATAAAGAGGTTCGGTTTGTGCAAAACCAATTCTTTTTTAGTTTCAGGATTATACCGTGGCGGCGAACCGCCGATATGCCGCATCATCACTTTTACCTGCTCACAGCCGAAAATCAGCTGTTCGGGATATTGCAGGCGTATTTGCTGATCATCAATATTACCATACACTCCTTTTAACGACTTAAAACCTATTAGTTTTTCAGCCACGCCACTTCCAAAATCACCGGCGTGCCAGATCTCGTCGCAATTTTTGAAATGAGTGAAAACATTTTCATCGAGAAAGCCATGCGTGTCTGAAATAATTCCAATCCGTGTCATACTTATGAAGATGAAAAATGTAAATGGTTAATCAATGTATCCATCTTCTTTCAACTTTTCCAATATCATTACTGCACCGGGCGCCTGGTGCAGTTCCTGCCGGTAATCTGTGAGCGAAAAATAATGAAGTTTATCAATTTCTCCCGATGGCTCGGGAAGAGTTGCGATATCGGCAAAGTAGCAATCCTGTTCCATAATAATTCCATTTAGTTCGCCATAAGCGGGAGCGGTGATATGCGTATAGTAAACCAGTTGTTCCGGTGACAGCAACGTGTTCAGTTCCTCCTGTATCTCGCGGCAAAGCGCAGTGGCCGACGTTTCACCATCATCCACTTTTCCGCCGGGCAGATAAAAACATTGTTTGTTCCTGCTGAATGCCAATAATAACTTTTTATCCTTAATATGCAATAGACCTGCTGTCTGCAATTGTATCATAAGAGCGCCAAATTAGTATTTCTTAAATTTATATCGCGTTTAAAAAACGTCAAAGAAGTCAAATGCGTTAACTATCGTCGCCAACATCACGAATGGTGCAACTCACTTGACTTTATATGACTCAAGCGACCTGTATATGACTAATCATTAATTCTAACAACATCCTCTATGCCTTATTACTATAAACTTGGAACGATCCCGCATAAACGCCATACCCAGTTTCGCAAACCCGATGGAAAACTTTTTTCGGAGCAACTGTTTTCCACCGAAGGGTTTTCAAATGATTCGTCTTTATTGTATCATTATCATCCGCCTACGCAGATTATTAAAACGGAGCCGCAATTAAATGTCGCACCGGCTATTGCCGAAGAAAAAATGTTGAAGCACCGGAGCTTTGAAGGTTTTAAAATAAAGCCGGAAAAAGATTTTTTACAAAGTCGTAAAGCGGTGCTTGTGAACAATGATTGTCACCTGGTGCTTGCGGCGCCCCAGGAAAGTATGAGGAGTTATTTTTATAAAAATACCGATGCGGATGAATTGATCTTTGTGCACGAAGGGAAAGGTGTGTTAAGGACGACGTATGGTGAACTGACATTTGGCTACGGCGACTATTTAATAATTCCAAGAGGTACTATTTATCAGATCGAATTTGCGGATGCACATAACCGATTGCTTATTGTGGAATCATTCAGCCCGATCCGCTTCCCGAAAAAATATTTAAGCAAGTATGGACAGCTTCTTGAACATTCGCCGTATTGTGAAAGGGATATCCGCCCGCCGCAAAATCTTCCGGCCTATGACGAAAAAGGGGATTTCCTGATCAAAGCAAAAAAGAAAGGTGTATTATACGGATTGCACTACGGTACGCATCCGTTTGATGTGATAGGATGGGATGGTTATTGTTATCCCTTCGCATTTTCTATTCATGACTTTGAACCGATAACCGGCCGCGTACATCAGCCACCGCCGGTTCATCAAACCTTTGAGGCAAATAATTTTGTTGTCTGTTCTTTTGTACCGCGTTTATTCGATTATCATCCGCAGGCCATACCTGCACCCTACAATCACAGCAATATTGACAGTGATGAAGTGATCTATTATGTGGATGGCGACTTTATGAGCCGGAAAAATGTAACAAGAGGTATGATTACGTTGCATCCTGCCGGCATACCGCATGGCCCGCATCCCGGTGCGGTTGAAAAAAGTATCGGCGCCAAGGAGACAAAAGAACTTGCGGTTATGGTCGATACATTTCATCCCCTGATGCTGACTAAAGAAGCATTGGATATCGAAAACCAGGATTACGTAATGAGCTGGGCCGAATAATTTGTCGCTCAGCGCCAGCCAAATTCCTTTTGCAGGTTGAAAATTACCGTTTGCTAAAAAATATTTGGCAGGAAAATATTCCGTTGTTACTTTTGTTAACCATTTGGTTAAATCGTATGGTTAAAATAAAGAAAGACGCAACGACGGAAGAAAAGATAGTGGAGGCAGCGCGAACCATTTTTATAAAGAAAGGTTTGTCTGGCGCACGTATGCAGGAGATTGCAGACGAGGCGGGAATAAACAAGGCGTTGCTTCACTATTATTTCCGCAGCAAAGACATGCTCTTTGAGATGATATTCAGGCAATCGGCGCAAAAACTATTTGCGAAACTGAACATCATATTTGATTCGGATATGTCGCTGTTTGAAAAGATCGAAAAATTTGTGGGCGATTATATTGATGTGATCCAGGAAAATCCTTACCTGCCGCTGTTTGTATTGGGAGAAATGAATAAAAATCCGGATGGTTTTTACAGGAAAATGAAGCATGAATTTGACTTTCCGAAACCGGATAAGTTTTTGATGCAAATAAACAGAGAGATAAAAGAAGGCAGGATTAAACCAATACATCCGCTGCAGTTACTGATGAACCTTATATCGGGTACAATTTTCCCGTTTATGGCACGGCCGATTTTTCAATTGCATATTGGTTTGACCGACGCCCAATTCAGGGAATTTATTCAGCAGCGAAAAACAGAATTTTCGAAGTTTATAATAGAAGCGATTAAGAAATAATTTTTTTGATATTAAATTAACCATCTGGTTAATAAATTATTGATTATGAAAAGAGGAATAATATTTATCGCATGTTTAATAGCGGGTGCGGCAATGGCGCAGGACAGCACAGTATTGACGCTTGACCAGGCCAACGACCTGGCGCAAAAGAATTATCCTCTTATAAAGCAAAAGGATTTGGTAAGGCAGACTGCCGACCTCAACATCAGCAATCTTTCAAAAGGATATTTGCCGCAAGTATCCATAAACGGCCAGGCCACCTATCAATCGGATGTTACAAAAGTTAATATTGCTGTTCCCGGTATCAATATCGAAGCGCCGGCAAAGGACCAGTATAAAGTTTTAGCAGAAGCCAGCCAGTTAATCTATGATGGTGGTGTGATAAAGCAGCAGAAAGTTTACCAGCAGTTGAATGAAGATGTGCAGCAGCAACAACTGGAAGTTGAGCTTTATAAAGTAAAAGAAAGAATCAATCAATTGTACCTCGGTATTTTATTTCTTGATGAACAGGTGAAGCAAACAGAATTGATGAAAGCCGACCTGAATACGGGTATTAAAACGGTGCAGGCGCAGGTAAGCAACGGAGTGGCTTTCAAATCAAATCTGAACACATTGAAAGCGGAGCTACTGAAAGCGGATCAAAATACCATTCAACTGCTCACCTCAAGAAAAGGGATGCTTGAAACACTGGGACTGTTTTTAAATAAATCATTACCGGAAAACACGAAACTGGAAACACCATCAACAGCGGATGTGCTTACCATTGATCAGCAGATTCAGCGACGCGAATTGAAAACTTTCAGCCTGCAACAGGACCTGATCCGGAGTCAAAATAAAATGATCACGGCTAAAAATCTGCCAAAGACAAGTGTGTTTATACAAGGTGGCTATGGACGCCCTGCATTGAATTTATTGGAAAACAAATTCGATTTCTATTATATCGGCGGGTTGCGGCTTAACTGGTCGTTGGGTGGTTTTTATACCAGTAAAAAAGAAAAGCAACTGGTAGAAGTAAATAAACGGATCGTTGATGTGCAGAAAGACGTTTTTATGCTCAATACAAATGCATCGTTGAAAACACAACAGTCAGAGATTGAAAAGTTGCAGAAGCTCGTTGCGACTGACGATCAAATAATAGAATTGAGAAAATCTGTAAAAGAAGCAGCGCAGGCGCAATTAAACAACGGAGTAATAACGGTGAATGATTTTTTGCAACAGGTAAATGCAGAAGACCAGGCGCGACAATCGTTGATTATGCACAAGGTTCAGTTGTTACAGGCACAAATAAATTACGAAACCATTTTAGGAAAATAAAATCAATTTATCACGACGATAATTTCAAGTTATGGGCACTTATTTAAAGCAATTGCAATCAGCAGGAATATGGATCATCGCGGTATCGCTTGCTGCATGTAACAGTAATAAAGAAAAATTCGATGCTTCCGGCACATTTGAGGCTGATGAAGTTATCGTGTCATCGGAACTCAACGGGAAAATTCTTTCATTCGATGTTGACGAGGGATCTGTTCTGAAAAAGGACAGTACTGTCGGCACCATCGATGCAGTGAATATTGCCTTACAAAAAGAGCAGGTGGAAGCCAATATCGCTTCATTGAGAGAAAAAACCAGCGATGTAAATCCGCAGGTAAAATTGTTGCAGGAGCAGTTAACAGTACAACAGGCTCAATTGTCCAACCTTGAGCATGAAAAGAAGCGTATTGAAAATTTGCTGAAAGAAGATGCGGCGACCGGTAAGCAGCTCGATGATATCAACTACCAGGTTGATGCTTTACAAAAACAAATGAATGTAACGCAGCAGCAGATCAACGTACAGAAATCAAATGTATCAACACAAAACAGGAGCATCCTGAGCGAAGGGAAACCTTTGGCAAAAAATATTGCCATGCTGGAGGAGCAATTGAGCAAATCAAGAATTATAAACCCGGTTGCCGGTACCGTCCTTACAAAGTATGCAGAAGCAGGTGAAATAACTGCTGCAGGAAAAGCGCTGTATAAGATAGCAGATCTTTCCGTTATTACCCTGCGGGCCTATATAACGGGAACGCAGCTATCGCAAGTGAAACTCGGGCAGCAGGTAAAAGTATTGGTGGATGATGGTAAGAATAAGTATAAAGAACTGACCGGAACAATAACCTGGATATCCGATAAAGCTGAGTTTACACCAAAGACTATTCAAACAAAAGATGAACGTGCGAATCTTGTATATGCTGTAAAGATAAAAGTGAAGAATGATGGCTTTTTGAAGATTGGCATGTATGGAGAGGTAAAGTTGTAATCGTACAAAAAATGAGCGCAGTAACAGTAAATAACATCACGAAATCATACGGTACAAAAAAAGTACCGGTAAAGGCTTTGCACGGAATCAGTTTTGAAGTCGACAAAGGCGAATTGTTTGGTATTATCGGTCCTGATGGTGCGGGCAAGACTTCGCTTTTTCGCATCCTCACGACCCTTTTATTGGCGGATGGTGGCAACGCGATAGTAGATGGATTTGATGTCGTAAAAGATTATAAAGAAATAAGAAACAGGGTCGGGTATATGCCGGGCCGGTTCTCCTTATACCAGGATTTAACGGTCGCTGAAAACATGGAATTTTTTGCGACGATTTTTAATACGACGATCGAAGAAAATTATGATTTGGTAAAAGACATCTATTCGCAGATTGAACCCTTTAAAGATCGCCGTGCAGGAAAATTATCCGGCGGCATGAAGCAAAAACTTGCGTTGAGCTGTGCATTGATTCATCGCCCCACGGTTTTGTTTTTGGATGAACCGACAACAGGTGTCGATGCCGTTTCAAGAAAAGAATTCTGGGAAATGCTCAAGCGATTAAAAGCACAGGGAATAACTATCCTCGTATCTACGCCTTACATGGATGAAGCCAGTTTATGTGACCGCGTTGCACTGATACAGTCAGGTAAAATTTTATCTATCAATACACCAAAGGGAATAATTAACGGGTTTGGAAAACCTTTGCTGGCGGTTCGTGCTTCGGATATGCTTCGATTGCAGAATTATATGAAGGAATATAATGAAGCGGAAGATTGTTACCCATTTGGAGAGTATCATCATGCAGTAATGAAGAATGGATTTAGTGACCAGAAATTGAATCAGTATTTGAAAGCGGGAAATTTTGATCAGCTCGAAGTGAAGAGAACGGAACCGGATATTGAGGATTGTTTTATTGCGTTGATGAAGGAAGGTTGATAAGTTGAAACGTTGGATGAAATGAATAGTTTACCTATAGAAAATGAATATGAATAATGGAGTTGTTATATCGGCAGATGGTTTAACCAAACGCTTTGGTGATTTTACGGCGGTTGATGCTATATCATTTGAAGTAAGTAAAGGAGAGATATTTGGTTTTCTCGGGGCTAACGGTGCAGGAAAAACGACGGCGATGCGCATGCTCTGTGGATTATCAAAACCAACTTCAGGTAAAGCAACGGTCGCAGGGTATGATGTATACAATCAAACTGAAAAAATAAAAAGGAACATTGGCTATATGAGCCAGAAATTTTCACTGTATGAAGATTTGACAGTGAAAGAGAATATCCGCTTTTATGCAGGCATCTATGGCAAGCCGGATAATTTTATAAAAGAAAAAACAGAACGGGTATTAAATGAATTGCATTTGCAGAGTGAAGGAAACAAGCTGGTGAAGTCATTGCCATTGGGATGGAAACAAAAACTTGCATTCTCTGTTGCCATTTTTCACGAACCGCAAATTGTTTTTTTAGATGAGCCAACCGGTGGGGTAGATCCGGTAACGCGGCGGGAATTCTGGAACATGATCTATAAGGCAGCTGCGTCCGGTGTTACGGTTTTTGTTACCACGCATTATATGGACGAGGCAGAGTATTGTAACCGGGTGAGTATAATGGTAGATGGAAAAATTGAGGCATTGGATTCGCCAACGCAAATGAAAAAGACATTCGGTGCAAAATCAATGGATGAAGTTTTTATTAAACTGGCAAGAAAGGCGGTGAGGAGCGGAGATTGATGTTTTTGTTATCAGTTATCAACAAGTAAACAATGAAACAATTCGCGTCATTTGTAAAAAAGGAATTTCATCACATCCTTCGCGACAGGCGTACGATGTTCATATTGCTGTTCATGCCCATTGCACAGATCATCATTTTCGGTTTTGCTTTGACAAATGAAGTAAAGAATTCGCGAATCGCTGTTTTGGATAACGCAAAAGACGCGGATGCAGCCTCATTGATAACACAGATAGGAAAAAGCAATTATTTTAATATAGAGCAGGTATTATATACACAACGGGATATAGAAAAGATCTTTCAAAAGGGAAAAATAAAGATGGTCATTGTGTTGCCGCAAAACTTTGGAAACGACTTACAACATTTCAATCACGCGCAGGTACAATTAATAGCCGACGCATCGGATCCCAATGTGGCAAGCACTTTGACAAATTATGCGTCTGCAATAATAGTGGACTATCAAAACCGGGTAACGAATGACCGCAAACTGCCTTATACTATTAATACAGAAGTGCGGATGCTGTATAATCCACAGGGAAAGGGGGCTTATAGTTTTGTGCCGGGTGTAATGGCGATGGTACTGATGCTGGTTTGTACCATGATGACGGCCATTACGGTAGTAAGAGAAAAAGAAATGGGTACAATGGAAGTGATGCTGGTATCTCCCGTTCGTCCATTGAAAATTATTATTGCAAAAGCAATTCCGTACCTGTTATTGTCTATGGTAAATGTTGCCAGTATCTTGCTGTTGAGCGTTTTTGTTCTTGATGTACCGATTAACGGCAGCCTTACCTTATTGATTGCAGAAAGCATTTTATTTACATTGACCTGCCTCGCATTTGGATTACTTATCTCTACTGTTACAGATTCGCAGCAAACAGCGATGTTCATTTCGCTCACGGGCATGTTTTTACCAACGGTAATGCTCAGTGGTTTTATGTTCCCGATAGAAAATATGCCACTCGCGTTGCAGATCATTTCGAATATCGTGCCCGCAAAATGGTTTTATATAATCGTGAAGAATGTGATGATAAAAGGAACCGGTTTTACTATAGTGTGGAAAGAGACATTGATCCTTGTTGTTATGCTGTTTGCTTTGTTGGGGCTTGCCATTAAGAAATTTAAAATAAGATTAGCGTGAGAACGTTACGATTTTTATTACAAAAGGAATTCCGGCAGATTTTCCGCGATGCGGCCATTATCCGGATCATATTTATGATGCCGGCAGTACAATTAATTTTGCTTCCGCTTGCAGCAGACTACGAGGTTAAAAATATCCAGATGACGGTGATAGATCTCGATCATTCTGATTATTCACAAAAGCTGACAAATAAAATTACTTCTTCCGGCTATTTCAAATTAAGTCAGTATACCGGTTCATACAATGCGGCACTTAAAAATATTGAAAAAGATCAGTCGGACCTTATACTCCAGATACCGGCAAAATTTGAGAAAAATTTAGTCAGGGAAAATGAATCGACACTATTTATAGCAGTGAATGCAATCAATGGTGTAAAGGCAAATCTCGGCGCTGCTTACCTGCAAGGTATCATACGGAATTATAACAGTGAGGTACGGTTGAAATGGATACAGTTGCCGCGGTTCAGCCCTGAATTAAACATTGAAACAGCATCATCCAACTGGTTTAACCCACATATGAACTACCAGCTGTTTATGGTGCCGGGTATTCTTGTTGTACTGGTTACAATGGTGGGCTCTTTTCTTGCCTCGCTCAATATCGTACGCGAAAAAGAAATTGGAACGATTGAACAGATCAATGTAACGCCGGTACACAAGTACCAGTTTATTATTGGTAAACTGATACCGTTCTGGGTGCTTGGCCTTTTGATCATGACGATTGGATTTTTAATCGCGCGATTTATTTACGGCATTTCCCCTACCGGCAGTTTCTTAACGATTTATGCATTCGCAGGCGTATACTTATTGGCTGTATTGGGACTTGGACTATTGATTTCTACGTTTACAACAACGCAACAGCAGGCCATGCTGCTTTCATTTTTCCTGATGATGGTTTTTATCCTGCTCAGTGGTTTATATACTTCAATTGATAGTATGCCGGAATGGGCACAATGGATTACGCGGTTCAACCCGGTTACATATTTTATAGAAGTGATGCGGATGGTGGTATTAAAAGGCAGCAACCTTGCTGATATAAAATATCACATTTTTATTGTGCTGGGATTTGCTGTTTTTCTGAACGGCTGGGCCATTATCAGTTATAGAAAGCGTTCATAGCTTTTAAAAATGCCTGTTCATTAAAATTTAATTTTTGATAATCCGGTTTTTTGTAAATTCAGGAAACTAAAAACGATTGTTATATGCTTAAAATCGGAGAATTAAAACAGGGAGATATAATCCAGGTTAACGACGATGGTGTGATGCGCGAAGGAACGGTGATAAGGGTGAGCCATGAAGAGAACCAGGCACTGGTTGACAATGGTGTGCAGGAATTCTGGTATAGTCCGGAAGATATGAAACCGATCCCTGTAGATGAAAACCAGCTCAGGTCTTTGGGGTTCAGCAAGGAGTCTGCGAATGGGGCGATCAAATACAAAAAGGACTCTTTCCGCCTGGTGATACCGAAAGAAGGCGATTTTTCGCATATCGAAATGTGGTGGCGGGAAGACCGGCGGCATTTCAGTTTTCCGATAGGGGTGCACCAGCTTCAGAATCTCCACCACGACATGACGAAAGTGCCCCTCGAGAAGCCATAATCGACTTAGAAATCATATAATTTAGCCTTTCCGGCCCCAGGTTATCCTCAACTGTGCAAAAAAGATCCTTCTTTTTTCTTTTTTCGCCCATATATCCTATCTTTGCGCCTCCAAAAAATTATGTCGAAACAACCCCTGATCAAGCAAGACGGTGTTATTATTGAGGCGCTTTCGAACGCAATGTTCAGGGTAAAGCTTGAAAACGGCCACGAAATACTGGCTACTATCTCCGGCAAAATGAGAATGCACTATATCCGCATTCTGCCCGGTGATAAAGTAGGTGTTGAAATGAGCCCGTACGATTTATCAAGGGGGAGAATAATTTTTAGGTATAAGTAAAACGCGATAAGCCGTAAACTATAGGCCATAAGCTTATAGCCTAAAGCCTACAGCCTAAAGCAAAATATATGAAAGTAAGAGCATCCATCAAAAAGCGCAGTGCAGATTGCAAGATCGTTCGCCGCAAAGGCAAACTGTATGTGATTAACAAAAAGAATCCGCGCTTCAAGCAAAGACAGGGATAATTGAATAACAAACCAAAAATCAAAAGACAGGAACCAAATCGGAGCTTGAGATTTGCTTCCTGGAATTTAAATTAAAATAATATGGCTCGTATTGCCGGTGTTGATTTACCAAAAAGTAAAAGAGGCGAAATAGGACTTACCTATATATACGGTATCGGTCCTTCTACTGCCCGTTATATCCTTGACAAAAACAGTATCAGCAGGGATAAAAAGGTGAATGACTGGAATGATGACGAATTGAACGCTATACGTAACACGATTACGGAAGAGTTCAAAGTGGAAGGGCAGTTGCGTTCGGAAGTGCAAATGAGCATTAAGCGTTTGCTGGATATTGCGTGCTATCGCGGACTCCGTCATCGTAAAGGATTGCCGGTTCGTGGTCAGCGTACAAAAACCAACAGCCGTACAAGAAAAGGTAAACGTAAAACAGTTGCCGGTAAAAAGAAGGCGGCTAAGAAATAATAGGCTATATGCGATAGGCCGTAAGCAATAAGCTTATAGCCTGCAGCTTATGGCCAATTGCACCACAGAAATAGAACTGATTACAGATACCCGGTGCAGGAGGAGAGTCAGTTCATCCGACGATAGTTGGAAATTAATTTAAAAAAGAAGATTACCTCAGAACAAAATGGCAAAAGCACAACAAACACAGGCGACCAGCGCAAAGGCAGCCGCCCGCAAAAGAGTAGTGAAAGTAGATGCCTACGGCGATGCTCACATCTCTGCAACATTCAACAACATTATCATCAGTCTTACCAACAAGAACGGCCAGGTTATTTCCTGGAGCAGTGCGGGTAAAATGGGTTTCAAGGGTTCTAAAAAGAATACCCCCTATGCCGCACAGATAGCAGCAGCAGATGCAGCGAAAGTGGCATTTGACGCGGGCCTGAAAAGAGTGGACGTTTATGTGAAGGGACCCGGTGCAGGCAGAGAAAGTTCAATTCGCTCGCTTTCGCAAAGTGGTATTGAAGTAGTGATGATTAAAGACGTGACTCCGCTGCCACATAACGGTTGCAGACCACCAAAAAAGAGAAGAGTTTAATGATTTTAGATTTGTGATCCACGATTTTGAATTTGCGAAATGTTTATTCAATCCGGGATCTGCAATCTGAAATCCGACATATTTTGAGCCAATTTGGTTTCATTTATTAAAAGGGTGCTTCATTAATTTTTACCGCTTTCAACGATGAACGCACCGGTTTCTAAAAAGCGGAAATGAAAAAAAATCATGGCACGTTACAATGGTCCAAAGACCAAAATCTCCCGTAGGTTCGGTGAGCCGATCTTAGGGAATGGCAAATGGCTGACAAAGAACAGCAATCCTCCCGGCCAGCATGGCGCTGCAAAAAAGCGTAAGACTCTTGGTGAATACGCTTTACAGCTTCGCGAAAAACAGAAGGCAAAATATACCTATGGTATATTGGAAAAACAATTCCGCAAAACGTTTGAAGAAGCTTCGCGCCGTAAAGGTGTTACCGGTGAAAATCTTATCAAATTACTGGAAGCAAGACTGGACAACACGATCTATCGCTTAGGTGTTGCTCCCAGCAGGCCGGCTGCGCGCCAGTTGGTAAGTCACAAGCATGTTACCGTAAATGGTGTGGTAGTGAATGTACCTTCTTACCAGCTCCAGGCGGGCGATGTGATTGGATTGAAAGATAAGAGCCGTTCAAACACAGCCGTTACAAGCCAGATCCGCGGCAAAAACCAAAAATTCAACTGGCTGGATTGGAATGAAACAGAGCTCGAAGGAGTTTTTATTACCTATCCGGAAAGAGAAAGTGTGCCTGAGAGTATAAAGGAGCAGCTGATCGTGGAATTGTATTCGAAGTAAGCGTTAGCAGTTTGCAGTTTCAAGTTGTCGTGCTATTCGTGACTGCTGACTGTCAACTGCAAACTTTAAGCTGAATAAAGTTGTTATAGCCGAAGGGTGCGACGCAACTGAAGCTCAGCAGAATTCCCAAAGCTGGTATCCAAAAAATTAATTAGTAATTAAAAAATCTAAACTTTCAATATGGCCATTTTAAATTTTCAGAAGCCAGACAAAATAATCCTGCAAAAGGCAACTGACTTCGAAGCACAATTCGAATTTCGCCCTTTGGAACCCGGTTATGGTGTTACTATTGGTAATGCTCTTCGCCGCGTGTTATTAAACTCACTCGAAGGATATGCCATCACAGGCGTTAAAGTCGAGGGGGTAGATCATGAGTTTGCTACGATCAAAGGGGTGAGCGAAGATGTGGTTGAGATCCTGCTGAATCTTAAACAGGTTCGTTTAAAAAGAAGCGTAGACCACGAAGTATCGCACGAAAGAATTATTCTTTCTATAAAAAACAGGACTGAATTTACTGCCGGTATGATCGGTGAAGGCACACAGTCTTTCCAGATCATGAACCCGGACTTACTGATATGCACACTCGATTCTTCTGCAAGAATGGATGTGGAGCTGACGATCGGTAAAGGCCGTGGTTATGTGCCTGCAGAAGAGAACAAGCCAAAAGATGCACCGCTCGGTTATATTCCTGTTGATGCTATTTATACACCGATAAAGAACGTGAAATACAGCATTGAAAATACCCGTGTGGAACAGCGTACGGACTATGAGAAATTGCTGATGGATGTTTCTACAGATGGTACTATTCATCCGGAAGAAGCAGTAAAGCAGGCTTCACGTATCCTGATTCAGCATCTCATGATCATTACGGATGAGAATATCACATTCGATAATAAAGAAGAAAAGAAAGAAGATCTTGTTGATGAACAAACATTGCAGTTGCGCAAAATGCTGAAAACACCGTTGGAAGATCTCGATCTTTCGGTACGTGCTTTCAACTGTTTGAAAGCTGCAAAGATCAATTCACTCAGCGAGCTTGTACAATACGAGCAGGAAGACCTGATGAAGTTCCGCAACTTCGGTCAGAAGTCACTGGCTGAAATTGAGCAGGTGTTGACGGAAAGAGGTCTGCATTTCGGAATGGATCTGCAGAAATTGGGTGTGGATAAGGACGAATTGTAAATTATTTCCGATTTGAGATTTCCGATTTCATGTTGCCACTATTGCCCGCAATAAATCTGAAATGGTAAATCAAAAATCACAGATTCAATAATGTAGGCTGCAATTCCTGACACGGTGCAGCTGAATAAATTAAAACGTCATGCGTCACGGAGACAAAATCAAAAACCTGAGCCGCACAAAAGCGCACAGGGATGCACTGCTGAGCAATCTTGCCAGCCAATTGATCGCTCATAAGCGGATTGTAACAACACTGGCAAAAGCAAAGGCTTTGCGTGTATATGTTGAGCCGCTGATTACAAAAGGAAAAGAAAATACAACGCATCAGCGCCGTGTTGTATTCAGCCATCTGCAGGACAAAGAGGCGGTGAAAGAATTGTTCAGCACCGTTGCTGAAAAAGTTGCAGGTCGTCCGGGTGGATATACAAGAATTATAAAGCTCGGCACACGTCCCGGTGATGCTGCTGAAACTGCACTGATAGAACTGGTTGATTTCAACGAGATCTATGGCAAAGGAAAAGGCGAAGCAAAAGAAGGTGCTAAGAAAACACGCCGTAGCCGTAGCAGTGCTGGTAAAAAAGCCACGGACACGAAAGGTGAAGAAACGAAAGCAGAAGCGGCTAAACCCGCTGAAAAAGAAGCGTAAAATCACTAAATAATATTTTTTGATAAAGACTCTGAGGTTTTCAGGGTCTTTTTTATTTTGTGGCTTTACCTTAACCACCACACATGAAAAAAATTGTATTGTTTGTTGTCATGGCTATATCCATGACTTTTGTTTTTGCAAAAGATCCGGCGGATAGTTTAGCATTGCTTTTAAAAAGGCTCGACTCGATAGAATCGTCTTTTACTTACAAGAAAGGAAAAATTGACGTGGCAAATAACCTTGCATCGCTGAATATTCCTGAAGGATTTAAGTATCTGGATGGTCCGCAAAGTGAAAAAGTGATTTATGATCTGTGGCGTAATCCAAGAGGCAACGATAAAGTGCTTGGAATGATTTTTCCCGATAGCGGAGCCGTATTGAACAGTGGTTCATGGGCATTTGTCATTACGTACGATGAAATGGGTTACGTGAAAGATAAAGATGCGGACGACATCAATTACGACGACATGATGAAACAAATGAAAAAAGAAACTGAAGAGGAGAACCCCGAACGCATCAAACAAGGGTATGATGCGATGCATATGATCGGCTGGGCAGAAAAACCATATTACGATAAGAATAAGAAAGTTTTGTATTGGGCAAAAGAAATACAGTTTGGTACAGATTCGGTGAGCACATTGAATTACGATGTGCGTGTGTTAGGACGTAAAGGTGTCCTTAGTTTGAATGCTGTTGCGGCTATTGATCAATTGGCAGAAGTGGATAAGCATAAAGGCAACATACTGTCGATGGTTGAGTTTAATGCCGGCAGCCGGTACGGGGATTATGATTCCGGTGTTGATAAAGTAGCTGCATGGACGATCGGCGGGTTGGTAGCAGGCAAAGTACTGGCAAAAGTGGGCCTCTTTGCATTGATTTTGAAAAACATAAAACTCGTAATATTGGCTTTTGCCGCAGCAGGCGGCGGAATCTGGCGGTTTATAACAGGCCGCAGAAAAAAGAAAGAGGAATTTGAGTATACACCGGTAGTTTCAACAAACAATGACGATGTGGCGCCGCCGGCTGCATAGTTTGTAAATAGTTAATAAAATAGCCCCGCCATTTGACGGGGCTTCTTTATTTTTGCACGATTTTTTTGACAACAATTCATTCTTTTTAATGACTGAAAAACAACTCCCTGCCGTTCTTCTTCTCGCTGATGGAACTATTTGTTACGGTAAAGCATTCGGAGCAATCGGTACTACGACTGGTGAAATTTGTTTTAATACCGGAATGACCGGTTACCAGGAAGTATTTACTGACCCGAGTTATTATGGCCAGATACTGATCATGAATACGGTTCATATTGGTAATTACGGTGTAAAGGATGATGATGTAGAATCATCGAATGTTAAGATCAGGGGACTGATCGGGCGCAACCTGGAAGAGACTTATTCAAGGAAACTGGCCAAGGGTTCTCTTGAAGATTATCTCAAAGCAAATAATATCGTATCGATAGAAGGTGTTGATACCAGGGCATTGGTGGCACATATCCGTACCAAAGGTGCGATGAATTGTGTTATTTCTTCTGAAACGTCAGATGTAGAGGATTTGAAAAGGAAACTGGCAACAGTACCGGATATGGACGGGCTTGAACTGGCATCGCAGGTGAGCACAAAAGAAGCGTATGAGATGGGCGATACTAATTCGGGTATACGCATCGCCGTTATGGACTATGGCGTAAAACAACACATTCTTCAATGTATGACAGACCGGGGCGCTTATGTAAAAGTGTTCCCGGCGAAAACTGCACTGGAAGAAGTTAAAAAATTCAATCCATCCGGTTATTTCCTTTCCAACGGTCCCGGTGATCCTGCGCCAATGGATTATGCAATTGATACTGTAAAAAACATTTTAAAAGAGAACAAGCCTGTTTTTGGTATCTGTCTTGGTCACCAGTTGCTTGCATTAGCGAATGGAATCCCGACTTTTAAAATGCATCATGGTCACCGGGGCTTAAATCACCCGGTAAAAAATATGGTCACGGGCAGATGCGAGATCACTACGCAAAATCATGGCTTTGGTGTAGATCCGGAAGCAATAAAAAAGGCGACGAATATTGAAATAACACATGTCAACCTGAACGATAAATCCATTGAAGGCATCCGGGTAAAAGATAAACCGGCATTCTCTGTGCAATACCATCCTGAAAGCACACCGGGACCGCATGATTCGAGATACTTGTTTGATGATTTTATAACGCTGATAAAGAACGCTGATAGCAAAAGCTGATTGAGGGAATAGCTGCTTCCGACTGCCTGGTTTCTTTTTGAGTTCACGATGGCTGTCATACTAACCGGCGCTAATGGATTCTTATTGGTGTCATCAGGTTACATTTTAAAGCGCATTCTTAAAAATTTTTCTTTTTCAAATAAGGAAACTATAGCGTTCATTAACACCCATTCGCGTACATTAGCGTATGCGTATAGCGATCATCAACGGTCCCAATCTTAATCTTCTTGGCAAACGGGAAACGAACGTTTACGGTAATATGTCTTTTGAATCGTTTCTCGATGAATTGAAAAAGAAATTTCCCCAAATTGAATTCACCTATTATCAGAGTAACATCGAAGGTGAATTGGTGAACGAGATACAAAGAGCGGGCTTTGATGCCGATGGTATCGTGTTAAACCCTGCGGCCTACACGCACACATCTGTTGCAATTGGCGATGCAGTGGCTGCTATAAAATCGCCCGTGGTTGAAGTACATATTTCAAATGTGCATGCACGTGAAGACTTCAGGAAGCTTTCTCATATTTCCGCTAAAGCGGCCGGCAGTATTTTTGGACTTGGGTTAAAAGGTTATGAACTGGCCGTTGATTACCTGCTGTCATTAAAAAAAACAGGCTGACTTTTTCAACTGTTTATTGCTGGTATATTTTTCTTAAAATAAGGTAGTATACGATTCCGATAATTATACCTCCAAGAATGGTTTGTCTTTGTGTTGTGGAATTTATATTCAAAATACGTTTGGTTTTTTTGTAGTTCAGGCAGATCAGGATCGATGATAGCAGTAGTACATATAGCGACAGGTTCAGTTTCGCTCTCCAGTTAAAATAATGAAACCTGCCAAAATAATTAAGTACAAAACAAAGAACGTTCATCAATTCAATTGTTTTTCCAAATACAGGCAATATCCACCCGATTGATTGTTTTCTGTAAAGAAAGCTGATGACGACGGGAGTAGAGACGATCTGGATAATGTTAATGGCGGCAAAGAATAAGCCAGCGACCTGCAAATGACGTATTTCATAGTATAAAAAACTTAATCGCTCATACAAAAAAATGAGGTAGTAGAACGACAACAGGATCATCACAAAAAGAAGAAAATAATTATCCTGTTTTATCAGCGATGGCTGCTTCACCAGGTTATACAGGGTAATGAACGGTTTCCATTTTTCTTCAAACAGTTGTTTCTTCTGGTAGTCATCAAATACATCGGTCATTAATTCCTTTCGGATGGCCTGCTCTTCCTCCGTGCTTATTTTACGGGATATAATTATTTCGCGCACCACCTGCACTGCCTCCGCAGTATAGTCCTGCGGCTCTTCCATGATTTTTATTAATTGTTTATTGCTGAGTGTTTTAAGATATTGATAAAGCTCATTTTCCATAAATAATACAACCCACCGGCAGATAAATTACTCTAATTTTGGAAAACATAGCCTTGTTTTTTTCGTTATAATAAACAAGTAACTAAATCTGGTTTTATGAAACTGATAATGATATTGCTGGTGATGGTACCTCTTGCAGGGATCAGTCAATGGAAAACCTATATCATCGGTGTGAAGGGTGACACACTGAACCGCGTAGATCTGAAAGGTAAAAAGCAGGGCCCCTGGGTAGTTCATTTTGATGAATTAAGAGGAGAGCCTGGTTTTGAAGAGGAAGGATATTACAATAATGATAAGAAAGAAGGTGCCTGGCGCAAGTATTCACTGATGGGCGATTTGCTTGCTGTTGAAAATTTTCGCTGGGGAAATAAAGATGGCAGGAATGTTTATTTTAATAATACCGGTCAATTGCTGCGTGAAGAAAGCTGGAAGGCGGTAAACCCGGATAATCCATACGATACAGTGGAGGTATTTGACCTGAATGATCCGACAAAAGTTATAGATCATCGCATTATCAAACTGGATGGGTACACATTGAAACATGGTACATGGACTTTTTATGATCCCGTCAGCGGTAAAGTTGACAAAACAGAAAAATGGAATCTTGATAAACCCGCTACGGGCAACAGTGGTGATGATCTTGCCCCGATTGATATCGCCGATAATACAACCGCAAAAAGCGATAGCGCAAAAAAATATCCGAAGCCGCAGGCCATTCTTGATTATGAAAAAAAGAACAAAAAGAAAAAGATCAAGGTGAGAGATGGCAGTACGGGCTATTGAAAGCCCGGTTTCATAAATTGATTAAAAAAATCTCCGCAATTTCCGTGGGGATTTTTTTATGAAAAATATCTTTTGTAATACGGATGGATATTGAAACATACAAAGCCCTTGAAAAGTGGACTGCAAATGAATTTCGCAGTGTGAACGGACAGATAGAATGGCTGCCCGTGCAAAAAGTTAAAAGAAGCTTCGTGATTGAAAGAGCCGGGAAATAAATCCGGAAAAGACAGCGAAGTAAATCTGCGTGAAGCTATCTCGCCAATTTCAGAATATCATCATAAGTGTACAAAAAAATCCCGGGCTCATCTTTTTTAGATACATTCAGCATGGCCCTCGCCACGTCTCTTCCATGAATCGGTTTGTATTTTCGACGGGCACCCCTCATAAGAAATGAAAACGCTTTCATCAGTGGTACCCCTATTTGTTCACCGATCCGTTTTTCTTTCCGGTCGCCGAGCAACATAGATGGCTGCAGCATATGAACGGTATTTACTCCAGACACCGTTAATGCATCTTCCACTTCGCCTTTCAGTTTCAGGTAAAAATTGTTGCTTTTGCTATCGGCGCCTACGGAAGATATTATTATAAATTTTTCGCAGCCGGTTTCTTTGCAGGCCCTTGCTGCTTTGACAGGGATATCGAAGTCAATTTTCCGGTATAATTCTTTGTTGCCTTTTACGTTTTTTTGGGTAGTGCCGATATTGCAGAATAAAGCATCACTTCCGTCAATGGCGAGTTTCAGCGATTCATAATCATTAAAATCAACCAGCTTTACTTCTATACGCGAATCCGTTTTAACGTAGGGGCGGCGCACGATGACGCGTATAGTTTCGTAATATGTATCATTGAGCATTTCATGGAGCAGGTAATTTCCTGTCATTCCGGTGACACCGATTATAGCTGCAGTTTTTCCGCTCATTATTTTACTGTATACTTGTTATTGATTTCAGCATATGCAAGTTCAGGAAAACATTTCATTGAGGCCCTATAATACTTTTGGTATTGATGCGAAGGCAAAGTTATTTTCTTCTTTCCGGAATATCAGCGAACTCCGGGAATATATTGATCGGTGTGCCGGTCAAAATAAATTAATTCTCGGCGGCGGCAGCAATGTTCTGTTTACAAAAGACTTCGATGGGATAGTGTTGAAAAATGAAATCAAGGGGATTGAGAAAGTAAAAGAAGATGATCAGCATGTTTACGTTAAAGCCGGTGCCGGTGAGAACTGGCATCAATTCGTTTTATACTGTATTGAAAATAATTTAGCAGGTATAGAAAACCTTTCTTTGATTCCCGGAAATGTAGGCGCATCACCCATGCAGAATATAGGTGCCTATGGTGTAGAGATAAAAGAACTGTTTTACGAGTTAAAAGCTTTTCATCTCCACGAAAGAACCAACTATACGTTTTCACTAAAAGATTGCGAGTTTGGCTATAGGGATAGTGTTTTTAAAAGGCGTTATAAAGATCAGTTTGTTATTGTGAATGTAACGTACAGGCTGAACAAAATACCAACGTTCAATACGAGTTACGGAGCGATAGAACAGGAGTTGGAAAAAATGGACGTGAAAGAATTGAGTATACGAACCATTTCACAAGCTGTAATTAATATTCGCTCTTCTAAACTTCCGGACCCGTTCCAGATTGGCAATGCCGGTAGTTTTTTTAAAAATCCCTCCGTTGGGAAGGAAAAATTTGAGCAATTGAGATCTGAATTTCCTTCCATTGTAGGTTATGAAAATCCTGATCATACAGTAAAACTGGCGGCAGGTTGGCTTATTGAACAATGTGGATGGAAGGGCTACCGCAATGGCGACGCCGGGGTGCATGCAAAACAAGCATTGGTATTGGTAAATTACGGCAGCGCGAAAGGCAACGAGATTTATACTTTATCTGAAAGTATTATAAATAGTGTGCGTGAAAAATTTGATGTGCTTCTTGATAGAGAGGTAAATATTCTTTAATTGCTGATGAAATAGTAAATATTTTTTACAACCTACGCAAGCATTTCCAAACATACAGAATATATCTCTGTTTTTTTTACTTTATCACTTATAGGAGACAGTTACATTATCAAATAATATTATCTGACTCTGCTTCATTCCCGGTTTCTGCTTTTTTTTAAAAAAAATCTTTACCGCGTGTCACGAAATTATTTTATTTAACGTCTTTCTTTGTAACGATGTCAACCGAGAATTCACCGAAGTCAGCCGAAGCAACGGGCATCGTTTGATTTGAATTTGCATATTATGCTTAAGGTTAATAATAACCTTTGCCCGGCGTTTCTACTCCGGGCTTAATTATTTACTATGAGGAATGAATAATTCTTCAGGTCTTTACCCCGCCTGTCATTAAAAGTTTTGTTGCATAATAAATAGAACGGGTGGCATTGCAGTGAGCATTTTTTGGCGGAATGGCAGATTTACTATCTTTATTCCGGCGATTGCAATGCAGACCCCCGGAAAAAATACAGAAATATTTGAACTGCAACGAAGGATTGCGGTGTATGAAGATGAAAGTGCTTTCAAGGAATTATTTTCCATATTGTATCCTCCGCTGAAAAAATTTGCAGCAGGTTTTTTGCGATCCTCGGAGACAGCCGAAGAGACGGTTGCCGATGTGTTTATGGAAATCTGGCGCCGGCGAACAGAGCTGATGGAAATAGAAGATCTGAAAGTGTATATGTACATCTCCGTAAGAAACGCATCGCTGCGAAAACTGCAGCAGCAAAAAAAAGATGCGACTGTTTCCCTGGATGATTTCACCTACGAATTTACATCCACCTATATCGGGCCGGAAGACGCCATGCTGACGTCGGAGCTTTTGCAAAAAATCCAGGCGGTTATAAATGAACTTCCTCCCCGCTGCAAGCTCGTCTACAAGCTGGCGAAAGAAGATAAACTTCGGTATAAAGATATTTCCGCTATCTTAAATATCAGCGTAAAGACAGTTGATAATCAGCTGGCGATGGCGCTGAAACGAATAGCATCAGCCATCAACTTCAGGCTAAAAAAAGATTCTGTTATTTAATTTTCCTTTTTTTATAGGGGATTTTCCTTTTTTTTGACTCTATATCAATACCACACGGATGAATTTTGACCGCATTTGGACTTTGCTGGCCCGCAAGCTTGCGGGAGAAACTTCGCCTGAAGAATTGGGCGAATTGGAATCGCTATTGAAGCAAAATCCCGACACACATCTTAAAGTGCAGGCACTTGTTGAATCATGGAATCGGCAGGAAGAATCAGTACAAGCCGATACCGGTGAAGCATACCTGGATATTGTCAGTAAATTAAAAGTTGAAGGACAGATGACGAGTGCAGAGGAATATGCATATTCCTTTGATGAAGGCAACGGCACCCAAAAACGATTTCGCAAAAAACTCATTCTCTTTGCTTCAGTACTGATGGTGATAATAAGTGCCGGTGTATTGTTGTTTACTCAAAATAAAAGCAGCAGTCCCGCATCAACTCCCGCCGTTGCCACTAACAATTCTGTATCAACTTTACGGGGATCACGATCAACAAAGATGGAATTGCCCGATGGTACCAAAGTATGGTTAAACGCAGGCAGCAAGTTTACCTATGATAAGGATTTCGGTAATTCACTAAGGGAAGTATACCTGACGGGTGAAGCATTTTTTGAGGTCGTTCATAATGCTGATAAACCGTTTATCATTCACACGCCCATTTTCGACATAAAAGATCTCGGTACACAGTTTAATGTGAAGTGCTATCCTGAAGATAAAACAACTGAAACAAGTTTGATAGAGGGAAGCGTTGAAATATCCGTGAGAAAGAAACCAAAAGATAATTGGATTTTAAGGAAGACGAATCATAAAATCATTTTATTGAATGAAGATTTTCTTGCCGATGATAAAAAGGTAGTTCCGGTTAAAGTCGATCATTTACCAAAGAAGTCTATCATGCAGGAACAAAGACTTACTTTTTTACCGGAAGATTCTTTTTCAGTAGAAACAGCGTGGACACATAATAAATTGTCTTTTGATGATGAAGAGTTTGGTGAAGTGGCAAAAAAAATGGGAAGATGGTACGATTGTGAATTCTTTTTTGCCAATGAAAAAATGAAGGGACTTCCTGTGCATGCTTCGTTTGATACCGAAACACTTGAAAAGGCGATGGAAGCATTAAAATATACCTTCCGGATCAAGTACGAAATAAAAGATAACAAGGTCACTATTTATTAACAATAAAAGATTGCTGCTTATGTTCGACAACTCCTGTTGACTTCAATAAAAAAGTAACGGGATTTCGTTCCACCGAAACCCCGTTGTCTAGGTTCATTAATGGAATCCATCACGAATGAGTATATGGTTCCCCATTTTTTATAAACCCAAGCTTAAAAGTATGAAAAATAAGCGTACGCTTGTCAGGGCATCCAACGCCTTGAAAAAGCCGTTCTTGATTATGAGACTCACGTTCATTTTAACCGTTTTCTCTGTTTTTCAAAGCTTTGCTGGCATAAATGGTCAGACGGTTAGTGTAGACATGAAAGACACGGAGATTAAGAAAGTGCTTAATAAAATTGAAAGACAAGGCACTTTTCGGTTCCTCTTTAACAGCCGCCTTGATGAAATGAAGCGGAAAGTAGATATTTCGCTGAGCAACGAAACTATCGAGGTTGCGCTGAACAAACTGTTTTCCGGAACAGAATTATCATTTAAAAAGCTCGATAATAACCTGATCGCGATCCGCCTCGGTAATTCAGATGAGTTGGATGTTACAGTCAGCGGACGTATAACGGGACCGACCGGTGATCCCCTGAATGGCGTGACTGTAAGTATAAAAGGTACGAGTACCGGAACTACAACCAATGCAAATGGTGAATACGTACTTTCGGTTCCGGATAACGCTGTGCTGGTGTATTCGTATGTCGGTTATACATCACAGGAGATAGCAGTAGCAGGCAAAACAACAATAAATGTCAACCTGCAGGCCTCTACAAGAATTATGGATGAGGTAGTGGTAATCGGTTATGGACAGGCAAGTAAAAGAGACCTCACCGGCTCTATTGTGAAAATAGCCGGAAAAGATATTGCCGACAAGCCAAATACAAACCCCGTTTCATCCTTACAAAGCAAGGTGCCGGGTTTGTATGTTATAAACAATGGTACGCCGGGTAAAGAGCCAGACATTCGCATACGTGGTACCGTTAGTATCGGCCAGGTGCACCCGCTTTATGTTGTGGACGGTATCTTCAACGATAATATTGATTACCTGAATCCAAATGATATTGAATCAATAGAAGTTTTAAAAGATCCTTCCTCTCTCGCCATATTCGGTGTTCGTGGTGCAACAGGAGCTATTGTTATTACGACCAAGAAAGCACGGGCCGGGCAGGTCGTTGTGAATTTCAATACGACGTACGGGTTTAAAAAACTGGTGGATAAAATCAAAATGGTAAACGCCAGCGAGTTTAAAACCCTTTTTGCAGAAGAAAATGCAAATAACAATGTAAATGTCAATGTAGACAGTGCAATAGGTATTGGCCTGAATTCAAATACGGATTGGATTGATGCGGTGACGAGAACGGGCGCTCAGTCAATGAGTAATATATCTGTTTCAGCAACTACCGACAGAAACCGTTTCAACCTGGGTGCCGGATATACATTGGACCAGGGCATCATCAGGCACGAACAACTGGAGAAATGGCTGCTTTCGTTCAGCGATGAATTTAAATTAAATAAGGCCATTAAGGTGGGAATTAACTTCAATGGATCCCGTATAAATCTTCCTTATGGTACAGGAGACAACATCAATGTGCTGGATGACGCCAGAAAAGTTGTTCCGCAGATATCTTCCGGTACAAAACAATTCAGGGTAAGGGATCTCTATGGTGCAACTACTGACACGATTACCCAGGATCTGTATTCTCAATTGAACCTCGGTCTGCAAACATCCGGTGTTGTGAACCCGCTGGTATACCTGGAAAATGAATGGGATAAATCGATCAATATTCAATACAGAACCGTTGGAAGTGTGTACACCGAAATAAATTTTCTGAAAAACTTCACCTTGCGTTCTACTGTTTACGCCGATATCACATCGGCCAACAAAAGAAAGTATACGCCGACTTATTATGCATACGATCCGATTAATAACATACCTGTTGTATATAGCCCGACAACAAGGATACAGGAGGATGATAATACATTCAGAAAATTTCAGCAGGATCATGTAATTACATACAAGAAGAACTTTGGTGATCATAATGTAACAGTTACAGGTGGTTTTACAACTTATTATTCGGGCGTTTTCAACAGAACAGGTAAAGCAGGGCAGGCCAGCGGACCTTCTGCTGTTCCTATCCCGAATGATAAGCGATTCTGGTATGTCAATAATTTCTTCCAGGATCCCACAGGTACATCAGCTACTTCTTCTCAAAGTGAAAACAGTACGGTATCAGAATTGGCGAGACTGTTATACAACTATAAACAGAAATATTACCTCAATGCTTCATTCCGGAATGATGCATCGTCCCGTTTGTTGCCCGAAAACAGGAATCAGCAGTTCTGGGCCGTTGGTGCCGGTTGGGATATTAGCAGGGAAAGATTTATGGAAGGTCAGAAAATATTCGATTTCCTGAAGTTAAAAGGTTCGGTTGGCGTGCTGGGGAATCAAACTGCGGTTGATAATCTCAACAATATAATTGATTATCCTGCTTATCCTTTATTGAATACGGGAAGCAGAACCGTTTTTGGCAGCAATGTTTACGCAGCTGCAACACCTTCTTACATTGCAAATCCCAATTTGAAATGGGAAACAGTATCGGCACAGGAAATCGGGGTTGAATTGAATTCATTCCAAAACCGCCTGCACTTCGAGGCCAACTATTACAATAAAACCACCAACAACCTGATGACGTATGTTGACAGAAGCCAGTTGGGATTACCCAATGAGTTGATAAATGGTGGTTCTTTGCGGAACTGGGGCGAGGAGTTTTCAGCGATGTGGAATCAAAAGGTAACAAATGATCTAACTGTTACCATTAGTGGAAATATTACTTTCCTCCACAACAAAGTAGTAAAGCTGAGTGATGAGCTTCCGACCGGTGTTTTGGATGCCACCAGTCAGAACAATGGTGAAGCGATCAGTGAAACGAAGCCGGGTATGCCGATAGCGTATTTTAAAGGTTATATAGTAACCGGCGTGTACCAGAATCAGAATGATATTGATAATTCGCCTGACCAATCTTCTTTAGGACCAACAGCCCGTCCCGGCGATTTAAAATATGCAGATCTCAGCGGCCCGGATGGAAAACCGGACGGAAAGATTACGAGTGATGACAGAACGATGATCGGTAACCCCACACCAAAGGCAACTTATGGGGGAACTCTTGCCGTTACATATAAAGGTCTCAACCTCGCCATTGACATTGGTGGTGTATATGGTAACCAGATCTACCGGACATGGGGCGCACTTGAGTCACCTTATCAAAGGGTAAACTATGCGGCATTTGAATTGAACAGGTGGCACGGTGAGGGCACTTCAAATTCAGAGCCGCTGTTAAGCCAGGCAGACAGATCAAATTACGTTGGTTCAACACGCAGTATTGAAAACGGGAGTTATTTCAGAATCAGGAATATTCAGTTGGGTTATAATTTCTCACCGAATCTGATCTCAAGAGCCGGAATTAAAAATCTGCGCCTGTTTGCAAATGTGCAAAATCTTAAAACCTGGAAGCACAACAGCGGATATACTCCTGAAGAAGGTGGTTCGGCTATCCAGTTCGGTTATGATTTTGCAGGAGGGGCCATCCCTGTTGTAACAACATTTGGACTAAACGTTACTTTTTAATGTTTAAAGAGAATTACTATGAAACGAATATATTGGATATTAATATTTACAGCAGTAGCTCTGATAACAGTTACAGGCTGTAAAAAATTTCTGACGCGTGAGCCACTGAGTGGTAGCCTGGATGATTTGAAAAGCGGTAAACTTGAATCACAGGTATATGTTATGTATAGTCATTTACCCTGGGACTGGGGATTCAATCTTTCCTGGATAGATTTTCATAGCATCCGTGATGATGATGCTGAAAAAGGCAGTAACCAAACGGATGGTGCAGAAGTGAATACGGAGTTTGACCAGTTTGTTGGTTATACAAAAAACGACTGGGCATTGAACAGTTACTGGAACGACCACTATGCTGTTATAACGGCAGCAAACAATGCGCTTGCAACCGCAAAAGAGTTGAATGTTTCCGATCCGGGTTCGCTTCGCAATATCGGTGAAGCATGCTTTTTCAGGGCATACTGTTATTTCGAATTAGTGAAAGACTTTGGCGAGGTACCGCTGATCAACTATGCCGTGCTAAAACCGGAAGATGCGATCAGGGCTAAATCCCCGATAGACTCTATTTACATGCAGATAGACTCCGACTTAAATGTTGCAGCGCAGTATTTGCCGTTAACTACGGCAGAATATGGAGTGGGATTTGATGGACGCCTTACCAAAGGCGCTGCTAATACACTATGGGCACAGACTTATTTATTCAGAAAAAATTGGGCAAGAGTGATTGGCCTTTGCCAGGAAGTGATCGGTTCAGGACAATATTTATTAGTGCCGAATTTTACAGATCTGTGGAAAGCGGGTCCGAATGGATTCGGTCATAATACGACTGAATCTATCTGGGAAGTGCAAACGTCGGTGGGTCAAAATGCTGCTACCAATAGCGCCGTTGATAATGGCACTATGTGGCAGACCTGTCAAAGCATACGACAAGGCGGTGCATCCAATGATTGGAACCTGGGTTGGGGTTGGAACACGCCGACCCAGCACCTGGTTGATGAATGGGATGCGACTGATCCGCGTAAGAATCAAACAATCCTGTACTCGGGTCAATACGATGGCGGGCCCGCAGAAGGAGGTTATGGACGAACGTTACCGCCGTATAGCGCCTCGGAATCGGGCGGTATTGCCAGAAAATACTGGAACAAGAAAGTTTATTCTGATCCGGCCATGCACGAATTCACGGGACAATTGACGGGCAATGCAGACTGGCTTGGTCATCGCATATTGCGTTATGCCGACGTGTTGTTGATGCTTGCCGAAGCATCTAATGAAACCGGCGATGGAGCTACTGCAGAAGCAAATCTTGAATTGATCCGGGCCAGGGCACGAGGTGGCAACAATGCAGTATTACCCCATATTCCATTTACGTCGCAGGAACAAATGCGGGTAGCGATTAAAAATGAAAGGCGATGGGAGTTTGCGATGGAAGGATATCGTTTCTACGATTTGGTAAGATGGACACCGGCGGCAGGTGGAATAGATACGATTGATGCACCCCGTGTGCTCGGCCCGATCGGTTATCAACCAAAGAACGCATTGTATCCATTACCGCAGCAGGTAATTGACTTATCCGGAGGTTTGTTAAAACAAAATCCTGACTATTAATACGGATAAAGTTTTTTAAAGATAATATTAAGGGTTGCAATCAAATTGTGCAGCCCTTAATAATTTTATACTGCTTCAATAAATAAGATTTTAAAAGAGATGCAAACGAGGAAAACAAGGCATTTACTGAAAATTTTTTCCGGTATCGCTGCATCTGTTTTTTTATTCTCCCAATGTTTGGAAAAAAAAGGAAAGAAAGAGGCAGAAAATAATGTAAACAATAAAAGAAATCAGTTTGCCGGCGGTGCATCCTGTGTCGGTTGTCACAAATCCATTTATGAAAGTCATATCAAAACCGCCCACTTTCTTACTTCTGCTGCAGCAACTGAAAAAACGATAAAAGGAAGTTTTGAACCCGGCAGCAACGCGTTTGTTTTTAACAGCCGCACATCATTGATAATGGAAAAAAGAAATGATGGACTTTACCAGGTTCATTATGATAATGGCGTTGAAAAAAAGGCACGGCGTTTTGATATAGTTGTTGGTTCGGCTACAAAGGGTCAAACCTATTTGTACTGGTGGAAAGATTCCCTGTTTCAATTACCGTTGACATACTTTACATCTGTAAATGCATGGTGTAACAGCCCGGGCTATGCCGGCCGTGTTATTTTTGGAAGACCGATCACATCGCGTTGCCTGGAATGTCATACTACTTATGCATACACACCAACGCCCGATTCCAACGTGGAGCGATTTGATCATAATATTTTGTATGGCATAGATTGTGAGAAATGTCATGGTCCTGCTGTGCAGCATGTTCAGTATCAAAAAGAACATCCCGATGAAAAAAAAGGAAAGTTTATTATAAACCCGGCAACATTTTCACGACAGCAAAGCCTGGATTTATGTACGTTATGCCATGGCGGAAGATTGAATAAAACAAAGCCGTCATTTGAATTTGAAACGGGTGATACCCTGGCGAATTATTTTACCAAAGATGTTCATGTGACGGATACTGCCAGCATTGATGTACATGGAAATCAGTTTGGGTTGTTGTCGGCCAGTAAGTGTTTTCAACTGAGCCAGATGACATGTCTTACCTGCCACGATCCGCACAAGAATGAAGCCGGCAAGATAGAAACGTTTTCTTCCCGCTGTATGTCCTGTCATACGAAAGAGCATAATAACTTTTGCAAAATGGATAAAAAGATCGGCGCTTCCATAACGCAAAACTGTATTGATTGCCATATGCCGCGGCAGGAATCGAAAGCTGTCGTTTTTCTTGAGCAGGGAAAAGATGTTCCAACGTCTGCATCCATGCGAAATCATTTTATCAAAATCTATCCCGACGAAACAGAGAAAATTTTATCCGCTATAAGGAAGATCAAATAGATGAATCATTGCAATAATCGACATACAAATATTTTTTTGAACCGGCCGTCCATTTTGCGACCCGGGAAAAAATATATTATTTATTTCGCCTGGCTATTCCTTGTATCCTGTCATCAGAAGCAAACTCTTTTTGCCAGCCTTCCTTCTTCCGAAACGGGTATCGATTTTACAAACCGGCTGGAAACACGAAAAGCATTCGGTATTTTATATTTCCTGTATTATTATAACGGGGGAGGCGTCGCCATCGGTGATATAAACAATGATGGATTACCGGATATTTATTTTACAGCAAATATCAAAGGCGCCAATAAATTATATCTTAACAAAGGAAATTTTCATTTTGAAGATATCACGGCGAAGGCCGGCGTTGCCGGTACTTCCGATTGGTGCACAGGTGCAACAATGGCGGATGTAAATGGCGATGGGTTACTGGATATTTACGTGTGTGCGGTACAGGGAGAACATAGATTAGCGGGCCGCAATGAACTTTATATAAACAATGGTAACGGAACCTTTACGGAGAGTGCGGAGAAATATGGATTGGCACTTTCGGCTTTTTCCACACAGGCAGCTTTTTTCGATTACGACCACGACGGTGACCTGGACTGTTTTGTGCTGAACCAGTCACATCACCCGAATCAAAATATTGTTGATACGGGTAACCGGAGAAAATTTGATCCAAATGCGGGAAACAGGTTTTATAGAAATGATGTCAAGACGACCGGAAAATTTACTGAAGTAACCCCGCAGGCCGGCATCTACCAAAGCAGTCTTGGCTATGGACTGGGTATTTCTGTTGCTGATTTGAATAATGACGGATGGGATGATATGTATATCGGCAACGATTTTCATGAGAATGATTACTATTATATCAATAACGGGAACGGCACATTTACGGAGAGCGGGGCAAATCACTTTGGACATTATTCACGATTTAGTATGGGGAATGATATTGCCGATTATAACAATGACGGACAGCCGGATATTGTGACGGTGGATATGTTGCCGCCTGATGAAAAGACCGTGAAGACCTACGGCAGTGATGAAAACTTTGATACATACCGGTTCAAGATCCTGCGCAATGGATTTCAAAACCAGGTATCGAGAAATTGCCTGCAAAGAAATAATGGCAACGGAGTAAGTTTTAGTGATGTGGGACTGATGGCAGGCGTTTCTGCAACTGACTGGAGCTGGTGTCCCCTGTTTGCTGATTTTGATAATGACGGAAGAAAGGATTTGTTTATTTCAAGTGGAATTGTAAAAAGACCCGTTGATCTCGATTACGTCCGGTTCGTATCAGACCTTGCTGCAAGAGTTAACCGGAATGAATCAGACAAATATGACGCATCTACAATGGAAAAAATGCCGGACGGATCGTCTCATCCTTTTTTATTTAAAAATACAGGTGATTATTCATTTAAAGATGAAAGTGATGACTGGGGCACCGGTAAAATGAATGGTTACTTTAACGGCGCTGCATATGCTGATCTTGACAATGATGGTAATCTTGATTTGGTTATAAACTGTATTGATAAACCTGCTGTCGTTTTAAAAAATAATGCACCAAAGAAAAACTTTCTTTCCCTTTCATTCGGTGGAGATTCGATGAACAAATTCGGTGTCGGTTCGAAAGCTTATTTGCTGATGCATGATAAATCGGGAAATAAACAGGTGCAATTTCAGCAATTAATGTTGACAAGAGGGTTTCAATCTTCGTCAGATGCGCGGCTACACTTTGGATTGGATAGTATAAATAATGTGGACAGCATAATTATTGTATGGCCAGATAAAAAATTTCAGGTAATCAAAGACGCCCCGGCAAATAAAGAATTAAAAGTTTATCAAAAAGAGGCAACGGGAATTTTTGATTATCAGGCATTCTTTGCGCGCAAAAAGGAAATGTTGGAAGATATAACAAAGCAGGTTGATTGTAAATGGACCCACCGGGAAAATGATTTTTCAGACTTTAATATTCAATATTTAATTCCGCATAAGGAAAGTACAAGGGGGCCTAAAATAGCAGTGGCTGATGTGAACGGGGATAAGCTGGACGACTTTTATGTTTGTGGCGCAAGAGGGCAACCCGGTGCGTTGATGATTCAACAAAAGAATGGAGGTTTCACTTCATCAGATACGGCTTTGTTCAGTAAAGATGCCATCTGTGAAGATGTGGATGCGGTTTTCTTTGATGCTAACGGCGATGAACAGCCGGATTTGCTGGTCGTGAGCGGTGGCAATGAAACGCAGGTTTCACCACAGGCATTGGAAGACAGGTTATACCTGAATGATGGCAAAGGCCATTTCAGCAAACAAACAGACTTTGCCAGGGAGGCATTGCAAAACAAATCTTGTGTGGCTGTTGCAGATATAGATCATGATGGGGATATGGATATTTTTACCGGCAGCTTGTCAAACGCAAACGGCGTTGCGTTTGGTACACCCCAAACTTCTCATTTGTATCTGAACGATGGCAAAGCCCATTTTACTGAAACAATCACTGCCATATCGCTTAATAATATTGGCGTAGTTACCTCGGCTGCTTTCTCTGATATTAATAAAGATGGTTGGCCCGACCTGGTTGTCACGGGTGAATGGATGCCTGTGAAAATCTTTATGAATAACCATGGAAAATTTAATGAAGCTGATGTGCCCAATTCAACCGGCCTTTGGCAAACCATTTATCTTACAGATGTGAATGGCGATGGCTACCCGGATATACTTGCCGGCAACTGGGGTCATAATTCAAAACTATGGACCGGCAAAAACGGCCCGTTAAAGTTATACGTGAAAGATTTTGATAAAAACGGTACCATCGAACAGGTGATGGCTTATTCTGTTGATGGTAAAGAATATACTTTTCTGGCAAAAGATGAATTGGAAAGGGCGCTGCCTGTCTTAAAGAAGGCTTACCTGACATATAGCGAAGTAGCAGGAAAAACAGTTGACTATATGTTTTATGATTTGTTTAAAGATTATGCTGAATTAAAAGCGGAAACACTCAGCTCATCTTGTTTTATAAATGATGGTAAAGGGAATTTTAAAAGAATAGATTTGGCTGATGAATTGCAATTAGCTCCTGTTTTTTCTTTCAATTCACTAATGAATAATGGGAATGACTACATCGCCGGCGGAAATTTTTATGGTGTTGTGCCATACGAAGGGAGATATGATGCGTTGTGCCCGGCAATTTTTTCATTTAATAAACAGACAGTAAATTCAACTTCTGTAATGCCGCAAATAAGCGGAGAAGTGAGAGACCTGAAATGGGTGCATACAGAAAAGTATGGCGATATATTCGTAGTGGCAAGGAACAATGAGCCACTTTTATTTTTTAAACGATCCAATTAAGCAATAACTATTTTCCCGACATGATCATAATAAAAAGAAACTACCTGCTTCTTTGTTTTCTTCTTGCCTTTGGTTCATTCACTGCCATTGCACAAAAGGTAAAAGAAAAGAAGCCTGCAAAACAGGAAGCCTCAGCAGATCGACCGCTGCAACTTTCTGATACGGCCTTACTGGACCTGGTGCAAAAACAAACCTTTCGTTATTTCTGGGATTTTGCACATCCCGTAAGCGGCATGGCACGAGAAAGAAGTAATGTAGATGATTATGGTCCGGAAACAGTGACGACGGGTGGTACGGGCTTTGGAATTATGAGTGTCATCGTAGCTACAGAAAGAAAATGGATAGCAAGAGACACTGCGGCAAAGTTTTTATTGAAAATGGTAAAATTTTTATTGAAGGCGCCTGTCTATCACGGTGCTTATCCGCATTGGATGGATGGAGCTACCGGAAGAACTATTCCTTTCTCACGTAAAGACGATGGAGGTGATTTGGTAGAAACATCATACCTGATGCAGGGATTGCTTTGTGCCCGGCAATATTTTAATGCAGATAATGAAACAGAAAATGCTTTTCGTCAGCGGGTAGCGTGGATATGGAACGATATTGAATGGAATTGGTACACACAGGGACAGGAAGTACTTTATTGGCACTGGAGCCCGAACAATGGCTGGGCCATGAATTTCCCGGTACGCGGTTTTAATGAATGTCTTATCATGTACATCTTAGCTGCATCCTGTCCGAACGAACGATACGAGGTTCCGGCTGCTGTGTATCATCGCGGATGGGCTGAAAGTAATTTTTTCAAAAACGGGAAAAAATTTTATGGCTTTGATTTACCGCTCGGTTTTGATTATGGCGGGCCGCTGTTTTTTTCTCATTATTCTTTTCTTGGCCTGGATCCGCATGGCTTAAAAGACAGGTACGCCGATTACTGGCAGCAAAATCAAAACCACACGTATATCAATCATGCATATTGCCTCGACAATCCAAAGCATTTTAAAGGATTTGGAGATGATTGCTGGGGACTGACAGCAAGTGACACTTATTATGGCTACGATGCGCATTCACCTACGAATGACAATGGAACAATTTCACCAACGGCAGCATTATCGGCGTTTCCATATACACCTGAATATTCGATGAAGGCACTGAAACATTTTTACAATGATTTGGGAAGTAAAATTTGGGGAGAATATGGTTTTACAGATGCCTTCAATGAAACAAAGAATTGGTATGCCAAAAGCTATCTTGCAATTGACCAGGGTCCCGAAGTAGTTATGATTGAAAATTACAGGACAGGGCTGTTGTGGAAATTGTTTATGAATATTCCTGACGTGCAAAATGGTTTAAAAAAATTAGGCTTCGTTTCTCCATATTTGCATAACTAATTATAATGTCGTATGAACAGAAAGAAATTTTTCTGCTACCTTTTTCTTCCGTTGATTGTTGCTTCTTTTCATGCTTATTCACAAGACGAGCCCTATCCTTTCTGGAACGATATACAATCTTTTAAGAAAAAAGACAGTGCAACATTACCTCCGCCAAATGAAGTTCTTTTTGTAGGCAGCTCTTCCTTTACCAACTGGACCGATGTGCAGGATTACTTTCCTTCTGTTCCAATTATAAATCGTGGTTTTGGCGGATCATCATTAACAGATGTTATCCGCTATGCAGAAGATATCATTTATCCATACAAGCCAAAACAAATCGTGATCTATTGTGGCGAGAATGACCTGGCATCATCTGATTCTGTAACGGCCCAAACTGTTTTTGAACGGTTTAAAATATTGTTTTCAATGATCAGGAACAGGTTTAAAAATATCCCGGTTGTTTATATCTCACTAAAGCCAAGTCCAAGCCGGCAGAAATTGATGCCAAAGATGGTTGCTGTAAACGAGGCTATTCAATCGTTTCTGAAGAAAAAGAAGAACGCTGTATTTATAGACGTTTATCATAAAATGCTGGGCACCGATGGAAAGCCAATGGACGATATTTTTCTGGATGATAAACTGCATATGAACAGTAAGGGATATGCGATATGGCAAAAAGAGATCACTCCTTACCTGTTAAAATAACCAGACGGATAAAAGAATATTCGATTATTAGTCACTACTGATAACTCATCATTCATTACCAAAACCAACGCACATGAAACTCCTACTGCGGCTGACGATTGCTTATCTACTTATTTTTTCCCTGCACGCCGAAGGCCAAACGCCCGGTGATGCTAAAATGAAATCCTTCATCGATGCATTGATGAAGAAAATGACGTTGGATGAAAAATTAGGTCAACTCAATTTGCCCGGCGCCGGTGATATAGTAACCGGGCAGGCAAGCAATTCGGATATCGCTAAAAAAATTGAACAGGGAAAAGTAGGAGGGTTATTTAATATAAAATCGGTTGCGAAGATCAAGGAAGTACAAAAACTTGCCGTTGAAAAAAGCCGGTTGAAGATCCCTTTATTGTTTGGTATGGATGTGATACACGGTTACGAAACCGTATTTCCCATACCGTTAGGTTTGTCTTGTACCTGGGATATGCAACTTGTAGAAAAAAGCGCCAGGATTGCTGCTATCGAAGCAAGTGCTGATGGAATAAACTGGACATTTTCACCCATGGTGGACATAGCGCGTGACCCACGCTGGGGCCGCATTGCAGAGGGAAGTGGTGAAGACGCTTATCTCGGTTCCCAAATCGCAAAAGCGATGGTGAAAGGGTACCAGGGAAATGATTTTTCAAAGGGCAACACGATCATGTCTTGCGTAAAACATTACGCGTTGTATGGAGCATCTGAAGCCGGTCGCGATTACAACACTACAGATATGAGCAGGGTGAGGATGTATAATGAATATTTCCCTCCGTATAAAGCAGCAGTTGATGCAGGTGCAGGAAGCGTGATGGCATCGTTCAATGAAATAGATGGCGTTCCTGCCACCGCGAATAAATGGCTGCTGACAGATGTTCTTCGCAAACAATGGGGATTTAAAGGCTTTATTGTTACCGATTATACAGGCATCAATGAAATGGAAGCGCATGGTATTGGTGATCTGCAAACGGTTTCAGCAAGAGCATTGATGGCAGGTATTGATATGGATATGGTAGGTGAAGGGATTTTGACCACTACAAAAAAATCATTGCAGGAAGGAAAGTCAACCTTGCAGCAAATAGATAAAGCCTGCAGGAGAATACTCGAAGCAAAGTATAAGCTGGGATTGTTTGATGATCCTTATCGTTATTGCGATGAAAAGAGAGCAACATCCGAGGTATTTACCGATGCAAATCGCAAGGCAGCAAGAGAGATAGCGGCGCAAAGTTTTGTATTACTAAAGAATAAAGGCAATATATTACCCTTGAAAAAATCGGGAACGATTGCATTGATTGGTCCGTTGGCAGATAACCGTGAAAATATGCCGGGTACATGGAGTGTTGCGGCCAATTTTTCAAAGGCAATTTCGGTATTAGATGGATTAAAGGAAGTTGCGGGAAGCAATGTAAAAATAGTAACGGCGAGAGGATCTAATCTTGATCAAGACAGTTTGTTTGAAGAAAGAGCAGGTATGTTTGGAAAATCGTTACACAGAGATAAACGCCCGGCCGATGTTATTTTAAAAGAGGCGGTGGATATCGCTAATCAGTCTGATGTTGTTGTTGCTGCACTGGGCGAATCTGCAGAAATGACGGGTGAGGCAAGCAGCCGCAGTGATATTGAGATTCCGGCTATTCAAAAGGATTTATTAAAAGCTTTATTAAAAACAGGTAAACCGGTGGTGCTTGTATTATTCACCGGTCGCCCGCTTGCATTGAAATGGGAAAATGATAATGTGCCTGCGATATTGAATGTATGGTTTGGCGGCTCCGAAGCAGGCTCTGCGATTGCCGATGTATTATTCGGCGATGTAAATCCTTCAGGTAAATTAAGCACAACATTTCCGCAGAACGTTGGGCAGGTTCCTCTTTATTATAATCATAAAAATACAGGACGCCCGTTGCCAGAAGGTCAATGGTTTCAAAAATTCCGCTCTAATTATCTTGATGTAAGTAATGATCCGGTGTACCCGTTTGGATATGGGTTAAGTTATACAACATTTACGTATGGCGATATTAAGCTGAGCAACGCTTCATTGAAAGGCAATCAAAAATTGACAGCCAGTATAACGGTAACAAACAGCGGCAATACAGATGGAAAGGAAGTTGTTCAATTATACATACATGATGTGGTAGGAAGTATTACCCGGCCGGTGAAAGAATTGAAAGGGTTTCAGAAAATTGATTTGAAAACGGGCGAGAGCAAAACGGTTACTTTCACAATTAGTCCGGATGATCTGAAATTCTATGCACCGCATTCTGTGAATGATTATGATTTAAAGTACGATTGGGAACCCGGTGATTTTGAAATAATGATTGGTGGAAATTCAAGAGATGTAAAAATTGCAAAAATTAACTGGACCAAATAAAACTCTTAACCATGCGAATTATTGTTGCTTGTTTCTTCATGCTGCCGGTTATTCAAACAATGGCGCAACAGCTATATGAAATGCCCGCAGGTGCTCAAAGCCGTTTGAGCAGTTTTGAAAATCCAAATGGTGTTAAAGGCAGTGGCGGAAAGACAAATAAGACGGCGAAAGGAAATGCCTTTGAATGGATAAAAGCCGGTGAAACAAAGTCTCTTTTAAATATTAATGGTGAAGGTACCATTCGGAGGATTTGGTTGACGATTGATCAGAATCCTGTCAAGCTTCGCAGCCTGCGGTTGCAAATGTTTTGGGATGGAGAAACAAAACCTGCTGTGGATGTGCCGATGGGCGACTTCTTTTGTAATAATCTGGGAAAGAAAATCGCGTTTCAATCGGCTTTGTTTTCCAGCGGGGAAGGCCGATCGTTTAACTGTTATATCACTATGCCTTTCCGCAAATCGGCAAAAGTATTGTTGGTCAATGAGGGAAAGGAAACAGTGATGTTATTTTACGATTTGGATTATGTACTTGAAAAAGTTCCCGCAACTGCTCTTTATTTTCATGCGTACTGGACAAGGCAAAACACGAATAAAGCGGGCGATGATTTTGTAATTCTTCCTAAAGTAAATGGCAAGGGAAGATTTCTCGGTATGAGTGTTGGACTGAATGCTGATTCCTCTTACGGCAAAACCTGGTGGGGTGAAGGAGAAGTGAAGATGTACCTCGAT
>Ga0207648_10000398_pt1 | contig 48319 bp, 60 predicted proteins | sample KBSMisM32_FD_184310 | JGI IMG/M metagenome (GOLD analysis project Ga0207648, IMG submission 184310) | Miscanthus rhizosphere microbial communities from Kellogg Biological Station, Michigan, USA - KBS Miscanthus M3-2 (SPAdes) (version 2) | ecosystem: Host-associated > Plants > Roots >... | reverse complement strand
GCGGATCGGGCGGCTCTGGCGCTCTCCCGAGTTGCGATTCGTCCAGGTCACCGTTTCGACGCCGGACTGGCGCGAGCCGCTGAGGCCGGTGATCTCCGTGCGTGTCAGCAGCTCGAGGTTTGGCGTCCCGGCGATGCGGTCGATCAGGTACTTCGACATGCTCGCGGCGAGGCCCGGCCCGCGCACCAGCATCCACACTTTCGAAGCGTGCCCGGACAGGTACACCGCTGCCTGTCCGGCGGAGTTGCCGCCGCCGACGAGCACGACTTCCTGGCCGGCGCACATCTTCGCCTCGATCGGCGAGGCCCAATACCAGACGCCGCGGCCTTCCAGCGCCATCAGGTTGCTGCATTCGGCAGGGCGGCGATAGCGGGCGCCGGTGGCGATGACCAGGGTGCGCGCCCGCGCGACCTGCCCGTCGCCAAAATGCAGCTCCATGGGCTCGCCGCGCTTGGCGGGCGCGCAGTCGAGGCGCCGCGTCTCCATCGGGATCAGCATGCGGGCGCCGAACTTCTGCGCCTGAGTGAAGCCGCGCCCGGTGAGCGCCTGGCGAGACGACCCGGCTCATGGGATCTCGAGCGCCTCCTCGTCGACGAAGCACCAGCTCCAGGTTTCCCCGGGTTCGAGCGAGGTGATGATCGGGTGCTTGGTCGCGTGATAGTGCTTCGTGGCGTGCTTGTTCTTCGAGTCGTCGCAGCAGCCGACGTGGCCGCAGGTGCGGCACAGGCGGAGGTGGACCCAGCCGTCGCCCATCTTCAGGCATTCCTCGCAACCGTCGGTATGCGGCCGGCGGGTCTTCACCGCGCTAGTGTGGTTGCAGCTCATCCCACGTACTTCTTCACCACGTCGGCGTCGCGGGCATGCGCCTGCGATGGGTCGCCGCCGAACTCGCGCAGCGCCCGTCGCTGGCGCAGCAGGTCCCAGCACTGGTCGAGCTCGGTTCGCACCGCAGAGAGGCGGCTGCTCTCTTCCGGATTGAGCTCGCCGCGCTCGAAGAGGCGGTGCTCTTCGCTCACCAGGCGCTCGATGTGCGCGAGTACGGAAGCATCCTTGTCGGGCTGGGTCATGGTCGTTTCCTCGGAGAATGTTGCTACATTGGGGGCATTACGGCCAGATCAAGTTGTACGTCAGGGCGTCTTAACCTCAGATTGAGGGCGTCCGGTAGTATTCGCCACCTGCCGAAGAATTCGAAGAATGCTGGCGATGTCACGCTTCCATCCACGCCTCCTTGAGGAGCTGCGCAGCTACGACGGCGCGAAGTTCCTGAGCGACCTGTCGGCGGGGCTGACCGTGGCCGCGGTCGCGCTGCCGCTGGCGATGGCCTTCGCCATCGCCTCGGGGCTGAAGCCCGAGGCGGGACTCTTCACGGCGATCGTCGCGGGCTTCCTGATCTCCGCCCTCGGCGGCTCGCGAGTGCAGATCGGCGGACCGGCCGGCGCCTTCGTCGTCGTGGTGTACGCGATCGTCGAGCGCTACGGCGTGGCGAACCTGCTCCTCGCCACCATGATGGCCGGCGCCCTGCTCCTCGCCATGGGCCTGTTCCGCCTCGGCAACTTCGTGCGCTTCGTGCCGGTCACGATCGTCATCGGCTTCACCAACGGCATCGCCGTGATCATCATCCTGTCGCAATTGCCGGAATTCCTTGGGCTCAAGGTCGATCAGCTCCCGGCCGATTTCGTCCTCAAGCTGCGCGTGCTGGCAGGAGCGGCGCCCACGGCCGATGCCGTGACCGTCGCGCTCGGCGTGGCGTCGCTCGCGGTGATCTGGGCGTGGCCGCGCCTGTGGCGCTCCCGCACCGGCGCCTTCGCACGCACCATGCAGCACATCCCGGGCACGGTCGTGGGCCTGGCGCTCGGCACCGCGGCGGTGGCACTGCTCCAACTCCGGGTCGCGACCATCGGCACGCGCTTCGGAAGCATCCCGCAGGCGCTGCCGCATCTCACATGGCCGCAGATCGGCTTGCCCGAGATCTCGCTCCTCGTCGGCCCGGCCTTCACCATCGCGGTGCTCGGCTCGATCGAGTCGCTGCTCTGCGCGCGTGTCGCGGACTCGGTGATCGAGGACCGCCACGATCCCAACCAGGAGCTGATGGCGCAGGGCATCGCGAACATCGCCTCGCCGCTCTTCGGCGGGTTTTGCGCCACGGGCACGATCGCGCGCACCATGACCAACGTGCGCTCGGGCGCCCGCACGCCGGTGGCCGGCATGGTGCACGCCGCGGCGCTGCTCGCCATGGTCCTGATGGCGGCCCCGCTCGCGAGGCACATCCCGCTCGCGACGCTCGCGGCGGTGCTGCTGTACGTCGCCTACCACATGGGCGAATGGCACGAGTTCGCGCGGCTGCGGCAGTTCTCCAACTACTACAGGACCGTGCTGCTCGCCACGTTCTTCCTGACGGTCGTGGTCGACCTCACCGTGGCGGTGCAGGTCGGGCTGGTGCTGGCCTGCCTCTTCTTCATTGCGCGCATCTCGCAGCTCACGCGCGTCGAGCCGATCGCGGAGCTCGAGGAGCGCATGGCCGGCGTCGATCCGCGCAGCGTCGAGGCTTTCCGCGTTTCGGGGTCGCTGTTCTTCGGCGCTGTGAGCAAGATGGACGGCCTCCTCGATCCGAAGCGCCGACTGCCGAAGGTCATGATCCTCGACCTGTCCCAGCTCCTGAACATGGACAATACGGGCCTCGAGACCTTCGAGACGCTGCACGGCATGCTTTACAAGCGCGGCGGCACGCTGATGCTCTGCGGGCTGCAGGCGCAGCCGAAATGGCTGCTGCGGCAGTCGGGCCTCGCCACGGACCTCGGGTCGGACAATGTGGTCGACACCCTGCCCGACGCCTTCCGGCGCGCAAGGAGGCTGGTGGAGTCCGCGTGACTCGCCCGGCTTGTTTCAACGGTAACTTGCGCCCCGCGGGCCGCAACGATCCGGCGAACCGCGCGGTGCAGCATCCGCTGCATGACACGCAGCTACCTCGCAGCATGGCTTTTCGGCCTGGTGGTAGCCGTCATGACGGTGGGAACGCTCGCCGTGCTGTACACGGCTGACGTCGGGGCGGACATCCTCCTCGCCGTGGTCTCGGCGGTGACGCTGGTCGCAACGCCTTGAGGGGTCCGAAGCCGGGCGTCTCGATGCTAGAGCGGGAAGCTCGCGCTCAGCAGGATGAAGTTGACCCCGCTGTTGGGTTCCTTGATGCCGGCGTTGGAGAGATGCTGGAGCGCGATGCCGATCCTGGTCTCCCGCCGCTCGCCGATGCGCAGCCCGGCACCGATGTGCGAGCCGAACTCGAACGACGTCGACATATGCGTCACGTCGTTGTTGATGGTGTGCGAGAGCAGGTAGAGTCCGATGCCCCCCTCGACGTAGGTGCGCGCGAAGTCGGCGCGCCAGATCGGGGTCGCGTGGAGATCGAAGCGCTGCGTCGTGCCGGCGAGGTCAGGCACACGCCAGATCCCGCCACCGAACTCGACCAGCGTCGGCACCCACCAGCGCTCATCGGTTGGCAGCATGCGCCTGTACGCCAGCCGCACCACGTCGATGTCCGCGTCCTCGACGCCCCGGCCGACCGAGGCCATGACCTCGGATTGCGCCTGAGCCGTAGCGGTTCCCGCGAAGACCAGAAAGGCGAGAGTCACAAGAAACGTCGATACCCGTTTCATGACGGTGCATCATCTCGACCCTCGGTGGCAGGCCGGTTTCACCCGGCCGCAGCCCAAATAACACCTGTAATGCCCCTGCTGCATTTGGGTGGATTTCCCACCTCGTTGGGCGACATTCCGACTTCGTTTATGATGCGCGAGCCATGTCCGTCCATCCCCTGATTTCGTCCGCCGCCGACCCGGTGCGCCAGGCAAAGGTGCACCTCGCCGCCGCGCTCCGGCTTGCGGTCCTGCACGAGCTGGAAGAAGGTATCGACAACCATTTCACCGTGACGGTCCCTGGCTATCGGGACCGCTACCTCATCCTGCCGTTCGGCCTGCACTGGTCGGAGGCGCGCGCGAGCGACATGATCGTCTTCGACGAATCGGGAAGCACGCTCGAAGGCGACGGCGTGGTGGAGCTCTCGGCGCAATGCATTCACGCGCCGATCCATCGCATCTGCGGCTCGCGCGTGGTGATGCACACGCATCAGACCTGGGCGGTCGCGCTCAACATGCTGAAGGACAACCGGCTCCTGCCCGCGAGCCAGACTGCGGCGTTTTTCCACGGCCACGTCGCCTACGACGACACCTACATGGGGACCGCGGACCATGTCGAGGAGGGCGAGCGCCTCGCAAGCGTGGTCGGCGACAAGCACGTGCTCTTCATGAAGAACCACGGCGTGCTGGTCACCGGCGACAGCGTCGCGCAGGCGTACCGCCGGCTCTACAAGCTGGAGCGCGTGTGCCGCGCGCAGGTGCTGGCGATGTCGACCGGCAAGCCGCTCGAAGTGCTCTCCGAGGACATCGTGGCGCAGGTGCAGGCGCCGGCCGCCAACGACCGCCATTCGAGCGCCGAGCGCGATCGCCTCTTCTTCGAGGCGATGATGCGCATCCTCGACCGAGAGATGCCCGGCTACGCAGAATAACCGGGCAGAAACAGCTACTGCTTGCTGGCCCTGTCCTGGGCCTGGAAATTCTCCTGGGCCTGCTTCAGAAAGTTCATGAGCTCCGGGATCTGGGTCCTGCTGATCGGCAGGTCTTGAGTGCTGCCGTCCTCAAACCCGGTGCGCAACAGAGCCACCTGGTTGAGCGGGTCCACGCCATACTCGATTTGCTCGACCAGTTTTACGACCGCAGACCGGATGGGCGGCTTGCCGGCCTTGCGGCGCTCGTCGCGAATCGCCTTCTTTGCCATTTGGAGGGCCAGGATCAGATCGTTGGCGCTGTCCAGGCTGAAAATGAGCCGGTGCGGCCCTTCCTTGGCCTGCACCAGGACGAAACCCGTTTCTCCGCCCGCCGGCGACCCCAGCTCGAGCGGCTTTTGAATGTGTAGGTTCATGGCCAATGTAGACCTCGGGTTTGAAGGCGCGTTCCCCGCGGCAGCGTAGCCGAACCGCTACACGGTTTCTTTCCATCTTCAGGAGCCCTTACTTCTTTCTCGGCTCGTAGCTGAATTTCTGGCCGCCGATGCTCGCTTCATACATCAGCCCGCCCTCGGTGACGGTGAACACCGCGACCCCTTTCTGGTATCCGCCCTTTCCCGTCGCGGCCCTGTTCTCGGTGGCGCTGGCACCCGCCGCCGTCCCGCTCGTGCCGGCCTGAGCCGAGGCACCCGCCGTGATGGCCACGGCGCTTGCCTGAGCGCCGAACTCGAAGTTGCCGCTTTTGAATGCGCTGAAGGCGGCCTTGTTCTGGAAAAAGATGATCTCTCTGTACGCCTGCCCGCCCACCTGCGCGCCTACGGTAACCTGCGTCATCGAAGTGTCGCCGACATACTTGCCGCCGACGTAGACCCGGCCCGAGCCGTGCGCGGCGCCGATGACGAAGGCGCCCTTTCCAATGGTCGGAAACACGGCGTAGCCGTAGCTTTTCTTGAAGAACTTCGCGCTTTCGCCCGCATTGCGAAAGACCTTGATGGCATCGGCGAACTCATCGGCGAAAGCCGGGGTGAGCGCAAGCAGGACGAACAGGGTGAACGAGCATTTGAGCAGTCGAGCGCACATGACGATCTCCTGAGTCTCACGGAAGGTTTACCATGGAAAGCCGAGGGGGTGTGATGAGCAACTTAAGAGGCCTCATGGTCGCCGGGCTCGCGCTCGCCGCGGCGGCGCTCGCCTTGCCTGCAGCGGCGCAAAGCTATCCGTCGAAGGCGATCCGCCTGGTCTCGCCGTTTCCGCCCGGCGGCAGCGTGGACGTGGTCGGCCGGCTGCTGGCGGCGAAGGTCTCGGAAGGCATCGGCCAGCAGATGGTCGTGGACAACCGCTCAGGGGCGTCCGGAGTGATCGGCACCGAGATCGTGATGAACTCGCCCCCGGACGGCTACACGCTCCTCATCAACACCATCCCCTTCGTCAGCAACCAGTTCCTGATGCCGCGCGCGCCGTACGACCCGCTGCGCGACTTCGTTTCGATCTCGCTCGTCGCGTCGTCGCCGTCGTTCGTTACGGTGAATCCGTCCCTGCCGGTGCGCTCGATCCAGGAGCTGATCGCCCTCGCGAAGGCGAAGCCCGGCCAGCTCTTCTATTCCGCCGCGGGCGTCGGCACCAACCCGCACATCGCGGGCGAGCTCTTCAACCTGCTCGCGGACGTCAACATCGTGGCGGTGCAGTTCAAGGGCGGCGGCCCGGCGGACACGGCGCTCATCGCCGGCGAGGTGGCGGTCACGTTCGGCAACATCTCGCAGGAGATCGGCTACGTGAAGGCCGGCCGGATGCGCGCCCTCGCCGTGACGAGCGCGAAGCGCAATCCCGCCATGCCGGAGCTGCCGACCGTCGCCGAGTCGGGCGTGCCAGGCTACGAGTTCGATACCTGGTTCGTCGTCGCGGCGCCCAAGGGCACGCCGCGCGCGGTCGTCGACACGCTGAATTCGCACATCCGCAAGGCGCTCGCCGCCCCCGACCAGGTGAAGTTCTACGAGGAGCGCGGCCTGACGGTGATCGCGAGCTCGCCGGAGGAGGCCGCGGCGCACCTCGCAAGCGAGCAGAAGAAATGGCAGCGCGTCATCAAGGAGCGCGGCATCAAGGCAGAGTGACGCCGCGCTCGTGTTTCACGGGCGGACGTCGAAAGCGTCCACCACGATGTAGCCGCCATTGATCTGCTGCTCGATCATCAGCGTGTGCGTTCCGGGGGTCAACCCGTCCACCCTGAAGCTGTCGTGCTGGAAGGCCTCGATCGGAACGGGTCTCCAGTTGTTGATTTCCTTCACGAACGCGCCGTCGACGAAGACCTTGGCCACCCCGCTGCAGCTCTCCTTCTGGCAACCGATCCAGCTCACACCGGTGCCGGTGAAGGTGAAGATGGCCCTCGAGCCCGCGACGTTGCTCGTGTTGCACGCGCCTTCGTTCCAGACCCGGTTGACGTTGTCGTGAGTCCATTTGCCGGTATACGTAATCTGCGAGTCCTCTTCCTGGTGCCGTCTTCCGGGTGTGGTGACGTCGAACGCGTCCACCACGATCTTGATGCCGTGGGACGCGTCGTTTTTCCGGCCCGTCGCCTGGACCGTCAGGGTGTGGGGCGCATCGGCGAGTCCCGCTGCCCTGAACACCACATCCTGATACTTCTGTGTCGGAGAATACGTGTCGACGTCGGTGGGCGCGCCCCCGTCCACCTGGACGCTGGCGATGCCGTAATCCGGGCCGCGACCGCTCTGCCACGTGATCGACGTTCCGCGGAACTTGAACGTGATCTTCGCGCCCGCGGTTTCGGTGAACCTCATGCCTCCATGTGGCGGGTCGGGCACGGACGCGACACCGCCGCCGCTCCAGGCGGAAGAGGGATCCTGAGTCCAGCTGCCGGTGTAGGAAACGTCGGGATCCATTTCCTGCATATGCGACACGATGGGCGCATCGACGTCGAAAGCATCCACCACCACGACCGCAGTGTTGGTCGAATGGGCTTGCGAGTTCCTCTCCCCGGTCACCCGGATCGTCAGCGTATGCCTGCCGGAGGTCAGGCCGTCGAGCGTAACGATCGGCGTGTGGATTTCATTCGGCCGGGCAAAGGTGTCCACTCGCTTGCCCGGACCCCCGTCTACGCTGACCAGAGCGATTCCACCGTTTTCGTTGCGGGCGCCGATCCACCTGACGGAGGTCCCGGTGAAGGTGAATGTAGCCGTGGCTCCGACCGCCGTGGATTGCATGGCGGTGCCGCCGCTCCATGCGAAGCGCTCGTCGGTCGGCGTCCATGCGCCGCTCAAGCTGACCGCCGCGTCGGATTCCTCGAAGCGCCCCGGCGTGGCAACGCTACCGCCGCCGCTGTTTCCGGCGCCGCCGCCACCGGAACTGTCGCCGCCGCCGCCGCAGGAAACCAACGTGCCCGCGAGCACAAAAATACCGACCCACGCCGTATAGCGCTTCATGGATAATCGTTCCCCGCTCATAGCTGGGGATACTGTGGGACACGAACGTGTCGCCTTGGCGCGTCGCAGAATGATCCGTACGTCTCGCCATGAGCCGCTCGGCGCAAACTGCCCCGGCGTTCGACGGGCCGGATGGACTCCTACACAAAGCGCGCATAGTCGTGTACGCAAGTAAGCCGAAGCGGCGGCTCGTGCGTTGGTTGTTTCTGGCGCTGCTCTGCGCGGCGCCCGGCGCACTTGTACTCGCGCCGGCGCGTAACGACTCGCCCTACGTCCGCGACGACATCCGGATTCCGGTGGCCGAGGGGCATTACTCGCTTGCGCTCACCATCCTTCGGCCGCGAGGCGCCGGACCGTTCGGCGCGATCATTCTCAACCACGGCGTCGGCGAAGACGCGCGCGATCGCTTCCTGGAATCGCCGACGCTCTTCATCCAGGCGGCGAGCGCCTTCGTGTCGCGCGGCTATGCCGTGGTCATGCCGTTGCGCCGCGGGTTCGGCGAAACGGGGGGCGCATTTGCAGAGGACGCGGGCGAATGCGGCAGTCCCCACTACGGGCGCGGCGAGCGCGCCGCCGCGAGGGACGTGCTGGCGGCCTACGAGTTCGCCCGCAAGCTGCGCTACGTGGACCCCGAGAGAATGATCCTCGCCGGGCAATCCGCGGGCGGGGTGGCCTCGCTCTACGCCGCCGCGCAGCAGCCCGCGGGCCTCGTCGCGGTGCTCGCCTTCGCGGCGGGGCGCGGCGGGAATCCCGCGGTCCATCCCGGCATACCCTGCGCCGCCGAGGCCCTGGCGGCGCTTTTTCAGGACCTCGGCAGCTCGGTCCGTGTCCCGGTCCTGATGTACTACGCCGAAAACGACCTTTATTTTGGCCCGGCCGCCTCACGCTCGTGGTTTCAGCGATTGCAGGCCGGCGGCGTCGATGCGGAATACGTGCTCCAGCCGCCTTTTGGAAGCAACGGTCACTTCGTTTTCGCCGACCGCAAGGGGGTCGAGCTCTGGCTCCCCACCGTTGAGCGCTTTCTAGAGCGTCACCGCATTCCCTTCGAGCTCGCGAAGCAGCGTACCTGACCGGCGCGTTGTGTCGTAGTTCCGCGACGATCGGGCGAAATCGGTCCACGATCTCTCTCCAAACGCGCTCGTTAAAAGGCGGAGGTCTCTATGTCATTGCGCTTCGTCGGTTTCGTTCTTTGCGCCGCAGCGGCACTTCCGGTTCTCGGCAAGGAGTTCCGGGTCTGCGCGGATCCGGACAGCATGCCCTACTCGCGGCAGGACGAGAGCGGCTTCGAAAACCGCCTGGCCGCGCTTGCCGCCGACGCTCTGGGTGCCACCCTCGTCTATACGTGGTATCCGCAGCACCGCGGCTTCGTCCGCACGACCGTCGAGGCGGACCGCTGCGACGTCTGGATGGGCGTCCCGACCGGCTTCGATCGGATGCTGACAACCAAGCCGTATTACCGATCGACCTACGTCTTCGTGTTCTCCGACAGGAAACCGCTCGTCTCCTTCGATCAGCCCAACCTGAAGGAGCTCAGGATCGGACTGCAGATTCCCGGGGACGACCTGGTGGCCACTCCTCCCGGCTACGCGCTCGCCTCGCGTGGCGCGGTGGACAACGTGTCCGCGTTCACGGTCCTGGGCAAGGGAACCTCGGCGGAGAGGATCATCGACGCGATTGCGGAAGGGCGCCTCGACGCCGGCGTGGTGTGGGGACCGCAGGGAGCCTTCTTCGCGCGCCAGCGCCGTCTCGAGGTCGCGCCGGCGAGCGCGCCCGCCGGCGTTCCGCTGCCGTTCGCGTACTCGATTTCGATCGGCGTCAAGGCCGGCGAAACGGCGCTGCGCGACGAGCTCGACGCGTTCATCGCGACCCGGCGGACGGAAATCAACCGTATCCTCGCAGAATACTCCGTGCCGCTGTTGCGCTGAAACGAACGCTGTTATACAGGTGGCGTGAGCAACGTCCGCGTCTTTGCTCCCGGCGGTTATCGCTTCATCAATGCCGTCTTCCAGTACTCGGGCGGCGTCGCCGCAGAGCCCGGTCATCGCATCGTGCGCGTGCGGCTTGCGCGCCCGCTACCCCTTGCCGAAGGCTGGCTCGTAGTGGAGGAAACACTCCGTTCCGCAGGCCGGCCGCTCGCCGCGTTCTGCGCGTGCGAGCTGCGCTCGCCCGCGCCGTTCACCGAGAAGGGCTTCCGCGAGTTCAACCAGGTCTACGCGTCGAAGCTCGGCGAATGGAACATCTACGACGGCAAGGTGAATCCGGTCGCGCGCAGCAACGTCTGCCCCGCCGTGGACCCTCCTGAGGTGCCGTCGCTCTACGCCTTCGCCTACACGGAGCCAGGCCGCGGCGACGACCCCACGTTCATCGTCGCGGGCAGCGGCGAAGCGCCGGAAGGCAAGCCGAATTACCGCGACTTCATCGTCCGCCGCGGCGACGTCACCCCGGATGGCCTTCGCGAGAAAGCTCGCTTCGTCCTCGCCACGATGGAAGCTCGTCTCTCGGCGCTGGGATTGACCTGGTCCGACGCCACCGCGACCCAGGTCTACACCGTGCAGGATCTCCACCCATTCCTTGCCGACGAGATCATCCGGCGCGGCGCGGCGAATGGCGGGCTGACGTGGCACTACTGCCGGCCACCCGTCGTCGAGCTCGAGTTCGAGATGGATTGCCGCGGCGTCGGCCTTGAACGGACGCTATCCCGCTAACGCTTTCGCGCCTCCCGCGCCGCAATGGCCGCGGCGCGCTCGATCAGGCGACGCGCCCGCTCGACCACCGGGACGTCGATCATCTTGCCGTCGATGGCGAAGGATGCGCGGCCGGCGGACTCCGCCTTCGCATTTTCCGAGACGATCTTCCTTGCCAGCTCGAGCTCCTCGGCGGTCGGCGAATACTCCTCGTTGACGATCGGCACCTGGCCCGGATGGATGCAGCCCGCACCCATGAAGCCGAACTGGCGCGAGCGCCGCATCATCCGGCGGAACGCGTCCCAGTCGCCGAAGCCCGCGACGCTCGCGAGGAAGCCGAGCGGCATCAGGCCGGCGGCGCGCGCGGCGAAGATCATCTGCTGCTTCGGCATAAGCAGCGTCTCCTCGGTGGGCTCCATGCCGGCAGCAAGCGCGAAGTCCTCGCCCCCGATGTTCATCGCCACCAGGCGTGCGCTCGAGCGCGCGATGGAGGGCATCTCGAAGAACGCGGCCGGAGTCTCCACCATCGCGATCAGCCTGGTGCGCCGCTCGGGCAGGCCGCGCGTGCTCTCCAGCCGCGAGATCGCCTCGTCGATCCTCTGCACGTACGACGCGTTCTCGGTCTTGGTGACCGCGATGGCGTCGACGTCGCCGCAGATGCAGCTTTCGAGATCGAGGAGCGCGCTCTCGAGGGGGCTGTTGATGCGCACCACCACGTCGGCGCCGCCACGGCGCACACGCTTCGCAGCGTCCGCGACCAGCGTCCGGGCGCGCGCCTTCTCTCCCGCGGGCACGCTGTCCTCGAGGTCGAGCTGGATGCAATCGGCGCCGCGCGTATGCGCTTTCTCGACGTACTTTTCGACGTTGACCGGCACGTAGAGGAGCGAGCGCCATACCGGCAAGGCCATCATTCTTCGTCTCCCGGCTTCGCCTCTCCCTCGGCGACTACGCCGGCGCACGCGAGCTCCGCGTAGGCGTCGTCGCCGAGGCCGAGCAGCTCGCGGTTATGCTCGCCGAGCTTCGGCGCCCGCGCGCGGATCGACCCCGGGGTGCCGAGGAGGCGCGGCACGACGTGCTGCATCGGGAAGGCGCCCATCTCGTCGTCGGGATACTCGGCGAGCAGCTCGCGCTCGATGACGTGCGGGTCCTCGAGGATCTGCGCGGTGTCGTAGATCGGGCCGATGGTGACCTCGGCCTGCTCGAAGAAAGCCACGTTCTCGGCCTGGGTGCGCCCGGCGACGAATGCGCCGATGATCGCGTCGAGCTCGGCGGCGTGCTCGACGCGCCCGGCGTTCGCGCGGTAGCGCGCATCGGCGACGAGGTCGCTGCGACCGATCGCCCGGAAGGTGCGCTCGGCCATTTTCTGCGTCGACGCCGAAAGCGCGACAAAGCGTCCGTCCTTGCAGCGGTAGACGTTGCGCGGCGCCGTATTGGTCGAGCGGCTGCCGGTGCGGGGCTTCACCTTGCCGGTGAGGCGATAATGCGCCGCCTGCGGGCCGAGGACCGCGAACAGCGGGTCGAGGAGCGCCAGATCGATCACCTGGCCGCGCCCCGCGTTCTTCTCCACCTCGCGCAGCGCGATCATCGCCGCCGAGGCGCCGTAGAGACCCGCGACCGCGTCGGCGAGATACATGGGCGGCAGCACCGGCTCGCGGTCGGCGAAGCCGTTGATCGCGGCGAAGCCGGACATTGCCTCCACCAGCGAGCCGAAACCCGGCCTGCGGCTGTACGGCCCGTCCTGTCCCCAGCCCGAGATGCGCACCACGACCAGCCGCTCGTTTCTCTTCATGAGAACGTCGGGCCCGAGGCCCATCGCCTCGAGCGTCCCCGGCCTGAAGCTCTCGATGAAGAGCGCGGCACCCGGGACGAGATCGAGCAGCAGCTCGCGGGCGCGCGGCTTGCGCAGCTCGAGGCACAGGCTCTTCTTGTTGCGCGCGTAGGCCTTCCAGTGGGTCGAGACGCCGTTCGTGCGCCAGGCGCGCAGCGTGTCGCCGGCGGGCGGCTCGACCTTGATGACCTCGGCGCCGAAGTCGCCTAGGATCTGGGTGAGGAGGTTGCCCGCGAACAGGCGCGAGAGGTCGAGCACCCGAACGCCGTCGAGAGTGCCCGGCGCGCGCGGCGCATAATCGCGCTGTTTCAGGGCCATGCGGCCAATGCTAAACGAAACCATGATCCGGTCGCTCGTGCGCATCGCGTTGCTCGCGATCCTGTGCCTCCACGGCCTCGCCTGGGCGCAGGCCTTTCCCACGCGCACCGTGCGCATCGTCATCCCCTTCCCGCCCGGGGGAACCTCCGACATCCTCGCGCGCACCCTGGCGCAAAAGCTCACCGAGGAATGGGGGCAGCAGGTGATCGCGGAGAACCGCCCGGGCGCCGCCGGCAACGTCGCCTGCGAGTTCGTCGCCAAGCAGAAGGGCGACCCGCACACGCTGCTCATCAACACGGTCGGCACCCACGCCATCAACCCGGCGATCTACCCGAATCTGCCGTTCGATCCGCTCAGGGACTTCACGCTGATCACCAACCTCGTCAATCTGCCGACGCTGCTGATCGTCCATCCCTCGGTACAGGCGACGAGCGCGCAGGAGCTCATCGCGCTCGCCAGGAGCAAGCCGGGCGCGCTGCAGTACAGCTCCGCGGGTAGCGGCTCGCAGCCGCACCTGACCGCGGAGATGTTCAAGAGCATGGCCGGGGTCGACCTGCTGCACGTCCCCTACAAGGGCGCCGGGCCGCAGCTCCTCGCCCTCATCAGCGGCGAAGTCGCGGTGACCTTCGCGACCGCCCCGGCGGCGGTGCCGCTCATCAAGAACAAGCAGGCGCGCGCGATCGCCGTCACGAGCGCCGAGCGCGTCGTCGCGCTGCCCGAGGTGCCGACGCTGAACGAGGCGGCGCTCCCCGGATACATCGCGGTCGGCTGGAACGGGCTCGTCGCGCCGGCGGGAATTCCGAAGCCGATCGTCGACAGGATCCACGCCGCGGTGTCGAAGATCTACGCCATGCCCGACATGCGCGAGCGGCTGATCGGCCTCGCCGCCGAGCCCGCGATCTCGACCCCCGCGGAGTTCACCGCGCTCGTCAAGTCCGAGCTCGGCAAGTGGGCGAAGGCCGTGAAGGACTCCGGCGCGAAGCTCGAATGACGGCGAGGCCGACTTCCGAGCTCGCGCGCTTTGTCGCGGGCCTGAGCTACGAAGCGATTCCCGAGCGCACGCGCGAGCGCATCAAGGACATCCTCCTCGATGCGCTCGCCAGCGCCATCGCCGGCCGCCAGGGCGATGAGTCCAAGCAGATCCGCGCGCTCGCCGCGGCGCTCGGAGCCTCGCACGAGGCGACGGTCATCGGCGGCGAGCCGCTCTCGATCGCCGGCGCGACGCTGCTCAACGGTTACCTCATCACCGCGGTCACGGTGTGCGACGTGCACCGGCCGACGCTCTGCCACACGACGCCGGAGGTGGTCCCTCCGGCGCTTGCGCTCGCCGAACGCGATGGCGCCAGCGGGCGCGCGCTGATCGCCGCGGTGGCGGCGGGCCTCGAGAGCATGGTCCGCGTCGGACTCGGCACCAGGTATCCGGCGTTTCGCGCGAAGGGTTGGCACTCTCCCGGCGTGATCGGCCCCTTCGGCGGCGCCGCCGCGGCCGGCAAGCTTCTCGGCCTCGATGCCGAGCGCCAGCGCAACGCCTTCGGCCTCGCCGGCAGCCAGTCCGCGGGGACCTTCGCGCAGTGGGGCACGCCGACCATCAAGTTCCACCAGTCGCGCGGCGCGCTGTCGGGACTCCTTGCCGCCCTCCTCGCGAAGCAGGGCTTTCCGTCGTCCACGGAAATTCTCACCCATGAGGACGGAGGACTCTTCAACACCTACTCCGACGGCGGCGATCCGGAAGCGGTCACTGACGGGCTCGGCGAGCGCTGGGAGCTCGAGGCAATAGGGCTTCGACTGTGGCCTGCGGCGAGCTCGCTTCAGACGCTCATCACCTCGCTTTTCACATTGATGAAATCGCACGACTTGAGAGCCGAAAGGATTGCGGCTGTCCGGGTGGGCCTGTCGAAGACCGTGTACGACATGCACGGCACGCTTGCCTGGGACGGCAAGTTCAAGGCGCTGCTCTCGACGCCGTACGTCACCGCCGTCGTGCTGCACGACCGGCGCTGCTGGCTCGACCAGTTCGAGGCGCGGCGCTACCAGGATCCGGCGCTCGGGGCGTTCGCGCGCGAAAAGGTGAAGGTCGAGATCGACCCGCGGGTGGAAGGCACCGGCGCGGCGGTCGAGATCTCCACGACCGACGGCAAAGTCCACGCCGACCGGCGCGCCGCAGCGAAGGGTGATCCGTCCGACCCGCTCACGCGCGCCGAGATCGAGGACAAGCTTCGGACCGCCGCCGCCGGCTTCCTGGCGGACGCCACGGTGACGCGCATCATCGAGCTCGTCGGCAACCTCGAGGCCCTCGCCGACGCCCGCGAGCTGACCCGCGCATTGCGCGCGCCGGTTTAGGCTGTCGATGCCGATGCGAAGGGACGGGCCCCTCAGCTTCCGTCGGCCCGAGAACATCACCTTCGGCACTGGCAGGTCGTCGCTCGGGGCGGTTGTGGTCGCTGCGAGCACCAAGGGAATCGTGTCGATCCTCGTGGGGCGGAAAGCTCCGGACCTGATCGGGGATCTGCGCGAGCGTTTTCCGAAAGCGAACCTCGTCCGCAACGAGAAGGAGGCGAAGGCGCTGGTCTCGCGGGTACTGGGCTACATCGAGGCCCCCGTAGGGACCTTCGGCCTCCCGCTCGACATCCGCGGCACGCCTTTCCAGAGGCGCGTTTGGGAGGAAGTGCGCAAGATCCCCATCGGCGAGACCTCCACCTATTCGCGCATTGCCGAGCGGATCGACGCGCCGAACGCGATCAGGGCGGTCGCAAACACCTGTGCTGCAAACGGCGTTGCCTTCGCCGTGCCCTGCCATCGCGTGCTGCACAAGGACGGCACCGGTTATGGCCCGCCTAAAGGACGCCAGCACCGATTTCTCGAGCACGAGGCAAAAGCGCTCGAATGTCATGAGCGATCGACTCGGCGCTCGCCTCGGGATGCGCGACGAGCCGAAGCCTCCCGCTAGGATCGAATAGGAACACCGGCGTCGAGTGGTGCTCGCCGCCCTCCACCTTGAATGCGGCGGCGGTTCGCGCCGTCGCCGCGGCGTCGCCGTAAAGCGCGAGGAAGCCATCGTTGAACGAGCGCACATAGCGGGCCAGCAGCTTGGGCTTGTCGTGCTTCGGATCCACGCTCACGAAAATCACCTGGACGCGCCTGCCGTCCTCGCCGAGGAGCCTGACCGATTCGCCCAGCGTCGCGAGGGTCAGCGGGCAGACGTCCGGGCAACGGGTATAGCCAAAATAGAGCGCGACGACCTTGCCCCGGAATTCCGCGAGCTCGTGCGGCACGCCGTCGTCGCCCGTGAGGCGGAAATCCCCTCCCCAGGTCACGCCCGTTACGTCGGTCGCCTCGAACTCGATTCTCTCTGGCTCCGAATTCCGCGCAGCGAGCGACACGGAAGCTGCCGCGGCGATCGCCGCTGCTGCGGCCAGCGCGAGCAACGAGCCAGCTATGAGCCCGGGCTTCACAGGAAGCCGTACTGCGCCGAGAACTGGATCCGGTTCAACGTGCCCGAGTCGCCGCCCGTCACCTCGCGTCTGGCGTGGATCAGCTCCGCTCCGACGTCGAAATTCGGCACGGGCCGCCAGATCAGGTTGAGGTGCTGCGAGCGGTCGGCCTTGTTGATGCCGGCGAACGTGTTCGCGGGCGGGGACGAACTGGCGGCCGACACCTCGAGCGTCGAGCGCAGCGTCGGCGACCAGAAGTGGCGGTACGCTACGTAGCCGCTCGCCTGCCTGGCGAGATGCAGCTCGCCCGCTGCATCGACATAGCCGTCGGGAAAGAAGCCGCCGACCTGGTAGCGCCCGATCGCGTTTCCGAAGTTGAGGTCCATGCGCAAGTCGTCCTTCCCCATCATCGGCACGATGCCGGTGAGCGCGACGGCGCTGCCCCATTTGCCGCTTGACGCGGCCGGTGCCGCCGCAGAATCGACGTGGACCTCGCGCGCGAGCACCCCGACGCTGTAGACGCCGCGCGCGGCCGCGATCTTCAGCCGGCCGACGAGGTCGGGCGCGTGATCACTGTCGGAGCGGAACGTGGTCGACTTGCCCGGGACGGCGAGCACCGACTCCGGGTTCTCGGCCGACACGGACCACTCGCCGGAGGCGAACCGCTGCGTCCAGCGCACCTGCGCCTGCCGCACGAACAGCTCACCGAGGGCACCGCCGAAGTCGAGCGTCTCGGGGTACGCCTCCTGGTTGAAGAGATTCGTCCAGTACTGTCCGGCGGAAAAGCCGCCGAGCGTGCCGTAGGCGTGGCGCAGGCGAAAGCCGCTGGAGTTGGTGGAAGTTTCGTTGCCGTTCGGCAGGTCACCGAAGAAGTCGCCTTCGAGGTAGGTCGTCAGATCGCCGCGGCTGGTCGGCGTGCTCGTGCCGAGCGAGAGCCGTGACTGGCGCGCATGGAACGTCACCTGGTTCGTCTTGTGCGCCCCGGCATCCGGGCCCACCGGAATTAGGTTCGGGTTGAGCATCTGGTCGCCGACGCTGTCGACTCCGGCGCTCTTGTCGCTCAGGATGGCATCGAGCTTGATGTAGCCGCCCAGCGTTACGGAAGTATCGGTGCCCGGCAGTTGGAACGTTGCTTTGTTTTCGGCGTGGACCACGGTGACGAAGCCAACCAGCGCGGTGGCTGTGATGATGCGTTTCAAGATCGGGCTCCTTGAGAGTTGGGCTGATGCGCTGCCTTACCGCCCACGGAGCGATTTGCATCCCGACGCGAAACCGCTCAGCCGCTTGGGAATAGGGTGTGGTTTCCCGCGGTACACCGGAACAGAAGCGACGCCCTCCTCTCCCTCCCCTTGCGTTGCTTCCTCGGGCGGCGCCTTCGGGCGCCGCCCTTTTTCCTACGGACGGAGCGCGATGGAAGCCTTTCTGGTCTCGACCCTCTCGGTGGCCGTCGGCGAGCTCGGTGACAAGACTCAGCTGCTCGCGCTGGTCCTCGCGGCCCGGTTTCGGCGGCCGGTCGCGGTAATCCTCGGCATTCTGTGCGCAACGATCGCGAACCACGCGTGCGCTGGATTCGCTGGTGTCTGGCTGCGCGGCATCCTGAGCGCGGAACTCTTGCGCTGGCTGGTGGGCATCAGCTTCCTCGCGATCGCCGCCTGGGCTCTGGTGCCAGACCGAATGGAGGAAGATCCCGCCCCGGCGGATGGCCGTGGCGCGTTCCTGGTCACGCTTGCGGCGTTTTTCTTCGCCGAGTTCGGCGACAAGACGCAGGTGGCGACATTGATGCTTGCCGCGCGCTACGACAACCTCTTCGCTGTGGTTGGCGGCACCACGCTCGGCATGCTATGCGCCGACGCGCCGGCGGTGGCGCTCGGGACGGCGCTTCCCTTCGCCATTCCCCTTCGCACGGTACGCCTTGCGGCTGCGGCGCTTTTCGGCGCGATCGGCGCCGCGGCGCTGCTTGGCTTTAGCCCTTTCTGAGAGTTACTCCGCCGCGGTGTAAGCGGCGGCGAAGTCGCGCATCTCGGCCGCGTTCAGGTCGGAGACGGCCCAGAAAGCCATCCCACCGTCGCTCCAGTGCAGCACGTTGTAGCCCCGCTTCGCCAAGCTGCGCACCGGCTGCACGTGCGAGCCTTCCTGCAGCGGCCAAACGAAGAGGTTGATCACGTGCTCGCGGTGGCGGTAGACGAGCACCGCGACTGACCGCTGATCCAGGTAGTCGAGCCGCCCGCCCACCAGCGGAAAGCCGGCGCTGGTCAGGTCGGTGACCGGCAGCGAGTAGTCGAGCCTGCTGCTCAGCCACGGCTTGACCGAATGCTGATCCGAGCTCGCGACGTCGGCGAGATGCCCGGTGACTATCGAGCGCGCGTGACCGGCGATCACGCGCTCGCCCGTAGCTTCGTCCTCGCTTACGGACACGTACTGGATCGCCGCAGTCCACGAAAGGAGTGCCGTCGCGGCGACTGCCGCACCCATCGGCAGCCACTGTTGCCAGTGAAACCTGACTTTGCGTTCCTTTTTCGGGCCGATGCGCGCGCGAATACGCTGCGCGAGCCCCGCGGGAGCACTGTGATACGTGGCCTGGCTGCGAAGCGCCGATTGAAGCGCCGACTGCTCGGCATAGGCCTTCTTGCAGGCCTCGCACGAAGCAAGGTGCTGGTCGACCGCCGTCGCGCTTGGCAGGTCGAGCTCCTGGTCCAGGTAGGCGTGCAGCCGGTTGCGGATGTCCGTGCAGTCCATGGTCATGACTCCTGCGCCTGCCGCAGGTACTGCAGCAGGAGCTTTCGTGCGCGCGCGAGGCGCGACATCACCGTCCCGAGCGGAATGCCCGCGATGGCGGCAATCTCCTTGTACGAAAGGCCTTCGAGCTCGCGCAGCACGATGGCTTCGCGGAATTCCTCGGGCAGCCGCTCGAGCGCGGCGTCGACGAGCCGCTTGGCATCCTTCTCCTGCAGCAACTGGTCCACCGGGCTCGCTTCGCTAGCGTGGCTCGCCTCGATCTCGTCCGCGTCGAACGACTCCTCGTCGAAAGGCACGGCCAGCGCGGCGACCTTGTTGCGCTTGAGCCAGGTGTAGTAGGTGTTGCGCACGATCCCGAGCAGCCAGGCGCGTCCGTCGTCGCCGTGGAAGCTGTCGATGAACTTGAAGGCGCGCAGGCAGGCTTCCTGCACCACGTCCTCGGCGTTGCGCTCGTCGCGCGTGAGCCAGCGGGCGAAGTTGTAGGCCGCGTCGAGGTGCGGTACGAAAAAGCTCTCGAAGCGCCTGACCCGCGTTTGATCGTCCAAGCTGAAGGCCTCCCTGGGGCCTCGCGCGCCGCGACTGCGGCCCACGGCCTCTCCTCCAGGCAAGGCGCGGGCAAAAGCTCGTAGTAAGGCCATGCATCCTGTACCGGCGCTCGTGGCGTTTTATTCCCGGGAATTTCCGCACCCGGGACCCGGTACTTAGGGCGGTGGGCCAAAGCGGCCTACTTTACTTCATCGATCCCTCGACAAGGAGAAACAGATGACGAGCGCAATCGACAGGCGGCAATTCCTCCAGCTTGCCGGCCTCGGCAGCATCGGCGTGGTATTCGGCTCTGCGCTGCCGGGCATGGCCCGGGCCGCCGGCCAGGACGACTTCTACTTCGTGCAGCTTTCCGACACCCACTGGGGCTTCGAAGGCGCGCCCAATCCCGATGCCAAGGGCACGCTCAAGAAAGCCGTGACTTCGGTCAACGCTTTGAGCGAGCAGCCGGATTTCATCGTGTTCACGGGCGACCTCACGCACACGACCGACAACCCGGTCGAGCGCCGGCGTCGCATGGCGGAGTTCAAGGACATCGTCGGCGCACTGCGGGTCAAAGACGTGCGCTTCATGCCGGGCGAGCACGACGCCTCGCTCGACTCCGGCAAGGCGTTCAAGGAGTTCTTCGGTTCCACCTATTACACCTTCGACCATAAGGGCGTGCACTTCATCGCCCTCGACAACGTCTCGGACCCGAGAGCGCTGATCGGCGACGAGCAGCTCGCCTGGCTCGCGGCGGATCTCAAGCAGCAGCGGGCCGATGCGCCGATCGTGGTGCTCACGCACCGCCCGCTGTTCGACCTCGCGCCGCAGTGGGACTGGGCGACGCGCGACGGCGCCAAGGCGATCGAGCTCCTGATGCCCTTCAGGAACGTGACGGTCTTCTACGGCCACATCCATCAGGAGCATCACCAGATGACCGGCCATATCGCGCACCACGCGGCGAAGGGGCTGATGTTCCCGCTGCCCGCGCCCGGCTCGCAGCCGAACCGCACGCCCGTGCCGTGGGACCCCGCGCAGCCCTACAAGGGCCTGGGCTTCCGCAACGTCGACGCGGAGCTGCAGGAAGCGGCGTACCGGATCACGGAATACCCGGTGATCAAGGCCTGATGCCATGAAGCTCGACACGAAAATGCTCCGGATTGCAGTCGGCGCGGCCGCGCTCGCCCTTGCATCAATCGCGACCTATGTCGCGGCGCAGCCGAACGAGAAGGTGATCCGCATCGGCGCCAAGCGCTTCGATTACACCCCGGGCGAGCTGACGCTGAAGAAAGGCGAGCCCGTGATCCTCGAATTCACCTCGAGCGACGTGCTGATGGGCTTCAACCTGCCGGACTTCAACCTGCGCGCCGACATCATTCCCGACAAGGTCACGCGCGTGCGGTTCGTGCCGGACAAGACCGGCAGCTTCACATTCCTGTGCGACATCTTTTGTGGAACCAAGCACGAGGAGATGAACGGCCGACTGACGGTGATCGAATGAACGGCCGCCGCGTATTCGTGTGCCGCGCGGGCATGGTGGCGCTGCTCGCCAACACAGGCTGGGCCTGGGCGGCGAAACTGTCCAAGGGCGAAGTGCAATACCGGGACCGGCCGAACGGCGGCAAGGACTGCGACGACTGCATCCAGTTCGCTCCCGGTCCGACGCCCAAGGCGACGGGCTCGTGCAAGGTGGTCGCGGGCGCCATCAGCCCGCACGGCTATTGCCTTGCCTTTACCCCGAAGCCATCGGGCTGACCAGGGAAAATCGGAACTACGTCCTTAGGGCGCTCCGTCCCCCCGGTGCATCATCACTGCATCGCGGGGACGGGGATGAAGAAAAAAGACAGCACCGAAGTCATGCGGGTCAGGGAGTCGGTCGAGCGGAACAAGGTCCCGTTGATCATCTGCACGCTGCTCGCCATCGTCGGCGTGATCGGCTGGCTGAGCTCGCTCTAGCGGCCAGGCCGGTCCGCGAGCCGGGCTAGGGCTTCACGAACTTGAGCACGAACTCGTCCTTCGGCATGGGCGGGTCGGGCGTGTTGCGCTCGCGCGGGTCGGCCGGGTTTCGCAGGAACTGACCCTCGTCGGCCAGGCGGAAGCCGGCGGCTTCGATTTCGCGGCGCACCAGAGCCTCCTCGACGCGATGCAGGGTGCCGCCTTCGGAGATGCCCGTGCCGGGGCGGCCGGAATGGTCGGCAACCACATACATCCCTCCGGGCTTCAGGGCGGCAAATGCCGCGCGGTTCATGCGCGCGCGGTCGACACCGAGATAGCCGAGGTCGTGGTAGTTGAACATCAGGGTCACGAGGTCGAGCGCGTTCGCGGCCACCTCCGGCGGCGCGGGATCCTCGAACGGGCGCACGACCGGAACGATGTTCCCGGCCGCGGGATTCTTCATCCTTTCGGCAAGGCGCTGCGCGCTGGTGAGGCGGGGTGCCGCCGGCGCAGGCGCAGCGCCGCCCTCGGGCGCGGGAGGCTTGGGGCGATTCGGGTCCGGCGGCGGGCTCTGGCCGTAGACCTTGCCGGACGGCCCGACCGTGCGCGCGAGAAGCTCGGTGGTGTAGCCGCCCCCGGCGCTCAGGTCCATCGCCACCATGCCGGGACGCACGCCGATAAAGGCGAGCATGAGCTCGGGCTTGCGGCGCCGGTCGTTGGTGCGGTCGGCGTCGCTGCGGTCCGGGCTCGCGACGATCTCGGCGATGCGCTCGCTCGTGATCGGGGCGGACGCGGGAATCGTGGACTGGCACGCCGCCGCGAGGACCACGGCGAACCACGTAAACGGGCGCTTCATGGCGAGGTAGGATCGCATTCTGCCTTAACTCGAGAATCCGAAAGATGAAAGCTGCAATCCTGCTGCTGTCCGCCTTGGTGGTCGCGCCCGCGCTTGCGCAGAACTATCCGACCAAGCCGATCCGCATCCTGATCGCGCAGGCGCCGGGGAGCGCGACCGACGTCATCAGCCGCGTGGTCGGCAACCGTCTCTCGGAGGGCCTCGGCCAGCCGGTCGTGATCGAGGCGCGGCCCGGCGCCGGCGGCGTGGTCGGCACCGAAGCCGCGGCCCGCTCCGCGCCGGACGGCTACACGCTGTTCATGGCGAACAACTCGACTCACGGCTCCAATCCGGCCGTGTACGCGAAGCTCCCCTACGACGCGGTCAACGATTTCGCGCCGATCGCCTTCGTCGCCTCCGTGCCCTACGTGCTGGTGATCGATCCGTCGCTCCCGGTGAAGAGCGTCCAGGACCTGACCGCGCTCGCGAAATCGCGCCCGGGCAAGATGAACTACGCCTCGGCGGGCAACGGCAGCACGCACCAGTTCTGCGGCGAGCTGCTGAAGTCGATGTCGGGCATCGACGTCCAGCACGTGCCCTACAAGGGCTCGCCGCCCGCGATCGCGGGGCTCCTCGGCGGCGAGGTGTCGTTCATGTTCGCCAACGTCGCCGACATCGGATCGCAGATCAAGAACTCGAAGGTGCGACCGCTCGCCGTCACCTCCGACAAGCGCGCGCCGTCGCTGCCCGACGTGCCGACGATGGCGGAAGCCGGCCTGCCGGGATTCGAGATCCTGTCGTGGTTCGGGCTCCTCGCCCCCGCTGGCACGCCGGCCCCGATCGTCGCCAGGCTGAACGCGGAGACCGTGAAGGTCCTCGGCCGGGCGGACGTGCAGGCGGCGCTCGCGAACCAGGGCCTCGAGGTGAAGCCCGGCACGCCCGAGCAGTTCGCCGCGCACATCAAGAGCGAAATCGCCAAGTTCACCAAGATCGGCAAGGCGGCGGGAATCAAGGCCGAATAGCCGCATGGCCGAGGCGCACCCGGCGAGCGTGGTCCTGAGCTCGCTCGCGCTCAAGGGCGTGCTGGAAAGCTCGCAGTCCGCATTCGAGCAAGTGGTCGGCCGGCTCGAGCTGCGCTTCGATGCGACGCAAGCGATCCTCGAGCGACTGGCGCAAGACGCGCGCGCGGATCTTCTAATCCTCACTTCCGACGCGCTGGAGGAGCTGCGGAGAAAGGGCGAAGTGACGCAGGTTCGCGCGCTGGGCAGCTCGGGCGTCGGCCTCGCGGTGCGCGCCGGCGCGGCGAAGCCCGACATCGGCTCCACCGAAGCGCTGGTGCGCACGCTGCTCGCGGCGGATTCGGTCGCGCATTCGAAAGTGGGCGCAAGCGGGATCTATTTTTCCGAGCTGCTCGAGAGCCTCGGCATCGCAGGCAAGCTGAAAAAGCGCATCGTGGTGGAGAAAGGCCCGGTGGGACTCGCGGTGGCTGCGGGCGAGGCGGAAATCGGCGTGCAGCAGCTCTGCGAGCTTGCACCCGTGCGCGGCATCGACATCGTCGGCCCGCTGCCGCCGCCGCTGCAGAAGCTCACCTATTTTTCGGCGGGAATCACGGCACGCGCGAAAAATCCGCAGGCCGCCCTCGATCTCGTGAATCTACTCACTTCAGAAGCGGCACGCGCTGCGATGCTCGAAGGCGGAATGCAGCCCGCAGCCGTCTAGTCCGACGCGGCGGTGAGCGAAGCGATCTCCTGAGGCGAGAGCTCGAGCTGCGTCGCCCGCACGAGGCTGTCGACCTGATCCGCATTCGTGGCGCTCGCGATCGGCGCCGTGACGCCTTCGCGCGCGATGAGCCAGGCGAGCGCGACCTCGGCGGGCTTCGCGCCGTGCGCGCGCGCGACCGCGTCGAGCGCCCCGAGGATGCGCAAGCCCCGCTGGTTGAGATATTTCTCGACGCCGCCGGAGCGGGCGCCTTTCAGGTCGGCCTTCGAGCGGTATTTGCCGGAGAGAAAGCCCGAGGCGAGGCTGTAGTAGACGATGACGCCGACGCCCCGCGCGCTGCACAGATCGCGTAGCGGCCCCTCGAACCTGCCCCGCTCATAGAGGTTGTACTCGGGCTGCTCGACTTCGTAGCGCGGCAGCCTCTTCGCCGCCGCGGTGTCGAGCGCCTCGCGCAGCCCGGCGGCGGTCGAGTTCGAGCCGCCGACCGCCCTCACCTTCCCCGCGCGGATCAGCGCGTCGTAGGCGCCGAGCGTCTCCTCGATCGGCGTGGCCGCGTCCGGCCGATGGCTGAGATAGAGGTCGATGCGCTCGGTGCGCAGGCGCTTGAGCGACGCTTCGACGCCGGCGGCGATGCTCTTCGCGGAAAGACCCTTGCCGTCGGCGCCGGGCGCCGCGCCCACCTTGGTGATGAGCACGATCCGGTCGCGCCGCGCGGGCGAGCGCTTCAGCCAGTTGCCGATGATGGTCTCCGATTCGCCGCCCTGGTTGCCCGGCACCCAGCGCGAGTACACGTCCGCGGTGTCGATGGCATTGAGGCCGGAGTCGACGAAGCGGTCGAGCAGCCGAAAGGCGCTCGGCTCGTCGACGGTCCAGCCGAAGACGTTGCCTCCGAAGACGAGAGGCGCGATGAGAAGGCCCGAGCGGCCGAGGGGTCGGTGTTCCATGCCCGAATTATTGGTGGTTTCTTGAACGAAAGGCTTAAAGCGAGGCGGCCGCGAACGTATCGCAGTCCTGCGGCCGGCCCGAGTCCAGGCCGCGCTTGAACCAGCGCACGCGCTGCGCGGACGAGCCGTGCGTGAACGCCTCGGGCACGACCCGGCCCTGCGCCTGCTTCTGCAGGCGGTCGTCGCCGATGGCCGTCGCGGCGTTGAGCGCCTCGGCGATGTCGCCCGGATCGAGCTGATTCATCGTGCCGGCGTGGTGTCCCCACACGCCGGCATAGCAGTCGGCCTGCAGCTCCATGCGCACCGAAATGCGGTTCTGCTCGGCCTGCGGACGCGAGCGCGCCGCTTCCATCTTCTGGAAGGCGCCGGCCTGCTTCTGCACGTGGTGACCGACCTCGTGCGCGATGACGTAGGCCTGCGCGAAGTCGCCCGGAGCGCCGAAGCGCCGCTGCAAATCGCGGAAGAACGCGAGGTCGAGGTAGAGCTTCTCGTCGCCGGGACAGTAGAACGGCCCCATCGCGGATTGGCCCATGCCGCACGCCGAGCGCACCTGCCCGTCGTACAGCACGAGTGTCGGTGTTCGATAGCGCGACCCCGATCGTGCGAACAGATTGCCCCACACATCCTCGGTGCTGCCCAGCACCTTGGACACGAACTGCCCCAGCTCATCCTTGGGCGCTCCGCGCGGCACCTCCTGAGAGGAACCGGGGCGCTCGGTCGCCACCTGCTGGGCAACCTCGGACACCACAGCGGGATCGACGCCGAGGAAGTAGGCAACCAGCGCGATGACGATTCCGCCGATGCCCAGCCCGCCGCCGACCATGCCGATGCCGCGCCGGTCCTCGACGTTGCTACTTTCGCGTTGGTCGCCTAGTTGCATGTGCAACCCCGGGGAGCAGTTTTCGTACCCGGATTCTGGCATGAAGAATTCGGGCTATGGACGCCAGCCGGATTACCGGATAAAAGTCGTCGCGACATGAGCCTCCTCCGCGTGATCTACGAAGACGAGCCCGACTTCCCGCCGACCGTCCACCATCCGGACGCGGTGCGCTACCGGGTCGGCGAATACTGGGTCGACGCCGTCGGCGGCAACCCCGCCGGGGAGGAAGTCGACAAGACGCTGGGCGAGCTCGGTGCGCTCCTCTACAAGCGCCGCAGCGACGAACGCGCGAGGCTGGCGCAGGAAATCATCGAGAAGGTCAGAAAACCGTAGAGGACTTCAGCAGGAATTGCATCGACTTGATCTCGCTGCGGGCGTTCGCCGGGAACGCGACATCGGCGTGCAGAATCGTGCCGGTGGCCGTACGCGGGTTCGTAAAGCGTAATCCGACTCCCGCATCGGTGAGCACGCGCTGCCCGGCGCTCTGCTCGTCCGCGCCGTTCCACGCCCGACCCGCGTCGGCGAATACCGCGGCGCCGACGCGGACCAGTCGGTAGGGGTACCAGTCGGTGTAGACGCGCTGCTCGACAGTCATCAAAGCGCGGCGCTCGCCGCTCTGGAAGCTCAGGGGATAGCCGCGCAGGCCGTTATCGCCGCCGAGCTGCAAAGGCGCGGTGCGGTCCGGATTTCGGTAGACGTCGACATTCGCCGCGATCATGAACGCCGCGTCGCGCCGCTGCGGAATGAAGTAGCGCGCCGATGCGCTGAACAGCTGGTTCTGGCGCCGGCCCTCCTCCAGGCGCCCCGACAGGCTCGCGGAAGCGAACAGGCTGTGCGACCGGAACAAGTACGTGCCGTGGCTTGCGCTCAGCGACACGATCCAGCCGTCGACCGTGCCGCCGAGGGTCGTGAAGCTGCGGCCGAGCTGCACGCCCGCTGCCGTGCCAAGAGCGAAGTATTCGGTCCGGCCGATCTGTTCGCGGTTCACGACCTTCTCGTAGCTCGCATTCACCACTTCGTAGCCGACGAACGGCCCCGAGAGCACCAGATCCCGGGGCAATTGGGCGGGCGGCGTCTGTCCCGGCTCGATGGCGTAGGCGGCGCTCTGGTAATCGTAGCCGGCGCTGTAGCGGCGCACCGCGCCGCCCGGCGCGGGAGACGAGATGCCACCCGTCGCGCGATACGTGCTCTGCAGCGCGCGATAGGCAGCCACGCGCTCGCCTCTGTCGAAAAGCGAGTTGAGGGCGTCGCTGTGTGAAGCCGAGACGCCTGCGGCCCAGGGCGTATCCGTGGCGTAGAACGGACGGCCGAATCCCAGCGACCACTGGGAGCCATCGTCGAGCCGGCTCACCGATGCGTCGAGGCTGGTCCAGGGGAAAATGAAGTGCTTGTCGGAATAGCTGAGCTGCGTGCCGGCGTGCTCGACGTTTTTCGAGTAATTCACACCGACCGAGACGCCCCACCCCGCCAGGTTCTTTTCATTGGCGTAGACCCGCGACGAGTTCGCCCCGCCCGATCGCGAGATACTCAGCCCGGGGTCGAGCGTCCAGGAGTCGCGCGTGATGACCTCGATGTCGACCACGCCGTCGCGATACGCCGTGGGGCGGATTTCCACGTCGTGGAGGTAGCGGTTGCCGCGCAGCAGGCGTTCGCTTTCCGCGATGGCCCGGGCGGACACTCGGTCTCCGCTCTTGAAGAGCAGATACTTTGCCACGGTCTCCGGCCGCGTGCGCACGTGAAGGCGGTTCGCGAGCCGGTAAGGCCAGCTATTCTCCTTCGGGTCCGAAAGATCGTAGATGTTGCGGGGATCCAGGCGGATCGCGCCGATGACCGCACCGAGCGCCTCCAGCTCAGCGAACGAGGGCAACGGCGCGGGTTCTTCAGGTTCTCCAGAGCCCTGCCCGGTGAGGAGAAGCACGGCCGCTACGACCCATACAGCGCGTACAGCACCAGACAAGCCGCGCTTCTCCTCTATTTGGGGTGCGCGTGTCGATCTATCTTGCGCGCTGCGCGAGAACGGGGTTGAGAGTATTGCGCGCGCGGCGCAAGAGGTCCTCGGTGGTGCGCCAGTCGATGCAGGGGTCGGTGACCGAGACGCCGTAGCGAAGCTTCGAGCGGTCCTCGGGGATCGCCTGCGATCCGGCCTCGAGGTTCGATTCCACCATGAAGCCGACGATCGAGCGGTTGCCCTCGACGATCTGGTGCACGCAATCGTTGAACACGAGGGGCTGGAGCGAGTAGTCCTTGTTCGAGTTGGCGTGCGAGCAGTCGATCACGATGTTGGCGGCGAGCTTGTCCCTGGCGAGCGCCTGCTCCGCGAGCCGCACGCTCACGGTGTCGTAATTCGCTCGCCCGCCGCCGCCGCGCAGCACGAGATGGCCGAAGGCATTGCCGCGTGAGCGGATGATGCTGGTCTTGCCCGCCTGGTTGACGCCCAGAAAGCCATGCGGCTGCGCCGCCGAGCGGATGGCGTTCACCGCGACCTCCAGAGCGCCGTCGGTGCCGTTCTTGAAGCCGACCGGCGCCGACAAGCCGCTCGCCATCTCGCGGTGGGTTTGCGACTCGGTGGTGCGCGCGCCGATGGCGTACCAGGTGATGAGCTCGGCAAGGTACTGCGGGCAGATGGGGTCGAGCGCTTCGGAGCCCGTCGGCAGTCCGAGCTCGGCGAGCTGCATGAGGAGCTCGCGCGCCCGCAGCAGCCCCTCGTCGATGCGGAACGAGTCGTCCATCGCGGGATCGTTGATGAAGCCCTTCCAGCCCACCGAGGTGCGCGGCTTCTCGAAATAGACCCTCATTACCAGCACCAGGGTGTCGGCGACTTCGTCTGCGAGGCGGCGCAGCCGCGCCGCGTAGTCGAGCGCCGCGGCGGGATCGTGCACCGAGCATGGCCCCACGACGACGAACCACCGCGGGTCCTTGCGCTCGAGGATGGCGCGCACGGCGTTGCGCCCGGCGAGCACGGTTTGAGCCGCACGCTCGGTGAGGGGCAGCCGCTCCTGCACGTCCTGCGGCGACGGAATCTCCGCCATGCCCTCGACGTTCAGGTTGTCGACGAGCGCTTCGAGCGGAGTGCGGCGGCTGTCCAAGGCGCGGCTTCAACCGCTCAGCGCGAGTCCCGGGCGGGGATCCAGGTGCTTCTGCGCGCGCGCGCGGCGGGCAGATTCTCGAGCGCCGTGGCCGTCAGCTCGTTTGCCGCGGCGATGTCGACCATCGCAAGGAAGAACGGCATCGGCGGGTTGAACTCGCCCGAGGTCCATCTCGCGATTTCGGAGGGCGAGCACGCGAGAAACAGCGCGAGCGGCTCCACGCCGCCAGCAATCTCGATCGCGCGGGCGAGGGTGCGGCGATAGACGGTAGGTTCCTTACGCACCACGAGTGTGCGGATTGTCTCATGTTGCACCGCCGTTCAACGTTCTAGCCCGGAGACGGAAGCAAAGGTGAAACAGATCGATGCTGTCGGCGGCGCGCGACGTGGCGCGTGTGCGACTCTCCCTTCCGATATGCCGCCAATCCGATAAGAATACATTTGTTGCGCAGCGGCAAATCCGATGGGATAACAAGCTGGAAAAATCGAGAAACACGTGATGAAGAAAATCGGTTCGGCCCTCGCGCGCGCGTGGCGCGTCTGGCGCGGAAACAACGCGCCGGGCCGGTTCATCAAGCGCTCCTACGCCAACGCCGCGGGCGCGCGCACCTACAAGCTCTACCTTCCGGCCGGGTTCAGCGGGCAGGCGCTGCCGCTGGTGGTGATGCTCCACGGCTGCAAGCAGACGCCCGACGACTTCGCCGCCGGCACGGGCATGAACGAGCTCGCCGACGAGCTGCAGTTTCTCGTCGTTTATCCGGCCCAGGCCTGGACCGCGAACTACTCGCGCTGCTGGAACTGGTTCCGGCCGCGCGACCAGCGCCGCGACGGCGGCGAGCCCTCGCTCATCGCCGGCATCACGAAGCAGGTGATCGCGCGCCACAACGTGGATGAGCGCCGCGTGTACATCGCCGGGCTCTCGGCCGGCGGCGCGATGGCGGCGATCATGGCCGCGACCTATCCCGATCTTTACGCCGCTGCCGGAATTCACTCCGGCCTGCCGTATGCGTCGGCGCGCGACGCGGTGTCCGCGATCGCCGCGATGCGGGGACAGCGCTCGGACGCTTCTTCGCTGCTGCCTGCCGTGCCGACGATCGTGTTCCACGGCGACAAGGACACCACGGTGCGGCACCACGGCGGCGATTACGCCATCGCCGGCGCGCAGCACAAGTCGGAATCGGGCGAGGCCGGCGGACGCGCGTACACGCGCACGGTGTATCGGACCGCGAAGGCCGCCGTGGAGCACTGGCTCGTGCACGGCGGCGGACACGCGTGGTCCGGCGGCAACGCGGCGGCTTCGTATGCGGACGCGCGCGGCCCCGACGCGACGCGCGAGATGCTGCGCTTCTTTCTCCACGGCCCGGCGCGTTCAGGTCTTTGAAAGCTCGCGGTGGTAAGTTGTTCCGGATGGACACGAGCGTGCGCGTGCAGACGCTGCGGCGTGCGGCCGAGATTCTCGGCGGGCCGGCGCAGCTCCGGCTCTACCTGAACGTCTCGGCGATCTGCCTCGCGGCGTGGATGACCGGCGTCGACAACATGCCCACGCAGGTGTTCCTGAAGGCGGTCGATCTCGTCATGGATGAGGTGCCGAAGAAGCCGTTGTAAGCCCGCCGTCATTCTCGGCACGGGCCTTGCTCCCCTTCGAAGAAATCCACTTCGGAGGTTCGCCATGCCAGATACCCAGACGAGGACCAGCAAGGGCGCGCGCGGGTCGCGGAGCGGCGCGGATGCACGTCGCGAGCCCGAGAAGCAGAAGGAAAACCAGAAGCGGCTGCGCGTCGGCGCGGACCACAAGACGCCCGAAATGAAGAAGGGCCACCGCGGCACGTTTCCCTGACCTGGGTTCGTTCGATGCGAAACCGCAAGGTCACCGGCATCTTCGAGCGCCGGGGCGATGCCGAGAAGGTGAAGGAGGAGCTGCTCGAGGCGGGCGTCGCCCTTCACCGCATCGTCGTGAGCGACAAGATCGTCGCGGTGGTGGCGCGCTCGCCGGTCGACCGCGAGCACATCGCGCGCCTCATGCTGGAATGCGGCGCGCGCGAGACTCTAGAATCGCGAACTTAAAACGCGAACCTAAAACTACCTCAGCCCCAGTGCGGGCCCTTGAGGCGCCGCTTGACCCAGTCCGGTGCGGCGACCGACACGATCGCGGCGGCAACCAGGATCGCCAGCCCGGCGATCTGAAGGACGAGTACGACGATCTCCCACATACGCGCTTTCCAGGCTCTTCCGAGCGATGCAACAACTCCCCCCTCGGGGATGATGGTACTGCTACGCCGGCCTGGCTATCACTGAAATTGTGATTTTCAGGTTCTAGACACTCTCGGCCGGCTCGATCGAGCGCCCGAGGAGCTGCGCCCCGCGCAGCAAGCGGATCTCAACGGACAATCCGATAAGGTCGGCCGTAAGCAGCCGGTGCAGATCGTCGATTCCGTTCACCGCCTGGCCATTCAGCCCGACGATCACGTCGCCCGGCTGCAGCGCCGCGCGCGCCGCCGGGGCGCCGGGCTCGACGGATTCGATGCGCACCCCGGCCACGTTGGGCAGCTCGAAATGGCGCACGAAGCGCCGCCCGATCGGCTGGTTCGCTCCGGCAAGCCCCAGATAGCTGCGCCGCACCCTGCCGTCGCGCAGGAGCTGCATCGCTACCCACTTCACCGTGTCGATGGCAGTGGCGAAGCAGATGCCCTGCGCCATCGGGATGATGGCCGTGTTGAGGCCGATCACCTCGCCGCGTGAATTCACCAGCGGCCCGCCCGAATTTCCCGGATTGAGGGCGGCGTCGGTCTGCAGCACGTCGTCGATCAGCCGGCCGCTGGAGGAGCGGAGGCTCCGGCCAAGGGCGCTCACCACGCCGGCGGTCACGGTGTGCTGGAAGCCGTAGGGATTGCCGATGGCGATAGCGAGCTGGCCGACGCGCACGCCGCGAGACACGCCGAGCTCCACTGCCGGAGCCGCGGCCGCGCCGATGCGCAGCACCGCCACGTCGGTGTGCGGATCCTCGCCGATGAGATCTGCGTCGCGCGAGAACCCGTCGGCAAACGTGGCCCGGATCGCGCGTGCGCCGGCGACCACGTGGCTGTTGGTGAGTAGCAGGCCGTCAGGCGTGAAGGCAAAGCCGCTTCCGGAGCCGGCCCTGCCTTTCGCCTGCTGCACCTGGATGTGCGCGACCGCGGGTCCGACGCGCTCCGCCGCCGCGGTGACCGCGCGGGAGTAGGCGTCGAGCAGCGCATCGTCCGTCGGCTGCGGTGCGTTCGACCCTGCAGCGGGCTCGCTGTGATCAAGAAGGAACTTCGGTGCGATGTCCACGCCCGCTAGATTGGGGCGCGAAACCGCATCTCAAGCTATCGTTGCATCTTCGGAAGGAGATGCGATGCCACGCCAGAGCTCGATGTTGCGCGCCCTGCTCCGCGGGAAGACTTTCCTGCACATGCCGTCGGTCTACGACCCGCTCGGCGGGCGCCTGGTCCAGTCGCTCGGCTACGAGGCCGTGTACGTTGGGGGCTACGTCAGCGGCGCCGCGACCGCGATCACCGAGCCGCAGCTCACGATGAGCGAGCAGCTAAGGCTCGCGGCCGACGTCGCGCAAAGCGTCGCCATCCCGCTCGTCGTCGACGGCGGCGCGGGCTTCGGCGACGCGCTTCACACCATGCGCATGGTGCGCGAATGCATCCGCGCTGGCATCGCCGGCGTGCACATCGAGGACCAGCTCTATCCGAAGCGCGCGCACTATCACAAGTACGTCGTGCACGGGGTACCGGTAGAAGAGTTCGTCGAGAAGATCAGCTTCGCATGCAAGCAGCGCGACGAAGCCGATCGAGATTTTGTCGTCATCGCGCGCACCGACACCTGCCGCGCCCTCGGGCTCGACGAAGCCTCCATGCGCATCAACCGCGCGGCCGACGTCGGCGCCGACATGGGGCTGCTCTTTCCGCGCAATCCGGCGGAAGCCGAGCGCGCGCCGCAGGTCTGCCGCTTGCCGCTGATGTACGTCCAAAGCCGCGGCAACCGCGACGGGCGTCCGCTTTTTTCTCGCCAGGACCTGCAGCAGATGGGTTACGTCGCTTGCATCGAGGCGCAAGTGGTGCTGTGCGCCGCCTTTCACTTCCTGAAGCAGGCGCTGACCGAGCTGCGCGAGACCGGCCGCTATGGTGGTGTCACCGAACCTGAGTTCGTCGCCGCGCGGCAGGAGATCGAGGACCTCATCGACCTCTCCAAGCACTACGAGATCGAGGCCCAGACTGTCGAGAAACGCTCCTAACATCCCGGGTCCCATCGCCGAGACGCGGCGCCCGAGGGTCAGCTTTCCGGCCGGCGCGACCGACTGCCACGCTCATATCTTCGAGCGCGGCGCGAAGCTCCTGCCGCAGACGCACTTCGTGCCGCCGCTCTGCCCCCTCCCCGACTACATCAAGATGCTGCGCACCATCGGCTGCGAGCGGGCCGTTTTGGTTCAGGCGAGCGTCAACGGTACGGACAATTCGATGATCGCGGAGGCGATCAAGTCCGGCTCGTTTCCGCTGCGCGGCGTCGCGGTCGTGTCCGAAGAGGTCACCGACCGGCAGCTTGAGGACCTGCACGCCGCCGGGTTTCGCGGTATCCGCATCAACGTTGCGTCCGGTACGCCGGGCCTCAAGCTCGAGCACGCGCCGCGGCTCGCGCAGCGCATCAAGCCGCTCGGCTGGCACCTGCAGTTCTACATGAACTTCCACCCGGAGCACGAGACGTTGCTCGGGGAGCTGCCGGTGAATATCGTGATCGACCATTTCGGCCGCGTGCCAACGTCCAGTGGATTCGAGTCCCCCGCGTTCGAGGCGCTGCTCCGGCTGCTGCGGCACGACCACGCTTGGGCGAAGCTGATGGGGCCGTATTTCGTCTCCGACGCGTTCCCGCGCTACCCGGATCTGGTCCCATTCGCGCGGGCGATGGTAAACGCGGCCCCGGACCGTATCGTGTGGGGCACGGACTGGCCCCATCCCAGCGCGCGCGAAAAGATGCCCAACGACGGCGACCTCGCGGACCTGCTGGCCGAGTGGGTGCCCGACGAGGCGCAGCGCAAGCGCATCCTGGTCGACAACCCGCAGCGCCTCTACGGCTTTCACTGAATACCGCTTCCAAAGAACTTCAATGAGCGGGACCAATACGCACATGCGATTACTGTGTTAGATTGAGGGCGTAGGATTTCAAGCACGAATCGGCGGTCCTTCTGCGTCGCCCCCGAGCGGCGCCTCTCGTGGCAGATCCAAAAACGACCACAGTGTTCACGGCATACGCGGTGGCCACAATGGCCGCGATTGTCGCGACTTTGGCCTATGTACCCGTCGGCGCACTGGTTGCCATCCTTGCCTTCGGGGCGTTCGATGTGCCGCTGCATTCGCTGCTGACGTTCGGCGGACAAATCCACATCGTCGCTGGCCTGGCGCTATGGTGGGGCATCGCCTACCTGCCGGCATTGCTGTACGCGGCAGCCTGTATGAGGACTTGATTTCCTCACTTCCTGTGCAGTTTCCGTTGGAGGCCAACATGCCTAAAGGTCAGCAACGCAGCAACCGCGAGAAGAAGAAGCCAAAGCAACCAAAGAAGCCGCTCCCGCCTGCGCTCCCCGGCCGCAGGCCAGGATGAAGGGGGCGTTCGCGAAGAACGTCTGACCCTCAGCGGCGGTACTTCGCGAACGCCTTCTCCAGGTCGGCGAGCTCTTCGCACGGCAGCAGGCAAATCGCACGCAGCGCCGCGAGGTGTCGCTCGGCGTTAGGGACATCGCCCACCATGAGGTACGCCTCGCCGATGTATTCGTGGGCGCCACGGTGGCGGGGCTCCAGCTCGATCGCGCGCTTGTAGTGCCTGAAGGCGGCGTCGAACTGCCTCAGGTTGCGGTGCGCGTAGCCGAGGTCATTCTGCAGGTCGGCGTGGTCGGGGTGGCGCACCTCGGCCTTTCGCAGCCGCGCGACCGCCTCTTCCCACTGCTTGGCGGCGATGGCTTGCCTTCCGGCGGCGTAATCCTGGTCGGCGGCGGCGAGATCGGGATCGGTTTCCGCGGGGTCGGCGTGGGCGGGTAAGGGCAGCCCGCCCAGCGCCCACGCGGCCAGCAGGACCGCGACGAGCCTCATCGCTGCGCGACGTAGGCCTTCGCGCGCGTGAGCTCCGGCCGGTTGCCGTCGCTCTTCTTCGAAAGCTCGAGGAGCTTCGCGTAGTACTCGCCCGCTTTTTTCTTGTCGCCCATGGCCTCGGCCGCCATCGCGGATCCGGCGTAGTTGCGGAAGCGGTTGGGCTCGCGCACCTGCGAGGCCTCGAATTCCTTCAGTGCCACGGCAGGCTGCTTCTGCTCGAGGAGCATTTCGCCCAGCAGCTCGCGCGCGGGCAGGATGCGTCCCGGCGTCACGATGTGCTTCTCGTTGCGATCCTCAAGATCGGCGGAGGCGCGCATCAATTTCGCACCCTCCTCCGCGTTCCCCCTCGCCTGCGCTATCCACCCCGCCACGGCAAGGCGCTGCACTTCCACTTCCGTCGCCCAGTACGTGTTCTTCGCGGTCTCGAGCCGCTTGTGGATCTCGGCGAGCTGCGCGGCATCCTTTTCGGCCGCGGCCACATCGCCGCTGCGCGCCGCGCCAATCGCGCGAGAGAAGTACGTGAGGGCTTCCGTGAACGGCAGCTTGCTTGCAATCGGCTTGAGCTGTGCCGCCACCTTCCAGTCGCCGCGCTCCATGGCAAGGCGCGCGGGCATCGCGGCCGCGGCATAGGGGAATGCCGGTGACGGAGTGTCGCCGCCCGAGAAGCGCAGCGCCTCTTCCATCGTGAGCCGCGCCTCGTCGTCGCGCCCGAGCTGCAGGTACGCGTAAACCGCATAGTCGCTCGCGTGATAGGCCTCGGGCCAGTCGGCGGCGGTCCTTGCCGCCTTCGCGGAGCGCGCGTTGGTAGCTATCGATTCTTCCCACGATCCGACGCGCGTGAAGATGTGCGAAGGCATGTGCAGCGCGTGGGGCGCATCCGGAGCGATGCTGGCATAGCGGCGCGCGGCAACGAGCCCCTTCTGCGCGATGGGCGGCGCATCGTAGCTGTGGATCAGGTAATGCGCGACGCCCGGGTGGTCCGGATGCTTCTTGAACTGCGGCTCCAGGATCGCGACCGCCCTCATGTACGCGGCGTAGGTCTGGTCCGCCTGCGACTGGGTGCCCGCAATGTAGAGAGCGGAGAAGATCTGCGCCTCGTCATCGTCCGGGTATTTCGCCGCGAGCGCCTCGAAGGCCTTCGATCGGGAGAGCTGCCGGGCCTTCTCCGGGCGATTGGCCCAGTCCTCGTAATACGCGGCGACCGCTTCCACGTAGTCGCGCTCGCGCTGGGTCTTGGGCGGCGTGCGCCGCGCATTGTCGATCGCCGCCTGCGCCTTCTTCGCGCCGTCGGGCGAAGCGCCCGAGCCCGCAAGGGGGTTCGACATCAGGATCGCCGCGTAGCCCCAGGCGGTCACGGTGCAGCCGGGGTCCTGCGCGAGGATGTCGGCGAACGTCTTCTCGGCGAGGTTGTACCAGAAGGAGTGCAGCATCGCGACCGCCCGCTCGAAGGTGGGCTGGACCGCGGCGGCGCACGAGGTGGGGAAGGAAACCCTTCCGAGCTTGCCGCCTGGCGCTTCATCTTCGTGGGCGCGGGCAGCTAGGGATGAGGCCAGCAGGAAGGATGCGGAGACGGCGAAGGCGAGGCGTTTGGCGCGCATATGGAAGTTCCCAGGCGAGACGGACGGTGGGCGCGAATTGTGTCCCGGTCGAAATCGGCGTTCTGTGCGCTGTCGAGCATACAGCGCATGAATCCTGGGATGCCCATATCCGCTTATGGGATCTCCAGATCCACAAGCGGGCCGTACTGCTGGCCGCCGAAGACGTCGTTATCGTCGATGTCCCCGGAAATGGTCGGGCGCGGGATGGTGATCTTGATGGCGGCCGCGGCGTCGTAGTTGATGATCGAGACGACCTCCGGCTTGAGGCGGTAGGTGTGTGCGAACCATTGCGCGTTGATGACGTTCGCGTCGCGCACCTTCTCGTAGGTGGCGCGGTCCTTCATGATCACGTCGAAGGTCAGCTCGAACGGACCGGAGTTCTTGCTGCGGATCAGCTTCGCCACCTCCCAGAGCTTCATCGGACGCTCTCGTATTCGATCTTGAACATCTCGAGCGGCGAGGCGGGCTCCACCACGTGGTTCAGGTTGAAGCGGTAGCTCGCGCCGCGCGCGATCTCCGCCGGCGAGTACGGGTAGGCGATCGAGGTGATCAGTCCGCTCCATTCCGGCACCGGATAGTGCACCGCCATGTGCCCGACCGATTTCATGAGCGCGGTGGCGAGCTCCTGCGTCTGCGCGGTGACCTGGAAGAGAAGGCCGAGCTCGTGGCCGATGGCGGTCTCGGGCTCGAGCGGCCCCATGGCGGCGTTCTTGCCGAACACCCGGACATGGAACTTGTATTTTTCCTCGATATCGTCCCCGAAGACCGCGCGGATGCGATCCTTGCACGCCTTCTCGAGACCGGCGAGCCACGAGTCGAACTGCCTCAGGATCACCGGATCGCGCACCGCGCCGACGATGATGCTCTGATAGCCGGCGAGCTCCGCGCCTTCGAGCTTGATGGTGTAGCGCTCGGATTTTCTGAAGGTGCTGCCGGAGACGCGCACTGCGCGGTCCGACAGCGCTTCGTATCTCGCATCGACGGTGCTGAGCACGCCCGAGGGCTCGATCAGCTCATAGGGCGTCGAATTCTCGTAGAGATTGTGCGACGCCACGCTCACCGGGTCGCAGCGGTATTCGGGATTCGGCGGCTCGACGACGAAGTGGTCGTCGGCAAGCGTCGCGACCATGCAGTCGGGGTACTTGCGCTGCACGACGCACGCCGCCCCACACTCCAGGATCTTCGCCATGTGCCACGCCGTAGCCGGGCTGCAACCGCGCATCACCGGCAGCGCGGCGAAGATCGAGGTGTCGCTCGAGCGGCCGGCGATGATCACCTCGGCCCCGTGCTCGAGCGCCTCGATGTACGGCTCGATGCCGGCGAGGCCGACGATATGGCTCGCGCGCTCGATCACCCCTTCGTCTAGGCGCGGCGCGTTGGCGAGCGACGTGATCCTGCCTTCCTTCAGCTTGCGCTTCAGATAGCCTCGATCCGGCTCGCTGCGAATCGCGGCCAGCTTGAACTGCAGCTTGTCCTCGCGCGCGATGTCGCGAGCGATGCCGACCAGGCGCTCGAGCTGCGCATCGATGCCCGCGGTGCAGGCCGAGCCCACGATCACCGGAATGCCTGCCGCTCGCCCAGCGCGCAGCATCAGGCGCAGGTCGCGCTTGTACGCCGAATCCGAGAAGTGCGTGTCGCCGGAGCCGAGGTAATAGGGTCCGGGGTCGGTCGAGCCCGAATCGGCGCCGATGAAGTCCGGACGCAGCGCCATGGCGCGCTTCAGCGTCTCTTCGCGGAAGCCCGAGCCGAGCATCCCGGTGGCGGAGAGGACCCGGATCATTCGGGTTTGACGCCCGCTTCCTTGACGATCTGCGCCCAGCGCTCGGTCTCCTTCTTTACGAAGGCGCCGAAGTCGTCCACGCCGGCGGTCGTCGTGAACAAGCCCTGAGCGGCCATCTTTTCCTTGGTGTCGGGTGCGTTCAGCCCGCGCACGACCTCGGCGTTCAGCTTGACGACGATCTCGCGCGGCGTCGCGGCAGGCGCGAACAGGCCGAACCAGCTGAACGCGTCGAACCCGGGCAGTCCGGACTCAGCCGCGGTGGGAAATTCCGGTGCCGTCGGAACGCGCTGCGCGCTTGTCACGGCGATGCCGCGCAGCTTGCCCTCGCGCGCGAGCGGCAGCGCAACCGGGAGGTTGGAGAACACGAGCTGGATGTGCCCGCCGAGGGCATCCGAGATCGCGGGTCCTTCTCCCTTGTAGGGGACGAACTGCAAGTCCACCTTGGCCGCGAGCTTGAACAGCTCTCCCGCCATGTGCGGCGTACCGCCGGAGGCGGCGCCGAACCTCACCTGGCCGGGCTTCTCCTTCGCGAGCTTGATCAGGTCCCCGACCGACTTCACCGGCAGCGACGGATGCACCACGATCAGGAACGGCGCGCGCGCGATCTCTGCCACCGGGACGAGATCGCGCGTCGTGTCGTAGCGCACCTGGTCCTTGTAGATGGCCGGGACCACGGCCTGCGTGGTCTGCGAGCCGGCGAGCAGCGTGTAGCCATCGGGAGCGGACTTGACTACCGCCTCGGTGCCGATGATGCCGCTCGCGCCGGTGCGGTTCTCGACCACGAACGGCTGCTTCAGGCCCTCGGTGAGGCGCTGCGCGAGGATACGCGCCGTCACGTCGACGCCGCCGCCAGGCGCGAACGGCACCACGATGCGCACCGGCTTGGTCGGGTAAGGCTGCGCAAGCGCCGCGGGCGTCGCGACGGCGAGCAGCAAAGTCATCCAGAGTCTCAGCATTGCGCGATCCTCTTCCTCGGGTCCCGCTGCATCATAGCCGCCCGCCACCACATTTAGCGGCCAATTTAGCGCTTCGGCGCACTGCGCATCATCTCGGCGCGCGTCTCCACGACTTCCTTCGAAGTCCAATGACTCTTGATGAACGCCAGTACTGCCCAAATTTCGTCATCACTTAATTTGCCGCCGAACGCGGGCATGTCGCTCTGATAATCGGCGGGCGCATACGGCGGGATCAAGCCGCGCTTGGTGATTCCGAACAGCAAGCTATCGGGATGATGCCAAGTATGGCCGCTCTCATCGTGCGGCGGTGCGGGCATGCGACCGTTTGGAAGGTGCCTCCTCCAACCGGGTTGTCCTTCCAGCTTCGCGCCGTGGCAGGTCGCGCACTGTTGAGCGTATACCCTGGCGCCAAGCGCAACCCTCTGACCGTCACGCGGGTCGGCGCGCGGGTCATCGCCGGGCGCGGACCGATCGCCGCAGCCGCCGAGAGCGCACGCCAAAGGAACGATCAACAGCCATTTGCGTCCAAGCGGCATGATGACCGGCGCAATGCACTCCATGATGAGCATGATGATGGGCATGGGCATGCTCGGTGGCGTGTTGCTCGTCGCCCTTCTAGTCACGCTTGTCGTGTTGGTGGTTCAGGCCATTTCCAGAGGCGGGTCCGGCAGGCGCGACTAGGTTCGTCTGTCCGCGACGCGCAATTTGTTTCCACGATCGTCCTCCATCCTTGGACACGTACACGTCGCGTTGATAGGTGGCGATGGCGTACTCCTTCGGCGCAACCGGGTTCTGCGCAAGGAAACCGACAGCGTCGTCCTGAATTCGCGGTAAGGCGACCTGCACCGGCTGCCCGCCGCCAATCGGCATGCGGACAAGGACGTGCTTTCCGGCTGCAAATCGAGCATGCCAAACATGCTTTCCGTCCAGGTCGAAGAACGGCGCGAACGCGGGTCCATCGGCGCGCCTGTCGAAGCGCTCGCCATGATCGCTCGATACGAACAAGCCTTGAGATGTTGCGACCGCCAGCGTGGCTGCGTGGTCGGGATGAACTGCAAGTGCGCGAAGATCGCCGGAGACTCCGTTTGCGCTCGGCCGCTTCCAGGCAGATCCATCGTCCAGCGTGTAGTGCAACCCCGCAGCGCGCATGCGCGAATTCGGTTCGGTATTCCAGACGTAGACCGCATTGCTGTTCCATCCCGCCGACATGAAGTGGAAATCGCTCTCGCCCTCCAGGCCGAGCTTGTCCCAGGTCTTGCCGCCGTCGCGGCTGCGAAGAAGGCCAAATGGATTCACCAGGCCCGAACCGGCAGCGGGATGGCCGCTGCTGTAGATGTGCCGCGCGGTGCCGCTGAATCCCATGTAGTCGTGCTCCGGGCCGGGCGCCTTGCTCCACTTTCCGTTCTCATAGATCGCAAGACCGAAGTGACTCGGAATCATCAGGCGCTTGCCATCAGCGCTATACGAGAGTCCGTGTACGTGCACGAGCGTGACCTGAGCATGCGCAAGCGCGGCGAAGCAAAGGGCAATGCTGGCAACCAGAACCTTGATCATTGGCAGGACTCTTTTATGAAAGCGCTGATTTCGGCGGGATTCGAAAACACTACGGAGGCACGGTCGCCTTGCATGCCTGCACCGACCACGACCGGCTTGCCGCGCTCGGGTCCGAGCTTGCTCGAGTCGGTCTTGAAGCGCAGGTTGAACTCCCAGACTTTTTCCGTCTTGCCGTCCGCTGTTTCCACGGCGTACGTATCCCCGCAGTGGCGCATCGAGCGCACTTGGCCCGCTGCCGGGGCCTCCTTCAGGTTCGGTTTGCGCACCTGCATGCCTCCCATCTTGCCGCCCCGGCCCTTCGCGCTCGGGGCTTTACCTTCGTCGGTCGCCCTGAGGAAGGCAATGATGTCCTGGCGCGCCCGGCTGTCCTTGATTCCCGGGAAAGTCATGCTGGTGCCTGGAACCACCTTCGCCGGATTTGCCAACCACTTGTCTAGCGTTGCCTCGTTCCAAGTAAGGTTGGAGCGCTTAAGCGCGTCCGAATAACGCGTGAAGTCAGTCAGTGAAGCTGCCCTGCGATTGATCACCTTCGCAAGGCTCGGTCCGGTCAGATGCTCTCCCGGCTCGGTTGAGTGGCACCCGAGGCATTGTCCAAGAATGTTTGCGCCGCGCTTAGCATCGCCCGCCGCATCCGCTCCGAGCGAAAACAGCCCAAATGCGAGGGCACTGAACCACGTCAGGTAGTACATTCCGTTCTCCGAATGGCGTTGATACACGGGCAGCCGCAAGCCCGAACGAACCAGCTAGGCGCGCCTTCCGGCGAAACGGATCAGACCTGGAACGAGTGAAGCAGTATTCGAGGCGGAACCGCGGGTGATCGGGCCAGCACTCGGCCCTTTGTCGCGGGAGGATGCCGAGGCGGCACGTAGAGTGCGACCACAGCCGATTGCGGATGATCCAAGGACAGCGACACTCCAAGGATTTGAAGGTCGCTTGTAGCGTGCGCGACGCAGGATGCAGCCGCCATCGGCATCCCGTCGTCCATCGCGGCACCGTCGCAGCATTCCCCGCCGCCCTTCGTTGAAAGCACTTGAGCGAGATCCGCGCGGTCCATTTCGCACGCCGCAACTACGAGGCTCACCTGCCAGAACCCGATGGCCCCGAGGAGAAGAATGCAAATCGAACGCCTCAGACGTCTGCGCATTGCACGAAAATTCTATAACAACGGCAGCCGACGTCGCGCACCTATGGATCCTTGAACCCGATACTCCAATGCGTGCCATCGCAGAACGGCTTGTTCTTCGACCCGCCGCAGCGGCACAGCGTGTAGTGCTCCTCGGAAGCGCCCTCGCCGCGCCGCACGCCCGCGAGCTCGACCCCGCCGGTCACCGCGTAGGGTCCGTCGTTCACGACCGTGATCGTCGGCTCGCGTCGCGGCGGCGGCGCCTCTATCCCGCCCATCGCGTAGCTCAGCGCACCCGAAGGGCATTTCTCGATCGTCGCGATGATCTCCGCAACCGCCGCGGCGTCGGGGTCGATCCAGGGCTCGGCCTTCATGCGAAACACCTTCGCCAGGCCATCGGTGCAGTAACCGGCGTGAGCGCAGATCGAGCGATTGTCGAAGATCGTGATCCCCTTGCCGGCATATGCCACCCTGCGGTCGCGGGCGGGGTCCGCCATGTTGCGGTCGGAGAAGCCGTTCTTCCGGTGCGTGCCGTCGCAGAACGGCTTGTTGGCCGAGCCGCCGCAGCGGCATAGCGCCACGCCCGAGCGGGCTTCGAACGTCGTGCCGTCTTCGCGTCGCAAGCTGACTTCATCCTTGGAAAGCAAGTAAGGCCCGTTCGGCAGACAGGTGATTTTCATGACAGGAGCCTCAGCACCTCTTCGGCGGTCGCGACATCGCCGAACTGCTGGATGTGGGTTTCGAGAGTCGCGCGGTGCTCGTCGTCCGAAAGCGCCGCGCAGCAGTCGGACACCAGTACGACCTTGAAGTCGAGCATCATCGCGTCGCGCGCGGTCGACTCGCAGCACACGTTGGTCTTGGTGCCCGCGATGAGAAGCGTGTCGACGCCCAGCGCCCGCAGCACCCGCTCGAGCGTGGAAGAGCCCGGCACCAGCGCGCTGTAGCGGTTCTTCACTATGATGATGTCCTCCGCGGCGGTGTCGAGCTCCGGCCACACCTGCTGGCGGCCGGGCTCGAGGCTTTCGAGCGTGCGCTCACGCACCTCGGCGGCGACCACGTGCTCGAAGAACAGCGGCCAGTCGCTCCGCCCGCTGCTCTGCGTATTGGCATGCAGCACCCAGATGACCGGGCAGCCGAGGCGGCGCAGGCCGGCGCTCAGGCGGTTGATGTTCGGGACGATGCCGCGCGCTGCCGGCACCTCGGCCGGACCACCCGGCGCGCAGAACGTGCTCTGCATATCCACGGTCACCAACGCGGTCTTGGCCGCGTCGAGCCGGTCGAACCAGCGCAGCCTGCCGCGGCGCGCCATCACCCGGTCGATGATCTCCTGCCGGATGGCGACGCGATGCATGGCGGGCATACTGCCATAATGCGGGAATGCTCTTTGCGTTTTTGACTTCATGACCGCGCGACCCAAGATCGAATCCACCCCCGTCTCTCTCGAGCACGTGGCGTTCGAGAACACGTACGTGCGCGATCTTCCACCGGACCCGGTGCTGACCAATGTGCCTCGGCCAGTGAGCGAGGCGAGCTACACGCGCGTTGATCCCACGCCGGTCGCTGCTCCGCGTCTGCTCGCCTGGTCAGATGACCTTGGTGAATACCTGGGCATCGCGCGTCCGAGTAATCCCACCGGAGTGGACGCGGAGATTCTCGGAGGAAGCAAGACCCTTCCAGGAATGCATCCCTACGCCGCGCGCTACGGCGGCCACCAGTTCGGCCACTGGGCCGGGCAGCTCGGCGACGGGCGCGCCATCACGCTCGGCGAGATCATCGCCACCGATGGCCGCAGGCAGGAGCTGCAGCTGAAGGGGGCGGGCAAGACGCCCTATTCACGCACCGCCGACGGCCGCGCGGTGCTGCGCTCGTCGCTGCGCGAATTTCTTTGCAGCGAAGCGATGCACTGGCTCGGCGTGCCGACGACGCGCGCGCTCAGCCTCGTCGCGACCGGCGAGAGCGTGATCCGCGACATGTTCTACGACGGCAACCCCGAGCCCGAGCCCGGCGCGGTCGTGTGCCGGGTCGCGCCGTCGTTCGTGCGCTTCGGCAATTTCCAGATCCACACGGCGCACCAGGAGCTCGACGCGCTCAAGCGGCTCGCCGATTACGTGATTCGGGAGCACTACGCTGGCGCAACCTATCCCGAATTTTTCCATGAGCTTTGCCGGCGCACCGCCGTGCTGATGGTCGACTGGATGCGCCTCGGCTTCGTGCACGGCGTGATGAACACCGACAACATGTCGATCCTCGGCCTCACCATCGACTACGGTCCGTACGGCTGGCTGGAGGGCTACGATCCGCTCTGGACGCCGAACACCACCGACGCGCAGGGGCGGCGCTACGCCTATGGCCAGCAACCGCACATCGCGCAGTGGAACCTCGCGCGGCTCGCAGAGGCGCTTCTGCCCCTGGCTCAGAAGGAAAGGTTGGAAGACGGATTGGTGTTGTACGCAGAAACCTTCAACTCCGGCTGGCAGCGCGCGTTCATGGAGAAGCTCGGCCTCGCGTCGTGGAACGAGGGCGACGTCGAGCTGCTGCGCGGGATGTTCGACGCCCTTGCCGAGGCCGAGACCGACTTCACTCTGTTTTTCCGCAATCTCGCCGCGGTCACTCCGGACAAACCCTCGCTCGAGCCGCTGCGGCGCGCGTTCTATGCCGACCAGCCGCGCCCGCGACTCGAAAGCTGGCTCGAGCACTACGCCGCTCGCGTCCGTGACGAAGACAGAGAGAAGCGCGTGCAGCGCATGAACGGCGCGAACCCGAAATACGTGCCGCGGAACTATCTCGCGCAACTCGCCATCGATGCGCTCGGGAAGGGCGACAGCTCGGTGCTCGAGCGCCTGATGAGGGTTCTCGCGCGGCCCTACGACGAGCAGCCCGAGAACGACGCGCTCGCCGAGCGGCGGCCCGAATGGGCTCGGCACCGTGCCGGCTGCTCGGCGCTGTCGTGCAGCTCGTGAAGCTTTTCGGCTAGAACGAACGCAGTTAGCGCTTCAGCAGCGTTACGAGCTCGGCGCCGCGCAGCAGGGTAACGTTGTTCTTTGCCGAGAAAGCGACAGCGTTCTCGGTAACATCGCCCGCAGCGATGTAGATGCAGTGGTGCGCCTCACGCCTGCGTCGCGCGGCATCGAGCTCGCGCAGCGGCTCGATGCCGGTCCGCGCCACCTTCCAGCGCTTGCAGCTCACCAGGGACACTCGCCCGGACTTGGTCAGCTCGAAGTCGGCCTCCCTGCCGTCGAGGCGGCTTACCGCATGGCCTTCTCGTCGAAAGGCCGACTCCACCGCGCCGGCGAATTCCTCCCAGGGCTGGGCGCGGAGCGCTTCGAGCCGTTGCGCGACCTTCGCGGCGCTGGGCGCGCGGAGCTGCTGGAAGGCGGCATAGGCGGCGACCACGATGAACGGAAGCGCGGCGAACAATGCATAGATGTCCGCCAGCACCAGCCGCAACACCGCCACTATGCCGACGGCGACGAGCAGGCTCGCCCACCAGGGCGAGCGCAGCAGGATCGCGAACAGCGAGTTCCGGTGCATCGCGAGCTTCATGCGAAGCGCGCCGGCGAATACGGCGCCGGGTCGACGAGCGGCGCCTCGCCGGTCATCATTTCGGCCACCAGCCTTCCCGTGACCGCCGCGAGCGTGAGGCCGTGGTGCGCGTGGCCGAAGGCGAAGAAGAGATTGGGATGGCGCGGGGCGCGTCCGATCACCGGCAGCATGTCGGGCGTGCACGGCCGGGCGCCCATCCAGGGCTCGGTATCGAGCCGCTCGGCGAGCGGGAAGAGATCGCGCGCGATCGGCTCGGCGCGTCCGAGCTGCACCGGGGTGCGGATGGCGTCGCGCAGCGCGAACTCCGCGCCCGTGGTGAGGCGGATGCCGCGGCGCATCGGCGCAAGGAAGTAGCCGCGCTCGGTGTCGAGCATCGGGTAGTTCAGCTTCGCCGTCCCCGCCGGGCGGTAATGCATGTGGTAGCCGCGCTTCACAGCGAGCGGAAGGTCGTAGCCCAACGCACGCGTCAGCACGTCGGCCCAGGGACCCAGTGCGACCACCGCCTCGCGCGCGAAGACGTCGCCCTGCGCGCTGCGCAGGCGCCAGCCGTCCGCGTCCGGCTCCAGGCTGGCGGCATTCCCCTGCACGAATCGGCCGCCCAGGCGCTCGAAAGCCGCGAGGTAGGCGAGCGCGAGCCCGTGCGGATCGTCGACGCTCACCGGCTCGGTCCAATGGAGCGCGCCCACGAGGACCGGCGCCACGTGCGGTTCGAGCTCGCGCAGCGTGCGCGCGTCGAGCGCACGGTAATCGATGCCGAACTCGCGCTTCCAGCGCGCCGCCTCCTCGAGACGCAGGTCGCGCTCGCGCTCGGTGCGGAACACCTTGAGCCAGCCGGTGCGGTGGAGGAATTGCGTCCCAGCGGCCTCCTCGGCTAGCGCTTGATGCTCGGTGACGCAGTGCTCGATCAGCTTCGAATAGCGCCGCGCCACCTCCGCGTGGCGTGCGGGGCGCGAGTAGCGCCAGTACTGGCGCAGGAACGGCGCGAGCTTCGGCAGCGCGCTCGGGTGGTAGTAGGCGTCGATGGTGCGGTTGAAGCCATAGCGGATGAGCGCGCCGAAGTCGTGCGGAAAGCCGTAGGGGTAGACGCCTTCGCGCTGGATCAGGCCGGCGTTGCCGAAGGAAGTCTCCTCGGCGGCGCCGCGGCGGTCGAGCAGCACCACCGCGCGGCCTCGCTTCTGCAGGTGCAGCGCGACGCAGATCCCCACGATCCCGGCGCCGAGGACGGCGATGTCCGCACGCATAGAATGCGGATTCAACCATGACTCTGCACGTCGCCGACGCCGAGGTTCGCCGCCTGCTCGGCCTCGAGCCGCTCATCGCCGCGGTGCGCGAGGCGCTGATCGACCTTTCCGCGCACCGCGTGGTGCAGCCGCTGCGCAGCGTGATGGAGATCCCGCCGGACCAGGGCGTGCTCTTCCTCAAGCCGGCGCTCGCCGGCGGCCTGCTCGCGATCAAGCTGATCACCCAGATTCCCGGCAACGCCGGCCGCGGCCTGCCCACCATGCAGGCGACCATCGTGCTCATGGACGCAGTCAACGGCCGCACGCTCGCAGTCATGGATGCCACCTGGCTTACCGCGCTGCGCACCGCCGCCGCCTCAGCGGTGGCGGTCGACTGCCTCACCTCCCGCTCGCCCAAGACCGTCGCCCTCCTCGGCAGCGGCGTTCTGGCCCGCACCCATGCCGCCGCGCTGCGCGCCGTGCGTCCGGTATCGGAAATCCGCGTCTGGAGTCGCAATCCCCAGAACGTCGCGCGCTGTGCCGTTGACGTTAGAGGTCTTGCAAAAAGTACCGCAGAAGAAGCGGTGCGGGACGCCGACATCGTCTGCACCGTCACCACCGCGCGCGAGCCGGTGCTCAAGGGGGCGTGGCTCAGGCGCGGCGCTCTGGTTGCCGCCGTGGGCGCGCCGCGCCCCGCCTGGCGGGAGCTCGACGACGAAGCGATGGCGAACGTGTTGATCGCCGACAGCTACGAGGCCGCGGCGCAGGAATCCGGCGACGTGATCCTCTCAGGGGCTCAGGTGTCGGCCGAGCTCGGCGAGATCCTCGCCGGAACGCGTCCGCCCCCCGCGCCGGGATCGACGATCATCTTCAAATCGCTTGGCCAAGCGGTCGTCGATGCCGCCGCTGCTCGCCTCGTCTACGAAGCCGCTTGCAAGCTTTAGTCCCGCAAACGCGACGCCGCGCGGCGACGCGATGTTGCTGCGCGGCCACAACGACGCGCGCGCTTCGCACGGCGCGCGCCGGATTTGGTAGCGTGCTCCCGCTTCTCAGCAACGGGTAGGAAAATGAACCAGCACAACGTAGTCGCGAAGCTGAACCAGATCGTCGAGCAGGCGCAGCTCACCCTGCAGGATCCGAAGCGTCTCACCAGCGAGCGGCAGAGACTCATCATCGCGCTCGCGCGCTTCATTTCCGCCGAGATGGCGCATCCCTCGCCGAACGGCACCCGCCTCGACGGCGTCGTCGGCATGACGCCCAAGGCCTGACGGCCCCTCCCTCGTGCCGCGGGGACTGTGACCGCGGCACGACGTTTGCTGTCTCTTCTCTGCCCGGCGCGGTCGTTCGCGCCGGAAACGGCATCTCAACGAAACGTCTGCCCAAGGAGACGCGCATGATCCATCGCTTCAATCTCAAACTGACCGGGGCCGCGGTCGCGTTCGCGCTGGCCACGCTCGCTGGCACCGCGCAGGCCGCGGCGCCCGGCTATGTGTCCGACTCGCAAAACCAGGTCTGGACTTCGCCCTACG
>Ga0207648_10000394_pt1 | contig 48433 bp, 43 predicted proteins | sample KBSMisM32_FD_184310 | JGI IMG/M metagenome (GOLD analysis project Ga0207648, IMG submission 184310) | Miscanthus rhizosphere microbial communities from Kellogg Biological Station, Michigan, USA - KBS Miscanthus M3-2 (SPAdes) (version 2) | ecosystem: Host-associated > Plants > Roots >... | reverse complement strand
TGTATCGAAGAACCTTCGTTCCGGAAGAAGAAGCGGAATATTTTACATTTTTATTCGAATCTGCAAAATTCACCCTGCCTATCTCTTTATATTTATTCAGTTCATCCGCATTTTGAAGAAGGCCAGTTGCGCCAACAACATAGGATGTGGGTAAGGTAATGTTTACTGTAAAGTTTCCGTACTCACTATAAAACTCACCCTGGTCAAGGTAAGGGAACTGATGCCATCCTTTGCGATCATACACTGCGGGTTTGGGATACCACTGACAGATCATATAGGAATTACCAAGATGGCCGCTGCGTGATGAATAGGTGGGGATCTTTACAACAAAGGGAGTGGAGATCTTTATCTTTTCACCAGGTTGGAGGGTTTTGGGTAATATGAGTTTAATGATATCAATGTTTTCAGGATCAGGTTCTGATTTTGCACCTACTCCATCCACTGAGAATTTGATACTATCAATAGCACCTTTATCCTTCATATCCTTCCATCTTTTTTTTCCGTCTTTGTCGCGCATGATCTGTTTGGCATAGGCCGTGTTTTCATTACGATACGCGTTTGGCCAAAGATGAAACCAGATAAAGTCAAGCTTGTCAGGAGAGTGGTTGGTATATTCAAGATTAAGCATTCCCCTTAGGGTATGATTTCGATCATTGAGAGAGACATCAATATTATAATTTACTTCCTGTTGCCAATAGTCTTTTTGGGCATTTGCCAGGAATCCGGCCAGGGTTACCAACAGAGCGAGAAATGTTCTTTTCACAAGGTTTGTATTTTGTCAAAAATAGCTCCTAAAATCCGCATTCACAAGCAGGTAGGCCGGTTGGGGAGGTCATTTTCCCTTGCCTTTAAAGATGATCCGGAGGGTGTGGATCATGATTTTGAAGTCCAGGGCCAGGGAGATGTTTTCAATGTACAGCAAATCAAACTTGCAGCGCTCCACCATTTCTTCAACGGTTGACGCATAGCCAAATTGCACCATTCCCCAGCTGGTAAGACCGGGCTTTACTTTTAGCAAATATTTATAGTACGGGAAACGTACAATAAGCTGGTCAATATAGTAACGGCGTTCAGGACGTGGCCCAACAAGGCTCATATCACCTTTGAGGATATTCCAGAGCTGCGGTAATTCATCCAGTCTCCATTTCCGCATTACTTTGCCCCATTTTGTAATACGGGTATCATTATCTGAAGATAGAGCAGGACCATTCTTTTCTGCATCATTCACCATGGAACGGAATTTATACATGGTGAACGGCTTTCCTTTATAGCCTACTCTTTCCTGGGAAAAGAAGATGGAGCCTTTGGAAGAGTACCATACCCTGATCACCACATATAATAAAAGGGGAGAAAGTATAATGAAACCAGCAATGGCAGCCAGCACATCCAGCAGGCGTTTTATATGTTGTTGCCATTCTGGCATCAGCCCCGTCTTTACATCAATGAGTGGTGCACCGAGTACGTTGATTGTTTTAACTGAACCGGAAAGAATATCCAGTGAATCCGGCTGGATCTTTATCTCAACATCCTTTTCACTCAGGCGTGCAATAATGGCTTCCACCATTGGCTTTTCAGATTTTTCGAGTGCCAATACTACCTGCCGAATATCCTTTCCGTCAATCACCGTTTCCAGTTCATCAATGGTACCCAGTTTTGGAAGAAATTCCTGGATAGAACCCTGCCCGTTATTATTGGGGGGAATAAATCCAATATAGCGGAAGCCTCCATCATGCAGGTTCTTTTCTGTTTCTTTATAAACACTGATCGCTTTATTCTGAGCGCCGATCATTAATGTATTGAAAACGATTTCTCCATTGAGCAATTGCTCTTTCACCTTATTAAGCAATAGCCAGCGACCAAGAAAGATCAACAAAAAATGAATTCCAAACAATGCGGAAAATGCTGCGTAGTAATAAGGATAATTGTCTCTGACATCATTCAGGATCAAAGCAAAAAAGATAAAAATGCATCCAATGAATATCACAATAAAGCTGGTAATGAATTCAACCAGTCTTGATTTTTTATAGAGGGAATGATAAGACCCCACCAGTGCAAACAGGCAGAGCCATGCGAGCGGAATAAAAACGACTCCAAACCAGAATCGCTCATTGATCTGTAATTCCCCAACTGCACTTTCGATGGTTTGCTTCAGTATGGCTTTACGGGCAAAGAAGAAGACAGTCCATGCAATCACCGCCATGATAAAGTCAAGCAAAGCATACCAGCCGTTACCTATTTGTTTGGTGTTAAACATCAGCGGGTGATAACATTGTTTCCAATTTTAGCCAGGATCTGGTGAGCTACATCCATGGCCATGTATCCGTCTGTTTCGGAAACGATTGTTTTTGTGTTATTAACTATTGCATCACGGAATTCTTCCAGTTCCTTTTTTATGGCATTAACTTCCGGAACCGCAGGATTGTCCATGGCGATGGTTTTTTTACCGGAAGGAGTTTCTATGTCAAAGGTGAAAACATTGGAATCTCTGGCTTCTTTTAGTTTGATGATCTCAGACTTTTTATTCAGGAAGTCAATGCCGATATAGGCATCTTTCTGGAAGAGCCTGATCTTCCTCATTTTTTTCATGGAGATACGGCTGGAGGTAAGATTAGCCACACAACCATTATTGAATTCAATGCGTACGTTGGCGATATCAGGAGTATCTGTCATTACACCAACTCCACTGGCAGAAATGCTTTTTACATCACTTTTTACAATGCTCAGAATGATATCAATATCATGTATCATCAGGTCCAGTATCACACTGACTTCTGTGCCACGTGGATTGAACTGGGCAAGGCGATGTACCTCAATGAACATTGGGTTGAGCTGCCGGTCTTTTACAGCCAGGAAAGCGGGATTGAAACGTTCAACATGGCCTACCTGAAACTTGATGCCTGATTCTTCCACGAGTTTGACCAGTTGGCGTGCTTCCTGCATGGTATTAGCCAATGGTTTTTCAACGAACACATGCTTTCCTTTTTTGATAGCTTTTTCGCACCATTCAAAATGGTAATTGGTGGGAGCTACTATATCAATGGCATCACAGGCGTCCATCAAAAGACCGGCATCCAGGAAACGGGGCACCTGGTATTTTTCAGAGACCTCTTTGGCAGTATCATCATGGGGGTCATAGAAACCAACTACCTCCACATTCTTGATTTCCTTCCAGTTATTAAGATGAAACTTTCCTAAATGGCCCACGCCGAAAACCCCGATTTTGAGCATACCGTGCAGTTTAAGGGGGCAAAGATAATGAAGGAAAGGGCATTATTGGGTTACGGCAGAAGCTACGTTTGTCAACCTTTTTTCTGCGACTGTGTACTCTTCAGGGAGGGATTGATAAATATGCCATTATTTTGAATATCATTAGCAATGCATGAAAAGAACACAGTCCCAATCTAAATACTGGATCTGCCAGCTTGGAGGTTGGAGTATTGCGTCGCTTTATTGGGGATATATAGCCTTTTTAAACCCTCCATTCAACTGGTTCCAGGGAATAGCTGACTTTACCTGCGACGTTATCATTGGGATCGGCCTTACGCATTTTTACCGGCTGTTTGCGATAAAAAGGGGACTACTAAAATTGAATCTTAAACAACTTCTTCCCTGGACAATTGCCGGCATTTTGGTTTTAGCAACGCTTTATGTTTTTCTGGTAACCGGAAAATTATATTGGATAAGGGTATGGCTTAATGGCTTCCGTGCCAACTTCTGGGAATATTTCAAAAATGGATGGCTAACAATTTTTATCACGGGAACAAGATTGATGGCTATCTGGGTACTTGCCTATCATCTGTATCATTATTCTCAATTACAGATCCGGACAGCCAGAGAAAACGCTCGGTTATCGGTTATGGCAAAAGAAGCCCTGTTGAGTAATCTTTCTGCACAACTGAATCCTCATTTCTTTTTTAATGCCCTTAATAATATAAAATTCCTGGTAGAAGATAATCCGAAGTCTGCAAGGCGGGCCATTGATCTGCTTTCGGATCTTCTCCGTCATTCTCTTTCTAATAGTAATGAGTTGCTTATTCAGCTGAAAGAAGAAATGGGTCTTGTGAAGGATTACCTGGAATTGGAAAAATTACGATTTGAGGAACGTTTGCGCATATCGATCAATATGGAGGACCCTCCATCTCAGGTATTAATTCCACCCTTAAGTATTCAAGGCCTGGTAGAAAACGGGATCAAGCATGGGATTGATAAAAGGAAGGAAGGCGGACATATTCATGTGGCGATCACCAATTGCAATAATACGTTGGTTATAAATGTCGAAAATTCCGGAAGGATCAATGGTAACATCAGCAAAGGGTTTGGACTGGCGAATCTCAGGGAAAGACTTCATTTGCAATTTCCGGGCAGATCAGAGTTCACGCTTAAACAGTTAACTCCGGATATTGTATCTGCAACCATAAAAATTGGTCTGAATGGATAAAATAAGCGTACTGGTAATAGATGACGAACGGTCGGCGCGCGAAGAGCTGAAAAGATCGCTTCGTACTTACCCGGAGTATGAGGTATTGGGTGAATCCAGAAATGCTGAAGAAGCCAAACTACAGATCGAGAGCCTTAAGCCGGATCTGATCTTCCTGGATATCCAGATGCCGGAAGGTTCTGGATTTGATCTGCTGGAATCATTGGTTGAAGTGCCCCAGGTGATCTTTACCACGGCGTTTGATCAATATGCTGTGCGTGCCTTTGAGACAAATGCGCTTGATTATTTAATGAAGCCCGTGAGAGAAGAGCGATTTGCCAGGGCAATTGAGAAAGCAAGGATCGCAATTCAAAGGCGGGGAGCTGATAGTTCCACGAACAGGCAGTTTTTTATCAGGGATGGCGAAAAACGATACTTTATTAAAATGGATGAGATCAGTTTGGTTGAATCACTGCAAAATTATTCAAGAATTCATTTCAGGGGAGGAAAAGCAATACTGAAAAAATCACTTCGTCAATGGGAAGAATTATTGAACTCTTCGCGGTTTTTCAGAATTAGTCGTGCTGAGATTGTTAACCTTGACTACATAGAAGAGATTAATGCTTTAGCCGGTAGCCGGTTACTAATAAAATTAAGATCAGGGGCCCGGTTGGAGATTTCCGGCCGGCAATCAATAAAATTCAGGCAACTCAGGGGTATTTAATTAATTCATTTAAATAGCGAACAATGAAAAAGATCATTGGCATAACGATATTATGCCTTGGCAGCTTTTTGTATTCTCCTTCACAGCGATATTACTTTCCAAATGATTTGGGCAATGAAACATCGCTTTCAATAAATATCCAGCGTGTGGCGAAACAATTAGTTCAACAATACAGGGAAGAAAATCTGCAGCGTTATTTATCAGGCCTGTTCAGGTACCAAATGCTTTCCGGCGATTATGCGGCAGCTATTCAGTCAATAATGAAATTAAGACAGCTATCTGCATCCGTTGATCCATACGCAGATGTTTCCTGGATTCAATTCTACCTCTATGCCCTGACAAAGCAAAAAGAAATCGCCACGGGAAAGGAATTCAATGTTCTGTTTGAACAATACTTTAATGAGACCATAAAAAAACTGGATGATAAAAAGGAATTATTTGTATCTACCGCTTTTATTACCCGTAATGGTATTGATGTATTGAAGCAGGAATGGGATCGTAATCTCGCAAACAGGGGCGGCAGGGATAGCCTTGAACAGGAGACTGCTATATCCTTGTGTAATAGCTATTTTCTTTACCAGGTCTATAAAAAAATTGAGCCAGTTGCTATTTCATTATTGAAGGCTGAGGATAACAGGCGCTATATTATCGATGATTCAATTTTAGTATTATCCGGGAAAGCAAAAATCTGGGCAGTTACCGTGAGAAGCAAAACAATTAATGAGCCACAGCCGGCTGCCCTTCAGTTCACTATTTATGCAGGGAAAGATTACTATTCTGCGAAATTATCGGCAGCTCATGGTTATGTAGGAATAATGGCATTTACGAGAGGTAAGGGATTAAGTCCGGATTCAATTGCTCCCTACGAACATGAAGTAACCGATGTAAATGCAGTAATTGACTGGATCATCCGACAACCCTGGAGCGACAAAAGAGTAGGAATGTACGGAGGAAGCTATAATGGCTTTTCTCAATGGGCTGCTACCAAACATCTTCATCCTGCCCTGAAAACAATTGTGCCGTATGTTGCTGCCATTCCAGGTCTTGGCTTACCTATGGAAAATAATGTATTTCTTAATGCAAATTATGCATGGCCATTTTATGTGACCAATAATAAATACCTGGACAATGAAACCTATTTTAATCCAACACGTTGGGCAGGCATGCAGCAAAGATGGTATGAGAGCGGAGTTGCTTACAAAGCACTTGATAGCATTGACGGTATACCCAATAAATGGTTTCGGCGCTGGATCAGTCACCCTGATTTTGATGAATACTGGCAGCGAATGATCCCTTATAAACAGGATTATGCAAAGATCAATATTCCAATCTTATCGATTACGGGCTATTATGATGACGGACAGATATCAGCCCTCCATTATCTGTCGGAGCATTACAAGTATAATAAAAATGCTAATCACTACCTCATAATCGGACCCTATGATCATGTTGGCGCGCAGCGGGGCGGCTCACCAGTTCTCCGGGAATATACGGTAGACTCAGTGGCACTGATCAATACGCCGGAAATAACCTATGCATGGTTTGATTATATTTTAAAAGGACGCAGGAAGCCGGCGCTTTTGCAGGATAAGATCAATTTTGAAGTAATGAGTGCTAATAAATGGATGCATGCCCCCTCACTCCAAAAAATGGGTAACAGTTTCTTGAATTTTTATTTATCTGATGCCGGCCTGATGGGTCACAGATCGCTTTCCGAAAAAAAACCGCAGACGCTGGTTGCAATGCCGCAACAGGTTGATCTTAAAGACAGGACTACGATGAATAACGATTATTACCCTGGTTCCATCATTAAAAGTAATTATGGATTGGCAGGAGGACTTTCGTTCATATCTGAACCGATGGAAGCATCCGTTATTATTGCAGGTCAATTTTCAGGTCTGCTTAAGGTGAGGACAAATAAAAAAGATATAGACGTGGGAATAACCGTGTATGAGGTTTTGCCAGATGGACGTTATTTTCACCTGGCTTATTTCCTGGGCAGAGCCAGTTATGCTGCTGATATGAGCCAACGGAAACTATTGACTCCAGGAGAGATTGAAACCATTAGCTTTCAAAGGTCCCGATTGGTCTGTAAAAAAATAGAAAAAGGGAATCGACTTTTGTTGGTGCTTAATATTAATAAGAATTCCTTTGCGGAAATAAATTATGGTACCGGAAAAAATGTAAGCGAGGAGACTATTGCCGATGCGGGCGAGCCATTAAAGATCGATTGGTTCAATAGTAGTTATATCAGGATACCCGTTTGGAAATAGTGTTATTCGCAGGTAACTTGAAACCGAAAGTAGTTCCGCTACCTATTTGGCTGTTTACCCAGATTGTCCCTCCCTGTCCTTCTATAAATTCTTTGGATATGGCAAGACCCAGTCCTGTTCCACCGGGTTTGGAACCAGGTACTTTAAAAAACCGGTCGAAAATGCGGGCAAGGTATTCATTAGGGATTCCGGGACCCTGGTCAGTTACTGTAAATTGAACGTGCTGCCCTTCTTTTTTCAGGCTTATTTCAATACTGCTTTTTTCAGAGGAATATTTAATTGCATTGGTCAAAAAATTATTGAGTACCCAGGTTGTTTTTTCTGCGTCTGCTGTAATCATACCAGGGTTCTTTTGGAAATTTCGCAAAATCCTGATATCCTTTTCTTTTGCAGTAGTTAAAACCGAATTTACTGCTGCTTCTGCAATCGGAACGGGATCTGTTTCCGATATATCCAACTGAATTTTGCCAGCTTCTACCTGGGACATGTTCAGCAATTCACTTAGGATGCGTAACATTCGCTGATTGTCCTGTTTGAGATTATTCAGGAGTTCCTTTTGTTCTGCCGAAAGTTTTCCAGTTCGTTCATCTTCCAACAATTTCAGGCTGAAATCAGAGGATGCCAGTGGTGTTTTGAGTTCATGTGAAATAGTAGCAATGAAATTTGTCTTTGCCACATCCAGTTCTTTAAAAGAAGTGATGTTACGGAGAACGATGACCCTGCTGCTGGTATTACTATCAGATATATCAATTGTTTCTTTGGTAAAATAGTTCTCACGGTTTTCCAGTACAATCTTAAAGGGAATATTTCCTTTTTCTTCAATCAGGTAACGGAAGAGATCGTTTTTTTGGCTTACTTCTTTTACAGATTTTCCAACCAGGTCCTTTGCCTGTAAACCCAGTAGCTGCAATGCCTGGTTATTGGCGAAGAGGATAGTTTCATTTTTATCAATGCCAATGCTGGCTTCCTTCAAACTATTGATAACAGCTTCTGCTCTTGTCTTTTCAAAGATGATCTTATTCAGGTTGCTATTCTCGAAATACTCCAGTCTCTCTGCCATATCATTAAAAGCAACGGCCATTTGGCCAAATTCATCTTTACGATCCAGGTGAATACGATGCTTATAATTTTTTCTACTGATCTCCTGGATACCTTCAGTTAAAGCATTGATGGGGCTGGTAAGTACAGATGGGAAATTAAATGAGAAAGTAAACCCTACAAGAAAAACAATTGCGGCCAGGAGTGAAATATAGGTTAATGCTTTATTTGCAGTGTCACCAGCTTTTTCATTCTTCTGTTCTATGGCTGCCATATTTAAGGTGAGAACATGCTGGATACCAGACCTAATTTGATTCTCAACTTTGTCATCGCCTTTTGCATAGCTTTCAAATGCCTGCCTGATTTCGCGGGTTGCATCTTTTTCTCCAACTTCAGTGATATTAGTTTCCTGAAGTTTCAATATACTGTCAAACAGTGAAAGTGAACGATGCCTGTCAATAGTTGTGCTATCAAGAATGCGTTGAAGATTATGGCAATAGTCCAGTGATTCATAATTATTCTTTACAATACGGTTGGTATCATTTTTTAATCTTACCAGGTGAAAGATTCCAATTCCGCAGGAGAGGAGGGTAAGCAGGAACAGGAATAAGGTCCCCAATCGTATTTTACTTTTTACTGTTGTTGCCATCAGGATAGTATTACCAGGTCAACTTCATTTTGAGACAGGGTTTTGAGAAGGCGATTGAAGACGCCAGTTCTCAAAATTATTTGCCATAGTTTAATGTGTGGTTTGCCAATACATACAGTTGTCACCTCTTTTTCTTCAATCAGATCGATAATTCCCTGCGCAACATTCCCGGCTTTCTTTTGTATCACTTCCCCACCCAGTTCTGTTGCGTTCTTAAAATTATTGATTAAATGCCTTTGTTTTGCCAGTGGTATCCTGTCTGCAGCTTCCCTGGGCGTTTGTACATATAAAACATACCATTTGCTATTATAATAGGATGCCAGCCGGGCTGTTTTACGGATAATGGCCTGTGCTGTTTCATGATTGGAGGATATACAGGCTACAAAGCGTTCATGCCGCCAGGCTTTTTCTTTGGCTGTTATTTCATAATCAACTTTTCTTTCCACCTGCCCTGCAACTTCCTTAAGGGCCAGCTCACGCAGTTGCAGGATCTTTTCCGGCTTAAAGAAGTTTTGCAATGCCTGCTGCACTTTGCTGGTGTCATAAATTTTACCTTCTTTCAGTCGATCAATAAGGTCATCTGCACTCAGGTCAATATTGATAACCTCATTGGCGATCTGCAATAATTTATCGGGAATCCTTTCCCTTACATCAATGCCTGTGATAGCCTTTACATCTGCATTGATGCTTTCAATATGCTGGATATTTACTGCAGATATCACATCGATCCCTGCATCCAGTACTTCCAGTACATCCTGCCAGCGTTTTTCATTTTTACTTCCCGGAATATTGGTATGTGCCAATTCATCAATGATCACAACCTGTGGATGAAGCAGGAGTATGGCCTGAACATCCAGTTCTTCCAATTGCTTTCCTTTATAAAATACCTTTCGTCTTGGGATCACGGGTAGTCCTTCCACCAATTCCTGGGTTTCGCTGCGATTATGAGTTTCAATAAATCCAACTTTGAGATTGATTCCGTTTCGTAATAAATTATGGGCTTCCTGAAGCATGCGGTAAGTTTTACCCACACCAGCACTCATCCCGATGTATATCTTCAGCCTGCCTTTGCCTGGCAGATTGTTTTGAAATAATTCCGTATGTTTTTCCATTTGCTCCATGCAAACGAGAATTAAAGGTAGAACTGTTACCGGTTTATTAATCCTTATTTAATTTCATCCAGTGCGATATTCAGTTTGAGGACATTGACTTTTGATGGTCCGAGAATTCCAGCCAGTGGTCTATCAATATGGCGCTCAACAAGCGCTTTGATCCTGTCTTCAGGTATATTGCGGGTAGCTGCTATTCGTTTTACCTGTATGTAAGCTGCCGCGGGCGAAATGTCGGGGTCCAGGCCACTGCCACTTGCCGTAACAAGATCTACAGGAATTTCATCTTTTCTTACACCTGGATTATGAGCAAGAAAACTGTCGATCCTGTCCTGAACCTGTTTTAAATATTCTGGATTAGAGGGACCTTTATTGCTTCCTGCTGATCCTGCAGCATTATAATCAACGGCTGATGGTCTGTCCCAGAAATATTTGTCATCGGTAAATTTTTGCCCTATCAATTCATAGCCAACTACTTTTCCGTTCACGGCCACGGTTGAGCCTTTACCCCCGCCTGGTGTAGCTTTCCCAACAACTGCGATCAACATTGGGTAGATTACTGCACATAAGAGGATCATGACAACGGTAAGTTTTATTGATATTAACAGGTTCTTTTTCATTTCTATTTCTTTAATAATTACATAAATAAGGCTAATGCCATATCAATGAGTTTGATGCCAATGAACGGAGCTATAATGCCGCCCAATCCATAGATCAGTAAATTCCTTCTCAGCAAAGCTGATGCACCAATTGGTTTATAGGACACACCTCTCAGCGCAAGAGGAATGAGGAGTGGTATAATTATCGCGTTGAAAATTACGGCAGAGAGGATTGCTGATTCAGGACTTTTCAATCCCATAATATTTAGTGCCTGTAATGCAGGTATCGAGGCAATAAAAAGGGCTGGTACGATCGCAAAATATTTGGCCACATCATTTGCGATTGAAAAGGTAGTCAGTGTACCCCTGGTAATTAATAATTGTTTCCCGATCTCTACCACTTCAATCAGTTTGGTGGGATCATTATCAAGATCTACCATATTGCCTGCTTCTTTTGCGGCCTGCGTCCCGCTGTTCATTGCTACACCTACATCGGCCTGCGCCAGGGCTGGGGCATCATTGGTACCGTCACCCATCATGGCCACCAGTTTTCCGGAAGCCTGTTCCTTACGGATGTAATTCATTTTATCTTCCGGTTTTGCTTCAGCTATGAAATCATCAACACCAGCTTTTCCAGCAATATATTTGGCCGTAAGTGGATTATCTCCTGTTACCATAACTGTCTTTACTCCCATTTTACGAAGGCGTTGAAAACGTTCCTGGATGCCTGGCTTAATAATATCCTGCAGTTCAATTACCCCTTTGATTTTATTATTGACAGCAACAACTAAGGGAGTACCTCCATTCGCTGCAATAGAATTTACCTTATGCTCTGTAACACCATTATAATTGTTACCGGCATTGAGTACCATGGTGCGAATTGCATCGAATGCTCCTTTACGTATGATCATCCCCCCGGCAGTATCCACACCGCTACTACGGGTTTCTGCCGTGAAATTGGTGAATTTCATATCAGGTTGCGCAACAACATTCACTCCTTTGGTAATTGCCAGTTCCACAATGGATCGTCCTTCCGGTGTTTCATCTGCCAGGGAACTTAAAGCGCTGTATTGAATGAATTCTTTTTCATCCTCAGTTTCGGTTGCATAAAAATGAGTTGCCTTACGGTTGCCAATTGTAATGGTGCCGGTTTTATCCAACAACAGTACATCTACATCGCCGGCGGTTTCAACTGCTTTCCCGCTTTTGGCAATTACATTGGCACGAAGTGCCCGGTCCATTCCGGCAATGCCGATGGCTGATAACAAACCTCCAATAGTAGTTGGTATCAAACAAACAAATAAGGAAATGAATGCGGCGATAGTAATAGAAGTATTGGAATAATCTGCAAATGGTTTTAATGTTACGCACACGATCATGAAGATTACGGTAAAGGCGGCGAGAAGAATGGTCAGTGCTATCTCATTGGGAGTTTTTTGCCGGGAAGCGCCCTCAACCAATGCGATCATTTTATCCAGGAAAGATTCACCGGGTAATGTGTTTACCTTAACAACGATCCTGTCACTCAATACTTTTGTACCACCGGTCACGGATGATTTATCACCTCCCGCTTCACGTATTACCGGTGCTGATTCACCCGTAATGGCAGACTCATCTATTGTGGCAATTCCTTCCACAATTTCTCCGTCCATCGGTATGATATCGCCAGTTTCACATACAAAATAATCTCCCAGTTGCAGGGAAGAGGAGGGTACGATTTTGATCTGGCTGTCATTCTCGTCATTCACTTTCTTTGCCGGAGTATCTTCTCTTGTTTTCCGCAGGCTTTCGGCCTGAGCCTTACCTCTTGCTTCAGCCAATGCCTCAGCAAAATTGGCAAACAGTACCGTGACAAACAGGATAGCAAAAATGGTGATGTTATACCATAATGCTCCCTGGGAAACATCTCCGGTTATCATTTGGGAAACGGAAACAACGAGCATTACAAACGTCCCGATCTCCACCGTAAACATCACCGGGTTCTTTACCATCTGCCCGGGATTGAGTTTGACAAATGATTGTTGCAACGCAGTACTTATCAGTGCCGGGTCAAATAATTTTATATTACGTTTTCTTTGTATCATGATTGATAGTATTCAGTTATTTTAAGGAAAAATATTCTGCTATTGGCCCCAGGGATAAGGCAGGGAAGAAAGACAGGGCCGTAAAGACGATTATTACTGCAAAAGTCATCATGCCGAAAGTCCAGGAATCTGTCCGTAATGTTCCAGGTGAATCGGGAATGAATTTTTTACCAGCAAGCAAACCAACAATAGCTACAGGACCGATGATGGGGAGGAATCTTGCCAATAGTAAAACAAAACCGCTCGTTACATTCCAGAAAATATTGTTATCTCCCAGGCCTTCAAAGCCGCTTCCGTTATTGGCATTGGCAGATGTATATTCATAAAGCATTTCAGAAAAGCCGTGGTAGGAGGGATTGTTGAGCCAGGCGCCAGGTTTTACCTGCCATGCAATATCCGGGTGATGTACAACCATGTAGGCTGCCAGTGCTGCAAAAGATTTGACCAAAAATGCAGTAAGCAGCATAACCAACGAGGCAATCTTTACTTCCCTTGCTTCCACCTTATGACCCATAAATTCAGGAGTTCGCCCTACCATCAATCCGGAAATAAAGACGGCTATAATAATAAATATGAGGTAATTCAGTATTCCAACACCACATCCACCATAAAATGCATTTATCATCATTCCTAACAATTGCATCATGCCGGACATGGGCATGGCACTATCATGCATTGAATTGACAGAGCCAGTGGATATAATGGTGGTCACTATACTCCAGTAGGCAGAAGCAGCCGGGCCAAACCTTACCTCTTTCCCCTCCATGGCACCTGTTGCCTGTGTAATTCCCATCTTCCCAATAGCAGGATTACCATTGATTTCTGATATTATTGTTGGCACAAGCAGACACAGCATACCAATGGTCATCACACCAAATATCACTTTGGAAAACTTTCTCCTGTTGGTATAAAATCCGAGAGCAAAGATCATTGCGATAGGAATGATCATTTGCGCGACCATTTCCAGCATATTGGTAAAATAGTTAGGATTTTCAAGTGGATGGGCAGAGTTAGCGCCAAACCATCCGCCTCCATTTGTACCTATATGTTTTATAGCTATCATTCCTGCAGCTGGTCCTCTTGAAACCAGGACGCTATCGCCCTGCAAGGTGGTAATGTTGTCTTTACCATCATAACTGGAAGGAGTGCCATTGAATGCAAGAAGGATGGCTACAATGAGACACAATGGAAGTAATATTCTTGTAATAGCTTTTGTAAAAATGCTCCAGAAATTTCCGAGGTTTTGGGTTGTTTTATGTTTAAGGCCATTAAATACTGCTATTAACGAAGCGATGCCGGTGGCTGCGCTGACAAACATCAGGAATGTGATAACAAATAACTGGGTAAGGTAGGTAAGCCCTGATTCGCCGGAGTAATGTTGAAGATCGCAGTTGACCAGGAAACTGATGGCTGTATTAAAGGCAAGGTCGGGCGTCTGACCTGGATTGCCGTCTGGATTTAAAGGAAGTTTATCCTGGAACAGCAGCATAAAAAAAGCATAGATCAGCCATAGCATATTAATGGTGAGCATTGCCTTTAGGAATTGTTTCCAGTTCATGCTTTCATTGGGGTTGATGCCGCAAATCCGGAAGAAGAAACGCTCCAGCGGATTCATGAAATCGGTAATCGTCTTTTCCCCGTTAAAAACTTTTGAGATATACTTACCTAGGGGATAAGCGAGTACTACCGTTAGAAGGAACATGAGAATAACACCTGTGATTTCGCCTGTCATAATCAGAATTTTTCGGGTTTGATCAAAACGTAAACGAGATAGCCGAATACAAGGATTGATAAAATGAATAATGCAGTCATCATAACTATTAAATTTTTTCGAACCAGTCAATTGATTTGAAGAATAGCCAGAAGCAGATAAGCCCGCTTACTATAAGAATCATTGTTAATAACATATGCTTTGTTTGTAGATTTTTAATGAAACCACCCGAATTTGAACCAGGCGATCCAGGATAATCCAATTAGTATTGCTGCTGCCAGTAATACAATAAGAAAATGCTTCCATCCTGGTGCCTCAGGTCCCAACCTGGGCTTTTTTTCATCTTTTATTTCCATATAAGGATTTTTCTCCTTCGAGAGATGCCAAATGGTGTACCTGAAAAGATTTGAGATGAAGGATTAGCCCCAAATGCAATCTGGGCGTGGCTTTTGGAGAAATGGGCTATCTGGATTTGAGGATGCAAATCAATTAAAACCTTCTCATTTTGAGAGGGTAACTATCATTTTGAGAGAGCTATTATTGGAGTTGATATTCTTCAATCTTGCGGTAGAGGGTAGCTAATCCAATCTGTAACAATCGTGCAGCCCTGGCCTTGTTGCCTCTTGTAAACTGAAGAATCTTGCTGATATGTTCTTTCTCTACTGAAGCCAGTGAGAAACTGATGTTAGTGTTTGGAGATTGCTGCTGGATCTCATAGGGAAGGTGTTCGGGCAGTATTTCACCTTCTTCTGAAAGTATCATGGCCCGTTCAATCACATTTTTCAATTCGCGAATATTTCCTTTCCAGTCATATTGTTGCAGGAGCCGCAGACTTTCCGGGCTTGTTTTCTTTTCACCGGCGGTATATTCTGTTGAGAACTGTTTGATGAATGCCTGTGTCAATAAAGGAATATCTTCTTTTCTTTCCCTTAAAGGCGGTAATTCAATAGAAAAAACATTAAGCCTGTAATACAGGTCTTCCCTGAATTTGCCTTCCCGGGTATGTGTAGCGAGTTTGCGGTTGGTTGCAGCAATTACTCTTACATTGGCTTTTGAAACCCTGGTATCTCCCAATTTGATGAATTCTCCATTTTCCAGCACCCGAAGCAGTTTAGCTTGCAGGTCAATATGCAATTCCCCAATTTCATCCAGGAAAATTGTTCCTTCTTCAGCTACTTCAATTAAACCTTTTTTGTCTTTGCTGGCTCCGGTAAATGCACCTGCTTTGTGCCCAAATAATTCGCTCTCCAATAATTCCCTGCTGAAAGCGCTGCAGTTTATCGCTACAAATGAATTTGAACTCCGGGTACTATTTAAATGAATGGCATTGGCAAAAACCTCTTTGCCTGTACCAGTTTCTCCGGTCAATAATACTGTTGAATTTGCGGGTGCAATCTTCCTTGCAAGGGCAATTGCCTGCTGGATGGCAGCACTCTGGCCTATAATGGAATTAAAATCAGCTTCAGGTTTTACTTTGGTTTTAACCAGGGATTTTTTATGAGTTGAAGCATGTTCAAGTGCCTGGTGAACCAGGGGAATTATACGGTCATTATCATTTCCCTTAACGATATAATCAAAAGCACCGTTTTTCATAGCCTGTACACCATCAGCTATATTGCCATAAGCAGTTAGTAAAATGACTTCTGATGCCGGATAATTTTTTTTGATCTTTTTTACAAAATCCACCCCGTTACCATCAGGCAATTTCACATCGCATAAGATCACGTCTGTTTCCTGGCGCGCTAACATCTCCTCTGCGCTTTTAAGAGTGCCGGCTTCTGTTACCTTAAAACCTTCAAGGGAAATTATCCGGCCAAGCAGTTTGCGTAACTGCTCTTCATCATCTATGATCAGGATATGCCCCATACTGCAAGTTAATTAATCCTCCACCCGCCTCATTTTCAACTTAGGCGGATTTCCAACAACCAGTGGGATCTTTTCAACTGTTACATTGCTCACATCCAATCCAAATCCCTTTTCCTCTGAGAGGCTGAAATCCTTGAGCCAGAAATGAAGCTTCATAATTACTCGTTCAAAGAAGGGAAGTTCTGAATCCTGGCTGATATACTTCTCCATGACCATAAACTGGAAATCACCAACCACATTGTTACTGGCCAGACTTTCATAGCGACTGACGATATTTACTTCCTTATTTGCAACAAGGTCTTCGACTACTTTCCGGAACATGAGGTTGATACGGGGTTCAATTCTGAAGCCAAGCCTGAAATCAATCCGGATAATATCATTCGGGATGATATGTTCTACCTTATACTCTGAAGTATAAGGATCGTCCAATGTATCGATGTGCACCAACCAGTAAATATCAGCCCGTTTAGGGTTCTTATTTAAGATGGAATGGATGATCTTATATTCAATTTCACGAGGATTATCAGCGCTGGTAAGATAAACAAGATGGGTGGCGTATTTTGGTACAGCTTTATCCCTGCTCAATTCCTGGATCTTGGGAATATAATGTTCAAGCCTTACGAATTCAACATATCTATTCTTGACCTTACGGGCTTTATACCAGGTATACATTACAAGGAACAATAAACCACCCATAATTACAGCTACATAACCTCCATGTGGAAATTTCTGAATATTACTGAAGAGAAAGCTTAGTTCTATTGTGAGGAATACGATCAGGTAAAGGTATATCAGTATTGATTTTACCCGGTGGCTGACTAAATAATTGGCGAATAGTATGGAAGTGGCGATCATGCATAAGGTGATGGCCAATCCATAAGCAGCTTCCATATTGGATGCTTTCTGGAACCAGGCGACAATACCAATGCAGCCGACGAATAATAAAATATTAATAGCAGGTATGAATAGCTGGCCACGTGCTTCAGTAGGATATTGAATGCGGAGCTTGGGCCAAAGGTTTAGCCGGATGGCCTCGCTTATGAGCGTGAATGATCCAGAGATGAGTGCCTGGCTGGCAATTATCGCAGCAGTTGTAGCAATAGCAATTCCAAAATACAGGAACCATTCCGGCATGATGCCATAGAAAGGATTGAAACCTGCATTGATCATATCAGATGTGATCGTTTTCCCGCCGAATTTGGCAAGCAGCCAGGCTCCCTGTCCAAAATAATTTATGATCAGGCAGGTTTTTACAAAGATCCAGGAATACCGGATATTCCATTTGCCACAATGGCCCAAATCTGAATAAAGTGCTTCAGCACCTGTGGTACAGAGAAATACCCCACCCAGAATGTAAAACCCTTTCGGATAATTTATAAGCAGCTTTATCCCGTAATAAGGATTAAAGGCCTTGAATATTTCCAGGTCATCTGCCACATGGATGAATCCAAGTAGTGCAAGCATAATGAACCAACAGGCCATTAAGGGACCGAAAAATTTACCAATAAAAGCAGTACCAAACTGCTGGATAAAAAAGAGTACGCTCAGGATGCCAACTACTATATATATAATAGTAGTCTGGGAGATATTGGAAAGGAGAGGAATTTGCTTCAAACCTTCTACGGCAGATGTTACAGAAATGGGAGGAGTGATCATACCATCTGCCAACAAGGCCGCCCCTCCAAGCATGGCAGGGATAACCAGCCACCTACCGCGTCTTCTTACAAGGGCATACAAAGAAAAGATTCCACCCTCACCACGGTTATCTGCATTCAACGTAAGAATAACATACTTAACAGTTGTCTGTAAGGTAAGGGTCCAGATGATGAGAGATAATGATCCAATTACCAGGTCACTGGTAATTGTTTTTCCGCTCACTATAGAATTCAATACATAGAGTGGAGAGGTACCAATATCACCGTAAATTATACCCAGAGCAATAAGAAGGCCGGCGAAAGTGACTTTATTATGTGAGGACATTGTGTGCCTGATCTGTTTGGCGGCACAAAATAAACCGGTATGGGTATTATCCAAAGCAGAAAACCTTCAGAGGACCAAATCTTTATAAAATCTTTATACCCGGAGGTTGGCATTTACATTGTCTTTACAAGCCACTTGATAGCTTTGCGGTATATTTAGTGGTGATGGATAATTTTTTTCCCCGGAAAATCAGCAGATCGCAGCAATACCTGATCAGCATTGTTCTAATACTGGCAGTATCTGGTATTTGCATGGGAATTGCATCATTCCTGGGATACCGGGGAGTGGCATTTATCCTGTTACTGGCTGTATCGCTGAATGCAGTATTATTTGATATCTGGCCGGTGATGGTTTCGGCTGTATTAAGTGCCTTTATCTGGAATTTCTTCTTTATTCCACCACGATTTACCATTCATGTTAGTGCTACAGAAGATGTTATCTTCTTCATCATGTATTTTGTGATCGCGCTGATCAATGCTGCGCTGACTTACAAGATCAGGCAAATGGAAATATCAGCAAGGAAGAAGGAAGAGAAGGTAAGTTCCCTGAAATTATATGATACCGTACTGAATTCACTCTCGCATGAGTTAAGAACGCCCATTTCAACTATAATTGCAGCTACCGATAACCTGCAAACAGCCAATGGAAATTTAAGCCTCGCCAGTAAAGAGCAATTGATCGGTGAAATTGCCCAGGCTTCATTCCGGTTGAATCAGCAGGTTGAGAACCTGTTGAATTTATCACGACTGGAATCAGGATATCTCAAGCCGAAAATGGATTGGTGTGATATCAATGAACTGGTATACGGGATAGTCAGGAAAATTGAAGAAAATAAAAAGCAAAGAAAGATAAATATCCATATCAATCCCAACCTTCCATTGATCAGATCTGATAAGGTGATGCTGGAGCAGATCATTTATAATCTGGTCAACAATGCCTGCCTGTATACACCAGATGGTAGTGAAGTGCATATATCCGCTACCACTCATTCAGATGTTTTTCAGCTAATTGTTGAGGATAATGGAAACGGCTTTCCTGAAAGGGAAATTGAAAATGTGTTTGACAAATTTTACCGGTTAAAACACACGAAATCCGGGGGTACAGGATTGGGGTTGTCAATTGTAAAAGGATTCACTGAGTCTTTGAAAGGAAAGGTTAGTCTCCGGAATGTTTCTACTGGTGGGGCAAGATTTACCGTGGAAATTCCGACTGAAATGTCTTTCTTAACCACTTAATAAATGAACAAGGCAGAAATATTGATCATAGATGATGAAGAACAGATCCGTAAGTTGCTGAATATAACTCTCCGGGCGCATAATTATTCAGTAATTGAAGCTGCCACTGCAAAAGAAGGATTGATCCACGCGTCTAATCATCCGCCAGAACTGATCATTCTTGATTTGGGATTACCTGATAAAGATGGATTGTCTGTACTCCAGGAATTAAGACAATGGCATACTAATCCAATTATCATTCTCTCTGTTCAAAAAGAAGAAGAGACAATAATAAAAGCATTGGATAGCGGTGCTAATGATTATCTCACCAAACCCTGGCGGAATGGAGAATTGCTGGCAAGGATTCGTTCTGCCTTGCGATCTACTATAGGAGAAGATGGAGAGATTATTCTTCAGGCCGGTCAATTAGAAATCGATTTTAATAATCGTACCGTGAAAAGAAAAGGAGAATTTATAAAATTAACCTCCACTGAGTATAATTTGCTCGCATTGTTTGCAAAAAATGAAGGCAAGGTGTTAACGTATGAATTTGTATTGCGGGCAATCTGGGGGCCCGGGTTCATACGCCAATCTCAATATCTCCGTGTATTTGTAGCACAGCTCAGAAAGAAAATTGAAGAAGATCCCAACAGGCCTGAACATCTTTTAACTGAATCCGGGGTAGGGTACAGGTTCAGAAGTAAACAGGTTTAAAGCTCCACTACTCAATAATGTAATATGAATTAATGATAGTGAAATCTGCCTTGAGTAGTGTATATATCATTGAAATTCAATAATTTGTATAGGATAATTGTGCTCCCCTTCCTGGCCTGGGACCCGTTCGGGTTCCCGGTCTCGGAGAATAATTGTAAATTTGCTGTATGAAATATCCAAAGGTTTCTAATAGGGCTAAAGCCTTTCTTCGTAACAAGAAACTGGCTTCTACGGTTGCCAAAGCACTGGCGTCTGAGTCTCAATCAGCCTCCAGGGATGGTATCGTGGTAACTATTAATGGTAAGAGCTATACCGTTAAGACTGCCACCGCTACAGCAGGTAAAAAGATTGCCTGATGAACATTGCCTTAAGCGCAGTTGTCATTATTATTTTACTACTTCCCGCAATCGCGCTTTATTTTTCTTATGTAATGGGTGCATTTGCCAAGGCGAATCCTAAACTTGGTTTGCTGGAAGGCCTGATGTTATCGGCTATTGTTTCGATAATAATGCATGCTATTGCTCTTTTGCTAATTCAGAAAAATATTCGGTTTGATATCCTGGCTCTATTACTTGGCGGGGATCTGAAAGGATTTAATGATAAAGTATCGAACCAGGCTTTTCGGCAAATGCTGTTGAATTTTGTATGGTATAATGCCTCCCTGGTTGGTGGAGCTATTATACTTGGGCGTATTTGTCGCTGGCTTGTTCAATTAACAGGGTGGCATGTCAATTCGGGAGTATTAAGAATCTATAATCATTGGGGTTACCTAATGCTTGGATATATAGGGGATGGAAGGCGTAAGCCGGTGGAATTTGATATTGTATTTATCGACGCATTGGTTAATACCAGTTCCGGTACCATGATCTATTCTGGCTATTTGGTTGACTGCGTTTGTTATGGCGAAACCCTTGATCGCATTTATCTATCCGATACTGTCAAACGGGAATTTAAGATCAATCAGCAAAATGATAAGGGCAATATCCTGGTCAACCAGGCCGGCGAGCCAATAGAAATTGATGGGGATACGATGGTAATTCCTTATTCAAGTATTATTAATCTGAATTTACATTTTATAGAATTACCTGAAGAATTTGATAATCTGGGGGAAGAAACGGATGAGATTGAAATTACCAAACAGGCCTGATCAGGGAAGTTTCAATTTTACTCATCTGGATCCTGAAAGTGCATGCACATTCACCTTATTTATAAAAAGTACCGGCGTTTTCAAATTGTGAATGATATCATGTGTATTGGGACCGATATAGAAAGTTTTTGGCAATCTTATTTCCATTCTCATCCCATGTTCAAAGAAATAATAACATATGATGGAGAATGGGTAAAGAACAGTTTCATCACCGTTTCCGAAAAACCTGGAATTGGTGTTGAGATCAATGAGGCAGGAATGAAGAAATATGCTATTGCTGGTGTTCCTTTCTTTGAATAATCGTTAATGAGATTATTTGTTATCTGAAATTTCGGCGACTATGTGGAAATAATCAAAATCTACATAACCGCCTGTTTTTTCAGTAGCATAATTAAACATTCCAAATCGATAGCCCATAAAATGGGGCAGGGTGTATGACATTTTAAGTGTGGTGCCAATAGGCGTCCATGACCTGCCGTCCAAACTATAAGAAAAATGGGCAGTGTCTTTTTTCTCTGTGAAATCACATTCAGCTTTGAAGAAAACTTTGTTTTGATTTAGAGGAATGGATGCTACCTGTTCTGGTCTGCCAGAAGAAGCGTTGATCATTACAACATACTTCTTTCCGGCGCTATCTTTAACTCCCACAAGACCATAATTCTTTTGTAAGAGACAAAGCCCGGCAAAATCACCATCTTTCATTTTGGATAGATCCAGCGAAGAGCTTCCGGTACATACAGGTCCGATAGTTCTTTGGGTAAGTGTATTTCTTGCTAATAGGAAGGAGGTGTCCAGTCTTCCGGTCTTGAGACGCAGAAAACCTTTTCTTTCTGTAACTGACCAAAGTGAATTATCGGGATTGTGATTCCATTGCCAAACTAATGGTAAGGCTGCTTCACCCTTCTTACGAGTGAATTCATCTGAATGTACCAGTCCTGGTATCAGTCCTTTACTTGCGGGAAGATCCAGTGATTCTGGAACCTTTCCATTAACTCCGATCACTGGCCAGCCATCCACCCATTTTATTGGAACCAGATAGGGGATACGGCCAACTGATCCGAAATCCCTGAAGAGGTAGGCATACCAATCTCCGTTTGGAGCATCAATCATTCCACCCTGTGCTACACCCAGATCCTGGAAGCCTAATCTTCCTTCATAAGGACCTGTGATCTTATCAGCTCTATGAATAACTACGGTACGCATACCTCCTCTTGGCCAGGTAATATTGAACAAATAATATTTTCCTTTGTATTTGAATAATTGTGAGCCTTCTGCTGCCAGGCCTGGTCCAGATCCTGCGGGAAGACTGGCATTTTCAATAATGACCTGCTCTGTAGTGCCTGGCTTGATTCCAGATAGGTCAGTATTCAATTCAAGAAGTCTGAGTTTGCCGGCACCATAAATCATGTAAATACGGCCATCCTCATCAAAGAATAATGAATGATCATGGTATGAAGGCCTGAAGCTAATAGCTTTCCAGGGACCTTTTTCTATATTCTTTGTTGTATAAATATGGGTTCTGCCTGTTGTTTGGGCAAAAGTGGAAACATAATAAGTTCCATTGTGATAACGGATGCTGCTGGCCCATGAACCTCTGCCGTAGGTGCTTTTCCCATTGGCCAGGTTCAATTCATCCATATCAGCTAGTGTATCGTAAGCATAACTCACCAGGTTCCAGTTCACCAGGTCTTTTGATTTCATGATCGGTACTCCCGGGCTCATGTGCATGGTAGTACTGCTCATGTAATAGGAATCACCCACATGAACAATGGAAATATCGGGTACGTCAGCAAACATGATTGGATTAGTTGCCTTTTGTGCAATAAGCGATTGATGAAATAATACGGCAGCAATAACAAGGATTTTGATCCTCATAAATTAATACGGGTTAAATAAAAAAATAACTGTAACATTTACAAGTGTTAAATGTACAGTTATTTTTCCCTGGTCAGTAATTTTTCAGGAACGACTACATTCTTCTACCCAGGTGTTTATTTCGCCGGTTGGAGCGATTTAATCCAGGTGGCGATCTGGGTTAATTCAGCTTTAGATACATGAGCCATGGGTGGCATTTTGGTTGCATACCCTGGCCAATTTGACGGATTTGGTTTTTGTATCAGTTGAACGATCTGCGCTACTGTATATTTTCTTTTTGCAATCTCTTCGTAAGAAGGTCCAATAACTTTCTTTGTTGGGTTATGACAGGAAAGACAGGTATTCTTCAATAAAAGCTTCTGAACATCCGCATAGGTTGCTTTCTTTGGTGTGGCAGCAGGTTTAGCAAGGGGTTTCTTATTTGCAGCAACAGTATTGGTTTTAGCCAGGCTGTCTACTGCAGGCGCTGCGGCAACACCTGTTTCCAGTTCAGCTAAAGTCCACAGATCAGTTCTTTTTGCAAACTGGCTCCTAATTGCTGCCACATCAGAAATGGAAACTGCAATCCTGGTTGTATCACCGGGTCTGCGGAACCGGCGATAGGCATTTCCAAATTCATAACGAACATAGTTGACAACAGAGGCCACCCATTCATCAGAGTTGGCTCCAAGGGATGGCATTACAGATGGGTATTCTTTTCCATCAACAGGCCCGGTCAATCCATGCATTATGATCTTTATTAAAGCGGATTTGTCGCCATTAATTCTCTTTGAATCTACCAATATTGGGGCAGCAAGTGAAGTTGTTCCTGCAACAGTTAGCCCTTTTCCACCTGGTCCATGACAGGTAACACACAGTGAATTGAAAACAGCGGACCCTGCCAGTATTGAAGTTCTCTCTTCTGCAGGAAGACCAGCCAGTCTGCTTCCATAAACCCTAATATCAGTATTACGGTCCATGGCTTTTTGAGAAGCCAAATAAATATCATTTGATGTGTTGGCTGCCAACAAGTTCTGTGCAATTTCTGCTCCCTTTGATGGTTTGATGCTATAGAGGGTATAAAATAATTGAAGGCGAACATCTGCTGATGCATCATTTTTTAATTCAGCAACTCGTGCCATTACTTCAGCGTCGTCTTTTTTAATGAATGGCTCTGATAATACAATGGCAGCCTTCCTGATTTGAGGATGTTCATCCTTTAGTGCGGCAAACAAAATATCATGGTCAATGGCATCCAAACCTTCCAGTGTCCAAAGTGCATGCAAACGTGCAAGGTGCGAAGGAGGAGCTGCCAGGGTTGCCTGTTCTCCACGGAATATTGCTTTTAATGTGGGTATAACTGATTTATCACCCAGCAATACAATCTGCTTTTGCGCATTATCTCTCCACCAGCCATTTTTATGATCAAGGTAAGTCACCAGTTTGCTGGCTGGTTCATCCAGCATTTTTGGTTGCTCTCCTTGTTTAAAGCCATCATATACGAGTCTGTAAATCCGACCATGCCCTGTATTTTTTGCCATACCCATCCTGTCAATCTTACCACGCAAAAAAGAACCTGGTCTTGTCCAGTTACCCTGCTGGATAATCCCCCTGTGCATATCAACAATATAAATATTGCCATCTGGTCCGGTATAAGTGTTTACAGGTCTGAAATTCACATCAAGTGAGGCAATGAACTCCTGCCGGTAATATGCATTTTGAACAATGATCTTTCCTTTGAGGTTAATGACTTTTGCCCTGCGGATGATCCTTGCAACGGGCTCGCAGACAATATAATCACCTATCAGGTCTCTCGGCAATGTATTACCACGGTAAATGGACTGGCCACAGGAAGCAGTGAAATGATTCAGGGTACTATCCGCACGAAGGCGTGGTAAACCACCCTGTACATCCGGTGTGGCCATTATGGGATATACCTGTTGAAAATCGTTGTTGACCTGGTCTGGCATATCTAACGCGCCATAGGCAGGGTTCATCTGCACCCGAACCAGTGGGCTTTCTCCTCCCGCATTACTAAAGAACAGGCGCCCATAATTATCATGGGTAACTCCCCACTGACCTCCGGGTCCTGAATAGATGGAGTCTGCCACCATCATTCCATTTTTATACTTGAACCTGACGGGGTCGTAGGTGAGATATATATAGTTGTCAAGATTCCAGTCAAGGCCACTGCGCTGGTGCTCCATATTCGCATCCAGCAGGCGATAATCCTCTTTTTGGAAAACCGTTCTTTTCTGATCGGCTTTACCGTCACCATTCGTGTCCCTGTATGCATTGATAGTTATGGTATTTGTTTCATTAACCAGCAGCTCATGATTTACACACAGGATCATTCTTGGCAATAAAAGGCTATCAATGAAAATGCTGCTTTTGTCCATTTTGCCATCATTATTGGTATCTTCCAGCAGGGAAATGCGGCTGAATGGCTTCTGTTCTCCAGTTGCATCAGCATCCTGCATATAGGTAAGCATTTCTGCAACGTACATTCTGGCGTTTCCATCCCATGCAATGGCTACCGGTTCCTTGATCATAGGTTCACTGGCCACCAGTTCCAGGTGATATCCTTTCGGTAGATTGAAAGTTTTCATACTCGCCTCTGGGGTCAGGTATTCAAGAGATGGAATGGAATCAAAGGTTCGGGTGGGATATGGATTCCCAACCTGGTTCTGTAAAGTACCCTTAGGTTGGCTACAGTTATAAATAATTACAGTCAGCAGCAACAAGCCGATAATAGAATATTTTTTCATGTAAATCGAATGAATGATTATTTGCCGGAGGCAATTGATTTTAATTCAGGCTTTTCGCCCATTGCATATTTAATACCACCCAGTACGTGTTGGAGATAAAGTGGGTCTTCCCATGATTTATTGTCGTGCCCCAGGGCTGTATAGAAGGCTCTACCACCATCAAAGTCATGGTACCAGGCCATTGGGTGATCATCTCCATTGCCGCCTCCTGTATAAGTGCTTTCGTCGATGGTAATTAGTATATTAAGATCAGTGCCAATCCATTTGAAATTATAGAGCTCATCGGACCGCTTCCATACCTTAGGAAGGTGCGCAGTTGCAATATTATTTGCATCTACAATATTAAATACTGCTTCCTGTGGCCTTGGGTGGTTTTTAAAGTAAGCTCCATTCAATTCGCCGAACCATGGCCAGTCATACTCGGTATCAGCGGCGGAATGCAGACCAACGTAACCACCACCATTTTTAATGAATTGCTCAAAAGCCAGTTGTTGCTGGTCATTCAGGACATTTCCTGTTGTACACAGGAAAACTACGGCAGCGTATTTCTTTAAATTCTCCGGTGTAAAAGCATCAGGGCTTTCGGTAGTATCTACTCCGAATTTGTTTTTACTACCCAGTTCCAATATAAACTTTTTTCCTGCATCAATGGATGAGGCGTGTCGGTAGCCGGCAGTTCTACTGAAAACAAGGATTTTCTTCTTTTTAGCCGGAACAAAACTGACCATCATTAAAATGGCTGGAAATAATAGGAGATAGAGGCGCATATAATAATAGATATATTATTTATTTCAAATAATAGAGTGAAAGTCTCATTAAAATAGCAAGGCCTCTGGGTATAATCCTGAGACGGCAAATTTAAGGTAAACCTGCGTTTAAAGTATACGGGTTAAAAATTCCCTGCATTGCGGACTGAATAGCTACAGGTTCTCCCTTATTTATCAGGGTTGAAACTGGCTGTCCGCTATCGGATCATTCAATTTCACACTATCAACTGTTATTAGAAGGATCCGCTGTCCGCCAGTTGTGCAATTTATTTTATGCGGGAGTTTAATATTTCCGGTAGCCTGGTAATCGCTGTAAAAAATGTCCATGGGCGCCCTGTCCATCTCACCGTTTTTGGAAACTGCCTGTTTTTTTACCAGATTAAAATCTGTTTTGTCAAAAAAATAAACTGCGGTATCGCCATTGGTCAACAGCCTGATTTTATGACAGGGTTTACTGTTTACACTGTCCGAACCAAGCAATTCCACTGAATATCCTTTTTGCCTGTAATTAATAAAGGGGCTTTCCAATTCTACATCTGCCTCATTTGCCAAAGCAGTAGCCTGTTTGTCTTTGAGAATGGTTTTTGCCTTTTCATTCTTAAAACCATCAATGCGCCAACCTACCTTTCCATTATACGCCTGGCTAAATGATTTTCCATTAAAAGTGACAATATACAGGTAAAGATTTGGCGCTTTTGACCAGGCTACATACGGAAATGCCACACCTCCATAATTGTAATTTCCTGCGGTAGTGATAGTGCTAACTGATTTCCAGTTATCAGCTCCTCCAATGGATTGAATATAGCGGTTGATGATCTCATCAGCTGTTTGGGATCTGGAAACTACAGTGGAAAGAAGAAGTAGGGTTAAAAATATCCGTTGGGGAAACTTCATGTCATTATGGGTATTCTGCAAACTTAATGAAAACAAATTTGAGGGGTAGAAAGGGGGGAGATGCCTGTAATGCCAATCAAAAACAGCTATTTGAAAAATTTAAATCAAATAATCTTGTATAGGATTTTTCACTGAGCATTTTTGGAAGTTTTTTGATTGCAGGTTTGGATACTTTGTATAAGCTCTGCAAAGCTTTGGGTACTCCGGAACTTCTGTTAACTAAGCATCACTACGCAATTATGAAGAAAAAATCTGTCGGATGAATTATTGTCCGAAAGGATGTTTTTTGGATTAATTATTTAACATTAAAATTGTTTGCTTATGAAAAGAAGATTATTCTTTTTCCTGGGACTGCTATGTTTTCTCTCTTATTATTCCTGTACAAAGCCTGAGATGAAGGAAGCAGACCAGGTTACCTCCAACGATGAGGTTACCGGGGAAGACCATCGTAATTCCTGCGCCTGCAAAAATGTACTGGGAATCCTGGATCCATTCTGTCTTGTTTCCCCCAGTTCCCATTGTAAGCTGGATACCATTCAAAAAGGTTTTTCTTTTACGGAAGGTCCTGCTGTTGACAGATGGGGAAATGTATTCTTTACTGACCAACCCAATGATAAAATATACCGTTGGGATGCCACCACAGGAAAAATAACCCTGTTCCTTACAGGTACCGGCCGTGCTAACGGAATGGCATTTGATAAACATGGAAACCTGATCGCCTGTGCAGACATGCATGGTGAGATATGGAGTATTGATAAATGGGGTAATCACAAGGTCATCGCAAAAAATTACAATGGCAAACTCCTGAATGGCCCCAATGATGTCTGGATCAATCCGGTTACTGGCGGTATGTATATTACAGATCCCATTTTCCCAAGAGGATATTGGGATGCAGGTGATCCACGTCAGCAGGGTTGGCCTCCCACACATTCAGAGCAGGCAGCTACTGGCAAAGGCGGGCATGTATATTATCTGGCACCTGGAAGTCATCAGCTGGTTAGAGTTACTACAATGGCAGGTTGGGATGCAGATGGATGGCCGAATGGCGTAGTGGGAACTCCAGATGGTAAAAAATTGTATGTAAATAAATGGGCCGGAGATAACCTGGGCGGAACCTTTGTCTTTGATATCAGGCCAAATGGAACTTTGACCAATATGAAGAAGTTCATTGATATGGGTGGTGATGGTATGTCAATGGATGAAAAAGGCAATATCTATATCAGCAATTCTTTAGGCGTAACGGCCTTTAATCCTAAAGGTGAAAAGATATTCAATGTTCCTACCAATGGTGCAACCAACAATGTTTTTGCCGGCCACAATAATAAACTCCTGTTTATCACAGGAGCCGTTGACAGGGTCACTTCCTTAAAGATGAATGTTCAGGGTGTGGAGAGATTTGATGGGAATAATGGATGGCATGACCATGGTCATCACTAAGTTGTCATTTTATCGGTTCAATTAAATACAGCAATCATTCGAAACGAACTCCTGTTTTTACAGGAGTTTTCTTATTTAATAAACCAGGAGTGTTAATCGGTCAAGTGAATGAAGGATAATGCATTAGAACTTAATATCCCAATTAAAGAATTTAATATATCTTTAAAAACTTTTCTTTTTAAAAATAATCGCCAATAGCCTGCCATCGTTTAAAAAACTGCAAAAAAGGTTTCGATGAAAAACGCAGCACCCAATACCAGGGGATCAAAGCCTGAAAAAAGCACAGTGCTTAGGAATAATACTTCGCTTCAGGAACAGGTTGAGCATTACAAAACCGAAAACGATATTCTTCTTGCATTGAGTAATGACATCACCCGGGTTCGTGAAAAAAATGACCTCATTATTCTCTTTAAGCAGCGCATCAGGGTTCAGTTTCATGTAACACACTCCATTGTCACTTTAATCGATTACAGGGAACAAACTTATATACCATTCCTTTTGGATAATGAAGGATCTCCTATCCGTTCACACGAACGATACCAGGAAATGGTAAAATCTCATTTTACATTAAATGAACCATTTGCCCAGGCAGCATTAATGGCTGAGGAACCCAAATCATTTGTACTTGCCGAAATAATGGACCTTCCCACAAGCCCCGCCTTTCTCCGGGTTAACTATGAAAAAGGCGTTAGAGAGATCCTGATGACAAAACTGATGAAGGAAGGAAAACCAATGGGTTTTATTCATACCTATACAGACAGGCCGGAAGGTTTCAGTAAGGAATTCAGAAGCGTCATGAAAGGAATTGCTCCAATGCTGTCAAGCGCCGTTTCCAATATTATTAAGAACGAGGAAATACTGAATAAAGAAAAGGACAAGACTTTCCTTCTTGAATTCAGTAGTGATATGGCAACTGTGAAAACGAAAGAAGAACTGGCTGCTGCGATCCGAAGAGCCATTGGTAAACTGAATCAAACGGGAGGTTTCGTTATTCGGCTGATCAATGAAGACGGTACCACCATGAGCCCCTATGTTTTCGATCTTGGTGTGAAAGATCCCGATCCTGTTGTCTTAAACAAGTTAGTAACAGCAAAGCATTTCATCAATGATGGGATCCAGGACCGTGTGTTAAATAGCCCTGTTCCCGTCTTGCTCAACGTTGAGAGGGAAATTTCCCGTGGTGTAAATGCTTTTTATCTCCAGCTCTGGAAGACAATTGGATTTAAAAACTTTGTGGGTGTACGATTGAGGAATGGTGAAACCAATCTGGGTATCCTGCTTTTAAATATTGAAGAAATCAAGATGGAGTTATTGCAGGGAATTTGTGCCCAGGTATCGGTAGCCCTGGCCAATATTATGGCTCACCAGGAGATCAGCCGGAAACAGGAAGAGCAAAGTTTCCTGCTGGATTTCAGCAGGGATATAACGAGGGTAAGAACGAAGCAGGATCTTCAGACAGCGATTACGGCAGTCCTGGATAAGACCATGAACACAAAACTGGCAATGATCAGAGTGATAGAGGATGATGGCGTACATCTTTCGGCATTTATGTTTGATGCGGATTTATTCGGAAATGACAAGGCAAGTTTTGAGAAGCTGCAGTCTAACAAGGTGACTATTGACGAAACCTACACAGCGCAGGTTTTCGCAAGCCAGGAAGGGATGATGTTCAATGTAGAAGAAGAATTAAGAAGCGGCAATGATTACGCCAGATTATGGAAGGGAACCGGCCTCAGAAATATGTACGCTTTGCCCTTGCGGGTAGGTAACCGGAATATTGGAACTATCTGGATGCTGGCAAACCGTCTCAGCTCCTTTCTTTTACAGGGTATATGCAACCAGATATCGCTCGCAATAGCCAATATTCAGGCCAATGAAAAGCTGTTAGCTTATAAAAAGCGGCTGGAAGTAGAGAATGATTATCTTAAAGAACAGATAAAGACCATTTATAACTTCGGGGAGATAGTTGGAAGTGGTGATCAGATGCAAAAAGTGTATCGGTTGATGTCCCTGGTGGCAGAATCCAATACTACTGTACTGGTATTAGGTGAAACCGGTACAGGAAAGGAACTAATTGCCCGGGCTCTTCATGGAGCATCACCAAGAAGGGATAAGCTGATGGTAAAGGTTAATTGTGCCGCACTGCCGGCCAATCTTATCGAAAGCGAATTGTTTGGTCATGAACGTGGTGCATTTACCGGGGCAATTGACCGGCGCATTGGAAAATTTGAACTGGCCAATCATAGCACCCTGTTTCTTGATGAAATTGGAGAATTACCACTGGAAGCACAGGCCAAACTGCTTCGTGTAATACAGGAACGGGAGCTGGAGAGAGTGGGAGGCAAACAAATTATAAAGATCGATGTAAGATTGATTGCAGCAACTAACCGAAACCTTGAAGATGAAGTAAAAGCAGGACGTTTCCGGGCAGACCTTTATTTCCGGTTGAATGTATTCCCGATCAGCTTGCCTCCATTGCGTGACCGGGCCGAAGATATAGAGCCGCTTATTCATTTTTTTGTTGAGAAATACAGTCGAAATACGGGCCGCAAAATCAGAAAGATCTCACCAAAAGTAATTCAGCAATTACGCAGCTATACCTGGCCGGGCAATGTGAGAGAACTGGAACATTTAATTGAACGCAGCATACTATTGACTACAGATGGATCACTGGATGAAATCTATATTCCCCAGCATACGGATCCGCAGAAACAGGAACAGGCTTTTCTTTTGAACCGTTCACTGGAAGAAGTTGAACGTGCTTATATTATTCAGACATTGAAACGGTGTTCCGGTAAAATCTCAGGTACAGGCAGCGCTGCTGAAGTGCTGAAAATGCCTGGCAATACACTTCATTCCAAAATGAAAAAACTGGGCATCAGCAAGAGCGATTACTTCGCATGACGTCCTCTCCCTCTCATTTAATACTTCACTTTATTTAGTGAAATAAGTCGTGATTTCACTAAATAAAGTGAAAAACAAATGGATCGTAATCACCATCATTGTTGACAATCAATAATTTGATGTTTTGGCATTTGGTTGGCCTTATAGGAAAAACAACAAACACAATCCAAAAATTAAAAATCAAATTATGAAGATCGTAGTCATCGGCGGCACAGGCCTCATTGGAACAAAAGTGGTTAACAACCTTCGCCAGAAAGGCCACGAGGTAATTGCTGCTTCACCGGCAACCGGCATTAATACAATAACCGGAGAGGGATTGGCGGAAGCCATGAAAGGGACAGATATTGTTATTGATCTTGCTAACTCTCCCTCTTTTGAAGAAAAAGCAGTCATGGAATTTTTTGAGACATCAGGCCGTAATTTATTGGGGGCTGAGATCAGCGCGGGTGTAAAACATCATATAGCCCTATCCATTGTAGGGACCGACGTCATGCAAAATATTCCTTACATGAGGGCTAAGAAAGTTCAGGAAGCAATTATCAGGCAATCAGGCGTGCCCTATACCATTATTCGAAGCACTCAATTCCTGGAATTCCTTGCAGGTATTGCCAACCAGGCAACAATTGGAAATGAAGTACATCTTTCTGATGTATTATTTCAACCCATTGCTTCAGATGATGTGGCCGCTTTTGTAACCCAATTTGCACTGGACGCTCCAATTAATGGCATGAGGGAAATTGCCGGTCCGGAACGCTTTGAAATGTATGAAATTGTGGAGCGTTACCTGCAGCATGCAAATGATCCCCGCAAGGTGGTGGCTAATGGCAGACCTGAATACTTCGGTGGAGAAATTACTCATACTGCATTGGTACCTGCGGGCCAGGCAGATCTGGGAAGCATCACCTTTGAAAAATGGTGGAGCAAACAATCCCAGCCACAAAGCGTCGCTTAAGCTCTAATGATCTGCTATCTGTTGAAACGAAGACGACGGATGACAGTTTGCTGAGGCGGTTGTAACGGGAATGCACTTTCCATCTGTTCGTGCACCAGGATTTCCCTACGCCGGCGTATAATCCTTACGAAAACCGGTCAACAACACAGCAAGTCGACGGAACTGCAGAACAGAAAATTATCAAGATTTATTACAACTATTCCTATTTGACCACGTAGACGGGTCTTGAGGACATTCATTTCCCTTAAATTAAATTATTCATCACTCAAACCAGCAATTATGAATCTGTTTTTTGCACATCCCACGGAGAAACAACAGAATGATGATCAGGTAGTCCATCTGCCGATCCCATTGAATGAATCAAAACAAAATATCTCTGATGGGGGCGAGTTTTTGAACGATGACCTCCGCATGAAGGAACAACCTTTTATGTATACAGAAGATTGCGTAGCCGCAGGATGTTTTGACGGCATACTCTAAAACATAAAATTTAAAAACAGCTATTATGAAAAATTATGTATCACTCATAGATGCTTTGGCAGACCTTAAGAAAAGAGGCTACGAAGCAGATTTTGGAACAACGTCTGACTGCCTTTATTGCAGTGACATTGATATAAGGCTCAACCCTGCAGAATTTAATGTTGATGAAGTTTATCGTTTTGAGGGAGATAGTAATCCTGATGATAATACTGTCGTTTACGCTATTACTTCATTCACCGGAGTTAAGGGAGTTCTTGTAGATGAAAATGGAGGCGAAGCAGAGCCGATAAATTCCAATATGACACCTAAGATACATACACACAATACAATATTTCTCTAATAGTTAAAACATTAATTATGGAACAGCTTACAAAATCAACAAAATCAGCAAGATTAACAAAGTCTTCAAAACCAGAAGATGATCTGCGGATATTTGCACAGGTCAGGGATTTTTTAAAAGCGCTTAATTCCGGAGATGGAAAACCAATTGAGCAACTCAGTCCTATTGAGGCGAGAAAAGTCCTGGTTGATGCACAGAAATCGGTAACAGTGGATTATTCCGGAATTGAGGAGTCAGAAAAAGTAATTACTCAGGATGGCCAAAAAGTTACTATACATATAGTCAAACCCGAAAATTCAAAACCTGGTGCACCCGTCTTCATATTTATCCACGGTGGTGGATGGGTACTTGGAGATTATCCAACACATAGAAGACTGGTAAGAGACCTTGTTGTTGAAAGTGGTGCTGTAGCTGTTTTCCCGGATTATACACCATCACCTGAAGCACAATACCCGGTTGCCATCAATCAGATCTATGCAGTTACCAAATGGGTGGCAGAAAATGGTGAAGAGATAGGAGTTAACGGAAAGAATCTCGCCATTGTGGGAAATAGCGTAGGTGGAAATATGACAGCTTCCGTTGTATTAATGGCCAAAGAAAAGAAAGGTCCCGCTATTAAACTCCAGGTAATGCTATGGCCGGTAACAGATGCAAATTTTGAAACTGACTCCTATAAAGAATTAGGCGAAGGGAGATTTCTTACCAGGAATATGATGATCTGGTTTTGGGATAATTATCTCCCGGATAAAAAGGTTCGCAAAGAAATTTATGCTTCACCACTGCAGGCCACCCCTGAACAGCTGAAAGGACTTCCACCTGCATTGATTCAAACTGCAGAAAATGATGTACTTCGGGATGAAGGTGAGGCCTATGCTCGAAAACTGGATGAAGCAGGAACTCCTGTGACCCTGACAAGGTATGCCGGACTCATCCATGACTATGGTCTGTTAAATCCTATCTCTGGAGTGCCTGCTGTAAAAGTAGCATTACTGGAAGCGGCAGCCGTTATTAGAAAAGCTCTAATTGAGAAATAAACATCCACGGCAAATAACCTTTAAACTAATAAATTATGAAAATAGTTGTCATCGGCGGAACAGGATTAATAGGTTCCAAACTGGTTAACAGATTGAATATGTCAGGACACACAATACTGGCCGCCGCACCAGGATTAGGTATCAATACGCTTACTGGCGAAGGACTGTATGATGCGGTAAAAGAGGCGGAGGTTGTGGTTGATGTTTCGAATTTCCCTATGCCTGAAGGTAAAGCAGTGATGGATTTTTTTCAGCGATCTACCATTAACCTGGTAACAGCAGAAGCTTACGCGGGAGTGAAGCACCATATTGCATTGTCGATTGTTGGAGCAGACCGTTTGCCTGATAGTATTTATTTCCGGGCAAAAGTTGCCCAGGAAGAAATCATAAAAGAATCAGGTATCCCTTATAGCATCTTGCGTTCCACTCAATTTTTTGAACTGGCAGAGAGAATTGCAAACGAGAGTACTGTATGTGACGAAGTTCATATTTCACCTGCTGCAATTCAACCTGTAGCAGCAGATGAGGTGGTACAGGCATTGACAGATATTATAATGGGAAAACCCCTGAATGCCATCACGGAAATAGCTGGACCGGTACTTATGCCAATGTCTGAATTCATCCGCTATTATATGAATACAACAGAAGACTGGCGCCAACTGGTAGAAGATGAACATGCATTCTATTTCGGTACTGAATTAAATGAGCAGTCACTGGTACCTGGCGAAAAAGCACGTCTGGGAAGAATCAAGTATGAAGACTGGTTCACCAGGCAAATAATCAATGAGACCTATTAATTCACTTTTTTAAAATTTCAATAAACAAATAATCCATTTAATCAACAATCAAAAACAACTTTTATGTCAACAATGAAAAAAATTTTATCAGTTACACTGATCGTGGCTATTGTGATGAGTTCACTGCCACAAAATGCTAAATCACAAACCAGTCCAAAAGGGATTAAGAACCTGGTGCTGGTACATGGTGCATTTGCAGATGGTTCAAGCTGGGCAAATGTTATACCTCTGCTCCAGGCCAAAGGGTATAATGTGATTGCCGTTCAAAATCCTCTCACATCACTGGATGATGATGTGGCTGCTGCCAAAAGAGCTATCGCTAAAATGGATGGTCCCGTTTTACTGGTAGGACACTCATATGGTGGAATGGTAATTTCTGAAGCGGGAAAAGATCCAAAAGTAGCCGGACTGGTTTATGTTGCTGCCCTTGTACCTGAAGAAGGACAAAATGTTAATGATGTTAATGCGGCTATGCCATTAACCGGTGTTGGACCTCAATTCCAATTAAGTCCTGAAGGTTTCCTTTCCCTGACAGAAAAAGGAATCAATGAATATTTCGCACAGGACCTATCCCCAAAAGAAAGAAATGTAATTTATGCAACACAGGTGACCTGGGCCGCTTCAGCCACACAACAGAAAATATATAGCCCAGCCTGGAAAACAAAACCCTCCTGGTATGTTGTAGCAGCAAAAGACGGTATGATCAACCCTGACCTGCAAAGATTTAAGGCCAAACTGATCAATGCAACCACACTTGTTCTTAATTCCAGTCATGTTCCAATGGTATCACAACCAGCCAAAGTTGCGGATTTCATTATCAGTGCAGCCCAAAAATTATAAACTGATCCTGGCAAATCTATTCGGATGCCTTTGATCCGGACAAAGGCAGTCCTGTAGCGAGTCTTAAATCAAACAGTAAAAACATTAAATCATAACCCCAAAAAAGACATTTATGTTACCTGAAGGAATTCTTGCACCCGATTTTAGTCTTTACTCAACTCCAGATCAAAAAGTAAGGTTGAGTGAACTTAGAAACAGAAAAGTGATCCTGGCATTTTATCCTGCCGACTGGAGCCCGGTATGCGGAAACCAGATGGCGCTTTACAATGAAATGTTGCGATATTTTGCAAAGCATAACGCCCAATTGATTGGTATTTCTGTGGATAGTAAATGGAGTCATTTGGCTTTTATGGAACAAAACCATTTCAATTTTCCACTACTTGCAGATTTTGAACCCAAAGGTGAAGTTGCCAGGTTATATGGGGCTTACGATAAAAATACGGGTGAATGCCAACGGGCATTATACGTAATCGATGAAGCTGGTATTATCCGCTGGAGTTACCTTTCACCGGTTGGGATCAATCCCGGAGCAGATGGCATTCTAAACGCACTTGAAGAATTAGATAACGTAAAAACAGTAATGCAATGAAACAGTTAACACTTTCTATAAATAGTAAAGATCATATTCTCGGAAATCCCAATGCTACTCTCGAACTTATTGAATACGGTGATTATGAATGTCCCTTTTGTGGGCGTGCATACCCGATTTTAAAAGATATTAAACAGAAACTGGATGGCGATATAAAATTCGTATTCAGGAATTTCCCCCTATCAAAGATCCATCCACATGCATTTATGGCTGCTGTGGCTACAGAAGCTGCAGCCCGGCAGGGAAAATTCTGGGAAATGCATGATATTGTTTTCGAAAACCAGAGATCACTTGATGAAGAAAATATTCTCAGGTTTGCCAGCCTCCTTGGTCTCGATACAGACCGGTTTAGAGAAGATTTACAGGATAAACTTTTAGTTGAAAAGGTAGAAAAGGATTTTGAAAGCGGACTTAGAAGCGGAGTCAACAGAACACCTTCTTTTTTTATTAATGGTGAAAAATTTGAAGGAGATTGGGCTACTGGGGAATTGCTTGAATATCTGAAGTCTCAACTGGCGGCTATTTCCGTAAATGAGGAATAGTTAGAATATTGGGCAAAGGGTAGGGTACAAAACTTAAACGATAATCTATGTATACCGGAAAATCCTATAACGTATCAGAATTTATTTATTGGACACGAAGAAACATATTCTGGCTTTTTTTATTAGCTATCATCCCACCAGTATTGTACCAGGTCTTTGAAATTAAATGGTTGTCAATTCCATGGCCGGTTGTTGCTTTATTGGGTACAGCCACGGCATTTATTGTTGGGTTTAAAAATCTGCAAACCTATAATCGTACGTGGGAGGCCAGGCAAATATGGGGAGCTGCGATGGGTTCCAGTCGCTCCTGGGCATTAATGTGCAGGGATTTTATTGAAGATCCTGCCAGGGCCAGGGAAATTATCTATCGTCATCTTGCCTGGCTTACCGCTTTACGATACCAGCTCAGGGCCGAGAGGAGCTGGGAATCCCTTAATAAGTCATACAACAGGGAGTATAAACAGTTTTATAATATTCCGGAAAATGAAACGCCAATTCAGGTTGAATTAAGCAAATACATCACAAAAGAAGAGATCGAAAAAATATTGTCAAAGAATAACAGGGCCGCTCAGTTATTGAGTGTGCAAAGCACTGCCCTGAGAAAACTGTATGATGAAGGGATGCTGGATAATTTTCGGTTTATGGGAATGCATAGTGCGCTAACCCAGTTTTCAGAGCACCAGGGAAAAAGCGAAAGGATCAAGAATTTTCCTTATCCCCGTCAGTATGCCACCATCAATACTTTGTTTATAAGGCTGTTTTGCATTTTGCTTCCGTTTGCCATGTTAAGTGAGTTCGATAGTTTAAACAATACTGTTTCCGGAGTTTTGAAAGGATATATGGTGTGGTTGGTGATACCATTCAGTGTTTTGATTTCCTGGGTATATACCTCCCTTGACCAGGTGGGTGAGAGTACAGAGAACCCATTTGAAGGAAGCCCCAATGATGTTCCTATTTCACAAATGAGCCGGACGGTTGAAATTGATATACGGGAGATGCTGGGTGAAACAGATCTGCCTCCTGTATTACAACCAAAAAACAATATAATATTGTAAGCCCTGCCGGGCAGGGAGAGCTATTACTGTGCTGATTGTTATATTCCTAATCTTCCAGGCCTTTACCCGCCAGGATCTGCTTCGTATATTTCTTAACTCTTTCTTCCCTGGTTTTGGCTTGTTTGGCGGAGGAAAAATAAAGAAGATACCCTCTTTGCCTGCCTGGGGTCAGTGATTCAAAAGCATTTTTCAATGCGGCACTTTTATCGAGTTTATTTTTAAACTCTTCAGGCATGGTGAATTCCTTTGTCCTTTTTAGTTTTACTTTCAGCCCGGCCCTTTCCACTTCAATGGCTTCATATATATAGGACCTGATAATCCGCTCCAGTTTTTGAATTTCTTTCAAATTCGTGAACCGGATCTGACGGGCACTTTGTACGTTTTCTGTTTGTTGCACCAAAATGCCTTCAGGATCATTTAGCAGGGCGCCTTTGAATAGAAGGAATGCGCAGTATTCTTTAAACACATGGATCAGCACAACATTTGTATTCTCATACTGGTAGCAGGGGCACCCCCATTTTAATTCCTCGGTCAATCCGCAATCAAGAGCGATCACTCTCATTTTTTCGATTTCTTTCTGCCACTTCGTGTTTTTGTCAAAGTACCAGTCAACCTTGGGATTCATGTTATTTATTTTATTGGTTGGCTAAAACAGGTTTTCTATTGGTGGGCCTGAAATACCAGGAGATCACAGTCAGCGTTAGTAATAACAGGGCCGGAGCTATTTGACTAAAGGAATCACCTGATGCAATGCGAGAAAACAAGGCGCCTGACATGGCAAAGAAAAAGCCGGCATAAGCCCATTCCTTTAATACTGCAAATTTAGGAACCAGTATGGCTACTACTCCAAGGATTTTCCAAATGCCCAGCATGGTGAGAAAATAAACGGGATAACCCAGGTGAATAATATTATTCACTTCTTGCTCTGATTTGGCTATCTGTACAATGCCAGTTGCAACCATTCCCAGGGAAAGCCAAAGGGTAGAGATCCAGTAGATGATTTTTTGAGTCTTTGTCATGATGTGTAAGTTTAAATGTTAATCAATTTGTTTAGATAAATAGCCCGGTACAGAACCAATATGTAGCTATTTGACTACAAATATACATGTAGCCATGTAGCTACACAAATATTTTTTCCCCAGTGTTGATTCTTTCAAAAACGCCAGGCTCCTGGAGAATAAAAAAGACCCTGATAATCAGGGTCTTTTTGAGGATTGAGCGTCTACAAAAATTTTCAGGGCAAGGTGGTTTTAGAGAGATAGTTGCAGGGTAACAATTGTTATATCTCCACTACAATTGACTTCTCTCCAATACCCAGGTCCGACAGGATCTTTTGCACTGCATCCATCATGGGAGGCGGGCCGCAGAGATAAAGATTTTCGTTATAGCCCGGTAGAAGTTCCTCCAGCAATTCTTTATTGATATATCCCTGTTTATAACCTTCTACTTTTTCATCAGAAAGAACATTGATGAAATTATCACCCAGCAGCTTCTCCAGCTCATCCTTAATAATAATGTCCTTTTTTGTTTTGTTGGCAAAGAGCAACCTGTTCCCTTTCAGACTGTTTTTTTGGGCAAGGTCTCTGAAAATGGCAATAAACGGAGTGATCCCTGCACCTCCTGCAATAAATAGTCCCGGACCTTTATAATGAATGGCTCCCCATACATCCCGAACAATTAACTCATCGCCTGGCTTTAATTCTCCCAGGAGTTGTGTTACGCCATTTCGGGGATATGACTTGATGGTAAACTCCAGGTATGGATCAGAGTTGAGTGAGGTGAATGTAAAGGGTCGCCTTTCTTCTACCCAGCCTGCCTTATTAACAGACACTTCAGTGGCCTGGCCAGGTACAAATTCATAGCCTTCCGGTTTATCCAGCCGGAACCGATGAACGTCATGTGTAACGGGAACAATAGATTGTATCTTCTGGATATAGTCCATTTGGTAATTAGAGTTTTATCAGGGAAAGCAATTCACTCTTTTTCTCTTCCTTCAGGAATTCTCCATGCAGGCTTTTGGTTACAGTAGCACAACCAGTATGCCGAACTCCCCTTGAAGCTACGCATAAATGTTGTGCCGAAAGGATAACTGCCACATCATTTATCCGCATTACTTTTTTCAGGTACTCAGCGATCTGGATGGTGAGGCGTTCCTGTATCTGTGGACGTTTGCTGAAGTATTCTGTTATCCTGTTCAGTTTGGACAGTCCAATCACTTCACCCTTTGCTATATAAGCGATATGTGCTTTCCCTATTATTGGTACAAAATGATGTTCGCAATAAGAATATACAGGAATATCTTTCTCTATCACCATACCATCGTAGCTGAATTCATTTTTAAATAAAGTGATATCGGGTTCATTAGCAGGATTCAGCCCCATGAACGCTTCATTCACGAACATTTCTGCTACTCTGAGTGGGGTGTCTTTGAGACTGTCAGTAGTAGTATCCAGTCCCAGGGATTGCATTATTTTCCCAAAATGATAAGCTATCTGTTCTATTTGCTCTCCGGGATCAGGAGTCCGGGATAGTTTTTTGAAAGTAGATTTCAGATCATCAATTGCAACAAGGCCGTTTAATTTTTCCAATTTTTATGATTTTAATTAGAATGCTGAAACATTAGATTAGAGTATTCTAATTAAAAAAGGTTACAAAATAATTGGCAATATGCTATGATCTATCAGGAACTATCTGGGAAAATATAGCCCTGGAGTTCAATGGCGATGTATTATCGAAAGTTCATAAATCAAGCAGTTCAGCTCCCGCACCTGTTACAAGGGTAGCAACCTATTCTAATGGGAGCCTGGTGAGTCTCGTGAACTCTACGAGCACAGTCACCTATGATTATTTCCGGAAAACACCCGGGCCGGGGATTTCATGGACCTTATCCCGGGAATCGTAACCGGTTTACAAAATCTTTAATGGCCGTTCCAATCTCCATTGGACTGTCTTCCTGCAGGAAATGTTTTCCTTTGACTGTTATTTCTGTTTGATTAAGCCAGCTACTACAGAACTTTCGAACACTTTCTGATTCAATAGCTCCCGGATCGCCATGGATCCATAGTTTTGAAATTGGTGTTTTCTTTAACCAGTTTCCATATTCAGTTATTATATTGGCAACAACGGCAGGTTCACCATCCAAAGGAATCTGCCGGGGAAAGGTTAAGGTAGGTCTGCGGTCTTCACCTGCAGCCAGGTAAGGACGTTTATATTCGGCCATTTCAGCATCAGACAATTTTCGCTGAATACCTCCCGGTAATATTTTTTCTACAAACAGGTTATTAATCAATACCATTTCCTCACCTGCTGGAGAACGCAAAGCCCGGAATACATCGCGTACATTAGGTTCAAACTCATCCCAGGTGAGCGGCTTTGCAAATGCTTCCATATAAACAATACCCTGAACACGGCTGCGGTTTTGATTGGCCCAATCGAATCCGAGCACGGAACCCCAGTCGTGCAGCACCAGTATCACATTCCTGTCCAATTTCAATTCTTCCCATAATGCAAACAAAAAATCCCGGTGTTCCATGTATGAATAGTTTACCAGGCCTGCATTGAGTATTTTATCAGAATCGCCCATTCCAATCAGGTCACAGGCAATGAGTCGACCAAGACCATTGCAGTAAGGCATTATATTTCTCCAGAGGTAGGAGGAGGTAGGATTGCCATGTTGAAACACGATGGGATCACCGGTTCCTTCATCGATATAGGCCATCTTCCGGCCCCTGATCTCTATGAATTTCTTTTCCGCAAATGGTTTTTCGCCAAAGACCTCGCGGTGTGTTGCTTTGCTTTCCATTTTAATAAATTTTTGTGATGGAATAATGCCGTTATCATTACGGCATAACAAAGCAACTACGAAGAGAAAGGCTAAAAAATAAGGTAGATTAAGATTTTTTTCTGGACATGCTTGCTTTCATCTGGCTAAAAAATTCAGGGGTTACACCGATGTAAGAAGCAATATATTTTTGAGAAACCCTGCTTTCGAGATCAGGGTAAAAATGGGTGAACTGGTTATACCTTCCTTCAGCGGGTTGAGAAAGATTGGTGTTTATCCTGTTTTGGTGAAAGACAAAGGCATTCTGAAAAAGGATCCGGAAGAATCTTTCAAATTTGGGTGCCTGCTGGTACAGTATATCCAGGTTGTTTTTACTGATTTGAAATACTGAGGTTGTTTCAAGCGCATCCAGGTTATTAACGCTGGGCTGGCCTGATAAAAAACTAAAGAGATCTCCACTACACCACCAATCTTCCGGTGCAAACATTAAAATATGTTCTTTGCCGCTGGCGTCAATTGTATAGGTACGAAGGCAACCACTTGTCACAAAGAACTGGTGCCTGGCTACTTCACCTTCCTGTAATAAGAATTCCTTTCTTTTTATGGTTTTGGGTGTGAGGAGGGAAGAAAATATTTCTATTTCCTCTTTTGTTGGAGTAATGTGTCTGTGGATGTTTTTTATGATTAACTCGTACATAATACCAGTTCCTGGTTTAATAAATTATGCAGGAAATGAAATTCCTGTGATCTCCCTGCAAACACTCAAAAATTTTGCCGGTACTTCCACATCATCTGCTTCTGTATTATATTTTCTTTCCTGCTGATGAAAAAAATAGCGACCACTTACTTTTACTTTTTCATCCTTACTTACTGCCAGCCACACCTGTGTCTCATATCCTTTTTGCAGATCATCAGGGGCTCCGCTTCCACCCATCCTTGTAGGCACCCATCCAGGGTCTACTGCATTTGCATAGACCGTTGGCCATTTCCGTGCCACTGCTTTGCATAGTAATAACACATGCAATTTTGAATCGGAGTAGGAAATACTTCCTGACTTTAAACTCTCCAGGTTCAAACGACCGCCCTGGTGCATGCCGGAACTGAGATAGATCAGTCGCTTTGGTTTTTTGATCAGGCAGGTGAGTATATACGGTGCAATTGTATTAACCGCATAGATCTGTTTTCCTGGTACCTGGTAAACGCCTGCATTATGGATCACTGCATCAAAGGCACCTGATTCATTGGCCTGGTGAGCCAGCTGAATGGTTTCTTGCATATTTGACAGGTCGCCAGTTAGCACACTCTCTGCCTCTGGATTCTTTTTTATTGCCTCCTGTGCACGCTCAGCATTGCGCGCATGTAATACCAGCTTATGTCCCTGTTTGATCAGTGCTTTGGCAGACAATTGCCCAAGGCCATCTGCGGAACCCGTAATAAATATTCTTGCCATTTTAAAATTGATTGGTCTGCGATGCAAATATAAACCGCAACAAATACCCGGCCCACAGGTTGCCTAACTGTGACCCCTGCTGTCTGGTAAAAAATGGAATTGATCAAATTAATAAACACATGTACTATTTGTTTTCTTCCAGCATCTTCTTCGCTTCCTTATACTGATCATCTTTCGCACCGATATATTCTTTAAACCTGACTAATTTCTCCAAACAGGTTTTTGAGAATGCCGCGTCTGATTCTTTGTAATATTTTCCAAGTTTAAGTAACGCACCAAATTTTGCTCCCTGCTCACGGAAGCTGTCCCCACTGGCCAGCCGCCTGTAAAGCTCCATGGCTTTGTCAATCTTACCCATCTTTTCATTAACCTGTCCGGCCAGGTAAATATTGAACGGGTGGCAGGTCTTCATAACATTAGGATCATTGACTTTTCCCAGAGCGAATTGCATTATTTTTTGATTGGCTGTCTTTACATAAAGCTCAAAAGCCGAAGGTGTTCCCCAAACAGGATCGTTTGGATATTTTTCTACTAAGTATTCAAGCAGGTTATTTGCTAATGTTGTATCAGGTTGTAAAGCTGAAGGCATATCTATTAATAGTTGCGCATAAGCATATGATTCCTCCACAAATATCCGTGACCTTGAACGTTGTGTAGCTACTGCGATATTCTTTTCAGTTGATTGAATATCAGAATTGAAATAATCTATGCCTTTTTGGTGTAAAACAAAGTTCCTGATAAACGAAGTCACTACCGGTGAATTAAGCGGATTACCGTACCCTAACCAGAGAGTAGCAGAGGGCATATCACAGCTGGACAAGAGAACCAGTGTAAGATTCTTTGCAGGTATTTTTAGCACCAGGGCGGCATCATTGTTACCGTAACCATAGGCCCAATGCATTTCTAAACCTTCAAATAAAGTGGTAAACCATCCCATTCCGTATGGACTGCCTTTGTAAAAAGGAGTGGTTATTATTTTATATCGTTCCTTTGATATGATCTGTCCCTTGTCGAGCGCATTGGAATATTTAACCAGGTCCGCTACAGAGCTCATCATTCCATATCCCGGACCGCTTTCCATTTTGGAGATATCGTTACGTTTAACCGTGTAACGACCTGTTGCTTTATCGAAATTATAAGAAGGCACAACAAAAGGTTTCAATGAAGCATGATCTGCCTCCCGGTACATAGCAAGCGTATGTGTCATTCCCAAAGGCTCCAGGATTCTTTTTTCTATTTCCTTCGTAAATGGGCGGGTTAATGGAACGGAATCATTTTTATTCAGGTAGGAAAATGCATTAAATACCACATTATATTTACTGCCATTGTAAACGAAACAGTTTCCAGGAGGCTCACTCTCTGCTGTTTGACTTATTATATGGGCAAGCGTAGTAGTATTATCCCAGCGTTCTTTTGTAAAATATTTATTAGGATACTTATCAACCGGGTCAGAAAGGGAGAGTTTTCCTTCTGCTTCCAGGGATTCTAAGACTGCCGCAGTAAATGATTTAGTAATCGAGGCTATGGTAAAGATGTGTTCTTTTGAAATAGGTTCTTTTTTTAAACTGTCTGCAAATCCAACTCCTTTAAAAAAGATCAGGTTATCACCCTGCGCTACTCCAACTGCAAGTGTGGGAAGTTTAAGTAATGATGCATATTTGTCCAGGTCTTTTTCAAAGGCTGCAGTATTTTGAGTTTTGGCAGGTTCAACGAAAATTATCAAAAGGGTGCTGAGTACAACGAAATATTTGACCATACTTACAATTATCCGCCTAACTTACGATAATTTTCGTAATTAGGTAATGCCGCTCATATAACTTCTGATCTTTGTTTTTTCCTTTGTCGAAACCGGGAATAACATAGACCTCACTGGTCCTGCTCCGGGATCCGGACAACCAGGAGATAGATCACAATTAACAATGTCACGAAAGAAGTTATGTAGAAGGCCAGGTTGGCGCCATACGTAAACCAGATCCAACCGGTAATGGAACTGGCCAGCATTGTGCAGATACTTTGAAAACCGGTATAAGTACCGATAGCGGTAGCGGTATTGGCTTTGGCTGTAATATTAGTTATCCAGGCTTTTGATATTCCTTCTGTAGCTGCAGCGTACAGGCCGTATAAAAGAAACAGTCCCGCATACCAATACAGATTGCTACTTACAGTCATACCGGCATATACTATTGTAAAGACTATCAACCCGCCAATAAAGATTTTTCTTAGTCCGATCTTATCCGCAAGTATGCCCAGTGGAAATGCGGCTAATGCATAGATAAGATTATAAAAAATATACACTCCAATTGTCATCCCATCACTTAACCCGGCTTCTTTTACCTTGAGCAACAGGAATACATCAGAGCTGTTAAACAGGGTAAATACTAACAGGGCCGCAACCAGTTTTCGATAAATGGCCGGGCTTGTTTTCCAGTAGTTCAGGAAGGAGAAGAAACTTACCGGAGTTCTATTCTCTTTGGGTTTTGATCTACTGTCTTTCAAAACAAAGGATAAACCTATGGTCAGCAATCCGGGCAAGAATGCGATGAGGAATAATGTTTTATAATCTTTGGGATAGAAATAAAGGTAGAGGAGCGCAAGCGCAGGACCAAGCACTGCTCCCAGTGTATCCATTGACCGGTGAAAACCAAATATGCGTCCTTTGGTTGCTGGTGTAGCTTCATCAGAAAGCATAGCATCTCTTGCTCCCGTGCGAATGCCTTTACCCAATCGGTCAATGGTGCGTGAGAAAAATATCCATATTGGATATGCCATTACTGCCAGCATTGGTTTGGAAATGGCGCTTAATCCATAGCCGAGCCGAATGAAGGGCGCACGTTTCCCGGTATGATCAGACAATTTCCCAAAGTATCCTTTGCTAAAACCCGCAGTAGCCTCTGCTATTCCTTCCAGTATACCGATCAGTACCACAGAAAAGCCGATGCTTTTTAAATAGATCGGCATAACAGGATATAGCATTTCACTGGCTACATCAGTCAGAAGGCTAATAATGGAGAGAACCCATATGGTCCGTGTCAGGTATTTCATTAATCTAAGATAAAAGATAAGTAATTTAGTACCATCATAATTGAAGAATTCACCTGCTTACCTATACATCTGTAATAAAGTAATCTCCAATTCACTTACAACATGAAATACGAGGAACTAAGCCTGAAAGATAATACTGATCTAAATCGATTTGAATTAGAGGTAGAAGGAAACATAGCCTTCCTTGAATACAAGCGCTCCCGGGATTGGCTTTTTCTTATCCATACTGAAGTACCTGAAACTATGGAAGGAAAGGGAGTTGGGAGTACAATTATTCAAAAAACTTTACAATACGCAAAGGATAATAATTACAAAATAGTTCCCATCTGCCCTTTTGTACAGAGTTTTCTGAAAAAGCACCCGGAGTGGAATGAAATAGTAGCACCGAATGCGGAAAGATTTACGGATAAAAAGTAACAGAAATGATTGAAATTGTAATTGAAGCCCGTAATGCTGCCATCAGCGAATCAATGAAAGTGAAAAGGATCCTTCCTTTCCGTTTGCGGCGTATGGTAGGGCCGTTTATTTTTATGGACCACGCAGGACCTGTTGCAAACCTGCCTCCTAATCCTTCTTCTCTGGATGTTTTACCACATCCTCATATTGGACTTTCCACTGTCAGTTATCTTTTTGGCGGACAGGTAACACATCGGGATAGCCTTGGTGTTGAGCAGATCATTCGTCCGGGTGAAGTAAACTGGATGACCGCTGGAAGAGGCATTGCCCATTCTGAACGGTTTGAGGATCCTTCTGCATTGACAGGAGGCCTTGAAATGATACAAACCTGGGTGGCGCTTCCGGAAAAGGATGAGGAAGCTGCTCCGGCATTTAATAATTATAAACCTGAAGAGCTTCCCATCTATACGGATAAGGGTGTTTGGATGCGACTGATTGCAGGTGATGCGTATGGCCTGCGAAATAATGTGAAAGTAAAATCACCCCTGTTTTATCTGCATGTAAACCTGGACAAGGGAGCCAGGTTCGGATTACCCAATGAACATAGTGAGCGCGGAATTTATATAGTAAAAGGGAGTGTTGAAATAGCAGGGACTGCTTATCATGAAGGACAGATGGTTGTTTTTACCACTGGTGCTGATCCATTGATACTGGCTAAAGAGAATACCACGCTCATGATGCTGGGCGGAGAACCATTAGGCGAACGGTTCATCTGGTGGAATTTTGTTTCCAGTCGCAAGGAACGCATTGAACAGGCAAAAGAAGACTGGAAGCAGGGGAGGATCATATTGCCTCCAAACGATAACCATGAATTTATTCCACTACCTGATGATAAATCAAAACCGGCAGGTGGGTCGCCAAAACCGGAACCGCTTTCATAAAAAAGTAAAGGCTTATACGGGAAGGAAATGTAGAAAAGTAAAATT